>Ga0075421_100002491_pt1 | contig 21989 bp, 12 predicted proteins | sample SoiMetdeltSBSDD5_FD_75292 | JGI IMG/M metagenome (GOLD analysis project Ga0075421, IMG submission 75292) | Bulk soil microbial communities from a Populus tree surrounding site in Tennessee, USA - Soil MetaG P. deltoides SBSDD5 | ecosystem: Environmental > Terrestrial > Soil > Tree plantation...
CCCTTCCGGTCGATGAGCCGCTGGGAGAGGTGGCCTTCCCAGATCGAGGGCTTGAGGCGCGCGGCCTCGTCGACGATCAGGTAGTCGAGCCCCTCGCCGAGCAGCGAGACCGGGTTGTCGGCGGACTTCTTGCGGATCTCGGACACGCCTCCGGCCAGGTTCCGCAACACGATCCGACCCTCGTGCTCCCGGAGCGTGACCACGCGGTGCCGCAGGTGGCGGGAGACGAGCAGCTCGATCTCGCGGAAGACCTTGTCCGCGAGGTCGTAGGTGGGCGCGACGACCCAGCCCATGCTGCGCTCGGCGGGTGCCATGGCCGCGGCGAGGCCCTCCATGGCCGCGCACATCGTCTTGCCCCAGCGCACGCCACACGCGACGACGCGCCGCCGGGCCGTGCTCGCGTGAACCTGGGCCTGACCGGGGTGTGGCTGGTACTTCAGGTCGCGGAAGAAGGCCGCCCTGTCGAAAGCGCGATCAGGCCCGACCTTCGGTCGACCCATCGTCGTCCTCGCCTTCCCCGTCGCCCGCGTCCGCGACCGGCTTCATCCAGCGCTCGAATTCCCGCCGCGCGGCCTCCTCGAAGCTGACGGCGTTGCGCTCGGACGGCTCGCCGAGGATGAGCCGCTCCTGCTTGATGGCGATCTCGATCGAGCGCACCGCGTCCATGCCCGTGGCCAGGGGCAGTGCCTGCAGGGCCTGGAGCGCCTTGCCCTGGATCGCGCGCAGCATCTTGAGGTGGCGGGCGTTGATGGCCTGCAGCGTCTCGATCGCGGCCTCATCGGCGCGCTCGCGGGCCTGCTGCTCGATCTTGACTATGCGCTCCTGCCAGCGCTCCTTGGTGGCCGTGCGGGTGACGGTGCGCTTGGTGACGCCGAGCCGGCGCGCGAGCGCTTCGTAGCTGCGCTCGGGTCCCATCGCGAGGTACTGGCTGAAGGCGTCGGTGGGGAGGTGGGACATCGGGATCAATCCGGACGAGAGGGCGTGGGCGGGCGCCACGCCACGAAGCCCCAGACGGCGAGAGCGGAGTAGCTGGCCATGAGTGCCGCTTGCGCCCACAGGCCCGCGGCCGCGTCCACGGCGCTCCAGAGCGCATTCGTGGCCGTCCAGATCGCGAAAGACGCGCGACGCTTGCGGATGTTGAGCACGACACCGGCGAGCGATGCGATGGCGAGGAGCCAGTGCAGCGGGCTCATGGCGACGCTCCTGCGTCGGTCGTGGCCGCGGCTGTTCCGCGCTCGGCCGCGACGGCCGCGAAGGTCTGGCCCGTTGCTTCCAGCACGGGCTGGCGCCCCGTGAGCTTGGTCCAGCGCGACAGGATGACATCGGCGTACAACCCGTCGAGCTCCATGACGTAGGCGCGCCGCTGCGTGGCCTCGCAGCTGATCAGGCTGGAGCCGCTCCCTCCGAAGAGGTCGAGCACGTTCTCGCCGCGGCGCGAGCTGTACAGGATCGCGCGCGACGCCAGCTCGACGGGCTTTTCAGTCAAGTGGACTGACTGCTGAGAGCTGACCTTCTTCACCGCCCAGAGGTCGGTGGCGTTGTTCGGCCCGAAGTACTCGTGCGCGGCGCCCTCGCGCCAGCCGTAGAAGCACCACTCGTGGGCGCCCATGTAGTCCTTGCGCGTGAGAACCGGGTGCTGCTTGTCCCAGATGATCGCCTGGCTGAAGTACAGGCCCGCGGCGGCCAGGGCGGGCGGGTAGTTGCCGCAGTTGCTGTAGCCGCCCCAAATGTAGAACGCGCGCCCAGGCAGCAGGACGCGGGCGATATTCCCGAACCAGGCGGCGAGCATCGCGGCGAAGGCCTCGTCGCTGACGAAGTCGTTGGCCAGGGGACGGTCCTTGGCCCGCAGGCGGGCGTGCGTGGCCTGGGACTTTTCCGGATGGCGGGCGACGTCGAGCTTCTGGTGATGGGTCGTCGTGAAGGACGAGAGGCCGGCGGCGATGGCGTTATTGCTGCGGGGCTCCACTTTGACGTTGTAGGGCGGGTCGGTGTTCACGAGGTGCACGGGCGCGCCGGCAAGGAGTCGGTCGAGGTCGCCAGGCGCGCTGCTGTCGCCGCAGAGAAGGCGGTGGTCGCCCAGCACCCACAGGTCGCCCGGGCGCGTCGTGGCCGCCTCAGGTGGCTCGGGCACGGCATCCAGGTCCTGGTCGCCGACTCCGCTGGCAGCCTGCAGCTCGTCCAGCAGCGCGTCGATGTCGCCCGGCGTGAACCCGACACCCTCCAGCGCGTCCTCGGCGCGGAGTTGCTGCAGGAGCTCTGCCAGGTCGGCATCGATCCAAGCCGAGAACTCGTGGGTCTTGTTGTCGGCGATGGCGAAGGCCGTCGCCTCGAGGTCGCTCCCCGCGAACCAGACCACGGGCGCCTCGGTCATGCCCAGCGAGCGCGCGGCCTTCAGGCGCGTGTTGCCCGCGATGACCTCGCCCGTGGGCCTGGCTACGATGGGCTGCTGCCAGCCGAAGCGCCGCAGCGAGGCGGCGACGTGGGGGACGGCCGGATCGTTGAGCCGGGGGTTGGACGGGCTGCAGGCCAGCCGTTCGAGGGGGACCCACTCCACGGCTAGGCGTGTCGCGTCCATGCCAACTCCTCCGCCTCGGGCACGGGGCCCCGGGGGAACAGCGCGCGGGGGACTTGGAGTTGGTGCCGGCGACGCGCCGGCCTTGGAATTACGCGCGCGTTGGCCCCGATCGTAGCGGTAGGAAGTGGCCGTTCAACGGGCAGATCGGCCTTGGGGGCGCCAGCCTGGGACGAGCGGCGACGGTGCGGGGACGCGGGGGGCGCGTCCGGCGACATTCCGAGGATGGGGGCGGGACGAAGGGCGGCTGGGACGCGCGGGGGCTCCCGCAGATCGCTGGACCGGACCAGAAGACGCGAGCTACGGCCGCTGGACGCGGTGCGGAGGGGAAGCGGGCGGCGGGCGCGCGACCGACTCTGAGCCGGCGCCACGTGTCCCCGACTCGGAGGGGGATGCTCGCCCCCTGGAAGCGAAGCGTCGTCGCTATCGCTTGGCCGTGCTGGGGTTGCGACGGTGCCAAGCAGGGGCGGGCGCGTCCCAGGGTTCGGTTTCGGGGTCGGCCCGGGGAAACGTCAGGGACAGCGCCCAAGGGCCCAGCGGGTCAGTCTGCAGGAAATCGGACGTGGGGCGGGTCTTGCGCTCGAGCGGCCAACGGGCCACTGCCCGCGTTGTCTGCTTCTTCATCGCTCCAGGTCACAGGCGAGACCAGTTCTATGGAGTCGGTCCTGGCCGGCGGCGCCCGCGGTCCTCTTGGTGCCTCCGCACCATCTGGTGAGCCATCTGCTCACAGTACAAGTGCGCGAGTGTGGCCTGGTCCAGACGCTCCAAGCGTCCGAAGTTGGGTGAGCCTTTCATGAAGCCGAGCAATGTGTCCTTGCTGGCCGTGCCATATGTGGCCATCAGGAAGTCGTACTTAGCCAGAACGTCGTTTGGGTCGCTCACGCTTCCGACGTACTGAATAACGTCAAAGAACGTCTCGGGCTGCCGGCGGTATGCTCGCATCTCGGCCTCGGTAAGCGGGGTGGTGCAGATCACACGTCGGCCATCGTCGAGCTCGTAGACACCCGCGGCCTTCTTCTCAGACTCCAGGACGGTGGCTGAGAGTAGGATTCCCGCGACCGTCTGGCCATCCTTGTCCGGCACGTTGTACCGCTGTCCGACGATGAGGCGGGGATGCGATTGCTCGAACGCGAACTCAGGGAACTCGCCATCGAACGTCGACGGGATTTCGTGATGCAGCCGCATGGCCTCGACAAGGTCCAGCATCGCCTGGTGCTGTGCTCGTGACGCACGCGCTTCGCCGATTGTGCGGAACGTGGCGTGAAGGCGCGCGTCGGGAATGCCAATGCTGTCTTGCATTCCGACCCAAGGCACGCTTGTTGAATCCAAGTCACGCACGTCCAGCACGTTCGTCACGACGACGTATGCCTTGTGCTGCTGGCGCTGACGCTCATACGTGCGAAAGTACCCGAGGACTTGCCGGTACTCCTCAGGTAGGACTCCGTCGGCCACGTGAGCGACAGGCACGTCAAGAAAGACGACCCGATCGTGGAGCGCCCTCTTCTGAAGGGCCTTGCGGAGCCTGTTGCCAACGAGGCGATGACCTGTGCGACTGCCAACTGGAGGCGCACGGTCTCGGTGTTTGGCTTCGACCGAGAAGTGCCGACCGGTCGGCCGGTGGATGGCCGTGAACTCGCAGTGCGACGTGGATCGATCGGCTTCATCCTCGAACGCGACGTCGAAGCCTGCGCGAACGAGTGAGGCGGCCACGTGCGCTTCGTAGCAGGCGCCAGGAAACTGAACTGGACCGCGCAGCCGCTGCAGCAGCGTGTCGCGCACGGTCAGGTTGTGGGAGAGCGTGTAAAGATCGTAGGCAAGCTGGAGCAGAAGACGGGCGGCGACCGTGAGCGGCGCCGAATAGACGGTGCCGGCCGGCTGGGTCGCCTGTCGCCGCTGCAGGTGCGCTACGGACTCATGCCACGTCATGACGGGGTGCCACTGCTCAGTGGGCTTCGCCACCTCGGCAAGCCACCAGTCGCGGCCGAATAGCTGGCGGACATAGTCGAACAGGAAATCAGAGAACGTGCGGCAGTCGCGCACAAAGAGGATCTCGCTACCGACTACGATGGCGCGTTGGCCTCCGACCTCGGCAGTGAGGATGGGGCGCCCCTTGCCTTCCAGGAGTTCCCTCCGTTTCTCCTGGGCGGCCTTGCGTGCAAAGGCCAGCTGCACTTCAGCGGGAGCGAACTTGCGGCGCGAAGCTCGGGGCGGCTGGGACGCTGCGCCGTGACATTTCTTGTACTTCTTCCCGCTGCCACAGGAACAAGGGTCATTGCGACCGGGTCGGGGAAGGCGCCTGAGTGGGTCTGCCATCGAGAGAGCATTGTGGGCGCGCGGCAGTCCGCGCGCGAGGGGCGCCTCGACGGGGTGAACGGGGTCTTGGCTGTCCTCGCGACGGCAGTTCGGAAGACGGGACGCCAATCCGGAGGCCGGCTACGAATGTGGAGCTCCGCCACTGCGGGGGATCAAGGGCGGCCGGTTCGTGGTGAAGCGCACGACGCAGCGGCAACGCCTCGCCCGCAAGCTCAAGGAACTGCGGGTCGCGGCGACCCGCCGACGGCACGATCCCATGGCGAACCAGCACGCTTGGTTGAGCCAAGTTCTGCGGGGCCACTACGGCTACTTCGGGCTGCCCAGCAACTTCCAGGCGCTTGACGCCTTCGCGTTCCAGGCCCGCAGGATCTGGTTTCGCAGCCTGTGGCGCCGGGACGGGAAGCGGGCCCTGAACTGGGAGCGGTTCAACGCCTTGCTGGCGCGCTTCCCCCTCCCGATACCCCGCCTCCCCGCACCCTGCCGACCTGGCCGGAAGGGCCTCGCGTGACCTCCGGGAAGAGCCGGATGCGGGAAAGCCGCAAGTCCGGATCCGTGAGGGTGAAGCCGAATGGCTGATCTACTCGACAGCGCGGAAGACTGTGCACCGCCCCGCGCGCTCGCCTGCCTACCTGACTTGCGGTGTCGGTGTTTGCGGGGTGGCTCAGGTCAGCCACACCGACCAGGCACCGCGGAGACTTCGCCCTTCCTCGGGCCGGCGCGGCTTCGCCAGGCGCCGTGAAAGCCGCTCGGTACAACATGGTCCAAGATGATGCCACTTTTCTCCGGCATGCCCGTCCGGTACAAGGCAGATCCGGCGCTGGGGGATTGGCAGGTGTGCTGGCTTGACGCTGGCAGGCCTGGTCCGGGTTGCGCTTGGTTGCTCAGTGTCCACGAAGGAGTTCGCCGTGAAGTCGCACCGAGCTGCGGCGTGTCGCTGGCCAACACCGGTGGCGTGGCCGCGAGCGGGAGGCTGCCCGCTGCCGTGACCCGAGTGAGCCTCCATGCGACCGCCCGCGCTTCCATGGACAGGGCCGTGCTAGGCATGGGGAGAGCTCGCGCTCGACGCGCCGCGGAACGCGAGGAGGTCTGGACCACACTGGAGCGATTCGAACTAGTCACACGGTCTCGAGGCAGTGTGCCACTCCACGCTCTCCATGCGGGAGGAATTACATGACCACTACAAACTACCTGCCCGATGACTTCTTCGACAAGCTTCGCGACATCTATGAGGCCAAGGCAAATACGAAGAGCTATTGGGCTCACGAGAACGTTCCGCTAAGAGACATCTTCGCTCAAGTCGGAGAGTCGTTGAAATTCAACTACGAGATTGTGGCTCCGTTCCGGGTCGGCGGAAGCGGGGTGGTGGCGTTCGTTAGAGACAAGAACCTCGACGTCACAAGAGTACTAAAGGTGTCCCGTCCGTCTCCCGGCAAGGAGGACATCTTGGCCAAAATTCTATCGGCGGAAACCAAGACACTTCTCCGACTGTCTCACCAGAACATCATTCGCATTTTTGCTCAAGGAGTCGCCCGGCATGCAGGGGAACCTCGTCCCTACTACGTCATGGACTACATCGAGGGCGCGCTCGATTCAGATGAATACCTAGAAAAGAGTCCGAGGACGCTTGCGGAGTTCCTCCGCATCCTGGTGGGCATGGTGTCGGCCATAGAGTACTTGCACGCACACGACCAGATACACATGGACCTCAAGCCGCAGAACCTCCTCGTCACGCCGAACGGGACGCCGATACTGTCGGATCTCGGATTTGCGAAGCATCTGCGAATAGACGACAAGTACACTTTCATCGGCGGAACAAAGGGATTTATCCATCCGGATGCGTATGCATTCCTCTTGTCCGTGGAGAGCGACCCAAATCGCCTGATGGGCGATGCCCCCCATTCGTCGCTCAAGAAGGAATGGGACCTCTATTCTCTTGGGAAAACTGTCCTCCGGCTCACGGAAGCAATGGTTAAGGCGAGCCCGTCGGCGCTAGATCATTACCACCGCCGCTACCTGAGGCTTCTTGGGTGCAGGCTACTAGATGGACACAACGAGGCCGGGGATACTGCCGCAAACGTGACGCTCTCAACCTTCAAGGAAATCAAGTACGCTTCGGTTACGGAGGCGAGAGACGACCTTCTGAAACTCACGGGTGAATATAATCTTGAGGCGTCGGTGCCTGAACTACAGAGGAACCCAGAAAAGACGGTGCAGCTAGCGACTGGCGTAAGAACACCGTTTACACCTCGCGTTCGGAGCATAGTGCGGACGCCGCACTTTCGAGGTCTAGGTAGTGTCACACAGCTGGGCTTGCTAAATCTCATATATCCAACCACGATGCATACCCGCATGGAGCATGCGTTGGGCACGTTCTCTGTCTTGTGTCGCTATATCATCGCTCTCCATAACGATCCACTGAACCCAGTTTTTCGCCAACTCATAAATGCGTACGACATTCGATGTGCTCTCCTGGCTGGTCTCCTGCACGACATCGGGCAGTATCCGATGGCACACGACCTCGAGGAGGCAGACAAGACCGTGTTTGATCACGAGTCACACGGCCTGCGACTGCTGAAGACGGAGAAGAACGCCGTCAGTAGGGTGGCGGAGTCAGAGTGGGGCGTGAAGTTCGACGATGTGCTCCGAATCCTAGAGGCGCGTCCGAGGACTGTCGAGGGCACGCCTCTGCGAGGTACGTTGAAACATCGAATCCTCCACACATTGATTGATGGACCGATCGATTGCGACAAGGTCGACTATATTGTCCGGGACAGCCTTCATCTTGGGCTTACGTATGGACGCATCATCGACCTTGAGAGATTACTAGCGTGCCTGTCCATTGTTCTGAAGCCGCAGGAGAAGGATGAGACGTACGGAGCGCTGGGCATCCACGAAAAGGGGAAGGTTCAAGCTGAGGCGGTAGCGTTCGCGCGATATGCGCTGTACGGCCAGGTGTATTGGCATCATGCGTATCGCGCGATCAAGGCGATGCTGCACCGGGCCGTCTGGGAGATGCAGGAGCACGGTAAGGCGTCGAAGGAGGCACTACGTGAACAGTTCTTTGAGGAAATCGACGCACATGTGCTCGGTACGGCAGGTACACCGACCCTTTTTCCTCTGGAGTCGGCACTCTGGGGAGCGGGGGGAGAGGTGCAGATTCGGGACCTAGCGACGGTGAATTGGATTGGGAAGCATTCGAGTCCCGCCGGACGGGAATTGGTTGAGGCGATGGCTCGGCGCGACCTGTTTAAAAGGGTGCTCGTTCTTAGCCATGCGAGTTCGGAAGACAGTGAGTTGTGGGATGAGTTGACTGAGTTCTTCGACAAGCACCGAAGGGATCCATTTCCGCGACTTTCGTTTCAGCGACAGTACCAAGAGAAGGTGCGGAAGGATGTCGAAGAGATGGGGCCGTTGCCAGCTCAGTCCGAGGTACTCACATTGAATGCAAAGACGAGTTTTCTTGGAGCGTGTGCGCGTGGGATCGTGCTCTTGGTGGATGTGCCTCCTGAACGTAGGGCATCGCGCATTGATCTGGAATATCTTGTCGAGGAGGATCGACGGCGATACAGAGTCGAGGAAATGCCGGTCGCGAGTCTGGAGCGGTCGCAGGTATGGAAGCAACTTGAAACGAACTTCCGTCGGTCCATCGGCAAGATCCGAGTGTTCTGCCATCCGGATCATCGGGAGTTTCTGAATGCGGCCCAGTCGCGGGAGCAGTTGCGCGACGCTCTTGAGACTGCGCTCTCGCGAGCGACAGTGGCTCCTCCGGCTAAGGAGTGAAGCGGTGTGTCTAACTCAGGTGGCGCGCCCGTAGGCGTAGTCCAGGCGCCGTGAATGGGCTGTGCTATCCGAATACTCAGCCGCAGTCGTGGCGCGGGCCCCGAAGACCCTGTGCGCGCCCGCGATCCGCGTGCTGATAGTTGCGCGTCGGCTCCCGCCATCGCGTCTCAGCAGCAAGCCGCCCGCGGCAGCGGTTGGAATGCGGCGACGGGCAGCCGCCGCCCGCTGCCACGGGCGAACCTGGCCGGCAGGAGGGGTGGCGGCCCGGCAATCCGCCCAAGGCTTGCAGACGGGCCCACGGGGGAATGGCCATGGAACAGGGGCCATTCTTACGCCTCGCGGCGCCGGCGCGCCAGCTACCCTCGCCGTGGCAGGGCCTGTACTGCCGGAGGCCGATCCCGACAAGGGCCTGAGGCCCTGTAGCGGTGCTGCTGGACCCGCGGATCTAGCGACCCGCCTTCGGATTGGTCCGGGATACCGCTGAACCAGTCATAGGGTTCCGATGACCCTCTCGTAGTACCAGGGGACTCCACGTGATTATCTCGCGCCTTCTTGGGGAACGAGCTGGAGTGGCAACCAATCATCGCGACATGGAGACAAACGCATGCGGCTTCTCTCAGTAGGTGTCTTCGTGTTCCTCCTGCTTCCGGGACTTGCGGAGAGCAGGGCGCAAGCCCAGACGGCGCCGCGGGGGTCCCAGAATCGCTGGGACCTTCACTTCCACGCCAGCCACGCCGTCGAGCTGCTGGACAACCTGATCGCCAACCCGAGCGTCCGTGACGAAGCATTCAAGGATGTCGAGCTCCACTGCAAGGTGCTCAGCTCCGGCGCCGCGGACTTGGCCCTCTTGGACACCTGCATCGCCAAGGCCGCCCAGATCAAGATGCCGATCTACCCGGCGATACGTGTCTTCCACGACCAGCTCTTCCCGAGCTGGGTCGACGTTCAGCATTGGACATCAGTTGCGGCAGACATCGAAATCCTGGCTGCCAAGCGAGCCAGTGGTGATCCGAGAATCGGCCTAGATGCGGAACCGTACGCCGCAGGAACTCTGCCTACGGTGCAATCCCTCACGTCGAATGGCTACAACGTGGCTCAACTCCGGTCCGCCATGGAGCCGTTCCTCGCGAAGCTGCTGCAGCACAACGTGGTGGTGTGCGTCTACCCGCAGGCGACGTACGGGGTGGAGCTTGACCCCGATCAGTTCGTGAACCAGTTCATCGTGGCGTTGCTGGATCGGCTCGGCCCCGAACGGGTGCAGATCTGGTGGTACGACTCGTTCGATGTGGCGGAGGAGAAGCGCCAGGATCCTCACGTGGGCTTCCATCGGCGCATCACCAAGCTGCGTCGTGGAGAGGCGGCCTTCGAGCGTGCTTGCGGAAAGCTTGGGCTCAACCATCGCCATGCCGTGAACGATGACCTCTTGAGAGTCTGGGGCGCGCCCATGCGCGCAGACCTCGATACCCTCGGCAGCATTCGTCCCTGGGTGTTCGACTTCACGCGAATCGACTATCCGCAGTACGGCACGCCCGAGTTCGTGGCCGGCACTTCGGTCAAGGTCACGACCGCCGCGCCAACCGTTAACGACATGCAGTACGTGTGGAGCTTCGGCCCGTTGGAGCAGTCGAACATTCTGAGCGTCGGGATCGCCCCTGCTCCTCAGGTGTTGGGCGTGTATCACGGTGATGCTGGAAGCATCGTGCCTGGGTCCTCGAGCGGCATCCATGCCTTGGGTGTCGAGATCGCCCCGGACCCCCCCGTCTTCCCAGTCGCGGCGATGCGGGCGAATGAGGCGCTGCCGCCGGGCGCTTGGACGATCGACTTCACCTTTCGCATTCCCCAGAGCCTTGCTCAGGACGGTCCCATCTTGTCGGAGGCGCAATACAACTACGCCCGATGGCAGGTTGACTATTCCCATGCCTCGGACAAGATCATGCTCCGAGTCGTGCGTCCGGATGACACGATCGCGACGTACGAGGTCATGTCGTCCGTACCGCGCGACGTGGACATCAGGCTCCAGCTCGGGCGCGACGGCATGTCCTGGCTGTATGGCGTCCAGGATGGTCCGGTGCACCTCGTCGACGTGGGATTTCAGACACTTCCCACGAACAAGATCCTGATGGTTGGCGCTGGGCTCGCGCCATCCACGTTTCCGCAGACCGGCGCTCAAGCCTGCTGTCCCGGACTGTTGCTGCGTGGTCAGCTCTCGGTGTGGCACCGATTGCTCAGCCAGGACGAGATCGTCACGAGTGTCAGGAGCGGGCAGTACCCCTGGGGTCGAGGCAAGGGGCTCGGACAATAGGGTCACGGCGTGGTAACTGTCTCGTTGTGGTTCAACAAGACTCGGCCCGGGCCGAGGATGTGCCAGGACATCCGCGCTTACGGCACCACCCGCAGCACGGGCTTGCCATCCAGCCACACGCGGAACGCCTCCCGGTCGCGATCGCCCAGTGCGTCGGGCGACCCCGGCGGCTCGATGACAAACGTGTGCGTCTCCGGCCCTGCGGTCTTGAAGTCCTGCGCCCGCGCACAGTCCGACGTGGACGCGCCCGAGTGCTCGTAGGCCACGCTGCCATCGATGAGGACCCGCAGCAGCTGCTGGTCCTTGCTGTAGGTCACGAGGGCCTCGTGCTGGGCCCGCTCGCCAAAGGTCAGCCTGTACTCCATCACGTCATCCGCTCCGTCCGGCAGGTCGATCGAGGCCGAACGACCGACCATGCGCCGAAGAGTCCTGCGGGCGGCCAAGAAAGTTCGTGGCGTCTCCGTTGTCCGGCCGGGCACGACCCGAGGTTGGCTGGCGGGCTTCCTGGCGACCACGCCGATCGTGAAGGCCGTACACAGCCCGAGCGGGGTTCCGAGGAAGCGGCGCGTGACTCGCCAAGCGTCGGTTGACCACGGTGGGGTCTGGGGCAGGTGCACGCCAACCCTGCCAAGCGTGGCACGCGCCACGCGGTACATCAGCCCGGGCCGCATCCAGTCCCCGTACACCTCGAGCACCTCGAAGCCGGCCTGCTCGACGACGCACCGCAGCTCCGCTGGGGTGTACTGGGTTTCCCAGCCCGCGAACCACCGGTCCGCAGCGATGAGAACCTTTTTGATCAGCGTCCAAGGGTGGAAGGTCTGCGGCACGTCGACCACGAGGATGCCGCCCGGCCGCAGCACGCGGTGGTTCTCCAGGAGCAGTGGCAGCGGGTCCAGGAAATGTTCCATGAGTCCCTGATGGAATAGGACATTGAATGTCCTATTCCGGAAGGGCAGCTGCAGCCCGTCGCCCCTGATCAGGACCGGCCCCGGCCCGGCTGATGAGCCGCTCCGGATGAGTTCGAGAGCCCGCTCGGAGCGGTCGAGCGCGACCACGCTTCCACCCGCGGCGGCGAGCGCCCGCGCATCGCGCCCGGTGCCCGGTCCGACCTCCAAAACCCGTGTTTCTGCGCGCACGAGCGGCCGCAGGCGCGCGAGGAGTTGCGAGCTCGACGGATAGAAATCGCCCGCGTCGGAACGGCTCGCCCAGAACGTGTCCCACACCGAGTGCGCGTCGCGCGAAAGCTTCACGGCGTCGGAAGCATAGCCGTCTCGCGCAAGGTGCGCGGTCGACCACGGCCCGGAGACATGTGGTAGAGGTGCGGTCTCGCGGCCTCGAGCCGACCGGGAACTGTTGCCGGAGTCCGCCATGACCGAAAGCCACGCGACGACGCTCCGGGTCGATGCCGTGTCTTTGGTCCGGCGCGCTCGGCGCCTCACCGTCGTCGTGCCGACCTTCAACGAGCGCGACAACCTCGAGCGCCTCGTCGGACGCCTGCTCGGGGTGCGGACCCCCGGCGTGCGCCTGTCCGTCCTGATCGTCGACGACAGCTCTCCCGACGGGACGGGCGAGGTGGCCGACGCGCTGGTGGCACGCCATCCGCTGCGGGTCTCCGTGCTGCATCGTCCACGCCGCGAGGGCCTCGGGCGCGCCTACGTGCAGGCCTTCGGTCTGGCCCTGGAGCGCGGCGCCGACCTCGTGCTCCAGATGGACGCCGACTTCTCCCACGACCCGCATGCCATTCCCTACCTGCTGGGCGCGCTGCGCGCCGCCGACATGGTGCTGGGCTCGCGGTTCCTGCCGGAGAGTCGCATCGAGGCCGACTGGCCGCGCTCGCGGCGCCTGCTGGCCTGGTTCGCCAACAGCGTCTACGTCCGGCTGCTGCTGGGATCGCGCCTGAAGGACATGACCGGCGGCTTCCGGCTGTGGCGGGCCGAGACGCTGCGTGCGATGGACCTGCCGACGCGCATCCGCTCCTCGGGCTTCGTGTTCCAGGTGGAGATGGCCCACGTGGCCCAGAAGCTCGGCTTCCGGGTGCGCGAGGTGCCGATCACGTTCGCGGAGCGCGTGGCCGGCAAGAGCAAGATGTCGCTGGCCATCCAGCTCGAGGCGGCCTGGCGGGCGTGGGAGCTGAAGTGGCGCTTCCGCCGGCTGCTGCGCCGCTCGGACGCGAGCGCGGGGGCGCGCGAGGAGGCAATGGCCGCCGCGGCGCAGGCGCGCCGGCGACCCGACGTCTGGCAGCGGCGCTACCTCCTGCGGCACTACCGGCGGGTCGACGATGCGACGCTCGCCACGGGGGCGGGCCTCGATGAGCCGGTCGTCAAGGAGTTCCTGGAGCGGCGCGGCGCCCTGCGCACGGCGGGCGACGTCCGGCGCATCGAAGGGCGGGGCATGGTCGCCGCTCCCGCGCTGTTCTCACCCGCCACCGCGCGACGTGCCATGACGAAGCTCACCAGCCGCCCGCTCACGCGGCTCGATGCCGGCTTGATCGCCGGCCTGTTCCTGCTGAGTGGCGTCCTCTATGCGCTGACCGCCGCGCGCACGGTCACGGGCGAGGATGCCGGCGAGCTGCTGGCCGCGGCGCACGGCTTCGGCGTGCCGCACCCGCCGGGCTACCCGCTCTGGCTCGTGCTTTCGTGGGCGGCCGACCACCTCCTGCCGTGGGGCACGGTCGCATGGCGCGTCTCGCTGATCTCGGCTCTCCCCGCGGCCGCCGCCAACGCCGTCCTGCTTGCCGTCGCGCTCAAGACGCTGCGCTCGCGCCTGGCCGCCCTGGCGGCCGCCGCGCTCTTCGCCGTCTCGCTCACGCACTGGACCCAGGCCGTCATCCCGGAGGTCTACGGCCTCAACACGCTCTTCATCGGGCTCCAGGTCTTGCTGCTGGTGCGCCTCGCCGAGCGCCAGAGTGCGTGGCGCCTGCTGGGGCTCGCCGCGGTCAGCGGCCTCTCGGCGACCAATCACACCTCCGCGTTGCCGCTGGGTGCGGTGTTCGCCGTCGGGGCGCTGCTCGTGGCCCCGCAGCTCTTCCGGCGGCCGGCCGTGCTGACCGGCGCCCTCCTCGCGGGGCTGCTGCCGCTGCTGCTCTACTTCGTGCTGCCCCTGGCGTCCGCGCGCCAGCCCTACGTGGACTGGGGCAACCCCGAGACCGCCGAGGCCCTCTGGCAGCACGCGACGCGCGCGCAGTACGCCGAGGTGCAGGCCGAGCAGCAGGCGACTGGGAGCGAGGCCGACCTCCTGCGGCGCCTCTCGATCCTGGCCGACTGGGCCGCTCGGCAGTTCGGGAGCGGGTGGGTGCTGCTGCTCGCGCTGCTCGGCGCGGGCGCGCTCTTCGTGCGCCAGACGGGCCTCTTGCTGCTGCTCGTCGCCATCGGCTGGCTCGCGTCGGTCGGCATCACGCGCTACAGCAACTTCCCCTTCGAGCGCGAGCACGTGTACGCCGTGCAGATCTTCTGGATCCCGGCCTGGCTCGCGCTGGCCTGGCTGCTGGGCGGCGGGATCGACGTCGTCGTCGGTGCGCTCGCGCGGCCGCCCGCGCGCCGGGCGGCCCCCGGCCTGCTGACTGTCGGCTGCGCCGCGCTCGTCGCGCTGCCGGCCCGCGAGCACTTCGCCGTCGCCGACCGCAGCCGCACGACGACCATCGCGGACTTCGGGCGCGCGATCCTCGATGCGATGGAGCCGGGCGCGCTCTACTTCCCGGCCAGCGACCACAGCACGTTCGCGGTGATGTACTGGCAGGGCGTGCACGGCTACCGCACCGACGTGACGCTGGCCGACAAGTACGGCCGCATCGAGCCGGAGGTGGTCGACGCGCTGCTCGATGACAGCGAGCTTGCGCTGTACGCGGGCCTTGCGCGGGGCAGCCGCCGATCCTTCGAGGAGTTCGTGCTGGTCCGCAAGTGGAAGGGGCCCGTGTACTTCGCCAACCGGCGCGAGATGGGGGACCTGCAGGACCTCTCCCTGCAGCCCGTCGGGCCGGTCTTCAAGGTCATGACGCAGGAGGAGGCGACGGCGTGGTGGACGCCGGCGTCGGACGGCGCGAGGCCGGCAGGCCTGCTCGCGTGGGAGCGCTTCCTGCCGCTGCTGGACTTCGACGCGCGCGAGCGGCTCGACTTCACGGTGCAGATGATCCACGCCGACCTGCTCTACATGCGCGGCTACGCGCAGCTCGCGGCCGGGTGCAGGGACGAGGCGCTCGCGACATGGAGCCGCATCGAGGGCGACCTCGCTCCGCTCAAGCAAGCCTTCAACAACATCGGCGCCGCGCTCGCCGAAGGCCAACACCTCGCCGAGGCGCTGCCCTTCTACGAGCGGGCGCGGCAGGAAGATCCCCGCTACGTCCTCGCCCTGCGCAACGAGGCGCTCGTGCGCAGGAACCTCGGTGACCGGAGGGCCGCCATCGACCTGCTGCAGCAGTTGCTGGCCGTCGACGCCGACCAGCGCGGCGCGCGCCTCGAACTCGCGCACCTGCTCGACGACGAGGACCGTCCGCTCGAAGCCTTGGCCCAGTACGAAGCCCTCGCGGTGGCGGACAAGAAGGACCCGGCGCCGTGGCGTGACGCCGGAGACCTGCTGGCGCGCCGCGGTGACCGCGGGAAGGCGGAGGACGCCTACCGCGAGGCGCTGCGCCTGGCTCCCGGCGACGAGGCACTCGGCGCGAAGCTGGAGCAACTGAAACTCGGCCCGCAGGACGATCTCACGGGTCCTGCCTGGCCGCAGGAGGCCGAACTCCTCGACCGCGCCTTCGGCGGCCTGGCTGCGCCCACGCCGCCCAGCCTGCCCCGCGAGCCGGCGTCGCTTCTGGGCTTCGATCGCGGGCTCGGCCCGACGGCAAGGCCGTAGAGGCGAAGGGCGGCGCACAGAATAGGGCGTCCGACGCCCTATTCTGACGACGCTCCTCATCTTCAGGGAGTGGAGTCGCGGCTTCACATGGCCGCGTCGGCGCCGCCCTCCTGCTTTTTCTTGCGGCGCCTGGGTGCCGGGCGTGGCTGCCCGCCCGCGGCCTCCTCGGCCTCGATCCGCTGGATCTCGAGCTCGACCAGACGGTCCGACAGCTCGTAGGGCGACTCGTCGAGCTCGCGAGCGATCCGAACGGCCACGGGGATCGTGGGCTCGGTGCGCTCGCACACCAGGCTGTTGACGGTCTTCAGGTCCATCTTGAGCAGGCGCGCCAGATCCCTCTGGGTGATGTGCTTCTTCTCGAGCCACGCGCGGATGAGGAACCCCGGCGACGTTGGCGTGCGCCCCGGCTGGCCCGGCACGGGCGCTGGCCCGTCCGGCTTGTCCGATCGGCTCGGCGGGAACGACGACCACGTCCTCTCGTGTCTCCTGTTCCCCCAGTGCCGCGAGCGGCCGTGACCGGACAGCCTTTTTCGGGATTCTTGGGAGCCGGAGGGAGCGTCCGACGCCTTGTCGGCCTGGCGCGAGTCCGGGCGAGCGTGGAATCCAGGCGCGCCCGGCTTCTTCCCCGGCGGTACGGGATCCGCTGCTCCGTCGCTCTCGGCGTCCGATCGGCCTCGCGGGTACGGCATGGACCACGTCCTTTCTGGGTCCATTCCTCCAGTGCCAGAAAAGGGCTCGACCGAACAGGCCATCGCAGAATTCTTTCGGGAGCGAACAGGGCGTACGGCGCCCCATCAGCGCGGCTCGGGCGAGCGGCGCTCGGTGACGACATTCAGCCGCGCGGGGCCGCGAACTCCGTCGCGCGGGGAGTCGACCGCGCGCCTCGCACTGTGGACGCGCGACGGAATGGGGCGTCCGACGCCCATAGTCGACTTGACGCAGCCGGAGTAGACCGGCGCGTGTTCGGGCAGGAGCCCCACGTGATCGAGCAGCACGAGGCGACGGTGAACGGGACGGCGCGCAGCGCCGCGCGGCCAACGCAGCGCGAGCGGCGGCTCGACGTCTCGCCGCAGGCAGCCACGCCCGGTCGCCCGCTGCGCGTGCTGCTGCTCAACGAGCGCTGCCACGAGAATCCGCTGGCCGGCGGTGCCGAGACGCACCTGTTCGAGATCTTCGGCCGGCTCGCCGTACGCGGCGTGCGCACGGAGCTGCTCTGCAGCGGTTTCCCAAGCGCCGCGCCGCGCACCGATCACCGCGGCGTGGCGATCCGGCGCGTCGGTACGCGCTTGTCGTTTTACGCGCAGGTCGCGGGCGAGGTGCGCCGCCGCATCGCGGCCGGCGAGGTCGACCTCATCGTCGAGGCGCTCAACAAGGTCCCGTTCCTCTCGCCGCTCTACAGCCGCGACGTCCCCGTGCTGGTGATCCACCACCACCTGCACGGCTGGACGGCCTTCAGGCAGGTGGCACCGTGGCTGGCGGCCCCGTCGGTCGCCCTCGAGGTCCTGATCCCCGTGGTCTACCGGCGGGTGCCGTTCCTGACGATCAGCGCCAGCAGCAAGAGCGACCTCGTGCACCGCGGCGTGCGCGAGGAGTCGATCGACGTGGTGCCCTGCGGGCTCGACCACGCCGTGCTCACCGCCGGCGCCGACGACGAGCGGCCGCCGCTCGTCGTCTCGCTCGGCCGGCTCGAACCCTACAAGCGGCTCGACCTCCTCCTCCGGGCGTGGCGGCGGGTGGTCTTCGACGCCCCCCGGGCCCAGCTGGTGATCATCGGCCGCGGGCAGGAGGAGGGTCGGCTCCGGGCCCTGGCCGAACGGCTGGCCATCGGTTCCTCCGTCACCTTCGCCGGCTTCGTGCTCGAGGCCGAGAAAGTCGCCTGGCTGCAGCGGGCCGCGCTCCTGGTTCAGTGCAGCACCAAGGAAGGCTGGGGTTTGACCGTCGCAGAGGCCTACGCCTGCGGGACGCCGGTGGTGGCCACCGCCGTGCCCGGCCTGACAGACAGCGTCCAGGACGGGGTGACCGGGGTGCTGGTCCGTGCTGCCCGTCCGCGGCCCCTGGCGGCCGCCATCACGAAATTGTTGGCCGACGCGGAGGGCCGACGGCGCATGAGCCGCCGAGCCCTCGCTTGGTCGGCCTACTTCGACTGGGACGAATCGGCGGAAGCCGTGCTGCGCGCCGCGAGGCGTGCCGTGCGGTCGCCGGCCGTCCCGGTCCGGTCCGCCGTGCCGCAGCGGGTCGGGAGTGCCGTGCTGGCGCCCGCACCGGGAGGGTCATCATGAGGTCCTATGAAAGCCGTCGTCGGGCCGCCCCGGTCGTCTACACGCTCGCCGTGCTGCTCGCCCTGCCGCCCGGGCTCATGCCCGCGGCCTTCGCCGTGACCAACCGCCGCATCAACACCCTCTCGCGCGACACCAAGCTGGAGACGTTCCGCAACCCGCAGTTCAGCGGGACGTCCAACCGCTTCCTCGGCACGATGGGCCCGCAGGCGCTCGTCGGCTCAGGCGGTGACGACTTCAGCAACCCGGACAGCCGCGGCTTCGGCGCCGTGGCCGAGCCGGCCGCGCACTGGATCTCGTACCGGGGGCGGCTCGAGTGGACGGACAACGACCTCCTGCTGCCGGGCGTGGGGCTGCCGCTTATCTTCCAGCGCATCTACCGCGGCTCGGTCAGCAGTTATGACGGCCCGCTCGGGAAGGAGTGGGAGTTCAACTGGAACAAGCGCATCAACTACGACGCTTCGGGCTCGCCGACGCGCGCGTGGTTCCACGAGCTCGGGCGCCGCGAGGACTACCAGCTCTCGGCTGGCGCCTACACCTCGCCCATCGGGCGCTACGACGTGCTGACCCGCACCGCCACGCCCGAGTACTGGCGCACGGACCGCGAGGGCGTGAAGGAGGTCTACGAGCAGGAGCCGTCGGCGGGGACGTGGTTCCGGCTCAAGAGCATCACGGACCTCAACAGCAACCGGCTCACCTGCTACTACGATTCCAACAGCCTGCTGACCAAGGTACGTGACAGCCTCGACCAGGACACGACGCTGTCCTTCGATGCCAACGACCGCATCACCAAGATCACCGACCCGGCCAGCCGCGAGTGGGTCTACGCCTACGACAGCAACGGGCGGCTGACCACGGTGCGCACGCCGACGGTGGACGAGGCGGGCAGCGACGACGACTACACGTCCGGCAAGACGACGACCTACCTCTACGACGGCAGCGGCCTGCTCACCGAGATCAAGCGCCCGCAGGACAGCAGCACGGGCACCTGGAAGTGGGCCTACGACGGCACAGGCCGGATCACGAAGGAAACGCGCGCGAGCAACGACATCACGCTGACCTTCGACGACACGAACAAGAAAGTCACGGTGCAGGACCGCGAGGCGAACAAGATCGTCTACTGGTGGGACGACGGCCACGAGGGCAACCTCATCACCAAGCGCAACGTCTACTACGACGCGACCAACAGCTACGAGACGACCTACGCCTACGATGCGGCGGGCAACGTGACCTCGGTGATCTTCGCCAAGGGCAACCGCATTCTCTACACCTTCGACGGCAGCGGCAACGTGCTCACGGTGAGCTTCAAGAAGGACGCCGACGACGCGGGCCCGATCAAGTGGATCTACACCTGGGCCAGCAACGCGCGGCTGTCGACGCTCACCGACCCCTCCGGCGCGCTCTGGGACTACGACTACGACGGCTCGGGCAACCTGCTCTCCAAGACGGCGCCGTCCGTGAGCTGGCCGGTCAGCACGTACGGCACGATCGTGGACAAGTTCGCGTACAACGCCAGTGGGCTGGTCACGCGGCACATCGACCCGATCGGGACGACGACGCTGACCAGCTTCACGACGGTGAACAGCAAGTCGGCCTACCCGAACGTGGTCACGCGCGACTCGGCCAGCCTGGCCCTCACGACGGATTACGACTACGACGCCAAGGGCAACGTCACGCAGGTCAAGGACGCGAACGACAACGCCACGACCTACACGGTCAACGCCCTGAACCAGATCATCCTGGCGATCGAGCCGGGTTCGGTCAGCAAGAAGTACCACTTCGACGGCGACGACCGGCTGAGCAAGACCGAGGCCAGCAACGACACGACGGTCGGAAACAGCTGGTTTGTGGTGGACAACGACTTCGACCAGCAGGACAACCTCACCCGCGTGCGGCAGGACCTGACCGACGCCACGCGCGTCACGACGACCTACGCCTTCGACAAGAACGACCGGCTCACGAAAGTGACCTCACCCGAAGGCAACGAAACGGTCACCAGCTACGACGTGCGCGACATTGTGGCCGCGGTCACGCGCAAGGCGGCGAGCAGTGCCGACGACGCGATCACGACCACGACCTACGACAGCAACGGCAACCGGGTCACCGTGACCAACCCGCGCGGCTACAACACACTCTATCTGCTCGACGGCTACGACCGCGTCACGAAGCTCACGCAGCCCGAAGGCAACTACACGTCGGCTGCTTACGATGCCAATAGCAACGTCCTCACGTCCCGGCAGTACAACGTCGGCGACACCAAGCTGACCGAGGTGTTCTACTCGTTCGACCAGGCCAACCGCCTGTACCAGACCGACCGCTGGGCCAAGAAGGCCGACCTCTCAACGAGCCTCGGGGACGGCGTGCAGACCAACACGCTGACCCGCAACGAGATCGGCCTGGTCCTCTCGCACAGCGGCGACGTGTGCGGCTGCTCGCTGTGGACGCACGTCTACGACGCGCTCGGGCGCGAAGTCACGCGCACCGACCCCCTGGGCAGCGACCCGACGATCATCATCACGGCTTACGACAAGAACGGCAACGTGACCAAGGTCACGCGCAAGGACCAGAGCCAGGACACCGGGATCGAGGCCGACAAGGACGTGATCACGGAGTCCGTCTACGACGCCAGGAACCGCCGCACGACGAGCAAGGAGCGGCTGGACGTCAGCACGACGATGGATACGGTCTACATCTACGGTCTGCGCGACCAGCTCACGAGGGTGGTGGACGGCAACAACGACGAGCGGCGCATCGAGCACAACGAGCAGCTCTGGAAGACCAAGGACATCGCCGAGGCCGGAGCGACCGACCCGACGACGGAGTCCACGTACGACACCGATGGGCGGCTGGTGACCCACCGCGCGAAGAACACGACCACGGGCGACCAGGACACGCTCTACACCTACGACAAGCTGGACCGCGTGGTGACCACGCTCTGGCCGCCCAACCCGACGACGGCCGAGGACACGCTGCAGACTTGGGACAAGTCCGGCAACCGGATCAGCACGACCGACCCGAACGGCACGGTCGTGGTCTGCGCCTACGACAAGAACGACCGCCTGACCTCGAGGACGATGTCCCTGGCCTCCAACATCGTCGGCGCGACGAGCCATGCCTTCGGCTACGACGGCGCCAACCGCATGACGTCGGCCGACAGCGACGAGGCCAACTACAGCGCCGACATCAGCTGGACCTACAACACGCTCGGGAAGGTCGAGACCGAGAAGCAGATCATCGACGGCTACAACTCCGGCAACGGGCGGACGATCACGTACACGTACGATGTCGAGGGCAACCGGACGAGCACGGCCTACCCGATCTCGGGCGACGTGATCAGCTACACGCGCGATGCGCTCGACCGGGTGGACAAGATCAGCCGCGGCAGCAGCGAGACCGTGGACTACACCTGGAGCGGGCCGCGGCTGATCAAGAAGGCCTACCCCGGCAGCTACCAGACCTACCTCACCGACGGGTACGGGCGGCTCACGGACACGCACGCCAAGGACACCAGCTCCGGGCACAGTCTGGTACGCTTCACCTACGCCTTCGATGCTAGCAGCCAGATCACGTATATGGACACCTATTACTACGACGACGTCCAGAACACCCGGATCACGGGGCACCACCTCGACGAGGGCGACCAGTACAAGTACGACGGCGCGAAGCGCCTGGTGACCGTCCTGCGGGGCGTGGCCACGGCCGACATCGCGAACAGCCTCTCCACCAACCTGGCCAACAGCGACTACCTGGAGGTCGGGGAGTTCAAGTACGACCAGACGGGCAACCGCGTGACGCGGCGGGCGGGCGGCAGCGACGACCAGCTCTTCACGCACGACAAGGCCAACCAGATCTCGACCGAGGGCGGCAGCGGCGTCTCCCACGACCAGGCCGGGAACTACACCGGCAC
>Ga0075421_100002492_pt1 | contig 21989 bp, 15 predicted proteins | sample SoiMetdeltSBSDD5_FD_75292 | JGI IMG/M metagenome (GOLD analysis project Ga0075421, IMG submission 75292) | Bulk soil microbial communities from a Populus tree surrounding site in Tennessee, USA - Soil MetaG P. deltoides SBSDD5 | ecosystem: Environmental > Terrestrial > Soil > Tree plantation...
CTGGTAGCGTCCACCACCCCCGGCCGCTCTCCCGCCGCCGCGGTCAAACCGGACGCAGGAGCAACAGCCATGGCACAGGTCAAGATCACCGTGAGGTTGAACGGTCCCTACCGCGTAGAGGCCCCCGAAGGCGCTATCGAGCTCGTCGACGCCGCCGGCAATGCCTACGACCTGACCGGCAAGACGGCGTTCTCTCTCTGTCGCTGCGGCGGGTCGACGACCAAGCCATTTTGCGACGGCACCCATTCGCGGACAGGCTTCGCGGCCGCCGAGACCGCCGTGCGCGCCGAGGAGAGCGCGAAGGAAGGAACGGGACTTCCGGGAGCCGGCGAGCCGGGCCCGCCAGGGCCGGGCCCGGAAGAACCGCGATGAGCTCGCTGCAGTTCCGGCGCGGCGTCCGCGACGACTACCCCGACGTCTATACCGGGGCGGCGCTCGCCGCCCTCGAAGCCCTGGCGCCGCTCGACGCCGACCGCCGCCAGCTCATGGCGGAGCGCACGGCGCGCCGCCTCGCCCGCCAGCGCGAGCGCCGGCGCATCGCCTTCCTCGACCCCGAGGCGCTCATCCCTCGCACGTCGATCCGCGTGCAGGACGCGCGGGACGGCAATTTCGAGGGGAGCGTCATCCCCGCCGATCTGCAACGCCAGTGGATCCAGGGCACCGGTCCGGCCACCAAGCCGCGCGCCGACACGGCGAGCGGCCTGCGCAACGTCGCCTACGCCCTCCTCTCCGGCGCCGACGGCTGGATGTTCGACGGCGAAGACGCGCTCGGGCAGGTGGTCACCATGTCGCTCGACAACCAGCGGAACCTCAAGCTGGCGATCGACAAGGACCCGCTCTTCCTGCGCGTCGCCGAGGAGGTCGCGTTCGAGATGAACCGCTGGGCCGAGGGGTTCTTCGGCGAGCGCATCATCGAGGACTGGTGGCGGCAGCTCGACTTCACCACCAAGATCTTCCGCGCCCGCGGCCTCCACCTCGACGACCGCCACGTCCGGCACGCCGGCGGCGCCGGCTTCTCGGCATCGATCGCCGACGTCGTCCTCTACGGCGTCAACAACCACGAGCGCCTGCGCGCCGACGGCTCGTCGGTGGTGCTCTACCTGCCGAAGATCCAGACCGCCGGCGAGGCGGCCTACTGGAACGATGTCCTGTCCGCGCTCGAAGCTCACCTCCGTCTCGCGCTGGCAACGATCAAGACTTATGTTCTCGTCGAGCAGCTCGAGGCGGCCTTCCAGCTCATGGAGATCCGCGCCGCGCTCGGCCGCCGCTTCGTCGGCTTCAACACCGGACGCTGGGACTACATCAACAGCGTCTCCGACGCGATGGCGTGGGACCCGGGCTTCGTCAACCCCAACATCGACGCCATCACGATGACCTACGGCTACATGCGCAACTACGAGGACCGCGTGCGCCGGGCGGTGAACACCCCCGACCGCAACGGCAACTTCGCGCTCTGGCAGGGCGGCATGGAGCCGAACATCCCGGTGGGGACCGCCGCCGGCGTCGAGGCCGGCATGAAGCGCGCGACGGCCGGCGGAGAGCGCGAGCAGAAGGCGGGCGCGAGCGGCAAGTGGGTGGCGCACTGGAAGATGGTGCACATCGTGCGCCCCGTCTGGGAGCGGGCGGGGACCGACAACCAGCTTGGCCGCGAGCTCCCGCGCCTCACCTACACCGAGAAGGACGCCGACGCCCTCGTCGAGCTCGAGCCGGCGCCGCGCACGGTACGTGGGGCGCGCGACCTGTTGAGCGTCGCCCTCCAGTACGGCAACGCCTTCGGACGGGGGTTCCAGGCCGCGGCCCTCAAGCCCGCGGACTTCTTCGGCAACGACGACGTCCTCTACCTGATGGAGGACATGGCGACCGGCGAGATCCGGCTCAGCATCCTCTGGGAGTGGCTGCACAAGGGCGGCGCCTTCACCGACGACGACCCGGCGAAGGTGGTGGCCGCCGGCGAGCCGCTGACCCGCGGGCACTTCGAGCGGCTGCTCGCCGAGGAGTACGAGAAATTGCGGCGCGCCGACAACCGCGACGTCCACGACGACTCCAAGCAGACGACGTTGCCGATCGCGCGCGAGATCGCCCTCACCTACGTCGAGAGCGAGATCAAGCCGCCCTGGTACGTCGACCTGCTCAACCTGAACCTCGACAACGAGGACCTCGAGGTCGCCCGCAAGCGCATTGCCGAGTACCTCGACTTCTACGGGCGCGACGGCACGCGGATCACCGAGAACCTCGACTTCGCGGAGTGACTCTCGCAGCCAACCGGCCACCCCGCGACGGGGGAACTCGTCGCGGCGCGGCCGTCTAACGATTCGTACCCATCCCGGGATCGTCGACCGCCGCAGGAACGGAGGTGGTGTGATGGACGCGCGACGAGCTCGCCCGCGGTACGACCGCATCGTCGAGCCCCACCATCGCGACGCCGGTCCAGGCAGCGGCGCTTCCCTCACGGCGTTGCTGCTCGGCTGTGTGCTGCTCGCGTCCGCCGCCCGCGGCACCAGTGAGTGCAGCGCCGAGCGGCCCGCGCCCCTGCTGCCGACCGATCCGGCGCTCTGCGCGCGCCTCGCGCCGATCGTGCGCGCGCCCGGCGCGCCCGGGGTGCGCGACGACCTTGCCGGCTACGAGACGGCGCTCGGCGAGTACCTGCGCAACTTCTGCCACCGCGACCCCGTCGGCGGCTGGAGACGCGACAAGGGAGTGCGCGACACCGGCCCGTTCACCGCCACGCTGCAGGGCGGACAGTGGGCGGGCGCCTACCACGGTACCCACGCGCCGGTGGTCGTCTGGTATTCGCCGGAGATGGTGGCGTGGCTCCACGCGAACCGACCCTCCGTGGGCGAGCCGCCTGCGACCGCGGCACCGATCCCTGACGGCGCGGTCATCGTCAAGGAGATGTTTCCGGCGCCGGGCGCCGCCTGCGCCGGCGTCGACCCGCTCCGCCTGCTGCCGACCAGCGGCGCGGCGGTGATGGTGCGCGACCGCCGCGCATCACACGACGGCTGGTTCTGGGGCTGGTTCGGCTGGAGCGGCTGGACGCCGGACTGGCCACCCGACTCGACGAACCGCTACCCCTTCATGGGGTTCGGGCAGTACTGCACCAACTGCCACGCCTCGGCGCGCGACAACCTCACCTTCGCCAGCCTGAAGAACGTCGAGGGCGAGCCCGGAGAGCCGCTGGTGTTCCTCTCGCAGCACTTCTTCGAACCGGGCCCCGTGCCGGCCCACCATCGCCTGGTGGCGCTCCCCGGCGACGACGCTCCGCGGCTCGGGCAGCCGTTGCCGCGCTACGACGCGTCGGTCGTCGACGCGCTCGTCGGCGGCGGCTTCCCGCGACCGAGCTGGGACACCGTGACGTCGCTCCCGTCGCAGACCTACGACGAGGTCTGGATGGCCGCCGGCCCGCCGACCGCCGCGTCGGAGTTCGTCACCTCGTCGCAGTGCATCGGCTGCCACGACGCAGGCGGCACCGGTCTGCAGTTCGACATGACCGCCCCCAACCCGCACGGCGACGGATTGCTCAACCTCTCCCCCTACGGCACGTGGCGCACCTCGCCGATGGGGCTCGGCGGCCGCGACCCGGTCTTCTTCGCCCAGCTCGCCAGCGAGATGCGGTTTCATCCGAAGGCGGCGACCGCCCTGCAGGGGATCTGCCTCGGCTGTCACGGCGTCGCCGGCCAGCGCCAGTTCGAGATCGACCGCGCGAGCTCCGGCGGCGAGTGCCCGCCGTTCCAGCGCGAGACGGTCTCTGCCGTGCCCTACCCGGCCGGCAACCCGACCGCTCCCTTCGCGCACTACGGCGCCCTCGCGCGGGACGGCATCTCCTGCACCGCGTGCCACCGCATGCTGGCCGGCGCCGGTCCGGAAAACCCCGCGATCGCGGCGCCCGAGAACCGCTGCGTGAAGGAGCGACAGGACTTCCTCAACCCCGACAACCGGGGCTTCGCGAAGACCTTCACCGGCAGCTTCCTGGTCGGGCCGCCGGACAGGCTCCTCGGCCCCTTCGCCGACCCGCGCACCCACGCGATGAAGGAGGCGCTCGGCGTCGAGCCCACCCACGGGCCGGCGATCCGCAGCGCCGAGCTGTGCGGAACGTGCCACACCGTGCACCTGCCGGTGCTCGTCGACGGCAAGCCGGTGGCGCACGTCTACGAGCAGGGGACGTACCCCGAGTGGGCCTTCAGCGCCTACCGCACCGGGGAGACGCCGCAGGGCAAGCTGCCGGAAGGTGCCGGCAGCAAGGCCGAGACCTGCCAGGGGTGTCACATGCCGAGCCGCGGCGCCGACGGCCACCCCTACCGCAGCAAGATCGCCGGCATCCAGGAGCACAGCAGCTTCCCGCAGGCGGAGAACGCTCTCGGCGCCGCCGAGCTCGACCTGCCGGTGCGCGAGGGGTTCGCCCGGCACACGCTCGTCGGCCTCAACGTGTTCCTCGTCAAGATGGCGCAGCAGTTCCCCGACCTGCTCGGCATCCGCACCCAGGACCCGATGCTCGTCAGCCGCGGCGTCGACCCGCTGCTCTTCACCGAGCAGGCGATGCTCGACCAGGCGAGCCACGGCACCGCGACGATCGCCGTCGCCGACCTCGCGGTCGCCCGCGGCACGCTCGGCGCCACGGTCCGCATCGCCAGCGACGTCGGCCACAAGCTCCCCTCCGGCGTCGGCTTCCGCCGCGCCTTCGTCGAGCTGGAGGTGCTCGACGCCAACGGCGACGTGCTGTGGGCCTCCGGCCGCACCAACGGCGCCGGCGTGATCGTCGACGAGCGCGGCCAGCCGGTCGACGGCGAGCTCTGGTGGAAGCCGGACTGCTCGGCCCTTCTCCATCCCGACCACCTCGTCTACCAGCCCCACCACCAGGTCATCCGGCGCCAGGACCAGGTGCAGGTCTACCAGGAGCTGGTCAGCGCCCCGCCGCCGGGCCCCTCGCCGCGCTGCGGGCTCGACGTCCCGCCGCGGCCGCCGCTCACCACCAGCTTCCTGTCGATCTGCGGCCGCGTGAAGGACAACCGCATCCTCCCGCACGGCTTCCTGGCGCTCCCCGAGCGCACGCGCATCGCCGAGGCGCTCGGCGCGCGAGCCGACCTCGCGCGCGACGTCGAGCCGTTCGGGGTCGGCAACGACCCGGACTACCGCAACGGCGGCGGTGACAGCCTGCGCTACGAGGTCGACCTGCGCGAGCTCGCCCATCCGCCGGCGGGGGTGCGCGCGACCCTCTACTACCAGGCGACGCCGCCGTTCTATCTGCAGGACCGCTTCTGCACCTCGCAGAGCGACGACACGCAGCGCCTCTACTTCCTCGCCGGCCACCTCAACCTCGAGGGGACGGCAGCGGAGGACTGGAAGCTCGAAGTGGTGAGCAGCGGCGCGGTGGCGATCCCAGGCTCCTGACCGGCCCCCACGCAGTCGCGTGTCGGCAGACTGTCCCGCTAGATATCCTCACCGCCGGCGTCACCGCTCCCGCCGCTGGCGGCACGACCGACGCCGCAGCTGACACTCGAGCCCGTTCGCGAGGCGACGGGCGGTACGCTCGCCGCGTGCCGACCACGACCCGTCGGTCCGGTTCCACGGCTCACGGCGCGCGTCGCGGATCCAGGCTGCACGGGATCGTGCTCGGGGCCCTCATCGGCGGACTGCACTGTGCCGCTACTGGCGCGACTGTCGCGGCACGACCCGCCTGCCGCCTGGTCGACGAGGTGCCCTACGACGCCACGACCGGGCAGATCATCGTCAGCGCCGACCTCGGCGGCACTGCCCCGCGCCGCTTCATCCTCGACACCGGCGCCTACGAGAACTACGTCTGGACCGAGGAGGCGAATGCTCTCGGGTGGAAGCCCCAGGGGCAGGTCGTCCGTCGGGACGCCAGCACCTCGGAGTACGTCGTCTCGCACGTCCACGGCAAGCGCGTGGCGATCGGGGAGGCGGCGGTGCCGAGCCAGAGCTTCGCCACCAAGCCCCGCGGCATGCGGCACGCCGACGGCTTCCTCGGCTGGCCGGTGATCAGCCCCTTCGCAGTCGACGTCGACTTCGTGGCGCACCGGCTCCGCTTCTGGACCGCGGCGTGCGACCGGCGCCGCGCCGACACCGTCGTGTTGCCGCTACGCTTCGTCGAAGGCCGGATGCCGGTGGTCGACGCGACCCTGGCGATGCCGAAGGGAGAGCCGCTCGCGGCGACGCTGATGGTCGACACCGGCGCCGGCGCGACGGCCATCTTCAACACGCCGTTCGTGGAGCGGCATGGCCTCGTCGGCCGCGCGCCGGTGGTGGTCGACCAGCAGGCGGGCAGCGTCGGCGGCGGGCAGAGCCGACTCGGCGCCGCACGCGCGCGCGAGCTGCGCCTCGCCGGGTTCGCCCTGGCACGGCCCATCGTGCTCCTCGGGCGGCAGGGGACGGGGACGGGCGGGAATGGCACCTTCGGCGCCGAGCACCCGTGGGACGGCGTCCTCGGGTGCGGCATCCTCTCGCGCTTCCACGTGACGATCGACTACCCGCACAGCCGGCTGCTCCTGCGCCCCAACTCGCGCTTCGGCGAACCGTTCCGGCAGGAGATCGTGCAGATGCTGCTCGCAGACACTGCCGAGGGTCCGAAGGTGGTGGCCCTGCGGCCGGGCGGCGCGGCCGATCGCGCGGGGCTGCGTGCGGACGACGTCATCCTCGCGGTCGCCGGCCCCCACCGGAGTCCGCTTTCTGGCCCGTTCTCGATGGAGGCGTTCTGGGAGCTGCTCCGCCGCGACGGGACGTACGCGGTCGACGTGCGCCGCGGCCGCGAGCGGCACCGGCTGACGCTCGTCGTCAAGGAAACCCTCTAGTACCCTCTGCCGCCTTCGTCCTTGAGCTAGGCTCTGCCGGCCATGCGAAAGCACGCCCTCGCCTTGCTCGCCGCCTCGCTCCTGGCCGCCCTCGCCCCGTCTCCGCCGCTCGCCGCGCAGGATCTGGCCGCGCTCGAAGGGCATATGACGGTCCACCGCCTCGCCAACGGGTGGACCTTCCTCATCCTCGAGCGGCCGCGGGCGCCGGTGTTCTCGTTCACCACCGTCGTCGACGCCGGCTCGGCGCAAGAGGTCCCCGGCATCACCGGGCTCGCGCACATGTTCGAGCACATGGCGTTCAAGGGTGGGCCCACCATCGGCACGACCGACTACGCGAGCGAGACGGCGGCGCTCGAGAAGGTCGAGGCCGCCTACCAGGCCTACCAGACCGAGCGTCTCTCCCCTCGCCCCGATCCCAAGAAGCTCGCCACGCTGCTCGCGGCGTTCCAGGCCGAGCAGCGCAAGGCGGCCGCCTTCGTCGTCCAGGGGGACCTCGACCGCATCCTCAGCACCGAGGGCGGCGTCGACCTCAACGCCACCACCGGCGCGGACGAGACGGTGTATTTCTACTCGCTGCCGGCGAACAAGGTCGAGCTCTTCGCCTTCGTCGAGTCGGAGCGCTTCTTCCACCCGGTCTTCCGCGAGTTCTACGAGGAGCGCGACGTCGTGCGCGAGGAGCGCCGGATGCGCGTCGAGAGTCAGCCGGTCGGACGGCTCGTCGAGCAGCTCATCACGACCGCCTTCCAGTACCACCCCTACCAGCAGCCGGGGATCGGCACGCCCAGCGACCTGCAGTCGATCTCGATCACCGACGCCAAGGCCTTCTTCGACACCTACTACGCGCCATCGAGCATGACGACGGCGATCGTCGGCGACGTCCACGCGGCCACCCTCGTGCCGATCCTCGAGAAGTATTTCGGACGCATCCCGGCGCGGGCGCCGGCTCCCGGGCTGCGCACCGTCGAGCCACCGCAGATCGCCGAGCGCATCGTGCTGATGGAGGACCCCGGTCAGCCGCTCTACGTGGAAGGCTTCCACAAGCCCGCGCAGACCGACGCCGACCAGCCGGTCTACGACGCCATCGACGACATCCTGTCGCGCGGCCGCACGTCGCGGCTCTACCGCTCGCTCGTCCGTGACGGGCAGCTGGCGGTCGACGTCGGCTCCTTCTCGGGCTTCCCCGGCGGCAAGTACCCCAACCTCTGGGCCGCCTACGCCTTCCCCGGCGTCGGGGTCACCAACGAGAAGGTGCAGGCCGCGCTTCGCAAGGAGATCGAGCGCCTGCGCAGCGAAGACGTCACCGACGAGGAGCTGGCGAGGTTCCGCGCCCGCTCGCGCGGCGACCTCCTGCGCTCGCTCGAGAGCAACGCCGGGCTGTCGCGGAGCCTCGCCGAATACCACCGCCTCTTCGGCGACTGGCGCGACCTCTTCCGCTACCTCGATCGGCTGCAGAAAGTGACCAAGGCCGACATCCGGCGCGTGGCGGCCTCCACCTTCACGCCCGCCAACCGCACCGTGGCGATGATCGTCCACGCGGAGCAGTGAGGGAACGAACGATGAGACCACTGACGCCCCTCGCTCTCCTCGTCGCCGCCTCGCTGCTCGTCCCCTGCGCCGCGCGCGCTCAAGCCGCGCGTACGAGCGACCTGCGCTACCCACCGCTACCCAAGTTCGACATCCCCGTGCCGGAGCGGGTGGTGCTCGACAACGGCATGGTGGTGCTCCTGCTCCCGGACCACGAGCTGCCCCTCGTGGAGGCGACGGCGCTCGTCCACGCCGGCCCCCGCTACGACCCCGCGGCGAAGGCGGGCCTCGGCTCGCTGGCGGCCGAGGTCATGCGCACCGGCGGCACGCCGTCGAAGTCGGGCGACGAGGTGGACGACTTCCTCGAGAGCCACGCCGCCTCGATCGAGCTCGAGGTGGACGACGACGTCACGCGAGCCTCGCTGTCGGCGCTCAAGGCCGACTTCGCCGACGTCCTCCGCCTCTTCGCCGACGTGCTGCGGCGCCCGGCGCTCGACGGGGAAAAGCTCGAGGTGGCGCGGTCGCAGGAGCTGGCGAACGTGGCGCGCCGCAACGAGGACCCCTTCGGCATCCTCTTCCGCGAAACCGGCAAGGTCCTCTACGGCGCCGACTCGCCGCTGGCCCGGACGCCGACCTACGCCACGCTGCGCGCCGTCACCCGCGACGACCTCGTCGCCTGGCACCGCGCCTCGGTGCACCCCGACCGCGTCGTGCTCGGGATCTCCGGGGACTTCCAGCGCGACGAGGCGCTCGCCCTCGTGCGCGCGGCGTTCGGCGACTGGACGCGCGGACCTGAGTGGAAACCTCCGGCTCCGGCGATCCGCAGCGACGCCCCGCGCGGCGTCTTCTTCGCGCGCAAGGACGACGTCACGCAGTCCTACGTCACGCTCGGTCACCTCGGCCTGCGCCGGGACGACCCCGACTACTACGCGGTGGACATCCTCAATCAGCTCTTCGCCAACAGCTTCGCCTCTCGCTTGTTGGTCGAGGTGCGGACGAAAAAGGGGCTCGCCTACGCGGTCTTCGGCGGTGTCGGCACCGCCTGGGACCATCCCGGGCAGTCGACGGTCAGCCTGTCGACGAAGACCGAGACGACCGGCGCGGGCATCGACGCCCTTCTAGTCGAAACGCGAGGGCTCGGCTCACGACCGCCCACGGCCGAAGAGATCGAAGACGCCCGCCAGGCGATCCTCGCCTCGTTCGTCTTCCGCTTCGACTCCACGGCGAGGGTGTTGAACCGGCAGCTCCTCCTCGAGCACTACGGCTACCCGCGCGACTGGCTGACGCGGTACCGGGAGGGGATCGAGAAGACCACCCCCGACGCCGTACGCCGCGCCGCCCGCCACCTGCGCGCCGACGACTTCGCGATCGTCGTCGTCGGCCCGGCCACGGGGACGGACAAGCCGCTCTCGAGCTACGGCAAGGTGACGCCGCTCGACATCTCGCTGCCCGAGGACGAGACCGGCGGCCAGTAGAGCCCCGCCCAGTACCTGACAGGGCGCGAGAAACCCCTCTAGCGATCCGGCAAACACTCACTCCAATCCGGCTCCCTCTCTCCCCGGCGATTCGGACCACAGATGCCTGTTCAACTCTGGACCCCTCTCTCCCCGGCGAGGGGAGAGAGGGGCAGGGGTGAGAGGGGTGGCAGACCAAACCCAGGGAGGGGGTCGGGTGGGGGGCGGCAGCGCGCTGTGCGCGCGGGGGGGGCTACCGGACGAGGCAGTCGAGCAGGTGCGTCAGCTGGCGAGCCGGGTCGGCGGTGACTCCGCCGTGAACGGGCCCCGGTTGGACCACCGTGCTCCGCGGCGCCGACAGCCATCCGAACCGGTTCCGCGCGCTCTCGAGCGCGATCGGCCCGACGCGTTCGTCGGCGCGGCAGATCGCCACGATGGTGTCCAGCGCCGCGCGGACCGCGTCGAGGTCCACTCCGGGGTCGAAGCCCCGGAGCCGGCCCTCAGAGGCGTCGTACGCGGCGCCGAGGAACCCGAGCTCCGAGCTGTAGAGGACCACGCCGACGTTGACGAACTCTCCGCGGTCGACGCGGGGCACGTAACGGACGACGAAGTATTCGAAGCTGACGCGAGCCTCGGTCCCGGTCATCGCGCCACTCCCGGCAGCCACCGTCGAGGAGCCTCCAGGCGGCGGAGCAGGTGATCGACGTAGACGGCGCGCACTGCTCCGGGGTCTTCGCGATCCGGCCCGAGCTCCAGCCAGTCGTCGGGCACCGCTTGCAGCACGTCGGCCAGGAGGCCCTCGGTCACCTCCGTGGAGAGCTGGTCGTCGGCGGCCGGAAGGCCGTCGGCGTAGACGATGAACACATGCTTCTCCGCGTCGTAGGGCTGGACGGCGAACCGGTCGGCCGACGGCACACCCCAGCCGTGGTGGAAGTAGAGCGCGGCGCCGTGGTCGATGCACCAGAGCTCGCCGTGCCAGACGAGGAGGTTGGGGTTCTTCCAGCTGCGATCGACGTTCGCCACGTAGGAGTCGAGCCAGAGGATGCGCGCCGCGTCGGCCGCGCTCGGCTTGTGACTCACTCCGTCGTAGCCGAAGGCTCCCGGCAGGAAGTCGACTCCGAGGTTCCTGCCGATGCTCGCCGTCAGGAGGTCCTGCACCTCCTGGTCGGGCTCGTAGCGGCCGATCTCCGGCAGGAGATCGATGGCCTTGAGCTCCGGCACCCTCAGTCCGAGACGGCGCGCCAGCTCGCCGACCACCACCTCGGCGACGAGAGCCTTCTTGCCTTGACCGGCGCCGCGGAACTTCACCACGTAGGTGCCGAGGTCGTCGGCCTCCATGAGCCCCGGAAGTGAGCCCCCCTCGCGCAGAGGCGAGACGTAGCGTGTGGCGAGGATCGCGGGAATCACGCGGCGAGCCGGGCTGGGCTGATCGACGTCGGGCGGGCGCAGACTAGCACCGGCACGCCGCCTCGGCCAGCGATCCCCGCGGAGTATCCTCGCGTCATGGCCGAGCCCGAGCTACCGCCGCGCCTCCAGGACCACGTGGAGCTGCTCGGCATGCTCGGCGACCGCAACGACCGCATCCAGTACCTGATCTCGGAAGCCGACCACTTCCGCGAGGTCGCCCCCGACGTCGCGACGCGCCCGTTCCCGGAGTCGCATCGCGTGCCCCAGTGCGAGTCCGAGGCCTATGTCTGGGCGACGCCGCGACCGGACGGCACCCTCGACTTCCACTTCGCGGTCGAGAACCCGCAGGGCGTCTCGGCGAAGGCGATGGCGGCGATCCTCGAGACGAGCCTCGGCGGTCAGCCGCTCGACACGATCACCGCCATCCCGGGAGACCTCGTCTACGCGATCTTCGGCCGCGAGCTGTCGATGGGCAAGAACCTCGGCCTGCTCGGCATGCTGCAGATGGTCCAGGCTTTCGCCAGGCGCCAGCAGGCGGCTACCAAGAGCGCTCCGGCCTCGGCGTAGGGTGCGCATCGCGCACCATCTTCGATCTCCCGCCGATCTCCGGATGGTGCGCGGTGCGCACCCTACGAATCCCGACCCGACAGGTCTCGGTCTCTCCGCGTGGGGTGCGCCGTGCGCACCATCTTCTCGCCTCGACTACCGCTCGATGGGTGCCCCCACCAGGTTCCCCCACTCCGTCCAGCTTCCGTCGTAATTGCGCACGCGCCCGTAACCGAGCAGGTTGGTGAGCACGAACCAGGTGTGGCTGCTGCGCTCGCCGATGCGGCAGTAGACGACGACGTCGTCGCCGGGCGCGAGCTTCGCCTCGCCCTCGTAGATCGCGCGGAGCTGCTCGGCGGTCTTGAAGGTGCCGTCCTCGGGGTTGACCGCTCGCGCCCAGGGGACGTTGGCGGCGCCCGGGATGTGGCCGCCGCGGAGCGCGCCCTCGTTCGGGTACTCCGGCATGTGCATGCGCTCGCCGCTGAACTCCGGCGGGCTGCGGACGTCGATGAGAGGTCCGCTCTTCCCGGCGACGTGCGCGAGCACCTGGTCGCGGAAGGCACGGATGCGGGTGTCGTCGCGGTGTGGCATCGGGTAGTCGGTCGCCGCGTAGGTCTTCACCTCGCGGGTGAGCGACCGTCCCTCCTTCTCCCACTTGAGACGCCCGCCGTCCATGATGCGGGCCTTGGCGTGGCCGAAGAGCTGGAAGACCCAGTAGGCGTAACACGCCCACCAGTTGTTCTTGTCGCCGTAGAAGACCAGCGTCGTCTCCGGCGTGACGCCGATGCGCCGCATCAGCTCGGCGAAGCGGCGGTCGTCGAGGTAGTCGCGACGGAGGGGGTCGTTGAGGTCTCGCGTCCAGTCGACCTCCACCGCGCCGGGCACGTGGCCCGACGCGTAGAGGAGAGCGTCCTCGTCGCTCTCCACTAACCGCACGCTGGGGTCGTCGAGGTGGGCCGCCACCCACTCCGTCGAAACCAGCACCTCGGGGTGCGCATATCCGCGATCAGCGATCTCGCTCATGGATCCTCCTCGTCAGGAAGGCCACTCTATACGCCGCAGCGGCGACGGCCGCCGGCATTCCCCGGCTTGGCCGCGCAAGCGGAGTCGGCATAACATCGCGCCGTCACCACAAAGCTCGAAGGTTCGAAAAGGAGTGCCCATGCGCCGGACTCGCTTCGGGTTCCCGCTCGCGATCTGTGGCCTTTTCCTCGTCACCTGGCTCGCGCTGCCCGCGCCACCCGCGGCCGCCCAGGAGGTCGCCTCGCCCCCGGCCGCCGAGCCGCCCACCGGCGACGAGCCGGCGGCGACGATCGAGGACGTCATCGTCGTCACCGCGTCGCGCACCGAGCAGAAGCTCGTCGACGCCCCGGCGACGATGACGGTGTTCACCGCCGAGGACATCCAGTCGATCCCCGCCGACGACTATGGCGACCTGCTGCGCAACATCCCGGGCATGAACGTGACGCAGACGAGCGCGCGCGACATCCAGATGACGGGGCGCGGGTCCACCAACACCCTCGCCACGACCCAGCTCGTGTTGCTCGACGGGCGCTCGATCTACCTCGACTTCTTCGGCTTCGTGATGTGGGACTTCCTGCCCGTCAACCCGGCCGAGATCAAGCAGATCGAGGCGGTGCGCGGGCCCGGCAGCGCGGTGTGGGGCGCCAACGCGATGACCGGCGTCGTCAACCTCATCACCAAGCGCCCGCAGGAGATGTTCGGCACCTCGCTGCTCGCCGGCGCCGGCGAGCTCGGCACGCAATACGGCAGCGTCACCCACGCCGGCGGCTCCGAGGCGTTCGGTTACAAGTTCTCGGGCGGCTACTACAAGCAGGACCCCTACGACCGGCCGAGCGGCAACATCCCCGGGACCACCATCCCCTATTCGAGCTTCGCCTTCCGCAACAGCGGCACCGAGCAGACGAAGGGCGATCTGCGCCTCAACTGGAACCTCCAGGACGGCAGCAGCTTCGACGTCGCCGCCGGCTACGCCGCCACCGACGGCATCGTGCACACTGGCATCGGCCCCTTCGACGTCGACAAGGGCTCGCACCTCTCCTACGGCAAGGTGGACTGGAACCGCTCGGCGCTCCACGTCGGCTTCTTCGCCAACTTCCTCGACGCCGACTCGGTCAACCTCCTGACCCGCGACGGCCTCGGGCGCCCGCTCGGCTTTGCCTTCTCGACCGACACCTACAACGGCGACATCTCGAACACCTCGGTGTTCGGACGTGACCACCACATCGTCACCTACGGCGCCAACTACCGCACCAGCAAGTTCGACCTCGAGATCGCGCCTCTCGGCGAGAAGCGCGACGAATGGGGCGCCTTCGTCCAGGACGAGATCCTCATCGGCAGCAAGGTGCGCTGGGTGCTCGGCGGCCGCTACGACGACGTCGACCCCCTCGACGGCGGCGTCTTCACGCCGCGCACGAGCCTCATCGTGTCGCCCAGCAGCCGCCACACCTTCCGTGTGTCGTACAACGAGGCGTTCCGCACGCCGTCGGCGATCAACAGCTACCTCGACGTCACCATCCTGCAGCCGCTGCCCGGCACTCCCTTCGCGCTGCCCGCCCGCGCCAACGGCAACATCGACCTCGTCGAGGAGCACATGACGGCCTACGAGGTCGGCTATGTCGGCACCTACGCCGACGGGCTGATCTTGACCCTTGCCGCGTACCGCAACGAGACCGAGGACTCGATCGACTTCTTCACGAAGACCTTCTACGGGCCTGGCAACCTGCCGTCGCCGAGCCCGCTGCTGCCAGCGTCGATCGTGCCCTGCTTCAACTTCAACTTCCCCACCGGCCCGCCGCAGTGTTTCGGCGGCCTCGGCGGGCGGGTGCCGTCCAACTACAGCTACCGCAACATCGGCAAGACCATCGACCGCGGCGTCGAGGTCTCGCTGCAGCGGCGGCGCGGGAGCTGGAGCTGGTTCGCCAACGGCTCCTGGCAGGACGAGCCGACCTTCGAGGGCCTCGCCGACATCACCGAGCAGAACCTGCCGCCCACCTGGCGCGCCAACGTCGGTCTGGGCTACGACCCGGGCCGCTGGTTCGTCGACGTCAACGCCAACTACCAGGACGAGGCGTTCTGGGGTGACGTGCTCTTCGCACACGGCACCACCGACGCCTTCACCATGGTCAACGCCTCGGTCGGCGTGCGCCTCCTCGACGAGCGCATGACCCTGCAGGTGATCGGCGCCAACATCTTCGACGACGAGGTGCAGCAGCACGTCTTCGGCGACATCATCAGCCGCAAGGTGAGCGGCCAGGTCGGCTTCAGGTTCTGACCGCCGCCACGGCGACCGGAGCCGATCGATGACGCCCCCTGCCCCTCGCGGGGCAGGGGGAACGATCCCTCTCGCCGCCAAGCTCCTCTTCACGGTCTGGGTCGCCGTCTGGCTGCCGGTCTACTGGCTCCACCACGGTCCCGCCAACCAGCTCTGGCTCTGTGACTTCGCCAACCTGGTGACGCTGGCGGGCATCTGGCTCGAGAGCCCGCTGCTGCTCTCCTCCCAGCTCGTGGCGGTGACGATCCCGCAGATCGGCTGGACGCTCGACTGGCTCGGCCGCATCGCCTTCGGGTTCCACCCCATCGGCGGCACCGAATACATGTTCGATCAGGCAGACCCGCTCTGGCTGCGGAGCTTCTCGCTCTTCCACCTCTGGATGCTGCCGCTGCTCGTCTGGCTGGTGCGGCGGGTGGGCTACGACCGCCGCGGCATCTACCTCCAGACCGCGCTCATGTGGGGAGCGCTGCTCCCGCTCTCCTGGCTCGCCTCGCCGCGCGCCGAGAACGTCAACTGGGTCTGGGGGCCCTTCAACAGGGAGCAGGCCTGGATGCCGCCGGCGGCGTGGCTCGCCTGCCTCTTCGTGCTCTACCCGCTGGTGCTCTTCCTGCCGCCCCACTGGACGGCCCTGCGTCTCTTGCCGGCCCCACGCGGAGATCAGCGCGCGGCGGCCGCCGGCGCGCCCGAGCTGACCCGTTCGACGGCCCGCTCGTAGAGCTCGCGGTAGGTCGTCGCCGAGAGTGGCGCGAGCACCGATCGCGCCTCCCCCCACGCCTTCGCCGCCTCGCCCTTGCGACCCTCGCGGGCGCGCAGGTCGCCCAGCTCGAGCAACCCGCGCCCGAGCGAGGCGCGCCAGCGGGCGTTGCTCGGGTCCTGCTCGACGAGGCGCCGGTCGATGGCGAGCGCCTCGACGAGCGGCGCCTCGGCGGCCGGCGTGTCGCCCTCGACACGGTGCACTCGCGCTACGTCGTAGAGCGCTTGCGAGAGGTTCATCAGGTGCTCGGTGTCGCCGCTGCGGAGGGCCACCGCCTCGCGGTCGATGCGGAGCGTCTCGTCGAAGGCGGCGCGCGCCAGCGGCAGCTCGCCGCGCGCCTCGTGGACCTTGCCGATGCGGTGGAAGGCGCGCGCGAGCTTGCTCTGCCACGCCGCGTTCTGCTGCTCCCGTCCGACCAGCACGCGCGCCACGGCGAGCCCCTCCTCGTAGTCGGCCATCGCGCGGGCAAGGTCGCCGCGCTTTTCGTGAAGGCCGCCGAGGTCGTCCCAGGCGTCGGCGAGCGCGGCGTGGGCAGCGGGATCCTGCGGCCGGATCGCGGTCAGCTTCTGGCTCAGCTCGAGCGTGCGGCGGAAGGCCTCCTCCGCACGATCGAGGTTGCCGCGGTCCTCCAGCACGTCGCCGAGGTCGTCCCACGACTGCCTGAGGTTCTCGATCAGCCGCGGGTCTTCGGGGCTCTCGTCGTAGAGCGACTGGGCGATGGCGAGCACCTTGCGGTAGCTCTCCTCGGCGTGCTCGGCGCGCCCCTCGAGCTCGAGCACCTGACCGAGCGTGCGCAGCGCCAGGCCATGGCGGTAGTTGCGCTCGGCGGAGCGCAGATCCGTCGGCACCTGCTGGTAGTAGCGCTGCGCCTCGTCGGCGACCTTGTCGAGCAGGTCGAGCCGCCCGAGCGGCCGCAGGCGTTCGATGAGGTCCTCCAGCATGAAGGCGGTGAGGCTCTCCGCCTCCGCCCACGCCTTCTCGGCGCGCTCCGCCGCCTGGCGCGCCCGATACGCCTGCCAGCCCATGCCGGCGGCGAGCCCCGCGAGCGCCACCACGGTCGCCGCAAAGGCGAGACGCCGCAGGCGCCGCCCGCGCTTGCCGCGGATCCACTGCAGGCGCTCGAGCGCATCGTGGGCGGACGGGCGGCTCACGGGCGAGACCGACTCCATGCGGCCAATGAGCGCCGCCAGGTCGGGGTCGAGGCCGGCGATCGGCGTCGTCTCGCCGCGCATCGCCGCCTCGAGCCGCTTCGGTATCGGCCCGCCGCGACGGGCCGAGGAACCCGTGAAGACCTCCTGGAGGACGAGGCCGAGCGAGTAGATGTCGCTCGCCGGAGTCGCCTCCTCCCCCTGCGCCTGCTCGGGGCTCATGTAGTCGACCGTGCCGGTGACGCTGCCGACCGGGAAAGGCAGGGTGCCGCCCGGGCTCGCCACCACCTCTCCCTTTCCCCCGTAAGGGCGCTGCACCTCCGTGCCGGCACCCTCGTCGGAGCGATGGGCGAGACCGAAGTCGAGGATCTTCGCCTGTCCTTCGCCGGTGAGCACGATGTTCTCCGGCTTCAGGTCTCGATGCGCGATCCCCTGCCCGTGCGCCGCCGCCACCGCCGAGAGGAGCTGCTCGGCCAGGTCGAGCTTGGCGCCGTCGCCGGCGAGCGAGCGGTCGCCGAGGACCTGCCGCAAGCTGCGGCCGGTGACCAGCTCGAGGACGATGACGTCGCGGTCCTTCTCCTCGAGGTAGTCGTGGATGAGGCAGATGTTCGGATGCGAGAGCTGCGACAGCAGCTGCGCCTCGCGCAGCAGGCGCGCACGCGCAGCGGCCTGGAAGCGCTCGTGCTCGCGCAGCACCTTGACCGCCACGCGGCGGCCGAGCTTCTCGTGGCGCGCCTCGTAGACGACGCCCATCCCACCGCTGCCGAGCGGCGCGAGGATGCGCAGAGGCCCGATCTGCTGGCCTACGAGATCTTCCACGTTGTGGCCTCGCCCGAGCGCGCATCTTAGCCGGCTCGGCCTGCGGTGTGCCTTCCCGGGCCTCCGACTGCACCCATCGGTTTCCGGCGAGCTCATGCCTCGAACGGACGGATCCACGAGGGTTGACAAGTCTCCCGGCAGCACAGTATATTACTCATAGGTTATGGAACTTGGCGGTTATGTAGACCGCCACAACCAGTCCAAGGGAGAGATCGACCATGCACGCCGGAACGATGCCTCTGACACCGCAGACCGCCACGACCCTTCCCTCACGCCGCCTGGCGCGCAGCACGGGCGCCGTGCTCGCCGGCCTCGTCGCCGTCTTCGTCCTCTCGCTCGGCACCGATCAGGTGCTGCACGTCCTCCGGGTCTACCCGCCGTGGGGCCAGCCGATGTACGACCCGGGCCTGAACCTGCTGGCGCTCGCCTACCGCACCGTCTATGCGGTGCTCGGGAGCTGGATCGTTGCGCGGCTCGCGCCCCGCAACCCGATGCGGCACGCGATGGCGCTCGGCGTCGTCGGCCTCGTCCTGAGCACCGCCGGCGCCGTCGCCGCGATCACGCTCGCCGACCTCGGGCCGAGCTGGTACCCGATCGCGCTCGTCGCCACCGCGCTGCCCACCGCTTGGGCGGGCGGAGCGCTCGAACGCGGCCAGCGGAGGGGCGCATCCGGCGCGACGAGGTAACGTTGTGTCGCGCCGGGCGGCTCGATCCGCCCTTCCGGTCCACCGGGTGCCCGGCGCGCAACAACGACCGGAGAGAGCCCATGAACGTCCGGAGAGCCGTCCCCGCCCTCGCCCCGCTTCTGGTCCTCGCTGCCCTCGCCTCCCCGGCGGCCGGCGAGGACCCTCGCATCCCCTTCCAGCGCTTCACCCTCGACAACGGACTCGAGGTCCTCGTCGTCGAGGACCACAGCGTCCCCATCGTCGCGGTGGACGTCTGGTACCACGTCGGCACCGCCAACGAGGTGCCGGGGCGCACCGGCTTCGCCCACCTCTTCGAGCACATGATGTTCCAGGGCACGAAGAACACGGGTGAGGACAAACACTTCGAGGTCCTCCAGGAAGTGGGCGCGAGCGACGTCAACGGCTCCACCAACCTGGCCCGCACCAACTACTACGAAGTGATCCCCAGCAACCAGATCGAGACCGCGCTCTGGCTCGAGAGCGAGCGCATGGGCTACCTGCCGGCGACGATCACCGAGAAGAGCCTCGCCAACCAGCGCGAGGTGGTGCGCAACGAGCGCCGGCAGAGCTACGACAACGTGCCGTACGGCAAGGAGCGGTTCGTCGTCAACGAGCTGCTCTACCCGGAGGGTCACCCGTACCGTCACCTGACGATCGGCAGGCACGAGGACCTTGCCGCCGCCAGCCCGGAGGACGTGAGGGAGTTCTTCGCCCACTGGTACGTCCCGGCCAACGCGACCCTCGTCCTCGCCGGCGACGTCGACCTGGCGCGGGCCCGCGCGCTCGTCGACAAGTGGTTCGGCGACTTCCCGAAGACGAAGAAGCCGGCCCCCGTGGCGGTGGCGACGCCGCGTGTCGACGGCCCGCGCCGGCAGACGGTCCAGGATCCCCTCGCCAAGCTGCGCCGCGTCCACTACGCGTGGCACTCGCCCGCCTTGATGGCTCCCGGCGACGCCGAGCTCGACCTCGTCGCCAGCGCCCTCGCGCAGCCGGGGACCGGCCGCCTCTACAAGATCCTGGTGCTGGAGAAGCGCTGGGCGCGCAACGTCGCCGCGTTCCAGGCGTCGACGGCGCTCTCGTCGACGTTCCACGTCGTCGCCGACCTCCAGGACGGCGCGCCGCTCGAGGAGGTCGAGAAGGTCATCGACACGGAAGTCGAGCGCGTACGCAGCGAGCCGGTGAGCGACACGGAGCTCCGCCGGGCGATCGTGGCGTTCGAGTCCGGCTTCGTCTGGGGGCTCGAATCGCTGCTCTCGCGCGCGGAGATCCTGCAGTCCTACAACCACTTCACCGGCAACCCGGACGGCATCACCACCGACCTCGACCGCTACCGCCGGGCGACCGCCGCCGGCGTGCAGTCGGTCTCGGCGCAGTACCTGCCGCGCACGGCGCGGGTCGAAGTGGTGACGATGCCGGCCCCGCCCGGCGCCGCGCCCGCGGCCACCGAGGCCTCGGCTCCCCCGGCCGCCCCGGCGGCACCGCCCGCGGCCGCAACGACCGCCGCCACGGGCCCCGTGTTCCCCGTGGATGCGTTCCGCGCCAAGCAGCCCGCGGCCGGCCCGCCGCCGACGCTGCGGCCGCCCGGCATCGACCACTTCACGATCGGCGACGGCATCGAGGTCTACCTCGTCGAGCGCCACGAGCTGCCGACGGTGTCGATCGACCTCGCCTTCCAGAGCGGCGCGGTCAACGACCCGGCGGGCAAGGCGGGCCTCGCCGGCCTCTGCATGAACCTGCTCGACGACGGCACCCAGGCGCTCGAAAAGGTGGCGTTCGAGGAGGCGCTCGCCGACGTCGCCTCGTCGGTCAACGCCTGGGCCGGCAACGAGCAGCAGGGGCTGTCGGCGGCGACGCTGACGAAGAACCTCGGGCGCACGCTCGACCTCTGGACCGACACGCTCCTCCGTCCGGGGCTACGCCAGACCGACCACGAGCGCAACGCGCTGCAGCAGGTCGCCGGCGTGCGCCAGTCGAGAGGCGCCCCGACGAGCGTCGCGCGCCGCGTCGCCAACGCCGTCTTCTACGGCCCGGACCACCCCTTCGGCGCCATCGTCACCGAGGCCTCGACGCAGGCGGTCACACTCGACGACTGCCGCCGGCACGCAAGCGCCCTGAGACCCCGCGCCGCGCAGCTCTACGTCGTCGGCGACATCACGCGGTCGCAGGTCGAGGCCGAGATCGGCCGCCGCCTCGCGGGATGGAAGGGGGCGCCCGAGCAGACCGCAGCGGTCGGCCCGCAGCACCCGCAGAACGCCAGGCTCTACTTCGTCGACGTGCCCGGCGCTCCCCAGTCTCACATCTACCTCGCGCAGCCCGGCCCCGTCCGCCAGGCGCCCGACTTCGTCCCCACCAACGTGATGGTGGGGATCCTCGGCGGGGACTTCAGCAGCCGCATCAACATGAACTTGCGCGAGGACAAGGGGTGGGCCTACGGTGCAGGCGCGGGGATGCGCTACTCGCGTACCACCGGTCAGTTCCGCGCCAGCGCCAGCGTCCGCGCCGACGCCACCAAAGACGCCGTCCTCGAGCTCTACCGCGAGGTGACGAGGATGGCAGGCGGGGAGGTCACCGAGGCGGAGCTGCGCCGCGAAACGAACGGCGAGGTGCTGGCGCTGCCGGCGCAGTTCGAGACCGGCAGCTCGATCCTCGAGACCTACCGCAACCTCATCTTCTACGGCCTGCCGCTCGACTACTACGCGAGCTTTGCCGACAAGGTGCGCGCCGTCACGCCCGAGCAGGTGGCGCGGGCCGCTCGCGAGCACCTCGCGCCTGGCGAGCTCCACGCCCTCGTGGCCGGCGACGCCAAGACCGTGCTGCCCGCACTGCAGGCGGCCGTGTCCGCCGGCGAGCTGGGGAAGCCGGCCACCATCGTCCTCCTCGACGCCGACGGCAAGCCCGTACCCACGCCGGCGGTCGTGACTAGCAGTCCCTGAGGCCTGTCGTAGCGCAAATGGAGCGCGATTAGTGGTAATCGAGCGCGAATTAGTGCAATATCGGCCCTCCTGACGAAGGGGACCCCATGGCCACCATCGCACCCGAAAAGCCCACCGCGCCGTTCGAGCAGGAGGTCGCGGCCGCCCAGGACTGGTTCGACAGCCCGCGGTTTCGCGGGCTCGTCCGCCTCTACTCGGCCCGGCAGGTCGTCGAGCAACGCGGCACCATCGCCCACGACTACACGGTGGCGCGCGAGGCGGCGGCGGCGTTCTTCGACCGCCTCCGCCAGCTCTTCGCCGAGAAGAAGTGCATCACCACCTTCGGGCCCTACTCGCCGGGCCAGGCGGTGGCGATCAAGCGCATGGGGATCGAGGGGATCTACCTCGGCGGCTGGGCGACCTCGGCCAAGGGCTCGACGAGCGAGGACCCGGGCCCCGACCTCGCCAGCTACCCGTTGAGCCAGGTACCCGACGAGGCGGCGACGCTCGTGCGCGCCCTGCTCACCGCCGATCGCAACCAGCACTTCCTCCGCCTGCGCATGACCGAGGCGCAGCGCGCCGCCACGCCCGCCGTCGACTACCGGCCGTTCATCATCGCCGACGCCGACACCGGGCACGGC
>Ga0075421_100002493_pt1 | contig 21974 bp, 14 predicted proteins | sample SoiMetdeltSBSDD5_FD_75292 | JGI IMG/M metagenome (GOLD analysis project Ga0075421, IMG submission 75292) | Bulk soil microbial communities from a Populus tree surrounding site in Tennessee, USA - Soil MetaG P. deltoides SBSDD5 | ecosystem: Environmental > Terrestrial > Soil > Tree plantation...
ACGAGCGTCGCGCCCGCCATCTGGCTGGCCGCGTCCGAGAGCAGGAAGGCCACCGCGCTGGCCACTCCCGTCTCGTCGGGCAGGAACCGGCCGGGCGAGAGGGCCGCCCAACGGGAGACGAGGCGCTCCGCATCCGGTCCACGCTGAATCCGCTCGCGCACCGGACCGGCACAGACGGAGTTGACCTGGATGTTCTTCGGTCCGAGCTCGACGGCGAGATAGCGCGTCAGCGACTCCACCGCCGCCTTGACCGTGCCGAGCACCGCCTGGTCCGCGAAGCAGCGCTGGGCGGCGGGATGGGTGAGGGTGACGATCTTCCCTCCCCCCCGCGGCGCCATGAGCGCGGCCGCGCGCATGGCCGCCTGATGGAGGCCGACGACCTCGGTCCGGAACGCGCGGTGCCAGTCGTCGGGGGTGATGGCCGAGATCGGCGCCGCGGTGACGTCGGACGCGTTGTGGACGAGGAAGTCCAGGTGGCCGTGGCGGCCCTCGATGGCGGCGAAGATCTGGTCGAGGTGCTCGGCGTTGGCGACGGAACCCCAGACGTGCATCGCGTCCCGGCCTTCCGCGGTCAGCTCGGCCACCGCCGTGCCGCCAAGGGCGGGGGAATGGAAGGTGTTGATGACGACGGAGGCGCCGAGCTGCGCGAGGTGCCGCGCCAGCGCCTTGCCGAGCCCATGCCCCGAACCCGTCACCAGGGCCACCTTGCCCGCGAACACGGCCTCGCCGGCCACCCGCCGGGACGGCGCCGGGACCGCCGACGACCGTGCGGGCGCGGACGGCGCTTCGAAAGCGCGCACCACCGAGGCGGGCGGGTGGGCGGCGGCCAGGGATGCCGCGACCGCGGTATCCGCAACGGGTGCGATCGGGACGGAAGGCACGGCCGCCGCGGGAAGAGGCACCGGTTGCGGTGCGGCGCCGGCGAGGCGCTCCACCGCGGCCACCACGTCCGCGATCGTCCGCAGCGGCCCGATGCTCCCGTCGGGCGGAGGCGCGATCCCGAGCTTGCGGCCGAGGACGGCCACGATCTCCGCGCGCTTCACGGACTCGATGCCGAGCTCGTCCTCCAGCTCCGCCTCCAGACGCAGCACGCTGCGCGGATAGCGCGTCACCTCGGCGATGGTGGCGATGACGGTCTCGCCGAGTCCCGAGGGCGCGGGCGCGGCCACCGCGGGCGCTACGGGAGCGGCCACCCCCGCCGCGTGTGACGGGAACGCGATCACCGGCGCGGGAGCGTTGACGGACGAGGACGCGAGCGCGGCCTCGACCAGCGCGACCACGTCCGCGATCGTCTTCAGTCGGCCCAGGCTGCCGTCGGTCGGCGGCGGGGGCAGGGCCAGCCGCGTGGTGAGGACGCTCAGGATCTCCGCGCGCTTGACGGACTCGATGCCGAGCTCGTCCTCGAGCTCCGCATCCAGGCGGAGGACGGTCCGGGGGTAGCGCGTGACCTCGGCGATGGTCGCGACCACCGTCTCGCTGATCGCTTCGGCGCTCGCCGCTCGCGCCGTCCCGCCCGGCAGCATGTCCATGACCTATCGCTCCACGGCCGCGACGGCGGCCTCCACTCGGGGCACGTCTCCCATGCGGCGGCCGACGAGGTGCTCGCCGCGCACGACGAGGCGCCCCTCCGGCGTGCGGGCTTCCGCCCAGTCCACGATTCCGACCTCGCCCTCGAACCGGACCTTCGACGCGAGCAGGGTGGCCACCGGAGTCGAGGCCTCCGGGCCCAGGTCGACGCGCCCGCAATAGGTGGGGGCGAGGATGGGTACCGTCGGCTCCGTGCCCCGCACCGCCGCCATCCGGAACAGCGCGTCCAGCAGCAGCACCGGGGTCAGGGTGGGGCCAAGGCCGCGCGCCGCCTCCCGGAGGCGGTAGGTGCCGCTCGTCGTGCGCGAGCGGCACACGATGCCGCCGAGGGAGGCGAAGGGGCCGCTCAGCCGGATCGGCGCTTGCGGATGCTGGTAGGGATCGGCCAGCTCGATACCCTCGTCGAGAGCGTCGTCGGTGCGACCGAGGGAGAGCGGGCCGGGCTCCGCGGCGAGCACGATGAGCGCGCGCGTGTGCTCGATGTCGCGCTCGAGCACCTCGCCGCTGGCGTGCACGAAATCGGAGAGGATCCGCACCTGGATGACGCTCTGCCCGTCGTCCTCGGCCACCACGCGCGTGACGATCGAGAAGCTCCGCGGGCGCGCGACCTTGACGAAGCGCTCGAACCGCACGCCCTCGACCCGGGCCACCTTGCGGCCGGGTCGGAGCTCGGAGGCCGCGCGCACCGTGAGCTCGAGGAGGAACGTGCCCGGCACGGTCGGGACGTCACCCAGCCGATGCTGGCCGAGGAACGGGTGGACCTCGACGCTGACTTCGACCCGCGTCTCCTGCCCCAGCGCGCCGCGGGCCGGCGCGAGCTCGAGACCGGGGAACAGGGCGGCCTCGCTCGGCCGGACGGGTGCGTTCACCGCGGCCACCGGCCGGCCGGCCATCAGCCGTGCGAAGAAGGCCTTCCCCTCCTCGCGGGTGAGCCACTTCTGTCCGGTGGCGGCGGCGACGGCCGCATATTCGGATCCCCGGGCCATGCCGATGCCCGACCAGCCGAGCCAGGCCGTGGCCGACCATTCGCCTTCCGTACCCGCCGCCGCCTGGCAGGCGGCCAGCCGGTTCAGGGCCTCGTTGGCCGCGGCGTAGTCGGCCTGGCCCGGGTTGCCGATGTAGCCGGCGGCCGAGGTCAGGAGGTGAAAGTGGGGGCGCGACCCCGCGAGGTGGCGCGCGCAGGCGCGGCGGAGGTGGCCGATGCCGTCCAGCTTGGCCGCCAGGACCTGACGCACCTCGGCCAGGGTGCGCCGCGTGAGGATGTGAGACGACTGCACGCCCGCACCGTGCAGGACGAGGTCCACGCGGCCGTGCTCGCGCGCGATCTCGGCGACGGCGGCGTCCACGGCCGCGCCATCGGTGACGTCGCACCGGCGATACCCGACCTTCCCCCCCCGCCCGGCGAGCCCGCGCAGCGTGGCGGTGACTTCTCGTGACGCGCGATAGGACCGCCACCGCGCCCGGAGCTCGGGGAGGCGCCCCCGCGCCTGGGCCAGCTCGGATTCGTAGAAGGCGGGCTCCCGCGCGTCGAAGGCCGCGTCGTCGAGGGCCGCGAGCTCGGCGGGCACGGCGGCGGGATCGCTCCGACCCAGCAGCACGGCCGTGCAGCCGTACGACTCTAGCAGCGCCTCCACGAGAACGGCGGTCACGCCGCGCGCCCCTCCCGTCGCGACCACGACCGATCCCGGAGCGATTGCGCTTCCGATCGCGACCCGGTCCAGCGGCACCAGGCGGAAGGTCGAGCGGCGGCCCTCGTGATACGCGACCTCGACCGGCGCGGGCAGGGGCCCCTCTCCCAGCTCCCTCTCCAGGCGGGCCAGCGCGTCGCGCGGGTCGGCGTCATCCGTGTGCACGACCTTGACCAGCGAGCCCGGAAGCTCGCGCGCCAGCGACTTCGCGAACCCTCCGACGAGACCGGTCACGGGATGGAGCTGCTCGCCCGATCGCCACGCCCGCAGGCACAGGCCGGCCAGCAGCACCTCCCCCGACGCGATCCGGGAGTAGGCATGCCGGGCGACGCCCAGGAGCAGCTCGACGAGCGTCCGGCCGCAGGCGGGCTCGAGGTCCTCGTCGCCGAGGTCGGCCACCACGAGGATCGCGTCGTAGCGCCAGTCCTCGAGACGGGCGACGCTGCCCTGGAGCGTCTCGTCGGAAGCGAGGTCGAGCGTGATCGTCCCCGCGGCGTCGAAGCCGGCGGTGGCGGGCACCACCAGTCGGTGCTCGAAGCCGCCGAGGAGGCGGTGCGCCGCCTCGGATCGCGCCCAGGCCGGCTGGTCGCACACCACGAGCACGCGGCGCGCCCCCAGCGGGAGGGGCGCCACGGGCTTGGCCGGGGTCTCCACCAGCAGGAGGGCGGCGGCGCGCAGGTCAGGCGGCACGTGGACGGGCTCGGGAGTGGCGCCTTCGACTCCGGACACCACGAGCCCTCGGCGGAGCCCCTCCGCGACCTGGCCCGCGGGATGGCCGGTGGCGGCGACGGAGACCGGACGCGGCTCGAGGGCCTTCGTCACGATGCCGGTGAGCGCCCGCCCGCCCCCGCACTCCACGAAGCGCCGGGCGCCGAGGTCGTGAAGGTCGGTCAGGGCGACGTGGAAGACGAGCGGCCGGACGAGGTGCGAGGCCAGGATCGCGGGCAGGTCGCTCTCCCCTTCATAGAACGCGCGCTCCATGGGCGAGTACACCGCCTGCGCGGGCGCCTGGAAGGAGAGGCCACGCAGGGCCTTCTCCAACGGCTCCACGCAGCCGGAGAGGAGCCGCGAGTGGAAGGGCAGGTTGCTCTCCAGCCGCGTGTGCGCGATGGCCAGGTGCGAGGCCAGCGCCTCCAGCCGCGCGAGGTCGGCGTGCCGCCCGGAGACGACCGTCCGCTCGACGACGTTCACGACCGCCACCTGGAGCGACGAGGGGCCGAGGCCTTCGAGCAGGGCACGCGCCCGCGCGGGCGGGCAGAAGAGCACGAGCATCCCGCCCACGTCGAGGGCCGGGCGCAGCGACCGCGCGCGGTAGGCCACGGCCAGCAGCCCCGTCTCCACGCTCATCGCGCCCCCCAGGGCGAGGGCGGCGAACTCGCCGAGGCTGTGGCCGACGAACACGTCGGGTCGCGCGCCGTTCTCCGTCAGGTATTGCGCGGAGAGGACCGAGGCGAGGTAGATCGCCGGCTGCACGAGGTCCGGGTGGCCTTCCCCATGCGCGCGGGCGGCCAGGGGGTCGAGCAGGGGCCGCAGGGGTGCGCCCAGCACGTCGCCGGCAATCTCGTCCGCGCGGCGCAGGAGCGGAGCCGCACCGGGCACGGCCGCGGAGAGCTCGGCCAGAAGCGTGGGCGACGTGAAGGAGCCCGCACCCGGGAAGGTCAGGGCCAACGCGTTCTCCGGCAGCCGGCGCTCGAGCGAAGCCGGGCGGGACGGCGCGCCGTTCGCGGTGGCCTGCCCGAGGCGAATGGCCTCCGCGTCGAAGATGTGGTGGAGGCCGGTGCCGGCGAGCACGCGCTCGGCGAACGACGGCGTGGCCGTCTTCTCGCGCAGGGAGAGCGCGAAGGCGCGGAATCGTTCGGGGCCGGGGACGATCTGGCCCGACCGGTTGAGCACGACGACGGTCTGGAAGCCACAGCACACCGGGGTGCCGTCGCTCCTCACCACGCGGATGCAGCAGCGCACGCAGGAGGGGGTCACGTCCTCGAGGGAAAGAAGGATGCCGACGGTGTCGCCCACGGTCACGGGGGCGAGGTTCCGGCTATAGCCCTCCCGGGTCAGGTAGACGAGCTGATCGCTCTCCGCGCGCGCCTGCTCGGAATCGAGCAGGCACGTGTACAGGAACTGCTCGCGTGCCTCGCACTGGAACTTGAAGTTCGTGAGGAAGTGGTGGCCGCCATAGGCCATCGTGTCGTGGAACAGGACACGATAGGGCCAGGCAAAGTAGCCCATGACGGCTCCAGAAAAGAGGGAAAAGCCGAAGAGAAAGCGCGGTGGAGGGTAGTCGAACGGGGGGCGCGTCGCAAGGCGGCGCGTGAGCACGCGCACGCGCGCGGCATGTTAGAGTCCCGCCTCCCATGCCCAACCGGCTCCGGAGACTCGTCTTCGGCGCTCCTCTCCGCGTCGGCCTGCTCTTCCATCGCGCGGATCGCGGCGGCGGCGAAGACGTGCGGCGCCATCTCGACGGGGCGGTCACCGCCCTCCTCGAAGGCTACGGGATCGCCCTCGACGACGACGACGCCCACCGCGTCTCGTCGCGGCTGGCCGAGCTCCCCGACCTCGTGCGCGGGTTCGCCTACGAGGGCGCGGGCGCCGCCCTCACCCTCCTCGACCGTTTCCGTCCCGGCCCACGCGTCCGCTTCGAGGCCTTGCTGCGCGGGCCGGGCGCGCCCTACGCGCCGCTCCTGCACGTCGGCGCGGGCCTCGCCCTGGCACGCGTGTCGCGCCGCATCGAGGAGGAGACCCGGGGGATCGACGGGGAGATGCGGTGGCTGCCCCTCGACGCCTACGGGTTCGAGCGCGGCGTGTTCGCGGCCGAGCGCGCGCTCCGCGGGCACGACCCGCGGCTGTCCCCGTATGGACGCCGCGCGTTCGACCAGGGGCTCGGCCGCGGTCTCTGGTTCCGAGCCGCCACCCACCTTCCGCGTATCGCCCAAATCGTCGCCGGCCTCGGGCCCGAGCGTCACGCCGACGTGTGGAGCGGCGTCGGCCTGGCCATCGCCTACGCGGGGCCGAACAGCGAGGCGACGCTCCGCGAGCTCGCGGAGCGGGCGGGACCGCACGGCGGCTCCGTCCGCGTCGGCATCGGACTGGCCGCGTTCATGCGCTCCGAGGGCCGCAACCCGAGCCCGAACACGGAGCGCGCGGCGCGCGTCCTCTGCGCCCGCTCGGCGGAGGACGCGGCCGAGGAGGCCCGGCGCGTCGTGCAGACCCTGCGCGCGGCCGAAGACCCGCCGGGCTCGACGGAGAACCCTTACGAGGCGTTCCGCGGCGGTCTCCAGGCCGCGCTCTCGGCGGAGCCGGTCGCGGAGCCGCCGCGACAACACCTGGCGCAAGGTGTATAGTCCGCCGCTCCCTCTTCGCCACCTGACGGTCACGGAGGCCTGATGGCAAGGACCCTTAAGGCGGTGCGAAGCCACGCGGCGGCCCTGGTCGCGATCGCTCTCCTCGCGTCCTTCTACTACCTCAGCCAGCTCCCCGACGTGACCGCGGCCGGACGCCACACGCTGGCGTCCCGCTTCCGCTTCGAGTCGCGGCCCCTGCCCGAAGACGCCGGGGCCACCTATCAGGTGGTGCGCCCGGTGAACCCGAGCCTTTCCCGCATCCCGATGTGGGTGTCGTCTCTCGGCTCCGGGATCACCGCCGCCGACGTCGACGGAGACGGGCTGGCCAACGACCTCATCCGCAACGATCCCCGGACGGACATCATCACCGTCATGCCCGCTCCCGGCACGCCCCCGCGCTTTGCGCCGTTCTCGCTCGACGCCGCCGACAGCGAGGAGCAGCGCCGCATCCGGCCCCCGTCCAACACGATGGCCGGCGACTTCAACGAGGACGGGCTGACCGACATCCTCGTCGCCTACACGGGGCGGACGCCGGCCGTATTCCTGCGGCGGTCTCCGGCCGGACCGGGCCCGCTCCGCGCATCGGACTTCGTGCGCCGCGAGATCCTTCCCGCGGGAGAGAAGTGGGTGACCACGGCGATGATCGAGGCCGACTTCGACGGCGACGGCCACCTCGACCTCCTCTTCGGCAACTACTGGGCGGACGGGTCGGACGTCTACAACCCGAAGGCCACCGAGCCCGTGTCCATGCACGACAACATGGAGCGCTCCTTCAACGGCGGGCGGAAGCACTTCCTGCTCTGGCAGGGCGGCACCAGCGGCCCCGAGCCCACCGTCACCTACCGGCGGGTCGAGCACACGATGGAACCGGAGGTCGAGCACGGATGGACCCTCGCCCTCGGCGCCGCCGACCTCGACGGCGACGGCTTGCCCGAGGTCTACGCCGCGCACGACTTCGGTCCCGACCGGCTGCTCTACAACCGGTCCACTCCGGGCCACCTCGCCTTCTCCGTGGTGGAGGGCCGGCGGTCGATCTACGACCCGCCGTCGTTCGTTCTCGGGCAGGACCACTTCAAGGGCATGGGCGTCGACTTCGCGGACCTCAACGACGACGGCGTGCTCGACATCGCCGTGAGCAACCTCTCGTCGCAGTTCGGCCTCATGGAGAACCACTACGTCTGGCTCTCCACGGGAAGCGCGGACGGCCTCGCGCGCGGCCAGTCCCCGTACGTACAGGCCAGCGAGCGCCTCGGAGTCTCACGCGGGGGATGGGGCTGGGACGTGAAGATGGCCGACTTCGACAACGACGGCCAGCTGGAGATGATGCGCGCCACCGGGTTCGCGAAGGGGACGGTGAAGCGCTGGGCCGATTTCCAGTCCTTCGGGCTGGCCAACAACAAGCTCCTCAGCGATCCCCGCCGCTGGCCCACGCTCAAGCCGGGGCACGACCTCAGCGGCCACGAAGCGAACAGCTTCTTCGTCCGCGGCCCGGGCGGCCGGTTCGTCGACATCGCCGCCGACCTTGGCGTCGAGGAGCGCGGGCCGAGCCGCGGGCTCGCCATCGCGGACGTCGACGGCGACGGGCGCCTGGACTTCGCGGTCTCGAATCAGTGGTTGCCCGACGCCTTCTTCCACAACCTGAGCCCCGACCCCGGGCAGTTCCTCGGGCTCCACCTGCTCATCCCGGCGGGCACGGCGGTGGAGGGCGTACGCGAGCGGCCGGGTCATCCCGGACCGGATACGCCGGGCTGGCCGGCAGTGGGAACGGCGGTCACCGTGCAGTTGCCCGGGGGCCGGAAGCTCATCCGACAGGTGGACGGCGGCTCGGGGCACTACGGCCGCCGTAGCGAGGACCTCCACTTCGGCCTGGGCGCGGTCGACGCACGGGCGGCCCTCCCCGTGACCCTCAAGTGGCGGGACGCCGGAGGGAAGCGGCGCGAAGCCCAGCTCGGCCTGACCCCGGGATGGCACACCCTCCTGCTCGGCGGGCCGGCCGCGGCGCCCCTTCCCCTCGTCGCGGAAGCGGCGAGCGCGCACGCCGGCGCGCAAGGAGGCGCGCGATGATCACGACCCTGCTGTTCTACCCGGACAACAGCCCGCGCTGGCGTTACTTCGCGCTCTGGTACTTCACGACCCTGCTCGTCATCTGGAACATCCTCGGCCACACCGTGCTCCGCTTCGAGCAGTCGCACGCGCAGACGCTGGCGGGGCTGGCCACCGCGATCTCGGTCCAGATCCTCCTCGAGTGGGTGGACGCACGAGCGCACCGGCGGCCGGTGCGCTTCGGCGGCGGCTGGAAGAACTTCGTCAACTTCCTGCCCCCGGCCATCATCCCCGGCCTGGCCGTGCCCATGCTCCTGGCCAGCAGCGACCTGCTCTGGCCGGTGGTGTTCGCGACCACGCTCGCCATCGCCTCCAAGGTCCTCATCCGCGTCCCCGTCGGCAACGGCCGCTGGCAGCACCTCTTCAATCCGTCCAACTTCGGCCTCGCCGTCACCTTCCTCCTGTTTCCGTGGATCACGGTCGCGCCCGGCTACCACTTCACCGGAAACGTGACGGGCTGGGGGAACTTCATCGTGCCCGCGGTCATCCTCCTCTCGGGCATCGTCGTGCACGCGCTGTTCACGGGCCGCCTGCCCCTGGTGCTGGCCTGGCTGGTCGGCTTCGTCGTCCAGGCCGCCGTCCGCATCTGGGTGTTCGACATGCCGTTGCTGCTCCCCTTCATGCCGTTCACCAGCGCCGCCATCATCGTCTTCACCCTGTACATGATCCCGGACCCGGCCACGACGCCGCTGCGGACGGTCGACCAGATCCTCTTCGGCTTCGCCGTCGCCGTCGCCTTCGGGATCCTCATCGTGAGCCACGTCGTCTACACGCTCTTCTACGCGCTGCTCGTCGTGTCCCTCGGCCGCGGCCTCATCCTCTGGAGCCGGTCCGCCTGGAGTGCGTACGCGGCGAGGCACACCCAGCCGGAGCCGGCCGTGGCGGAAGTCGCCTGAGCGCGTAGAGCGCGGTGGGCTTCTTCGCCTGGCCCTATCGGGTTCTCTTCTCGGACGCGGAAGCGCCCGACGCGCACCATTTCCTCTCGAACTTCCGGTTCCAGTGCGAGGCGCGCGAGCAGTTCCTGTTCTCGCAGGTCCTCGATACGCCCGAGGCGCGCGCGCAGTGCGGGGACGTGGTCCTGCGCGTGCACGAAGGCTACAGCCGCAACCTGGCCCCCGTCCGTCTCGGTGACACCGTCGGCGTGCTCATGTCGTACGAGGCCCTGACCCCGTCTTCCCTGCGATGCTGCTTCCGCGTCGTACGCAGCGACGGGACGCCGGTGTCGTGCGGTTTCCAGGCGCTCATCTGCCTCTCCCCCACGACGGGGCCCATCCCCTTCCCGGACGTCTTCCTGCGCCACGCGCCGGCCCTGAGCGAAACGCTCACCGCACCCTCGTTCAAGGAGCGGGTCCTCTCCGGCGTCGACCTCCCCGCCCTGTTCGACGAGGAGGTCGTGCGGATCGGCCGCGAGACGGCGACCCGCGTGCGGCCGGGAGGGCGGACGGGCGCCCCTGCTCCGGCGCGAACCGAACCGACGGCCCCCCTTCCCGCGCGGGCCTCGCGCGCGCGACGGGTACCGGGGGCGGCGCCGATCGCCGTGGTCGGGATGGGCTGTGTCCTGCCCGGCGCGCAGGATCCCGAGCAGCTCTGGCAGCGCGTGATGGAGGCGACCACCTGCCTGTCCGCGGATCCGCCGTACGACGCCCGCGACTTCCTGTCGGAGGGGCCGGCCCCCGTGCCCGACAAGACGTACGCGTGCCTCGGCGGATGGGCGCGCGGCTTCACGCCCCCGCCCGCGGCGGCCGTCTTCGGGACCACCATCCAGCAGCACCTCGCGACCGCGCTTCTCCAGTGCCTCGGCCCGTCCGCGGGACGGATGCCCCCTGCCGACCGCGTGCAGGTCCTCCTCGGCTCCACCGGCGACGGCTGCCGTGAGTACGAAGAGGCGCTGCTGCTGGCCAGCCTGGTCGCGCCGCTGCCGGCGGCGGGGGCCGAGGCCGCCCGGGTCGCCGGCTGGACGCGCGCGCTCGAGTCCGCGGTCGGACAGTCTGCGCAGGCCGGCCGCGACTCCTCGCCCTGGCTGCTCTACAAGGCCGTCGCGGAGCGGCTGGTGGGTCCGGACGCGCACGTCCTTGCCCTGGACGCGGCCTGCGCCTCGGCCCTCTACGCGCTGGGGACGGCGCTGCGCGCGCTCGATCGCGGCGAATGTGATCTCGCGGTGGCGGGCGGGGTCTTCCATCCCGGGGCCGCCAACGCGTGCCTCTTCGCGCAGTTCGGCGGGCTCTCCCGCACCGGATCGCATCCCCTGGACGCGCGCGCGGACGGCGTCGTGTTCAGCGAGGGCACGGCGCTGCTCGCCCTCAAACGCCTCGACGACGCGCTGGCCGCGGGCGACCGCATCCAGGCCGTGATCCGCGGCGTGGCCTGGTCCAGCGACGGCCGCAGTCCCTCGGTCATGGAGCCCCGCGAACAGGGGCAGGTGCTGGCCATGGCCCGCGCCTACCAGGCGATCGGGATCGATCCCGCCAGCATCCAGTTCCTGGAAGCGCACGCCACGGCGACGCCGGTGGGAGACGCGGTGGAGGTCGGCGCGGCGGCGAAGGTGTTCACGGCCCGGGCGGCGCCCCTGGTCCTCGGCAGCGTCAAGTCGGTCTTCGGGCACACGGGCTGGGCGGCCGGCGCGACCTCCGCCATCAAGATGGTCAAGGCCCTGCAGACCCGCACGATGCCGCCGCAGGCGGATTTCCGCGAGCCCAGCCCACGGTTGGCCGCGGAAGGCACGCGCTTCGAAGTCCTCCTGCGGCCGCGGCCCTGGCCGGAGAACGACGGCGCGCCGCGGCGGGCGGCCATCAACGGCTTCGGGTTCGGCGGATCGAACGCCCATCTCGTCCTCGAGGAGTTCGATCCCGCCGCGCACGGCCGCTCCTCCCCCGCCGCCACGCGGCCCAGCGGGGAGGAGCCGGTGGCGATCGTGGCCGCCACCGCCGTCCTGCCCGCGCGGGGCGCGGCCTTCGAGCCTTCCGAGCTCGACCTGCCCGAATCCGTCCTCATCCTGCCCGACGTCGTGGACCACATGGACCGCGCGCAGAAGCTCGCGCTCGTCGCGGGCGCGCGCGCTCTCTCGGCCCTGCCGGGGTGGAAGGGCCTGGCCGAGGAGGCGGGCATCGTGCTCGGCATCGAGGGCAAGACGGGAGCCGGAGTCGAGGCGAACGTGCGCGTCTTCCGCGACCGGTTGCGCGGATGCCTCGAGCGAGATGCCTCGCTCGAGCCCGCCGACCGCGACGCCCTGAAGAGCCACCTGGACGCGGCGGCGGCGCGCGTCGGCCCGACCGGACCCTATACGCTCCTCGGCCTCATGCCCAACGTGGTGGCCGGCCGCATCGCGAACGCGCTCAACCTCAAGGGTCCCAACCTCGTCGTGGACGCCCACCGCTCCTCACTGGCCGCCGCGCTGGCCATGGGAGCGGGATGGATCGAGTCGGGAGAGCGGCCCCTCGTCCTCGCCGGCGCCATCCACGCCGCCGTCCAGCCCGGCGTGGCCGCGCTGGTGCACTCGAGCGCGGCCGCCCCCGAGCGGCGGCCGCTCGGCGAGGCGGCGCTGCTGCTCGTCCTCACTTCGCGGCGCGTGGCCGACGAGCGGCGCTGGCCGGTGATCGCCCTCCTGCACCACGCGCGCCCCCCGGACGCGACGGACCTCACCGTCGGCGGGAAGGGACGGTGCCTTCTCGGTGCGGAAGGGGCGCTCGAGATCACCCAGGCCCTGGCGGCGCTGCGCGCCGGCACGGGCGCGGTACAGGTGGCCTGGCCGGGAGGGCCCGCGCTCAGCTTCCTGGCCCCGCCGCACTTCGGGGAGCCGACGGCCGAAAGCATGGCGCCCGCCGTGACCTCGGGCCCTGCGGAGAGACCATGGCAAGCCTAGCCGGACATCGGATGCTCGAACGCCTCCGGCCGCTCGTGCAGCGTGCCCGTCCCTACGCCCCGACCCTCGCCCGCGGGGCCGCGGTCGCCCTCGTGTCGGGCGGACTCGTGTTCCTCGTCCTGAAGGACCGCCCGGAATGGCTTGGGGTCACTCCCCCGCGCGCCACGTTCCTGGCCCGCCCGGGCACCGCCGTCGCCGCCGGGGCCGACACCGTGACCGCGCTCGGCCGCCTCGAGCCGGAGACGGAAGTGGTCGAGATCAACGTCATGCAGGGCACGCGCGTGGACCGCCTGCTCGTCAAGGAAGGCGACCGCGTTCCGGCCGGGGCCGTCCTGGCCTTCCTGGACGGCCACGGCGAGATGGAGGCCGCGCGCGACCTCGCCGCCAAACAGCTGGAAGAGGCGCAGAAGCGGTACGGCGTGGAGACGGCGCATGGCGAGGCGGCGGTCACCGCCGCGCGGCTCCGGGTCCGCCAGGCCGAGGAGTCCACCCGCAAGGCGGTGGAGAGCCAGGAGGCGGTCGTGCGCGGCGCGCTGGCCGCGCGCGACAAGGCGGCGCTCGACCTCGAACGCATCGCCCGCCTGCGCAAGGACGGCGTGGTCTCGATCAGCGACCACGACGCGGCGTCGCTGAGCTCCCGGCAGGCCGTGGAGCAGCTCGCCGACCGGGAGGCCAACCTGGCCCGCATGCGCTCGAACTTCGACCTCGAGCTGCAGATGGCCCGGGCGGACCTGCGTTCGGCGGAGACGGGGCTCGCCCAGGCCCAGCTTGCCCTGCAGCTCGGCTCCACCCGGGAGAACCTCAAGCTGGCGGAGGCGCGCCTGGAGCGCACGGTCGTGCGCGCCCCCTTCGCGGGAGAGATCCTGAAGATCCTCACCCACGCCGGGGAGAGCGTGGGCCGGTACCCGCTCTTGAAGATGGGCGACACCGCGGCCATGTTCGTGGTGGCGGAGATCTACGAGACGGACGCGGGCCTCGTCCGTCGCGGTCAGCGGGCGACCGTGACCAGCAAGGCCTTCCCGAACGAGACGATCCAGGGCAAGGTGGAGCGGGTCGCCTCCATCATCCACAAGAAGGACGTCCTGGCCGTGGATCCCACCACGGACGCCGACGCCCGCGTCGTCGAGGCCCGCATCCGCCTCGACGACAGCCGCCTGGCCGCCCGCTTCAACCAGCTCCAGGTGGACGTCGCCATCGCCGTCGGCTCGCGCTGAGCCATGCCGACCCCGCTGGCCTGGCGGAACGTCACCCACAAGAAGGTCCGTACGGCGGCGGCGCTGACCGGCGTCTGCTTCGCGATCGTCCTCATGTTCATGCAGCTCGGGTTCTGGGATGTGGTCTTCAAGGCCTCGACGATGCTGATCGACCCCTTCGCCTTCGACGCCGTCCTCGTCTCCCCACAGTACGTGCATCTGCGGGCGGCGGCCTCCATACCGCGCGCCCGCCTGGCCCAGGCCCTCGCCGTGCCCGGCGTGGCCTCCGCGAGCCCCCTGTACGTGGTCAACGGGTCCTGGCGGAACGCGGAGACGCGGGCGCGCCGGGAGCTCCCCATCCTGGCCGTGGACCCCGACCAGCCGTCGTTCGCGCTGCCCGAGCTCGTCCGCAGCGCGCCTCTCCTCCACCAGCTCGACGTCGCGCTCATGGACGCGCGCGCCCAGGCGCGTTACGGCCCCATCCACGCCGGGCTGGTCTCGGAGCTGGAGAACCGGAAAGTGACGGTCGGGGCGACCTACGGCTACGGGAGCGGGTTCATGGCCGACGCCAGCGTGATCGTCAGCGATCGCACGCTGGTGCGCGTCGCCCGCGGCGCCTCGCGCGATGCGGTCTCCCTCGGCCTCCTGCGCGTGGCCCCGGGGACGCCCGTGAAGGCGGTGATCGCCGCGCTCAAGGAGCGGATGCCCGCCGACGTCATGGTGTGGAGCCGCCGGGAGCTGGAGGCCAACGAGCAGCGGTTCTTCGTCGAGGTCAAGCCCATCGGCCTCATGTTCTTCAGCGGCGTGGTCCTGGCCTTCACGGTGGGCGGCATCATCCTGTACCAGATCCTCGCCGCCGAGGTCACGAACCACCTGAAGGAGTTCGCCACCCTGATGGCCATGGGCTACAAGGAGCGCTACCTGGTGGGGGTGGTGATCCAGCAGGCCACCTTCTTCGCCCTCCTCGGGTTCGTGCCCGCCCTCGGGCTCGCCCTCTTCATGTACGTCGTGATCGGCTGGTTCACCCAGCTCCCCATGGGCATGACCGTCGGCCGGTTCGCGGGCGTGCTCATCCTCTCCATCGCCATGTGCGTGGTCGCGGGCCTGCTGGCCAGCCGCAAGGTCGCGCGCGCGGACCCGGCCGACCTGTTCTGACCATGCTCGCCCGGAACGGCACTCCCCTGGCCTGGCGCAACTTCTCGCACAGCCGCGCGCGGCTCATCGGATCCCTGGCCGGGGTGACCTTCGCCGTCATCCTGATGTTCGTGGAGATGGGCTTCCTCAACGGCCTCTACGACAACCACACGCGCTTCGTCGACAAGCTCAACGCCGACCTCCTCATCGTGAACGCGGACAAGGAGGCGGTCATCCCCCTGCAGCCGTTCCCGCGGCGGCGGCTGTTCCAGGCGCGCGGCCAGCCGGGAGTGGCCGCCGCCTACGGGCTGCGCATGGAGGAAATGCATTCGTTCCTGAAGAACGACCGTGACGGCCTCCAGTACCCGATCCTCATCCTCGGCTTCGACCCCGCGGAGCCGGTCTTCCTGATCCCGGAGGTGCTGGCGGCGTCGCGCCAGCTCACCGTCTCCGACACCGTGCTCGTGGACTCCGAGGCCAAGGACTTCTACGGCGACCGCCGTCCCGGCTACGAGGCGGAGATCTCCGGCCGGCGGATGCGCATCGTGGGCACCTACCCCCTCGGTCCCGATTTCCGCGTGGATGGCACCGCGATCGTCAGCGAGCGGACCTTCCTGAACACGTTCCCCGACCCGCAGAGCGGCGAGACCCTGCCCGACCGCATCGAGTTCGGCCTGGTCAAGCTCGTCCCCGGGGCGAGCCTGCGTGAGACCCGGCGGGCCCTGGAGTCGGTGCTGCCGGAGGACGTGCGCGTCCTGACCAAGACCGAGTTCTCGGACCGCATACGCGCCTACTGGGGCGCATCCAAGCCCGTCGGCTACGTGTTCGGTACGGGCATGGTGGTGGGATTCCTCATCGGCGTGACGATCTGCTACCAGATCCTCTACACGGGCATCCTCGACCACCTCCCGCAGTACGCGACCATCAAGGCCATCGGCTACGACGACGCCTACCTCGTCCGCCTGGTCGTCGAGGAGGCGGTCTACCTGGGAGCGGGCGGCTTCGTGCCCGGCCTCCTGCTCAGCGCCGCCATCTACGCCGCCCTGCAGGTGTACACGAGCGTGCCCATGCATCTCTCCCTGATGCGCATGACCGTGGTCTTCGTCCTCACCATCGCCATGTGCGTCGTATCCGCGCTCATCGCCGTGCGCAAGGCCATCGAGGCCGACCCCGCGGACGTCTTCTGATGACGACCTCGGCACGCATCCCGCTCACCCCGCCTCCCGGCGAGCCCGGCGTGGCCATCCGCGGCCTCAACCATTGGTTCGGGGCGGGGGAGAACAAGAAGCACTGCCTGGTCGACAACACCTTGACCCTCATGCCCGGCGAGCTGGTGGTGATGACCGGCCCCTCCGGCTCCGGGAAGACCACGCTGCTCACGCTGGTGGGCGCGCTGCGCACCGTGCAGGACGGGAGCCTGCGCGTCCTCGGGCGCGAGCTCAAGGGCCTGGGCAAGGCCGATCTCACGCACATGCGCCACAACATCGGGTTCATCTTCCAGGCCCACAACCTCTTCGACTCGCTCACCGCGCTCGAGAACGTGAGCATGGCTCTCGAGCTGTGGGACCACTCCCCCGCCGAGCGCGTGCGGCGGGCCACCGAGATCCTCACCCGCGTCGGTCTCGGCGCGCGCGTCCACTACAAGCCGCAGAACCTCTCCGGCGGACAGAAGCAGCGGGTGGCCATCGCGCGCGCGCTGGTGAACCGTCCCCGCCTGGTCCTGGCCGACGAGCCCACGGCCGCCCTCGACAAGGCCTCCGGCCGCGAGGTCGTCAACATGCTGAAGGAGCTGGCCCAGCAGGAGGCCAGCACCGTGCTCCTCGTCACCCACGACAGCCGCATCCTCGACGTGGCCGACCGCATCGTGAACATGATCGACGGGGCCATCGCCTCCGAGATCGTGGTCGAGGAGGCGGTGACGATCTGCGAGTTCCTGGCCAAGGTGCCCGCCTTCGCCGCCACCACCCCCGCCGCCCTGACCGAGATCTCGCAGAAGATGGCGAAGGAGCACTACCGCGCGGGCTCGGTGATCATCCGGCAGGGGGACGAGGGCGACAAGTTCTACGTGGTGGTGGGGGGAGAAGTGAACGTGAGCGAGCGCCGGGGCGAGGAGACGATCCAGCACCCCTCGCTGGGCGTCGGCGCCTTCTTCGGAGAGGCCGCCCTGCTGACCGGGCAGCCGCGCCTGGCCACGGTGACGGGCAAGACGGACGTCGTGCTCTACAGCTTGAAGAAGGCGGACTTCCTGCAGGCCATGAACCGGAGTGGCACCCTGGAAAGCCAGCTCCGCTCGGCCTTCTTCACGCGGCGCTGAGGGCGCCGGGAGGCGCGGCCTAGAAGACCGCCCTCTTCAGCTCCTTCATGGCCTTCCGCCCGGCCCGCATGTTGTTGTAGAGGCCGTCCCGCACCCAGCCGTCCCTGCGCTCGGCGTTCGACTTGGCGTGGCGCCGGAGGTAGTCCTCCGCGAAGAGCTTCTGCGCCTTCATCGACCGCCGCACCATCTTGTCCATGCGGCGGAAGAGCGCGGAGCCCTTCTTCTTCTTCCGCTTGCGCTCGTAGATCACGACGGGGGTGGCATCGACGCTCCCCTTGGGGGGAACCACGGTGACGCGACGCGCGAGGCGGCCGAGATCGACGCTCTCCATGCGGGATCCTCCTCTGGAAGCGGCGCGACTATAGCACGGCCTTCAGACGGCCAGGTCCTCCGCTTCCTCTTCCCCCTCGCGCTCGCGACGGGCATAGGAGCGCTCGACGGCCAGCAGCCGCACGGAGGTGGCGAGGAGCATCACCGCCGCCGCCACCCAGACCGTCCAGGGGAGAGCGGGCGCGACGGCCGCGGCCGTGGGCAGGGCCCGCGCCAGCGGCGAGGCGAGGGACGGAGGCAGGATGCGCGTCCCCGCCACCACGACCACCACCGCGGCCAGGGCCAACACCGTCCAGGCGAGCAGGCCCGCCACCATCTCGACCAGCTCCTCGGCCACGCGCTTCGACTGCCGGAACGACGAGGCCCCGGAGCGCACGCTCTCGCCCACGCGGTCGATCTGCTCCACGACCTCCCCCGCCCCCGAGACCGTGCGCGCGCGGCGCAGCCCGTCCATGAGCTTGGCGCGCAGCTCCGGCCCGAAGCTGCGCGCGTGCATCTCCGCCCAGTACTCCTGGGCGAGGCTCAGGTAGCTCACGTCCGGCATCAGGAAGTTGAGCGACGCGTCGAGGGTCACGTGCGCGCGGTCCACGCGCATGAAGGCCCAGCCGACGGGGAAGCCGGAGCCGGCCAGCGACCGCGCCACGTCGAGCAGCGCCGTCGTCATCGAGCGCTCGTGATGCGCCATGCCCGGCGCGTAGGCCCGCAGCTCCGCGCGCCGCAGGGCGGCCGCCGCGTTGCGGCGCACGCGGTCCCAGTCGATGGCGGGGTCGGGCGAGGGGGCGATGATCGACATGAAATCCGCCACCTTCTCGAACTCCAGGTCGGAGAGAGCGCGGCTCATCAGGCGGTAGAGGCTCCGGAACCTCGCCTCCAGCGACCCGATGGACCCGAAGTCGATGAGGGCGACCTGGCTCTTCCGGAGCAGGACGATGTTGCCGGGATGCAGGTCGCCGTGGAACAGGTTGTCCTCGACGATCTGCCGCAGCAGCGACCGGTGCAGCAGCCGCCCGACGCGCGCGGGCTTGATCTTGTTCTCGGCCAGCCAGCGCGAGACCCGCTCGGGGTCCTTGGCGCGCATGGCGATGAGCTCGGCCATGAGCACGCCGTCCACGAACTCCATGGTGAGGACGCGCGCCGAGCTCTGGGCCGAGAAGACCCGCGGCACGAAGAGGCCGTGCGGCTTGAGGCTCCGGCGCATGCGGGCGATGGACGTGGCCTCCAGGCGATAGTCGAGCTCCTCGCGAATGGCCAGGCTCAGCTCGTCGAGGAAGTCGCCGAGGTGCGCCTCGCGCAGGAAGCCGGCACGGTCGAGCAGGCGACAGACCGCGCGCACGAAGCCGAGGTCGGCCTCCATCGCCTCCCGGATGTGCGGCCGCCGGACCTTCACCGCCACCACGCGGCCGCGGTCGCGGAGGCGCGCGCGGTGGAGCTGGCCGATGGAGGCGGCGGCGAAGGGCTGCTCCTCGAACTCGGAGAAGACGGTGTCGATCGAGCGGCCGAGGTCCTCCTCGACGATGCGCCGGGCGAGGGCGCCGGGGAAGCCGGTGGCGCGGTCCTGCAGCCGGCCGAGCTCGGCGCAGAACTCCGCGGACAGGAGGTCGCGGCGCATGGCCACGAGCTGGCCGAGCTTGATCCAGAGGCCGCCCAGCGATTCGAACAGTCGGCGCAGGGCCTGGGCGAGCTCCACCGCCGTCGGCCCGCCGCGGAGCCGGCGGCGCGCCACCCACAGGGCGAAGACGACGAAGCGGCGGACCAGGTAGAGCTTCCGGAAGCGCGGAGGGCCGGCGGGAGCCCTCACCTCGACGACGCGCTTGCCGCGCGCGTCTTCCAGGGGCGACGGGACGAGGCGGGGGTCCAGCACCGGCGTCAAGGTACACCGAGCGGCCGTCCTGCGCTTGTGGGCTACAATGCGGCTCCTTCCTCGGGAGGTCGTCATGAGCAACGCGAAGCCACCAGCAGGCGGATCCCCACCCTCCGGCGGATCCTCACCCGCCGGCGGATCCTCACCCTCCGGCACCGCCTCACCCTCCCCCATCGTCGCGGACCTCGGCCGCCGAGGACGCAAGGCCATCAAGAAGCTGCGCAAGGGCCAGGGGCCGCTGTTGGAAGACGCACAGAAGGTCATCGAGCAGCTCCGGGCCGACCGCGCGATCGTCGACGGGGCGCAGCCCGTGATCGTGATCGTCAAGGAGCGCCGGTGTCGGTCCGGGATGTTCCTTTGATCGAGGAGACACACGAATGAGCAGCGCTGAGGGTCCCCGCCCCGTCGTCATCGACCTCGGGAGCAAGAAGCGGAAGCAGATCAAGAAGCTCCGGAAGGGGTCGGGTCCGCTGATGGACGACGTGCAGGAGCTCCTCGAGAAGCTGCGCGCGGCCGGCCACCTCGCCGCCGGCGCCACCCCGGTGGTGATGGTCGTGAAGCAGAAGCCGCGGCGCCGATCCTTCCTTCCCCTTCTCTAGCGCCGCCCGGGGCGGAGCAGGGAGCGCGGCTTGGGGGAGGAGCTGGTCACGACGTGGCCGCCGGCCGATGGTGATGGGCCGGCCACGCCGTCGCCCCTGATTGCCGCCGGCGAGGCTCCGGCCCCCGCCGTCCGGCGCTCCGGCTCCCAGCTCGCGCTGATCTTCGGCTTCGTGGGCGCGGCCCTGCGCGGCCGGCTGTCGCCGCGGGAGCGCGGCCGGCGCCTGCGCCTGTTCTTCGAAGCGCGTGGCGGGCTCTGGGTCAAGCTCGCCCAGCTCCTCGCCCTCCGCCGCGACGTGTTCGACGAATCCTTCTGCGACGAGCTGTCCCTGCTCCTCGATCGAGGCTCGGAGCTGCCTTTCGAGGACGTCCGCCAGGTGATCGAGGCGGAGCTGGGAGAGCCGCTCGAGGAGGTCTTCGAGAGCTTCGACCCGAAGTGCGTGGCCGCCGCCTCCACCGGCCAGACCCATCGCGCCCGCCTGCACGGCGGACCCGACGTCGCGGTCAAGGTGCAGCGCCCGGGGCTCGACGCGATCGTGCGCCAGGACCTGCGTGACCTCGACCTCTTCCTCAGCCGCTTCGGCCGCCTCCTCCTGGGCGTGACCCTCTCCGGGGAGGACCTTCGCTGGGAAGTCGAGCAGGCCCTGGCCGAGAACCTCGACTACCGCCTGGAGACGACCTACATGATGCGGTCGCGCAAGCGGCTGCGACGCCATCGCGTGCTCGTCCCGCGCGTCTTCACGCAGTACGCCCGCCGGCGCGTGCAGGTGAAGGAGTGGGTCTCGGGGATGACCATGAACGCGTTCGCGAGGATGCAGCGCGAATCACCGGAGGAGCTCAAGCGCTGGCTGGCCGCCAACGACATCGATCCGGAGGCGGTCGGGGAGCGGATCTTCGTCTCGATGATGCGGCAGATCTTCGAAGAGAACTACTACCATGGGTACTGGCACCCCGGGAACCTGCTCCTCCTGCCCGGGGGATGGGTCGCCATCGTCGACTTCTGGGCCATGAGCGCGCTGGAGAGCTCGTTCCGCCGCAAGTACGCGCTCTTCAGCCAGGCCATCTACGACCGCGAATACACCAAGGCGGCCGACCTCCTCCTCCTCCTGTGCCCGGCCCTTCCCCCCACCGCGGAGCCGGAGGCCATCCGCGACCGCGTGGTGAACGCGCTGCGCACCTTCGAGGTGCGCACGTTCACGCGGGGGCTGCCGTTCGCGGAGAAGTCGTTCTCCTCCGGCATGGGCGGCGTGCTGAGGGCCCTCAGCGCCTCGAGGGTGCCCGCGAGCTGGCCGGTCATGCGCCTGGATCGGGCCTTCGCGATGATCGACCGCTCGCTCGCCCTGCTCATACCGGACGCCAACGTCCTCAAGATCGGCAAGCGGTACTGGAACAAGGCGCGCCGGCGCGCGATGGCGCGGGCGACCAACGCCGCCGCGCGCACGCGCAGCCTGGCCAGCTTCCTCACCGTCCTGGCCGAGGGGCCGGAGTTCCTCTCCGAGCAGCTCCTCTTCCAGGGGGAGTCGGCGCGGCGGGGAGCCAAGGCATTCAAGCGCACGACCACCAAGATCTCGGAGCTGCTGCAGGTGCTCTCCGGCCTGGCCGCCCAGCTGACCCTCGCCTCCGGCCTCGTCCTGCTCGTGGTCTTCCTGGCCCAGCACCATCCCCCGGTCGTCGCCGGGGTGCGCGGCTCGCTCACCTTCGTCGACTCGTTCCCGCACCTCGACTACCTGGTGTGGGTGCTCGTCCTGGCCCTGATCCTGCGCGCGTTCGTGAGGCTGCGGTCGCTGAATCGGCGGTTCGCGCGCATCGAATCCCATTCCGACGGGCCGAGCTGACCGTGCGCGCCGTGAAGCTCGCCCTCGTCCTGGCCGCCGCCGCGGCGAGCCCCCTCGCCGCCGAGGGCTGGGAGATCACCGCCTCCGCGGGGAAGGTCTTCCCCTTCTACGACCAGACGTTCGAGTACGACC
>Ga0075421_100002497_pt1 | contig 21967 bp, 27 predicted proteins | sample SoiMetdeltSBSDD5_FD_75292 | JGI IMG/M metagenome (GOLD analysis project Ga0075421, IMG submission 75292) | Bulk soil microbial communities from a Populus tree surrounding site in Tennessee, USA - Soil MetaG P. deltoides SBSDD5 | ecosystem: Environmental > Terrestrial > Soil > Tree plantation...
GCGGGCGCGCGGCCGCTGCCGCAGGGCGGCGTCGTGCGCGTCATGGAGCTGCAGGAGCAAGGCTACGCCTACATCCGCCCCTGACGGCAGCGTCCGCCGGCCCCGCCGTGGTTTCGAGCACCACGCGCGCTGGGGCCGGCTCGACACGCGGGCGAGCGGAGGATAGGCTGTCCCCCATGTCCGAACGCACCCGCGATCTCCGCGTTGAAAGCTTTCGGCCGCTGCTTCCCCCCGCCATCCTCCTCGAGGAGTTGCCGCTGAGCGAGACGGGCTCGCTCACGGTGACCCAGGGCCGGCGCGACGTCGCGCACATTTTGACCGGCGATGACGACCGTCTCCTCGTCGTGGTAGGGCCGTGCTCGATCCACGATCCGGTGGCCGCGCTGGAGTATGGTCAGCGCCTCCGTGCGCTCGCGCGTGAGCACGCCGGCGATCTCTGTCTCGTCATGCGCGTCTACTTCGAAAAGCCGCGCACGACCGTCGGCTGGAAGGGGCTCATCAACGATCCGCGTCTCGACGGCAGCTTCGCCATCAACGAGGGGCTGCGGCGCGCGCGCCGCCTTCTCCTGGACCTCGCCGAGCTCGGGCTTCCCGCGGGCTGCGAATTCCTCGACCCCATCTCTCCGCAGTACACCTCGGATCTCGTGAGCTGGGGCGCCATCGGGGCGCGTACCACCGAGAGCCAGGTACACCGCGAGCTCGCGTCGGGTCTGTCCATGCCGGTCGGATTCAAGAACGGGACCGACGGCGACGTGCAGATCGCGATCGACGCCGTGCGCTCGAGCGCCCATCCGCACCGCTTCCTCGGCGTCACCGAGCAAGGGTTGTGCGCGATCGTCTCCACGCGCGGCAATCCGGACTGTCACGTCATCCTGCGCGGCGGCCAGAGCGGACCGAACTACGATGCGGCGAGCGTGCAGAAGGCGGCGAGCGCGCTGCGAGCGGCCGGCGTCGACGCCCGGCTGATGATCGACACCAGCCACGGCAACAGCGGCAAGGACTATCGGCGCCAGCCGTCGGTCGCGCGCGACATCGCCGAGCAGCTCGCGGACGGGGAAGCCGCCATCGTTGGCATCATGATGGAGAGCTTTCTCGTCGAAGGCCGGCAGGAGCTCGGCGATCCGTCCGCGCTGCGCTACGGGCAGTCGATCACGGATTCCTGCATGGGGTGGGAGACCACGGTCACCGTGATCGAAGATCTGGCGCGCGCCGTTCGCGCCCGACGCCGCGGAGCCCGCGAGCGCTGACGCCGCCTCTCCCGCAAGCGCTGACGCCGCGCGGCGCCGGCCCCGCCGCTGATCCCGACCGCTGACGCGACCGGCTCATGCCCGACGCCCGCTCACGCGGGGTCGAGGTAATCGTCCCAGAGGTCGATGTAGACCGCGTCGTGCGCGGCGGCGGTCGGACCCCACAGCTCGCGGGCGGCGAACCGCACGCTGTAACAGTGCTGGGGCTTCGGGCCGCGGCCGCTCGCGTGCGTGTCCGGGAAGACAAAGACCCCGTGATCGTGGGCGATGACGCCGCGGCGTCCCCGCGCATATCGCGGCAACCGCGTGTGCTCGAGCGGATTCATCGTGCGGGCGACGACGGTGTCGCCAACCTTGAAGCGGGGCGGCACGTCGGCGTCCACGCGTGCCTTCCCGCCCTTCCGGATCACGGGCTCCACCTCGCGCGCGCGCAGGACGCGCATCAGCCGGCGGTTCCGGCGCGGAGCTCCGCGACGCGGGTGTCGATCTCCGCCTGGGTGAGCAGGCCGCGCGCGACGAGCAGCCGCTCCAACCCGTAGAGCCAGTGCTCGTAGTAGCTGGTGGCGAGATAGTGCGCGGGGTCCATCTGCTCGCGCGCGAAGCGCGACATGTCGAGGTTCCACTGGCCGAGGAAGCCGGCCGCGAGCGTGAGCGCGAAGGCGCGGCGTTCCCACTCTTCGTGAAACGCCGGCTCGTCCGCCTCGCGCACGATCGGTCCCATCCCGTGCATGCCGCCCAGGTCGTGGATCCCGTTCACCGACGTCCTGTCCGCGCCTGGCCGCCGGCTGGCGCCTCCACGCGCGCGACGCCGATCATGGCATCGCGCGTGACCAGCGCCGCCAGCTCCTCCTCGGTCATTCCTTCCGTCCCCGGGGGTCGCTCGGGAAGGACCAGGTAGCGAAGCTCGGCCGTGCTGTCCCAGACGCGCACCTCGACGTCATCGCCGACATCGACGCCGAGCTCGCGCAGCACCCCGCGAGGATCGATGACCGCGCGCGAACGATACGGCGCCGACTTGTACCAGACGGGGGGCAGACCGAGCACCGGCCACGGATAGCAGGAGCAGAGCGTGCACACGACCACGTTGTGAACGGTCGGCGTGTTCTCGAGCGCAACCATGTCCTCACCCTGACGGCCGGTGAAGCCCAGCTCGGCGATGGCGGCGGTGGCGTTCGCGAGGAGGCGCTCCTTGTAGGCGGGATCGACCCACGCGCGCGCAACCACGCGGGCGCCGTTGCGCGGGCCGATCTTCTTCTCGTAGGCCTCGATGAGCGCGTCGAGCGCGGCGGGGTCGACGAGGCCCTTCTCCACGAGCAGCGATTCCAGCGCTCTTACCCGTAGCTGCGTCTCCGTGAGCGGGGCGCCGTGCCCGTGATCGGCGTCGCGGTCGGTCATATCGGTATCCCTCTCGCGCTCATTTTCGTTCGACATCGACACGCCGTCCAGCCCGCCCGGGAGCGGTCAATTCGCGTCAGTCCCGCTGGTCAGAAAGGCGCCGACCGCCGCGCCGCGGATGCGCCTGCCCCGCATGCAACGTGCGGAACGACGGCCACTTGGACGGAGCCCCGGGTTTGGTACCGGCCTTGCCTCTGACAGCCGTCCAGGAGGAGGGTCATCGATGACAGCTTGCCGCTGTGGTGGAACCCTCGAGCTCGATCGCGCGTATCTTGCCGACGCGGAACGCTTCGGCCTCCGCGACGAGGTTCCGCTGATGTGGAAGTGCATGATGTGCGGGCGTTCGCAGCGGAGCGACACCCGCGTGCCGCTCGGCATGGTCACGCCACCACCGCCGGCCCGCAGCGGTCCGCGCCTCGTTCCCTGATCTACCGCACGGGGTGAGCGCCGCGCGCGCTCACCCCGTTTCCCCGCCATCGACGTACAGCACCTGTCCCGTGATGTGAGACGCGCACGTCGCGAAGAACACCACCGCCGCCGTCACGTCCTCCAAGGCGGGGACGCGACCACGAGTGACCTTCAGCCACCGCGCCGGCGACATCCCGACCGGCCGCAGCACCGCTCCCGGCGCCACGCAATTGACGGCGACGCCCCGCGGCCGAAGTGTCGTGGCCAGACTGGACGTCAATGCGACGAGCCCGGCCTTCGACACCGTGTACGGGATATAGCCGGGCCAGCGCTTCACCGCCCCCACGTCGGCGATGTTGACGATGTGACCGCCGCCCGCCATGAGGCGCGCCGCCGCTTGCGCGCAGAAGAAGGCGCCGCGCAGGTTGACGTCGAGCAACCGGTCGTATTGCGCGCGGGTGGTGGACGCGAACGGTGTGCGAAAGAACACGGCCGCGTTGTTGACCAGCACGTCGAGGCCGCCGAGCGCGCGCGCGGCGCCGGCGACGAGACGGCGGGCGGCGGCGGGATCGGCGAGGTCGGCGCGCACGGCCGCGCTGCGGGCGCCCGCGGCCTCGAGCGCGCGCACGGTGCGTCGCGCGTCGGGGGCGGAACGGTGATAGCCGATGACGACGTCCATGCCCGCGTGCGCGAGCGCGAGCGCGATGGCACGGCCGACGCGGACGGCGCCGCCGGTGACGAGCGCACGGGGCCGTTTCTTGACTCGATCTGACCGCTGTGCTGTCATTTCTAAAGCATGTCCCGCCTGAAGAACTGGCTGAAGGCGCGCTTCATCGCCGGTTTCTTCGTCACCGTCCCCGCCTTCGCGACCGGTTGGCTCTTGTGGATCTTCTGGAGCGCCATCGACGACTTCTTCTATCCGATGTACACGCGCATCTTCGGGCGTCCCGTGCCCGGGCTCGGCTTCCTCACCGCGGCGGTGATCATCCTGCTCATGGGGATCGCCGCGCGCAACGTGGCGGGACGGCGCGTGCTCGCCTGGGCGGACAAGCTCCTCCTGCGCGTGCCCGTCTATCGCCGGCTCTATCCCTCCATCAAGATGCTGATCGACGCGTTCTCGCCGGAGCGGCGCAGCTCGTTCAAGGCGGTCGTGCTCGTCCAGCACCCCCGCGAAGGCGAGTTTGCGTTCGCGTTCCTCACGAGCGAGCTCATCCTCGACACGCCCGACGGCAAGCGCGAGATGGTGACGGTCTTCATCCCCAGCAACAATCTCTACCTGGGCGACGTGGCCGTGGTCCCGCGCGAGGACGTGCTCTCGACGCGGCTCAGCGTGGAGGAGGGAATCCGCATCATCCTGTCAGCCGGCACCGCCACTCCGCCCCGCCTGCCCCGCATCTAGCGTCTTCACCCACGCGCCGAGCACCGCCGCCAGCCCCCGGAGTGCGATCCGGCCCTCGTTGACCTCGCCATCGCCGGTGGCGAAGGTCAGCCCACGTTCGGCTATCATGTCGGGGATGAGAATAGCGGCGGGTCTGCGGGACGTCCAACCGGCGTGTTGACCTGCTACCGCACGCGACGACACATCGGCGCCTACCTCGACCGGGCGCTGCCGGAGCCCGCCGCCCGCACCACGGCGGTCCACGTGGAGCGCTGCCCCCGGTGTCGGCGTGAGCTCGGCGAGCTCGAGCGGGTTCGGAGCCTCGTCCGGTCGCTACCGCAGCCCGCCGACCCCGACTGGACGGGTTTCTGGCAGGGCGTCGTCCGGGGGGTCGAGGAGAGGCGCTTGGCGCGGCCGGCGGCCGTGCCCTTGCGGGGCTGGCGGTGGCATCCGCGACTGGCCTTTGGCGGCGTCATCGCCGCGCTCCTCCTCGCCACGCTGACCTTCTGGCAGGCGGGTAACATGTTCCAGACGCACGATTCCGTCATCATCGGCTCGGCCAATACCGACAATCCAGACAGCACCGTCATGGTGTATTCGACGCCGGAACACGACGTGGCGGTGGTGTGGGTGTTCGACACCGAGTGAACGGCGGCCGGCGGGCGCCGGCCTAATTCAGTGCGGCCAGCCGCTCACGTGCGAGCGGCGTTTCCTCCGCCTGCGGGAAGTTTTCCACGAGGTACTGGAGCCGCGCCTTGGCGAGGGCCGGCTGCTTCAATTCCAGGAGCGCCAGCGCCTCCTTGTAGAGGGCGGCGGGCGTCTTGTCACCCCTCGGATAGTTCGCGACGACCTTCCTGAACTCCTGCACCGCGTGCTCGAGCGCCTCGGACGCCTTGTCGGCTTGCCCCTGATTGGCGTACCCGCGCGACAGGCCGAGCTCGGCCTCCCCGATCCAGTACTGCGCATTGTCCGCGAGCTCGTGATCGGGGAAGCGTCGCACGAATTCCCGGAAGCCCGCGATGGCAAGCGGATAGCTGCCCTTGCTGAAGTCGATGTAGGCGGCCTGGTAGATGTCCTGAGGCGTCAGCGCGCCGGTCGCGGGCCGCGCGCCGGGCGTCGGCGCCGCGGACGTTCCCGGAGCCGGTGAGGCGGGCGCGGCGGATGGCGCGGGAGCCGCGGAGACGCCGGGAGCGAGCGACGCCCCGGGGGCGGGGAGCGCGGTCGCGGGAGCCGCGGGCTGCGTGCCGTTCGCGGGTGGCGTACCGGGGGCGACGGCGGCGCCGGGTCGCGCCGCACCGAGCCGATCCAGACGCCGCTGCAGCTCCTCCACGCGGTTGGTGAGAGCGGTCACCGCGTTCGTGAGCGAATCGACGCGAGTGGAGAGGGCGGCGACCTCGCGATTCGGCGACGCCGGTGATTCAGGGGTGCGGCGTCCGAGCTGCGCGGAGAGCGCTTCGACTTCGGTACGAGCGCGCTGCGCATTCTGCTGGGCGACCGCGAGGTCGGCCCGCATCTGCAGCAGATCGTCCTGGGTGGCGGTGCCGGTGACCTCGTGGACGCCCGCACATCCGCTCAGCACGAGCGCGAGACCGAGGAGGAGGGGCGCCGCTCTCCCCGCCCGTCGCGCGGACACGGTTAGCGCGGCTTGACCAGGAAGTGCGCGCGCCGATTCTTGGCCCAGCACTCTTCCGTGTGCTCCGTGCAGAGTGGCCGCTCCTCACCGTAGCTGATGATCGTGATCCGGTTGGCCTGCACGCCCTGCGACACGAGGTAGTTCATCGCCGACTTGGCGCGCCGCTCTCCGAGGGCGAGGTTGTATTCGTTGGTTCCGCGCTCGTCACAGTGGCCTTCGATGAGCAGCAGGTGATTCGGGTTGCCCTTCAGCCACGTGGCGTTGGAATCGAGGACGCGCGCGTCGCCGGGACGGATGTCGTACTTGTCGAAGTCGAAGTTGATGTCCCGCAGCTCGGCCACTTCCGAGAACTCGCGCGGCGACGGCCGCACGGGCGTTGCGGTGCCCCCGCTCGTCGTGGGGGCGGCCGTGGACGGCTGTGCGCTCGACGTCGTGCCGCTGCTTCCCGGCGAGGTGAAATCACTGGGCCGGGCGGGGGCCGCGCCCGTGCCTCCCGTTGTTCCGGCCGCGCCCGTGGGCGCCGGCGCTGATGCTTGCGTCGTCGCCGGGCGCTTCGCGCACGCGGTGGCGGCGACGGCGGCGATCAGCAATGAACCAAGAACAACGTGTGAGAAGCGGGTGCCCATGCTTCCCTCCTTTAGTACCTGGAAAATCGGCGTTAATCGTATCACGGCAGACGCGACGACCACGAAGGACTTGTGAAGTCTCCAGGGCCCCGTGTGATCGGCGCCTGCTCACTGCCATCCGCGAACATCGCGAAGATCTGCCACCCGCCGAGACGATCGGTCTGGAAGAAGAGATGGCGGCCGTTCGGCGCCCAGCTCGGTCCCTGACTGTTGCCGGAACCCGTCGTGAGGCGGCGCGGGTTGGAGCCGTCGGCGTTCACGACCCAGATGTCGTGCGTGCCCTGCCGCGTCGTGTACGCGATCACGTCGCCTTTCGGCGACCAGCGCGGCTGCGTCTGCATCGCTCCCGTCGTGATCTGACGGACGCTGGCGCCCTCGGAATCCATCACGTAGATGTGCGCCGTCCCGTTCCGGTCGGACACGAACGTGATCTGCCGCCCGTCCGGCGCCCACGACGGATCCGTATCGATGCCGACGTGGCGGGTGAGCCGGCGAAAGACGCCGGTGGCGACGTTGAGCACGTAGAGCTCGGGATTGCCGTCCTTCGACAGCGTGACGGCGATGCTCTTGCCGTCGGGGCTCCAGGCGGGCGAGCTGTTGATCCCGGCGAATGCGGCCAGGATCTGCTCCGGGCGTCGCTCGAACGGGAAGAACCGATAGAGATCGGGATACCCCTTCACGTACGACGTCACCGCAAGCGAGCGCCCGTCCGGGCTCCACACCGGGCTCAGGTTGATGGTGCCGTTGCGGGTGACGGCGACGGGATTGGCCCCGTCGTAGTCCGCCACGTAGATCTCCTTGGCGCCGCGCGGTCCTCGCACGTAGGCGAGCTTGGTGTCGGCCACGCCCGGCTCGCCCGTGAACTGCAGCACGATCTCGTCCGCGATCTTGTGCGCGAGACGTCGCGGCACGCTCGCGGGCAGCTCGAACCTCCGCGTTGCGATGAGGCGGAATTCGGGCGAGGTGAGGTCGTAGACCCGGATCTCCGTCTCGAGTCGGTCGCCGCGGACGGTGAGGAGGCCGTGCACGCCTGCGTGCGCGCCGGCGGCGGCGAACTCCGTCCACGACTGCTTCAGAGCATCGGGATTGTTCACGGGAATGGCGCCCGTGGCCGCCACCACGTTGAAGAGCCCCGAGAACGTGAGGTCAGCGCCGGCGACCGATGCGAGCAGACGCGCGTTGGCGCTGCTGTCGTTGCCGGCCACGACCGTGAAGTCCGGAATCGCGATGTTGAGCTTCTTCCCGCCGCCCGCGGTCACGTTGAGGAAGACGTCGACGCCCTGAGCGCGCGGCGCCGGCGGTCGGAGGGCGAACAGCGACACGAGAACGACGAGCGCGGCACTCCCGATGAGGAGAACGACACGACGACCCACTAGGCAATCACCCTCGGTTGTCGGCGAAGTTGAAACCAAGATGCACGCGCAGGACGGGCTGCGCGTAGTCCTTCGGCAGCTCGGGAAACGGGGTGGCATCGCTGACGGCGCGGAGCGCGGCCTGGTCGTAGAGGAAGTCACCCGACTTCGTCTCCACGCTCACGCTCCCCAGCTGTCCATCACGCCGGATCTCGAACACGATGACGGCACGCTGTCCCTTGGCAGCGTTCGCGGGCGGCACCCACCGCTCGCTGATCTTCTTCTGCAGCTGCTGGAGATACCAGGCGAACGGGAAATCACCGACGCTCAGCGTGAGCGCGCCCGCTCCGACCGGTGATCCCGATGGTCGTCCCACGGGTGGTGGCGGCGCGACCGCCGCTTCGCGTCGGGTGCTGGGCGCGGGCGTCGTCGGCAACGGCGTCGTGCTCGGACGCGGTGTGCCCTCCGCCACCGGCGGCAGCTCCTTCTGAGCGGCGCGCGGCAACGCGGGCGCGCGTGCTTGCAGCGTGCGGTCCGGGAGTCCGGACGACGGCGTGCGCGTCTCGCGCGACGGCATCTCGGGCGCCGTCGTCCGCGGCGCGGTGCGATCGGGGAGCGCGACCGGCGCCTTGGCGGGCTCCCGCTCGGGCAGCGGCGTCGGCGGCGGCGGCGGTGGTGGCGCGGGAGTGGCGGGAGCGGGCGGCGCCGGAACCGGTGTCGGGCGGCCTTCTGGCGTGCCGACCGCCGCGACGCTCGGGACGAGGTTCACCACGTACGTCTTGGGCTGATGCGCGCGCCACGCGGCACCTGCCGCCATGAGGCCGCCCACGATCATGGCATGGACCACCGCCGATAGCGCGATGGTGCCCAGCGGGAATCGTGCCCGCCCGAGTGCGGGCCCCGGCGTGGCCGCTCCGTCCATGCGGACGGTGAGCGTCGCCGTCGTCATCGCGACCGCGCCGGCTCCGTCACCATGCCCAGCCGCTCGATGCCGGCGCGGCGCACGCGATCCATCGCCTCGATCACCGCTCCATAGGAGAGGCCGGCGTCGGCCTTCAGATAGAGCGTCTTGTCCGTACGACCACGAAACGCGTCGGCGAGCTGGCCCTCGAGGGCGGCGGAAGGAACGGCGCGATCGTTGAGATAGAGGCCGTGGTCTTTCGTGATCGTGAGGACCATCCGCTCCTCGACGGCGGTGGGCTTGGCGGCGGCGCGGGGGAGATTCACGTCGATGCCGCGGTACATCATGGGTGCCGTCAGCATGAAGATCAGCAGCAGGACGAGCACGACATCCACGAGCGGGATGATGTTGATCTCGGCGAGCGTGGTGCCGATGCGGCGCGAGTCGTCGGAGGCGTCGAGCTTAAATGCCATCTTTGGGAGCCCGACTCACTTTGTGCACGGGACGGCTGAGCAGATTGAGGAGATCGAGACCGAACCCGTCCATCTCGGTCGCCCAGTGCTTCACGCGGTTCACGAAGTAGTTGTAGCCGATGACGGCCGGGATGGCGGCGCCGAGACCGGCCGCGGTGGCGATGAGCGCCTCCGAGATACCGGGCGCGACGACGGCGAGGCTCGCCGACCCCTGCGACCCAATGCCGTGGAAGGCGGCCATGACGCCCCACACGGTACCGAAGAGACCGATGAACGGTGTGGAGCTCGCCGTGGTGGCGAGGAACGGCAGGTATCGTTCCAGGCGCGCGATCTCGAGACCGGCGGCACGGCGCAGCGCGCGTTGCACCGCCTCCAGACGCTCGGAGGGCAGGCCGTCATCGACGTCGTCGAGCACGCGATCGGCGACTTCCGGAATGCCGGAGATCTCCTGGTAGGCGGCACCGTAGAGTTGCGCGAGCGGGCTCTCGCGGAATTTCTTGGCGGCGCCGTGCACGATCGACGGCCGCCGCGCCTCGCGAAAGACCTTCAGGAATGCCAGCGTCTGACGGCGCACACGACGGAACTGCCACCACTTCTCGACGATGAGCGCCCAGCTCACGATCGAGAAGATGCCGAGGACCATGAGCACGGCCTTGGCAACGGGGCCGGCGTTGAGAACGAGGTCGAAGACACCGGACGTCAGGGTGTCAGTGGTGGGCACTGGAACTCCTTTTCGTTTCGGTCATGATACCCAGCCGCGTCGCGGAGTGTCAATAATTTGGCCTGGAAAATCGCGCTTTTCGTTGACTTCACGCGCGCCCCGCTCGTATAACGGACGCGTGACTCCGCGCACGCGCGGAAGGCGCCTCACGGTGGCGGCCGCGCTCGGCGTCTCCCTCGTGAGCGGTGTGGCCGGCATCAGCGGTGTGGCCGGCGGCGCGTCGTCCGAAGTGCGGAACGCGGTGAGCGCGTATCTCGCGCACGTCGCGGCCACGCGGGTGGCCGACATCGTCATCGACCGCACGGTTACCATCTACGCCCCGCAGCATGCGTACCTGCACACCAAGTTTGACCAACACATCGTGTTGAAGCCGCCGCGTCGTGTACGGGTCGAACAAATCGCGGACGGCAAGGCAGAGACCCGCGTCACGGTGGGAGACCGCGCGTGGGTGAAGTTGCCCGACGGCTCGATCCAGGAGACGACGACATCGGAAGACGAGCACCGGCTGATGCAGCTCTTGCTGCCACTGGGCCGTACCCCGGACGACCTCCTTCGTGAATGGCGAGCGTTCGGCGTCAGCGACAACGTGTCGCACGTGACTCGTGTTCGGCAACGCCGTGCGATCGTCATCGGCGCCCGTGTCGACGACACCACCAGCCCCGCCGTATGGCTCGACGCAGAACTCGGTGTGCTGAGGCTCGTGCGGCGCGATCGAAGTGTGAAGGGGATGCTCGTGGACGAAACGTTCTCCGAGCACCGCCCGCTGGCAGGAGCGCTCTTCTTTCCGTTTCGGCAGGAGCGGTTCGTAGACCGCAAGCTGCAAATCCTCATCACGGTGCGCTCGGTCTCCGTCAACACCGATCCTCCCGCGCACCTCTTCGATCCCGCGTCGCTGCGCTGACCCGATCACGCGCCAGCCGCATCGCGGCGCTGAGGGCGTCACGCCGTCAGCCGTGTCGCCGACACGAACGGGCTGCCTTCCACCCAGAATCGCAGCGGCCGCTCCACGGCGCGCGTGATCCCGATTCGCGGCCCCACGGCCACGCGGACGGCGACCGGCGTCGCCGGCGCCTCGATGGTGATCGCGCCCGCCGTGAGATCGGCACCGTTGTCGCGGACGGTGATGCCGAGCGCGCGCGTGAGATTTCCCGGCCCGCTCGCGAGCCGTCGCGATGCGGCGGAGACGCCACGCCGGCGCGCCATGGTCGCCTGGCCCTCCGTGGGCGCGAGGGCGCGGATGAGCACGCAGCCCGGGGTTCCGCGCGCGCCGGCGATCGCGTTGAGGCAGGCGTGACGCCCGTAGATCGGAAACACGTAGGCGATGCCGCCCTCGCCGTAGAACAGGTGATGGCTGCCGGGACGGAACGCCGCGTGCGATGCCGCGTCCTCGGGGCCGAGATAGGCTTCGGTCTCCACGATCGTTCCCGCCGTGACGACGGCGTCGCGACGAGAGACGAGGACGCAGCCGAGGAGCCCGCGCGCCACCACACGGGCGGGGCGGTGATAGAACTCGCGCGGCAGCGTCACCGTCCCGCGAGTCGGTCCTCGACGAGGCGCTTGAGCGATGCGTAGTCGAAGGCGGTGGCGGTGCGGCTGGGAGGCGTCGCCTCGGTCTTGAGTCCCGTCTCGCTCACGATGACGCAAAACCGGAGCGAGGGATCGATCTCCTTGCGCGCGACCAGCTTCGCGAGCACGGCGAGCGTGGCGACGCCGGTCGGTCCCGACCAGATGCCTTCCGTCCGCGCCAGGCGCCGCTGGGCGTCGAGAATCTCCGTGTCCTCGACGTCGGCCGCCAGTCCCTTGTTCTCGCGCAGGAGCCGGAGCGCCCATTCGCCTTTCCGCATGGGGTTGCCGGTGGCGAGTCCCTCGGCGACCGTGTAGCCGATCGTCTGCGGAACGATCGCGGCGCCGGTGCGGTGAGCAAGGCTCACGGGATTCGCGCGCGTCGCCTGCGCCGCCACCATGAGCGGAACACGCTCGATAAAGCCCGCGTCGCGCATCTCGCGAAAGCCGCGCGCGGTCGCGATGAACGTCTCGCCCACCGCGAGCGGCGCCACCACGACGTCGGGAACGTGGAAGCCGCTCTGCTCGGCGATCTCGTAGGCGAGCGTCTTCTTGCCCTCGTGCTTGTAGGGGTTGCGCGAGGCGCCGGCGTCGAAGAAGAGTCGCTCCTCGACGAGCCGGTCCCAGTGACCGATGACGTCGTCGTAGACGCCGGCGTACAGCACGAGATCGGAGGCGGCGGCGGCCATGTGGAGCAGCTTCGGCGCCGCCGCCCGCGCGTAGGCGAAGATGAACGCGCGGAGGCCGGCGCGCGCCGCATAGCACGCCACCGACGAGCCCGCGTTGCCGGTGCTCACGACCGACACCGCGCCGAAGCCAAACTGCAGGGCGGCACTGACCGCGGTCGCCGATGTGCGGTCCTTCACGCTGCCGGTGGGATTGGCGCCGTCGAACTTCACGGCGAGCGCGCGCACGCCGAGATCCCGCGCCAGCCGCGGGCAATCGAGATAGGGCGTCTCGCCCTCGCCGAGGCTCACGCGGTGCGCGGGATCGACGATGGGAAGCACGGGCGCGTAGCGCCAGAGACCACGGCCGGTGAACAGCGAGCGTCCCGCGCGCCGGAGCGCCTCCATGTCGTAGCGGAGCTCGAGCAGACCGCGGCAGGCGCCGCACTCCAGACGGTAATCGAGCGGATACCGAGCGTCGCAGTCGATACACCTGAGCTCTCGCGCGAGTGACTCCGTCATGCGCGGCCGCGGCAGCGCTCGTCCACGGCGGCGAGGATCTCCTCGATGCGATGGCGAAGCGTGTGCTCGGCGAGTGCCCGGCGGCGCGCGTTCTCGCCGATGGCGCGGGCCTCGTCAGGGTGCGCGACGTGGTAATCGAGCTGGCGGCGCAGCTCGTTCAGGTCGCGGTAGGCCACGACCTCCTCGCCCGGCTTGAAGAGCGGCGACAGCTCATCCTTGAGGTCCACGATCTGACAGGCACCGGCGGCGGCCAGCTCGAACGTCCGGATGTTCACGCCGACGATGTCGTTGAGCGGATGGTGCGGGTTCAGCGACACCGGCGCCCCCGAATAAATGGTGAGCTTGGCGCGGCCCCACACCCCCCGCCCGGCGACGACCGCGCGCACGCGCGCGTCCTTCACCCGGTCCCAGCCCGGGCCCCACACGCGCACGGGCCGGTCCGCCAGCTCGCGCACGAAGCGCTCCCGGTACGGATAGTGACGGCCGACGAGCGCGGCCACGCCGGCGAGCTTCGCCGTCTCCGCGGGCGGGACCTCCACCGGATGGTGCACGGCGGGAACGCAGTAGAGCGGGAGGTAATAGAGGTTGCGCAGGCCCACGAGCTGGAGCTGGCGCAGCGCGTACCGCTCCTTCGTGAAGAAGATGTCGTAGGGCTCGATGTGCTCGAAGGGCATCATCAACAACGGGTTGTCCGGGAAGACGTTGAGAAAGAGGGCGCCCGTGCGCGCTTTCACGCGATGGATGAGCTCTCCGCCGACGGGGCCGCCCTTGAGCACGAGCACGATGTCCGGGCGGAACGCCACCGCCACGCGCTCGAGCCGGCGGAGAATCAGCGCCTGGTACGCGGTCTTGGTGCTCCGATTCGTATAGAGCGGGTTGCGACGACGGTAGGCGAACGTCTCGACCTCGTGCCCCAGCGTGACGAGCTCGTCGCGAAAATCGAGGCCGAAGTCGGCGGCATGCTCCTCGCCGAGCACGACGAGCCAGCGCATGCTCGGTAGCCTAGCACAGCGCTCACGATGCTCCGGCGAGGCGCGGTGCGACCCGCCGCGAGCGCGAGGCGCGGACTAGCGGCGCGAGGAGCCCGCGCTCGCGCTGCGGCGGGCCGGACGCGCCGGCGTCGCCGACCGCGGAGCCGCGGCGACCGCGGGCATCGTCGCCTCCGCGGGCACGCGCAGAGCCTGGCGGAAGCGGACGGCGAAGAGCGGATCGAAGATCGCCGCCGTCGCCACCAGCACGGCGCTGGCGCCGTCGCGCAGGAGCGTGTGCGCGCGCTCCACGGTCGTGATTCCGCCCACGGCGAGGATGGCGCGATCCCACGCGCCGGCCTTGCGCCAGGCCAGCATCTCGGCGACCTGACGCGACGCCACCGGGAAGGTGTCGGCGCCGTACACGTCGGCGCGATCGCGCCCGGCGCCTTCGAACGCCGCGTTGCCGTCCTCGTCGACGACCCGGCGCGGAATGCCGTGCATGAGGACGAACCCGTTCGTCCACGCCGCCAGCTTGGTGGCGGTGTCGTGGAGCGCGCGTGGGCTCCGGAAGACTCCGAACTTCGCGAGCACCGGGCACGTGATGGTCGTGCGCACGCGGTGGAGGATGTGCGCGGAGAGCGCGAGGTTCTCGTAGATCATCTGCGCCTGCTCGGAGAACGGATCGGGACTGGCGAGATGGACCTCCACGATGTCGGCGCCCGCTTCGGCGGCCCACACCGCGCAGCGCGCGTAGTCGGCGACGAGCGCTTCGGGGTCACCGCCGGTCTCGTGGGTGCCGGTGACGCTCACGATCAGCACCTGGCCGGGACCGATGCGTTCCTTGGCGCGGCGGACGTCCTTGCGCCACACGTCGGGCTCCATCGACGGCATGCCCATCGAAACCGCGATCGTGGGGGTGCCGTTCGGATGCGGACGCCGCGGCGCGATCGCGGCCTGCTCCTTGTTGTCGACGTGACGGATGTTCGGCAACGAGAACGCGGGCTGGTACCGCGAGCGCACCGTCGCGTAGGTGAGCACGTCGAAGCCGACGCGCGCGTAGCCCTCCACCCATCTCGAGTTCAGCAGCGGTCCGGCCGCGATGCCGAGTGCGGAGTTCAGGCGAACGCCGAGGAGCTGGGTGCTGACCCCGGAAGGCATCCGCCGCACGCGCGGCAGCACGGGCGCGTGCGCGTAATTCCAGGCGTGGGATCGATCGACGCGATAGATGGCGTGCGAAATGGCGGCCTCACTCCCTCCCGAAACGCGGCCCGTCCGGGCCAGCGAGCAAACGGAAGTATATCAGATACTTAGACTGCATGCCCGGATTTGGTCAGACCGACTCATCGGAGCGCCGGCATGACTTCGCGGGCGATCAATTCCAGTTCGCGCATGATGTGCGAATGCGGCATGCCGGGGAAGAACGTCCGGCATATCAGATGCGTCATCCCGTACTGCTCCACGAAGCGGCGTATCTTCTGAATGCACTGGTCCGGACCGCCGATGATGAAGCGGTCCTCCATCAGCCGGTCCAGATCGGTCGCGATGGCGGCGTCGATGAACGGATGGCGCCAGCCACCCGCGTATTCCTTGCGGTAGGCGACCATGATGTGCCGCTCCGCGAGCTCGCGGGCGGCGGCGTCGGTGTCGGCGATGATCACGTCGCGGGTGAGCGGCCACTCGGTGATCGACGGTGACGCTTTCGCCGCCCGGCGGTGTTCGAGGAAGGTCCGCTTGCCCTCGAGGAGCCGCGCGAGGTCCGCGGTCGGTCCCGGGATCCAGTTGTCGGCGAGGGCCGCCGCCCGCTTCAGCGTGAGGTCACCCCAGCCGCCGATCCAGACGGGAGGGTGTGGTCGCGTCACCGGCTTTGGCTCGAGACGTCCCTCCAGGTTGTAGTACCGGCCCGTGAAGCGGACGCGGTCCTCGGTCCACAGCGCGTTCATGATCGCGAGCTGTTCCTCGAAGCGCGCCCCCCGCTTCTCGAGATCGACCCCGTAGAGCGCGAACTCGTCGGGCTTGTAGCCGATCGCGATCCCCAGCGTCATGCGGCCGCCGGACATCACGTCGAGAAGGGCGACGTCTTCGGCAAGGCGCACGGGGTGGTAGAAGGCGGCGACGAGGATGTCGGTGCCGAGCATCATGCGCGATGTCCGCGTCGCGAAGCCGGCGAGGACGGGCAGCGGCGACGGCCAGTAGTGATTGGTGACCGAGTGGTGCTCCTCCATCCACACCGAGTCGAATCCGAGCTCTTCGGCGCGGACGACCTCCTCCAGCGCTTCCTTGTAGTAGTGTCCGCCCTCGATGGGAATGAAGCCGATCTTGAGGGATGCCATCAGGGCTTCGTCCCCCCCGGCCGGAAGAACGTGCGCAGGGCGTCGCCCGTCTCGTCCGGGGCCTCCTCGGCCAGGAAATGACCGCATGGGAGCGGGCCGCCGCTGACGTCGGCCGCCCACTGACGCCAGACCGCGAGCGGGTCGCGACGCTCGACACGTCCGAGACCACCCCAGAGCACGAGCGTCGGACACGCGATCGTGCGGCGCCCGAAGTCGTGGGCATCGAGCGCGAAATCCACGGTGGCGCCCGCCCGGTAATCCTCGCACGTGGCATGGATGGTGGCCGGATCACTGAAACAGCGGACGTACTCGGCGAGCGCGTCGGCGCTGAAGCAGGTGAAGCCGTTCCCGCTCCATCGCGCCAGCAACGTCCGGAGGAAGTACTCGGGGGCGCCGCCGATGAGCCGCTCGGGGAGGTCGTAGGGCTGGATCAGAAAGAACCAGTGGAACGTGGATGTCGCGACGGCCTTGTCGACGGTGCTGAAGACCGTGTGCGTCGGGATGATGTCGAGCACGGCGAGCCGGCGGATGCGATCGGGATGATCGAGAGCGAGACGGTAGGCAACGCGTGCCCCGCGGTCGTGACCCGCCACCGAGAACTCGTCGTATCCGAGCGCCTGCATGACCTCGACGGCGTCGGCTGCCATCGCCCGCTTGCTGTACGTGAAGTGGTCGGCCGCGGACGGAGGCTTGCCGCTGTCGCCGTAGCCGCGAAGGTCGGCGACGACGACCGTGAAGTCCTCGGCAAGCCGAGGTGCCACCTGATGCCACATGGCGTGGGTCTGGGGATAGCCGTGGAGCAGGAGCAGAGGCGGACCGGTGCCGGCACGGGCGACGCTGATCTCCGCGCCCGTCGTGGCGACCCGTCTCCGCTCGAAGCCCTTGAACATGGGGGGGCGGCGCTCCCGCGCCCGTGGTACGTCGCGTCTCCGCTCCCGCCGCCGGCGTTCGCATGCTACCGCATCGCCGCGCGTTCCGGGCCACCGCCGGGATCTCGGGGCGGAGCGGCGCGACGACGCAACCCCGTAGAGTCGCGTCGTCGCGCCTATCGACGCAGCGCCGGGCGCTGGAGGAGCCTACTTGCGCCGCCGCCGCAGCGCGATGCCCGCGAGCCCGGTGCCGAGCAGCGCGAGCGTCGCCGGCTCCGGCGTGGCCGTGAGCTCGTTCACCTTGAAGGAGTCCTCCGGTGAGGCATCCGTGTGCGAGGCGCCGATGACCAGGAACTTTCCGCTCAGGGTGTTTGGAAGGAGCAGGGCGGTGCGATCGGCAGCGTTTCCGTCGAGCCCTCCCGTATACGCCTGCCAGCCGGGACCGGCGAAGGACGCGTAGCTCATCGACGTGAAGCTGGCCAATGTCAGGCCGTTGCCGCCGATGAAGACCGAGATATCGGTGTCGCCCCCGGCGATGGAGGTCAACCCCACGCTGACCGGAGCGAAGACGTTGCTCGGGAACTGGATGACGATGAGGTCCTTCTTGCCGATGTTGTCCACCGTGTGCGTGTTCGACAGCCCGTTCTCGGCGAAATTCGTCACGCCGAGGCCGCCCGCGAAGTCACCCAGGTAGGCGGTGAGAAAGTTGCCGGTACCCGCGTCGTTCGGCGTGCTGAAGGCGGCCACGGTGATGGTGAGGCCATCCGCGGTGAACGTCCGGGTGTTGCCCGCTGTTCCGTTCAGATCACCGCAGCCAGGCTGACCGGCGGGTCCGGTCGTTCCCGTGCAGGTGAGACTCCACGTCACAGCCTCGGCGATGCCCCCGAGCGGCAGCGTCCCTGCGAACAGAGCGGCGAGGATCAGAAATCGAAATCGTCCCGGCATAGCGCGTCCCTCCCCCAAAAATGTCGTCGCCCGGCGAGAAGAAGTGCAAAGTCGCCGATGGCCGACGCACGAGAGCACGAGACGTGCCGCGATTGTAAGTGGTGCAGAACATTGATCGCGGGCGCCGTGAAGGGAGCCGTGTGTAAACGGGGGCGACATCGTAAGAAACCGCGACGTTGGGCCGAACGGCCACCGGGGAGGACGCTTGACTGTGTCTCCTGGAATGCTAGCGTTGGGCACCCACCAAGGAGGCGCGCATGCCAGTCGTGAAAGGGTTCAGCGGACTCAAAGATCTCCCGGAAGAGAAGGTCACCGACAAGATCTCGCGGCGGGTGCTCGCCGGCGAGAAGGAGATGCTCGTCTGGTGGTCCATGAAAGCCGGTGTTCACGCCAACGCGCACCGGCATCCGCACGAGCAGGTCTTCTGGGTGCTCTCCGGGCGCATGGACTTCCGGCTCGGCAACGAGCGTCGGATGTGCGGTCCCGGAGATCTCGGCGTCATCCCCGGCGGCGTCGAGCACGAGGCGTGGTTTCCGGAGGACACCGAGGTCATCGACATCTTTGCGCCGCCCCGGGAAGACTTCCTGACCGGCGAGGTCCCCGCGTACATGCGGACAGCGTAGGCCACGCGCGTCCGGCGGCGCCGGCGGACGTCGTCAGGACGTCCTTAGGTCTTGACAATTTTCACGCCGGCGCCGCACAGTGTTCAAGCTGAGGCCGTATGCCGTACCCGGAGGCCATTTGAAGCGATTAGCCGCGCTCGCCGTTCTGTGTGTCCTCGCCGCCGTGACCCCCGCGTTCGCGCAGCCGGCGCAGGGCATCCGGCTCTACGTCTTCACCGCCGGCTCACTGGGCGCGTTACCCAAGGCGGCGCTCCAGATCGCCGGTCAGGCCAGCGTCGATCCCGCTCCGGTGTTCTACGTGATCACGCATCCGAAGGGCAACGTGCTCGTCGAGACCGGCAACACCGAGCGCACGATGCCGGATGCCGGCGGTTGGTGGGGCCCGCTCGCGAAGGGGTTCGGCCTGAAGATGACCGCGCACGACGTCATCGCCGTCCAGCTCGCGAAGATCGGCCTGAAGCTGTCCGACATCAAGTTCGTCGTGCTCGGCCACACGCAGCCCGATCGCAGCGCCCGGATGGGCAAGTTCCTGAACGCCACGTTCGTCGTCCAGAACGAGGACCCCGCCACGACGTCGGGGGAACCCGGCGCCTCGATGTACTACGTGCCCGGTGACTTCGTGGACGGCCAGAAGCACAACGTCGTTCGCCTGGACGGCAACCTCGACCTCTTCAACGACCGGAGCATCGAGGTCATCCGCGCTCCCGGCCAGATCCCCGGTGGCCAGTTCGCGCTCGTGCGGTTGCCGAAGCAGGGAACGGTGCTGCTCACCGACAAGAACCTGGTCCCGCGGGGAGCGTGGAGCCCGCTCGCCATGTACGAGGGATCCCAGAAGATGCGGCAGCTCCGGGACACCGAGGGCGCGTCGGTCATCTTCAAGGCGACCAGGCAGGCGCCGGACTACTACGAATAGCGCTTTCCCGCCACGCCTCCGTGACCGGCGCAGCCCGGGACAGAGCATCGTCCCGGGCTCGGCATTTCGCGAGGCGCTCGATGCGCAGCCGCGGAGTGTGTCCTGAGCGCGATCCCCGTCGTCAGGATCGAGCGGGTCACGAAGTGTTACGGACGGGTGGCGGCGGTGCGGGGCGTGACGCTCGACGTGCATCGCGGCGAGGTTCTCGGTCTCCTCGGCCCCAACGGCTCCGGAAAGACCACGCTCCTCCGGATGCTGACGGGATACCTGGCCCCGACGTCGGGCCGCGTGCTGGTGGCCGGCCACGACACCGTGCGCGCGCCGATCGAAGCGCGGCGCCGCATCGGCTACGTTCCGGAATCGGTGCCGCTCTACTCCAACATGCGGGTGCGGGAGTTCCTGACGTTCATGGCGCGCCTGCGCGGTGTCTCCGCCGGTCGCCTGCGGCGGGCGCTGGAGGACGTCAGCGAGCGTCTCGGCGTGGCGGAGGTCATGGACGCGCGCATCGGCACGCTGTCGCGCGGGTATCGGCAACGGGTGGCGCTCGCGCAGGCGCTCGTGCACGAGCCGGACGTGGTGGTGCTCGACGAGCCCACGAACGGCCTCGACCCGCGTCAGATCATCGAGACGCGCAATCTCATCCGCGCGCTCGGCGGCGACTCGACCTTCGTGATCAGCTCCCACATCCTCGGGGAGATGGAGAAGGTGGCGCATCGCGTGGCCATTCTTCTCCGGGGCGAGCTGCTCGCCATCTGCCGCATGTCGGAGACGCCCGATCTGGAGGCGCTCTTCCTGTCCTTGACATGAGGGCGTCGCGGACATGAGCGCGCTCTCCGTTCTCCTCCGCAAAGAGCTGCACGCGACGTTCACGTCGCCCATCGCCTATACGGTGGGCGGCGTCTTCCTGCTCGTGATCGGCTACACGTTCAGTCTCACGCTGTTCTTCACCAAGGTGGCCAACCTCACCTACATCTTTCACCAGATGTACGTGCTGCTCGTGCTCCTCGTGCCCGTGCTCACCATGCGCGCGTTCGCGGAGGAGCGGAAGACGGACACCCTCGAGCTGCTCCTCACCGCGCCCGTGCGCGAGATCTGGATCGTGCTCGCCAAGTTCCTCGCCGCCCTCACCCTCGTCGTCGCGCTGCTCGCGGTGTCCGGCGTGTATGCGGTCATTCTCGGCCACTACGGACAGCCGGACTGGGGACCGATCTACGGCGGCTACCTCGCGCTCGTGCTGCTGGCCATGCTCCTCATCGCGGTGGGCGTCTTCGCGTCCGGGCTCACCGAGAACCAGGTGGTGGCGGCGGCGCTGTCGCTCGGCACGTTTCTCATGCTGTGGTTCGCCGACTCCGTCTCCTATCTGTTGCCGGCGCCGCTCGACGCCTTCGTGGTCAACCTCTCCCTCATCGGCCACTTCACCACCTTCGTGAGCGGCTCGCTGTTCCTCTCCGACGCCGGGTACTATCTCTCGCTCGCGCTGCTCGCGCTCTTCCTGACCACGCGGGTCGTCGCCGACCGATGAAGAACCCGCACTATCTCAACCTCGCGTGGTTCGTGGTGGTGATGGCGGCGTTGATCATCCTGTTCGCGGCGGGGCTGCACCTGCCACGGGCCTCGGTGGGATGGCGCGGCGTCCTCCAGCGGGGCCTCGTGGTGGCGGGGGCGGCGTTGGCGGTGATCCTCGCCAACGTCGCGCTCTTCCGCCACGATGTGCACTTCGACGTCACGCCCGCCCGCGCGTTCACGCCGTCCGAGGACACGCTGCGCGTGGTGCAAGGGCTCACCGCCGACGTCGGCGTCACGTACTTCTATCGGAAGCAGGACCCGGCCGGCCGCGCCGCCAAGACGATGGTCGAAGTTCTCGGGCGCACGAGCCCGCATGTGCGCGTCCGTACCGTGGATCCCGACCAGTACCCGAGCCTCGCGAGCCAGCTCGGCGTCCGCGGGTACAACGTGGCCGTGCTCGAGAGCGACGGTCGCCGGCTCCAGGTGATGAGCACCGACGATCGCGACATCGCGGCCGGCCTGCTGCGCGTGACGCGCGCGTCCGCGAAGACCATCTGCTTTGCCGTGGGCCACGGCGAATACGACATCGAGAATCTCGAGTACCACACGCACTTCGAGGGCACGCAGACGCATAGCCACGGCGCCGAGGGCACCGCGTCCGTCCTCACCGAGCAGCATGGAGCCGGCCGCTTGCGGCGCGCCCTCGACAGTCTCGGGTTCGCCACCCGCAAGGTGACGCTCGCCACGACCCCGCGCGTCCCCGACGAGTGCAATGCGTTCGTGGAGGTGAGCCCGCGGACGCTCTATACGCCCGCCGAGTCCGAGGCGCTGGGCGAGTATCTGGCGCGGGGCGGGGCCGCCCTTCTGCTCTACGACATCGACTTCACGCTGGAGCCGCGATTGGCCGCCATGCTCGAGAAAATCGG
>Ga0075421_100002499_pt1 | contig 21965 bp, 41 predicted proteins | sample SoiMetdeltSBSDD5_FD_75292 | JGI IMG/M metagenome (GOLD analysis project Ga0075421, IMG submission 75292) | Bulk soil microbial communities from a Populus tree surrounding site in Tennessee, USA - Soil MetaG P. deltoides SBSDD5 | ecosystem: Environmental > Terrestrial > Soil > Tree plantation...
TTGTGTCGTGCTCGATGCGCCGGCTTGGTCGAGGTAGGTATGGGACCAAGTACCGGCTCCCGGCGTTGCTCGAGCAACCGTTACCGGAGCGATGATCTCCGCTCCCGCACCGAGCCCACCACCGTAGTCTCGGACCGTCGTTTCCGGAGACGCCACGGTGGACGTTGCCGCGGTGAGCGTGAAGTTTCCCCCTTGCGTGTGTCGGTCGATGAGGAGCGCCATGTTGTGCGCGTTGGAGCACATCATCCCGAGCGTTAGGAGGTAGCTCTTATCGGTACCTCCGGGATCGAGGTAGGTCTCCGAGAGCGCTCCGACCGTTGCGCTATTGAGGCTCTGGTCTGTCGGTGGGGTGGCCGCATCGAACGTCCCCGCCGGGGGAGATCCGGCGGCCAGCCATGTGTCGTACCAAAAGCCGACCGCGGTGGTGATCGAGGATTTGGTGAACGCGATATCTCGAGCCTTTCCGTTGGCTCGAGCGTTGATGATCCCGTCATATGTGGTGATCGCTCCGACCTCGCTCTCGTGGAGCGAGCGTCCGGCACGAACGAGCCGATCGCGAAGACGAGCCCACGGAGAGTAATCGAACACGAACGGGATCTCCCGGCCGATGCCCACCGCTTTTCGGTCCAACCCGTCGAGGAGGAGCCCTTTTCCGGGGAGCATCCATCCCACGAGTTGACCGTCCGGACCCATCGCCGGTTGACGGATGCGGCCTCGTGTCCCGTCCCACGCCGGCGACATCATGCGCGCCGACAGACCGAGATCGAGGAGCTTGGTAGCTAGTTGATCGACATCCGCGACCGGCATCTCCTACTCCGTCGCGAAGATGTCGAGATCTCCGGCGGCGACTTGAAACGAGCCCGCGGCGGAGAAGTTTGTCACCGCGACCTTTCGCCAGATCGCCGAGCCGACCGCGGTGATGTCGACCGCCGCTCCACCGGAAGTGGTAGCCACACGGAACGCATCCGTGGTGAGCCCGGTCGCGATCACGAAGTAAATCGTGCCGGCGGTGAGCCCGGTCGGAACGGACAGACCCTCGATGACCTCGAACACGATGCGATCATCGGCGGCGAGTCCGTGAGCCACGGTCTGAACGTCGTTCGCGGTCACGTCGGCCGAGCGACACACCGCGAGATCCACGACCTTGCCGGAGGAGGGATTGAACCATCCCACTTGGAAGCAGTTTCCGGCGGAGACCGCATCCCACGCTCCCCACGCGACCACGTTGCCGGCCGGGACGCTCCATGTGATCGAGCCGTTGTTGGAGAGTGTCCCGGACGCCGCCGCGCCGAACGCTACTTGTTGTCGAGCGTAGCCGCCGCCGGTGAGCTCGTTGGCTCCGGTGTCGGCCGGATCGGCGGAGTGGAGGGAGATGAACGGATCCGCCGCCGGGAACGTCCCCGCGCCGGCGTTGTAGATCTCATCGAGAACCGCGTTTTCGCCGACATCGGTGAGTCCAGGCACACGAGCCTCCCCCGTCTAGGTGGTGGGGGGAGAATCTCATGGATGGGATTCGGTGTCGAGCGCTTGGCCGGTGACCCGTTCGAGCGCCTTCGTTAGCTTCTCGACTGCGGCGTTGGCCGCGTCTCTCTGAGCCCGCAGCCGCTCGACCTCGGCCCGCGCTTCGTCACGCTGAGCGAGTGCGTCGGTCAGTTCCTTCGTTAGCACCTTCTTGACTCGCTCGACCTCGGCCTCGGACAGGATGAGCCGTCCGTGCAGGTCGTCTGCCGTGTCTTGCAGCCGCTCGACCTCGGCTACGCCCTGAACAATCTCGGCGCTCGCCTCAACCAACTCCCCCCGCAGCCTCTCGACCTCGGCCTCGGCGCGGCGAACATACGGCGAAGCCTTTACGCCGGTTCCGCATTGCGGGCAGCGGTCTTCGGCGTCATCCCACTTGCCGTTGAGGTACTGGTGCTCGGCCTCTATGCGGTCTAGGGCGGCGAGATAGACTGCAGCCTTCTCGTGTGCGTCACCATGAGCGAGACGCCGGAGCTTCTCGAAGTCGTTCACGCGCATCCGGCCCATCCCGCCGACGAATTCCACGTCCCGAGCGATCGCGCCATCCGGACCGAGACCACCGCTTGAGAGAGCACGTTGGTTGGCGAATCCTTCACGCCGATCCGAGCTCCCCATGTACGCCAACGGTCATGCCACCGAGACGTGATGTGTTGGAACGTCCCGATGTGGCCATCGCCTCCGTAAGCATCTTGGAGATCGGATCCGCTCTCACACCGCGCGGTCGCCACCGCTTGCCGGGGAGCTCCGGGACTGTCGAAGACGTGAGCGATACACCACACGAGCTCGGCGCGCTCGGTCACTCGCTCCCACGGATGATGGTCGGCACACCGATCGACCCTAGGATGGTCCGCCACCGCCGGCGGTGAACCGAGGAGCACCGCCACCAAAGCGTATTTCATGCTGCCTCTCCTCTCCGGAGCCGCGCGATGATCGCATCGAGATCGGCTCGGTTGAAGACATCGTTTGCTCGCCGCTCGAGCTCGGAGAACCGCTCCGGGGAGAGCAACCACGAGTGGAACCGATCCTCCTCGAGCCGGTTCATCGTGAAATACAGATGGTGTCTCATGCACAAACACGCGGCGTTGTCGTCGTCCCACCGGACCGCGTTCCGCTTCCACCGCCGGATGACGTGAGCGCACTCGAACCTTCCCCAACACTCCACGCCGCCGGCGCGATCGGTGAAGCCCTGCGCTTGACAGACTCCGCGAGCTCGGATCCGCGCCGAGAACAACGCATCCGCGAGCTTGACCTTTTCGGATCTCGTCATCGCCGGCCGGCCTTGGTGATGTGGAAACGCCGAGCCGCCGCCAGGGAACGAGCGATGTGCTCGTCATGCGTCCGGGATATGTGCGGAACGCCGCACTCCGGACATCCGGGGACGGACCGGAGCGCCTCGAGCATCTTCCGGATGTCCGCCGGATCCATCTCCTCCCCGAGCTCGGCTTGCTCCACTCGCGGGCTCATGGTGGTCTGTTGAACCTCCGCGATCGCCGAGACGAGTTGAGCCACCGAGGGAGGATCTGAGCTCCGCTCCCGGAGATGACGGACCGCCACCGCGGCGACGTCGAGCTCGGTGCGCTCGAGGAGCTCGGCCCATGCTCGAGCGTGATCCTCGGTCACGTTCCGACCGGGGTAGGAAACGGCGAGATCGCCGGCGAGCTTGAGCGCGGCGTTGCGGTCGGTCATGTTGGCTGCACCCCGAGCCGGTCATACATCGAGCTCCGGCCGTTGGGGGATATCCGCGTCGGGAGCGGCTCATCCTCCCATCCGTCGCCGTTGAGCCACGTCGCCGCGTATCGCGTGTAGCCGCCCTCGCGGTTCGGATCATCCCGGTACCGAATTGCGCCGGCCAGGATGACGGATTGAGCTTCCTCAATTGAGCCGAGAATTGAGCTAAGTCGAGCGACCGATTTGAGCCAACTCAACTGCGCTTGTCTTTTTGCTCGATGTAGAGGGTAGGCAGACCAAAAAGCCAGGAACGGTTCGGTGTAGCCCTTGTTGTAGATCTTAGATCTTTCGCTCAATTGATTCGAATTTGAGCTAATGATTTGAGCCTCATTTGAGGTTGCATTTGAGCCGGATTGCTCCGGGATTTGAGCCTCATTTGAGCCGCCGACCAACTTCACGAGTCCACCACAGTAGGGACAATTCGCCTCCGCGCTCATGGCTCCCCCTAGGGTTTCCCGTTTCCGAGGATCCGGCGAATCTCCTCCGGATCCGGAGCAACGATAGTAGGTTTGCCCTTGGCCCGTCGAGCGGTCTCTCGAAGGTTCTCCACGAGAGGAAACACCTCCTCCGGACGCATGAAGTAGGTTGACTCTCCCGCCGGCGTCTCAAACTCGAGGATGACGATCTCCCCCGATGGCGTCGATGCCGAACCCACCGTCCACGTCACCGGCAACGGTTGACGCGGAACGCTCTTTGATCCTGGATGGTTAAGCACTCCCATACGGTGCCCCCAAATCTTCCATCGTTCCCTCTACCGCGGTGAGTTTCGGCGTGCCGCACTTGGGACAAACCTCTTTCCCGAGGTTCGGCGAGTTGTTGTCCGTCAACAGGATCCACGGAACCCATGCTCCGGATGCGAGCTTGTGATCGCACCGGATCGGATTCACCGGGAATTGGTGGGAGGAGGGAGCCCATCCACTCCCCCGAGGAACTCCCTCCCCCCTATGGCCGGCGGGAGCCTTCCCCAACTCCGCGCCGGTGTCCGGTTCTCCGGACGCCTCGAGCTCTTGACGGCTCCAAAGGTCGATCGCGACGCCGAACCGCATCGCCGCTCGCCGGATGAAATTCCCAATCGCCTCTTTCGGATTGTCGCCGTCGCCGTACTCCACACGCGAGATCCCGCCGATGGTCATGGTTCCTCGGATCCAGACCGTGCTCCCCACCGAGAACAACTCGTCCACGGTGTATGACCAATCCGGGACGTGAGCGTTGAGCCGGTCCGTGACCGCCGCGTGCCCGACGAAATCGAGCTCCGGACGCTTCGCGGTGGCCTCGAGCTTTCCGATCTGCTCCGGCTCGAACGGCTTACGGAGCGCGTCTCTCGTGGCCTTGGTTCGGAAGTCCGTCATGCCGAGTCCAACTCTCGGTCCATGTAACGCGCGAGATGCGCCTCCTCGCGTTGCGCCGCGGCGAGTGACTGCAACGAGGAGAGATATTGCCGAGCGTTCCGGATCGCTTCCAACGCAGACCGTTCGAGCCCATCCGCCATCTTGTGAGCGAACCGCTCCTCGGTGGTGGCTTTCTTCATGTGCGCCTCTCGCTCCCCGACCGTCCCGGACGCGGCGAGATACGCCGTGGCCTCCGCGATCCGGAGCGCGCGATCGGCTCGAGCGAGATTCGCCACTTGCTCGCGATGTTCGAGCTCGGCGGCGTCCATGCGAGCCTTCGCGCCGAGCATCTCTTGTGTGAGCTCCCCGACGTTCACGCCGTCTCCCCGGTCTTCGGATTGACGACCTCCACGCGCGGATCCAAGATCACGAAGAACACCCCGGATCGCTCCGTGATTTGATCCAACATCGAGCGAGCCATCTCGAACGCATCCCGCGAGATCGGCTCGGAAAGCCGTAGAAACACCGTTTCCCCCGGCTTCGCCGTCCATGCTTCCGAGAACTCCGGCGTCATCACAAGAGCTCCCTCCCCAACGCGGTGATCTCGAGAACATCCTGTTGGCGTCCACGCACCGAGGAACGGGTCTCCCCTGTGGGTCGGATGAGACCGGCGAGCTTGAGATCGGAGACGCGCTTCCACGCGCCGTGCTCCGGACCGTACCCTGCGCGCTCGGATGCCTCCTCCGCGGTGGCCGGAGCGAACGCGAACACACCGAGGAGCCGACGCCGCATCGTGCCGGCACGCGGACCGAGCAGGGTAGCCGCCGCGTAAGACGTGGCCGGATCCGAGCCTCGAGCATGAGCGCGCGGGTCGTTCTCGAACAGCGGATCTTGAGCTATATCCACGGCCGACCCTCATCCGCGTCGTGGGATTTGGAGAGCTCCTCGAGCCACTCCTCAGCCGGCCGGTACAGCGGACACTCGAGGAGATGGACGTGGGGAGGGAGATCGCCACAGATACAGCCGAGCTCGCGCGCGGTCTCCCGATACTGGCGAGCTTGCTCCGCGTAGCCTCGCTCGACGCTCATACCGGGAACCGAGCCCAATGGTTTTCGCCGGCCTTGATCGCCTCCGTCTTGGTCTTCGCCTCGTCGCTCCAACCACACAGACACGAGACGAGCCATTTCGAGGTAGCGAGCCTCTCGACGTGAGTGAGATGTGGTGTGTCCATCACGCCTCCCCCTTGGCCTTGGCGATAGCGGCGCGAGCTTGCGCCTTCACGTTCTCGGGCCAGGCGATGAAGTCGGCTTCGGCGTCCACTTCCTCCAACGCCGCCAGTAGGTCCGGAGCGGCGGCGATGAGGCGGGCATCGGCGAGCCACGGTCCCGGCGTGTGAGCGCTCATGGGAGCCTCTCTGTGGTCCGGAGCTCGCGGAGGGAGCGCCGCGCGGACCAACGCCGGCGAACGTCGGCACCGGCTCGAGAGCACGACGGCCAATGCTCATCGAGCTCGCGCCGACACTCCGAACACCGGTGCGCCGCGCGGTGTGCCTCGAGCCGCTCGAGCTCGCCGGGGAGCCACCTCACAACTCCTCCCATCCTGGATCCGTCGTCTCCCGGCCGTCTTTGTATCGGCCGCACGCGCATCCGTCTACGCGGTCGTCGTATTTGGACGGATGGAGGAGGTAGGAGCAAGCGTTGGTGATCGCGAACGGCGTCATCCGCGACCACGGAGCGCGGAGCATATTGAGGAGAAGCTTGCGAGCGTCGTCTCGAGCTTTGCCGATCCGCTCGAGCTCGTCCGGCTCGTGGTCGAGTACCTCGCGGACGCCGGCCAACTCATCATCCACGGAAATCCCCCCGATCGGCCCAATCGTAGAGCGGGAGCCGCCGGCTCACCGGGAATTCTCGCTCGGCGAACATCCGCTCGGCCTCCTCATCGCTACGCTTGGACGTTCGCGCGAGGGAGAACGCGACCACGAGAACGAGCACATACGCCAACGCGAACCACACTCCGGCCATCATCCCTCCCCGTAGTAGCTCTGAGCCATAGCCCTCTCCTCATCGCTCACATGGTCGGCTCCCGCCATCACGCCGGTTCCGCCATGCTGGAACCCGAGCGCGTGGCCAACCTCGTGAGCGATGGTCCCGGCCATTCCCCCCCACGGTTTCCACCACGGATCCCACGGAGTAAAAACGGCGATTCCGCCGTTGACCGTGGCCGAATACCCTCCCCGTTGAGTTGGATAGGACATCCGGTTACGAACGAGCAGAATCGCATCGGGGATGAGGATCCCGTCGAGACCCACGGTGTAGATGTCGTCGTCAAACAAGTGGGAAAGCTCGCTCTCCGGCATCCTCGAGACGCGGAACGGGATCCCCCACTCGCGGAGAGCCTCGTCGCGTGCCGCTCGCCACATCGGACGATGTTCCGGCCGGAGTGTGGAGACCACGACATCCACCACATGAACGGGGACGGTGTACGCGGGAGCGGAGTCTGCTGGTCCCCACGCAACGAGGAGCAACGCGAGCGGGAGGAGCCGCCTCATGGAGCATCAACCTCCGAGAACAGAAGAACCAACTCCGGCTTGTTCCGGACGCCGAACTTGGAGCAGATACGCCGGTTGAGCGTCTTGACCGTGGGAACGCCGATCCCACACGTCTCCGCGAGCTCGCGATCGGAGATCACTCGACCATCCTGAGCCGCCTCGAGGATGAGCCCGAGGATCTGAGCTTGACGCGGACCGAGCGAGATCAAGTCCCGCACCGGACGGATCGGATGGACGGTCACCTAGAACGCTCCAATCCCGAGGAACACTCGTCCGCCGTTGCCGGTGGTGATCGACGCAGCGTAGTTGCAACGGACATACGCCGGCACGGTGCGGACGAAACGGAAACGCGGTCCGGTGTCCGTCCACGAGTGAACGTGCGTGTAGCCGTTGACACAATGGACGCGGAGCCGGACATCGGAAAACCCTTGGTACTCGCCGTAGAGCGCGATGCGGTGGTAACCACGCGACCACGCGTAGACGGCCGCACGGCCGTATCCGGTGTCGGTGTCGAGAACCTCGGACGCGCTCGCGACCGATCCGAACAGGATCGAGCACGCGATCGCGAACACAACAAGAGCTCGCTTCATTGGTCTCCTCCTCGCGGGATGGTTCATCGCCAGAGCTTCCGAACGATGCGCCGGCCGATGATCTTGTTCGCCACACGCCGGCCAACTCGACCACGGCGAACGGCGTTGGCGTCTCCCATGAGCCGAGCGATGCGGTACAGCGCGGATCTCATCATCGAACACCGAACAACCGCTCGAGCACCTCATCGCGGTTGCTGCGGTCAACCGAGAGCGTCGCGTAGGCGAAACGGTTCCATCGCTCCACATATGCACCAAGCCCGCGCTCGAGCTTGCCTGAGACGTTCCATCCGGTGGCGTTTTCGGCGGACTCGAACGTTCCATCCACCAGCAGCCGTCCCTCGCCGATGATCTGCATCGACCTCTCCTCTCCGTAGCGGAGAGCAATCGAACCACGCCGGAGGGAGGATGTCAACCCTTGGGAGGATAGCGAACGGCTCCCCCCCTATCCCGGAGAGGAGAGTGGGAGGAGCCGTTGCCGAGACGCGCGGAAGCGTCCGTGAGCGATTCTAACGCACCGAGATCCCCCGGTGGCTAGATGGTCCGATCCCTGCCTGAAAACCGCTCTCCGCCGAGCCTGAGCGGAAATTCGCCTATCCGGTGGGCTTCGGCGTCGGTCCGAGATCATTGGACGGCCGGGACGCGATGAACGTCACGAGCCAACCGATGATCGCCGAGACGCCGGCGACCCACGAGGGAGCCTCGGATCCGTAGACCGCGGCGACGACCGCGGCCCACAGCCCGAGCCAAACCTCCGTGGGACGAGACTTGATGAACTCCCAAACCTTCCGCATGGATCCCTCCTAACAGATCGGTGGTGGAGTGGCCGGTGGTGGCGTGCATGGTGGGAAGGTCTTCCCGGACTGTCCCGGCGGTCCGGGGGGGATAGGCACCGGCGGCGTTGGGGACAGCAGGAGCTCGGCGAGCGAGAGCCCGCCGTTGAACGCCTCGGAGATCTCGTTCGCCATCCGGATTGACACTCCCCGAAACGGCCGTTCGCATCCTTTGACGACATCGCCGCGGTCCGCGAAACACAGATCATGCCCCGAGCCGCCGTTGAGAACGTCGGTGGGCTTCCCGTCCACGGCGAACAGCCGATCGCGTCCCTTGCCGCCGTTGAGGATGTCGGCTCCCTTGCCCCCCACGAGGGTATCCCGGCCGGTGTCGCCGAACAGCCTGTCCGCCTGAGCGTCTCCGGAGAGGTAATCGTTGCCTTGGAGCGCACAGATGGTGTCTCTGCGGACCGTGCCAGCGAGCACGTCGGAACCGGGAGTCCCGAGCTTGGTGCACCTCCCCGGATCCGGGGACGCCGAGGAGAGCGTGTTCACGCCAACCGCGATGAGCGCGGCGACGATGATGACCGCGGCCACGCCGGCGACGAACCGCTCCTCGCTCATGGACACTCCGGGGGGAGCGGAGGGATGGTGAAGTCCACCGGGATCCCGAGCCGATGCTCGAGCGCCTCGAGCGCCTCGAGCTGGTCGATGTTCGCGCGGAACGTCACGCATGAGAGCTCGAGCTCGGTCTCGGTGGCCGACCGCTGGAAATACAAGATCACCGTCACCGGCACGAAGATCCCGAGGAACACCACGACAACCGTGAGCGAGAGAACCCAACGCCGGAGCCGTCCATCCGCGGTCACTTGACGAGGATCCCTACCGCGGTGGCGAGAAAGATAGCGGCGACCGCGGATGTTAGCGTCCCAATTAGTAGCCGGCGAAGCCACTTGATCTCCTCCCGCGTCTCGGAGCGGAAGTCCAGGAACGCCCGAGTGAGCTCGCGGAGGGAGAACTCATCCGTCATCCCATGCAAGGATGTCCGCCGAGCACGTCAACGTGAACGTGGAAATGCTGAACGCCGGTGTATGCGTGCCAGCCCATCGCCGGCGTCCAAATCTTGCGGTCCACGATGACCGTCGCCGCCTCGAGCACGTTCTTTTTCGTTCCGTTGACGATGAACTCCGCCACTTGAACGAGCGCCGCCATCCCCGCGCCGATCACGAAGATATCCTCCGCCGCTCCTCGCCACCCGTTCGGATCATCTTTGAGGTAGCCGTGCTTTGACGTGGTGTGAGTCCCGTCGATGAACCGGCATAGGTACAGTCCACCGGAGCGGACATCGAACTCCGACCACACCGCCGCGTGGATCTTCTCGAGCTCCGGAGCCGCGCCGAGATCCACGATCGCCGCGATCTCCCGGATGGAGAGTTGATCCCGGTTGGATTTGCGTTGGACGATGAGCTTGGGTCCGAGTCCCATCGCTCCGGTGCGCTTGGCGATCCGGTCCAACACCACCGGCTCGGTGAGCCACGGACCGAACTCCCCGCCGGCCTCGCGGAGCCGTCCCGCTCCATCCAGGAACCCGCGAGCGCGCGTCATCATGCCTTTTTGGTCTTGGGTCTTCGGCATCGCGTTCTCTGGATACCGAGCCGTTATGAATTCGGTCATGCGAGCTTCATCCCCCACAACGCCGAGTTGGCCCTCATCGTGGTCGCGGTTCCGCTGCTTGTAACCTGTGCCCATTCGGCGGCGACGTTCCCGGCGTTTGCCCCGCCGGTGTAGAACATATCCACGGTGCGAACGATCGGCGTCGTCGCTCCCAACAGGAACAACGTGAACTGCGATGTCGGGGACGTGCCGATTCCTTGCTCCGAGTTGGTGAGAGTCCCGGCATCGTTGAACCCGATTGTCTGCCACGACACAAACCCGGCCGAGGGAAACGTCCATTGAACCTTCATGTCTCCCGCGGTGGCCCCGGTGGCGATGAATACCCATTGGAGCCACCACACCTCGTTGACGCCGACCGGCGCGAGCAAATGGTCATCCGCTTGAAATACCGTAGACGAGGTAACCGTTTCATCGGATGGTTTGCGAGCGATGAGATGCGGGCCAACGGCGAGCAGATTGTCCCGAAGATGGATGTTCATATTCGCCGCGGTGACGACCTCGCCAACACTCCATGTCTTCGGTGCGGTCCAGGCCATTAGTGACCCACCCCATGCGCCGCGTTCTCCGATCGGATGAGCTCGAGCGATTCGTGGGGACGCCAATTCGCGTTCTCCGGGAGCCGGAGACCGAGCTCCTCCTCGAGCTCGGCTTGGTCCGCCGGCCACACCGTGGCCACGAACGCGCCGCCGACCGCGGCGTTGCCGCAGTCCGTACAGAAGAACCGCCGATCGCCGGCGGACGCCACTTGAGCGCTCGGACAGAACGGACACTCCACGAGCCACCGGCCGTGGTTCACCACGACCTCCACGACCGGAGCGGGAGCGATCGCTTGAGAGCGCGGAACGTTCGGCGGAGTCTGCCCCTTGGTGAGCCACACGTTGAGAACCGCCTCCGCGCCATATCTGGGGCCTTGGTAGCGTTGCTCGGTCTCCGCGGTTTTGAGCCTCATCGGTCCCCCTATCTCACGAGAATCGTTGTCGAATCGAGAACGCTGAACGTGGTGTCATCCAGGATCCATTGTTCGGTCGCGTTGGAGGGAGACACGCGGAACGAGACGCTATGCATTCCCTCTCCCCACGAGTGACCGATGCCCTCGATCTGTGAATCCTGCGAGATGGTGTCCGATCCGGTCGGTGTCTTCACGACGCGGATCTGATCCTGGATCTCTCGAGGGAGCACGCGATCCCACAGGGAATGTCTCATCGCGTTGTCCAACAAGCCCTCGATCCGGAGCCTCGGTTCGGAATAGCGCGCGAGGTATTCGTCCGCGAGCCCATCGACCTCGAGATCGCTCGCGAGGAGAACCTCATCAATCCCTCCGCCGGGGGGAAACGAGCGGAGCATGAACCGCTGGAACGAGGAATCCGAAAACGCCGTTTGCTCCGCGCCGCCGGCGCGCGTCATGTGGATATCGTTGAACAGGAACGCCGCTCCGTAGCGGATCGCGATATCCCGATACGTCATGTCCGATCCGGTGTCGCTCCACGTTCGCGTGGAGAAGTCCGTCACGAGCGTCGGATAGCGATCGCGGAACGTCACCTTCCCGTCCGAGGAGATGAACAGCCGGCCTCCCTCGGCCTTCTCGACATCTTGGAGATGCGCGAGCGCCGGGACGTTGGCGAGCGTGGACGCCGGCACCGAAGACGCACCGGTGTCGATGTCGCGTTGGGGGAGCGGCCACTCGATCGCGTCCAAGATCGCGGTGACCCTCTCCCCGGTGGTCTGAGCCGGGAAGCTCCCCGAGACTGCCGAGATCGCGAGCACGGCGAACGCATCGGTGAGTTGGATCTCCACCACTTGATCCACCCCGCCGGGGAAGCTCACCGGCCACTCCTCGACGTGGCCCACCATGATCGGATACGAAACGCCGTTCCACGTTGCGGTGATCCGGATCCGCCGCATCGGGACGATGTTGGGATAGAACGGCGAGAGCGTGTTGGTGGGGATGAACGCTCCATCCCGCGTATCGAGCAGGATGCTCCCGGTGCCGGCCTCGACCCGTTGGAGCTCGTTGCTCGTTCCGCGCTCTGTGGACCCCGACCGAACGTAGCTCGAGATGTCGAAGTCCCACGACGGCTCGCCGGCACCGAGAAAAGCGGTGTCGAGTTTGCCGAACGTCGTGTCATCCAGGATGAACCCTCCCGCGGCGGAAGTCAGACTCCCCGAGTCCATCTCGACTTTGAGGGTCGGCAGACTCATGCCGGGATCCCCGCGGTGACGTTGCGCCGGCCGAGTTTGGTGAGCTCATCTCGGAGGATGCGCGCGAGCGTCTGTCCGTTCACTTGGATAACGATATCCCCACCACCGAGCCCGAACCCCATCTCGTTGTTGACGCCGGAGAACGCCTCCCCCTTGTGAACGAGCGCGAGCCCGGTCCGAGTGACTACCCCTCCGTGCTGGATCCCGGTTGGCCCTGTCGGAGCGGAGAGGTTCGGTAGCGGAGGGATGACCCCTTTCTCAATCGCTTTGCCGGCGAGCGCCGACCCCACTCCCTTACCGAGTTGGCCGAGCCACTCGATCGCATTCTTGATCCAACCGATGAGCGTTTTCATGGCCTCGATCGCCCTGCCGATGAACCCCGCCACCGCACCGAACACCGCGTTCCAAACTGGTTGGAGATGTTCCCGGAGCCACCCGATCACTTTGGAGATCGCGTCCACGATGCGGCCGAACACATTGACAATTGGTTCTATGAACTTGTCCCGGAAGAACGTCACCACGTCGAGCGCTTTCTCGATGATCTTCGCGAGCCACTCGATAACTTTCGTGATGATGGCGATGAGAACCGGGAGAACCTCCAACGCGATCTTGATCCAGATCGCCTGGATCGAGAGCCACACTTTCACAAGCGGTCCAACGATGTCCCACACCTTCACAAGCAGATTCCACAACGCCTTGAGCATCGGACCGAGGTTGGACGAGAGCACGCGCCACGTTTGAGTGAACGCTTCCACGAGCTCTTTTCCGACCGTTTGTGCGATCGGCTTGATGATGTTCCACACCTTTTGGAACCACTCGACCACGCCGCCGAGCGCGTCGGCGACCTTTGTGCCTTCATCGGTGAGCCCTTGGAACCACTCCACCACCGATTTGATCGCCTCCGGGAGTTTGGCTTGGAGCCACTCCACGACCATCTGTAGATTCGTCGCGAGGAACTCGAACGCCGGCGCGACCAACCCGCCAACCGTCTCCGCGAGGTTCCCGAACGCGACGGACATCTTGCCGGTCGCCGTGGCTTGAGCCTGTGCGCTTCCGCCGAACTCTTTCGTGAGCTCGTCCAGGATGAGCGCCTGGGCCTTGGTGACGTTCCCATGCTTCACCAGCGTCTCGATCTGCTTCTTGGTTTGTTCATCGAACGAGACGCCGACGCGCGTCAACGACGTGAGCCCGTTGATCGGATCATTGAGCGCTTTGCCGAGTTGGATCGCGGACGATTTCATGTCCTGTCCGAGCGCAACAGACATATCGAGCATGACGCCGGTTGCCCGGTCGAACGTCCCGGTGAACTCTCCCCCCACGCGGTTTTTGATGTTGGTGAACGTGAGGAGGAGGTTCTCGCCGGACTGGATGAGCTCGTCATCGACGCCGGCCATCGCCGACAGCCGAGACGCCATCCCCTCGATGTCTTTCTGTGAGATCCGCGCCGCATGGCCGGTTGACTCGAGCGCCGCCGCGGTCTGGTTGGAGATCTTCTCCGCGTCCTCGAATTGTTTGAACGCGAACGCCGCTCCGGTCGCGAGGAGTCCGAGCGCCGCACCGGCGACTTTGAGCCCGGTCTTGAGCTTGGAGGTATTCGCCTCTACATCAACGGTCAACGTGGAAATCGTCGGCATCGTCAGCGGCCTCGTTCGCTTCGGCCATCGCGAGGAGCCGCGCGAATCCCTCGTCCACGTCGCCGAGCGGAAGGTCTATCCACGGAGGCAGGAACTTTCGCATGGATATCCGACGTTTTGAGTTGGTGTTCGCGATCAACCACATTAGTTGGATGAACCAATAGTCCAACCTCTCGTGGATGAGGAGCGGTCCGTTCACCGCTTCCCACGCCATCCATTCCGTTAGCTCGACGGAGCCGACATCTCGGAAATCGGTTCGCCCTGTTGCGAGAGCGAATCGGATTCCGTGGTTGAGGGTGGGATTGCTCCTAAATTCGACATCGCCTCCTCGAGCTCCGCGTTGGAGAGTCCGTTGAGCTTGGCGACGAACCCGAACACTTTGAGCACGACCGGAAACGCCTCTTTGGAGAGCTCCTCGGTATCGGAGAGCGAGAAGATCGGCTCCTCGTTCTCATCCACCAGACACGCGATGAGAACCGCGATCGGCATCTCCGCCGGTTGCGTGTGGTTCTGTAGCTCGACTTGATCGGCGACCGTCAGATGCTTAACGAACACCGATCCCCCCCACTCCGGCACAACGAGCTCCACCGGCTTGCGGTCTTTGCGTGCCGCAAAGATCTCCTCGCGGGATAGCGTCATTTCCCTTGCCTCCTCCTAGAACGTGGTCATCCCCGGCGAAACGATTTTGAGGGAGACCTCGGCCTCATATGCGCCGTCCTGCGGCGGACGCTCGAGGTAGCCGATGTTGATGGTGTTGAGCTCCACACCGCGAACGAAGTCCGGATGCGTGATCCGGTATTTCTTCGCAACCGAGTTGTCGTAATCGGCCTTGATGGCGACCTGCTGCGAGTCCGCCGGATCGAACGCGAGCCGCACCGTGAACTCGTTGCCCTCTTGCCGGCCACCGAGGAAATCCATCCACTCGTCTCCGTGCGCGGAGACGTCGATGAGCGCTCGCGTGGATCCGTAGTCGCCGATCTCGAGCACTTGAGCCACCGAGACGAACGTAACGCCGGTGGTGTTGCGGGAAAGGATGGTCCGATAACCGCGGTATTTGGCCATCGTCCCCCCTTAACCCGTTGGCGGGAGCCTGAAAGCTCCAACCGTCACCGAGGTAACGCCCGAGTATGTCACCGCGACTTGACCCTGAGAGTTGTTGAACCGCCGCGGTTGGAACGGTCCGAAGATCCGCGTCGCCGCAGCCGCCACCGCTCCGCCGCCGTCGTGGTCAACGCCCTGGTCGCACGGCGTTACGGAGTCAATGGTGACGGTAATCGAGCCACCACCGCCGTTGGTGACGACGAAATACGTTCGCCCGTCCTGGTTGGGGAATACGTCACCACCGCCGGCTGCGGCGGTGAGCGTCTGCAAAACGCCTGTCACCGGCACCACATCCGTTACGGTCAATGTTGCCATCTACCCTCCCCTACTCGATCGCTCGTTTGAACACCGCCGCCTCAGCGGCGATGATCCCGGCCGTTGACGCTCGAGCGCCCTCCTCGCCGTAGGCTTGTTGGGATTGATACACCGTCCCGAGTTGGACGAACCGATCATAGGGAACGCTCGCTCCAACCTTCGCGACATCCCCCTCCGAGTCCACGGAGATCGACGCGGCGAGCGCTCCGGTGTCTCGAGGAGCTCGATCGCGCATCTCGTTCGCGACGACCTCTCCGCCGGCTCGAGCCGCGGACGGAGCCGCCAACGCGAGCCGGGTCTCGATCGCCCGGAGCGCCGCCTTGGTCGCCGCCATCCCCCGGATCCGGTTCATCCGACCAATGCCTTTCCGAACGACGCGAGACGGGAGCGCTCTCCCTCTGTGAGAAAGACCTCCGGGGAGAACCCGGCCGTCTCCATGAGGTTTGAGCCCATCGCCTCCGATGCACCGTCCCGGTTGAGCGAGAGCGACCGCACCGCCGCGTCCACACAGATCGACCGGAGCACGCCGAACTCCCAATCCGCCTCGGTGAACCCATGCGTGTACGTCACCACCGCACCGGAAGTCCAAAAGACCTCGCTCGAGCGCGTGATGACCCCCCACCGCGAGAACGTGAAGTCCGTCACCGGGGAGCCGCTCACGAGGATTTGCGTGATCGCCGTCACCGGACGCTCCGATAGGACGAGCGTTGCCAGATCCACGCCGGGGAGCGTCTCGACGTCGCCGACCACTTGAGAGAGCTCTTGTCCGCACTCCTCCCGGATCACATCGGACGCCACTTGGAGCGTTGCCTGTGCTCGAGCTCGAGCCACCACGAGCCCGGTGAGATCTTGGAGATCCTGCGCGGAGGCAAACGGACCGCTCATGGTTCCTCGCGGAAGATGATCGAGATCGCGATCGCCGCGGCGAACCACGAGAGCGGCGGCATGAGCCACGCGCCGAAGATCGCGACCGCGAAGCCGGCCACGACGCACGCCACCGCGAGCAGGAACGCCGCGAGCTTCATTCCCTGAGCGCCTCGATGAGCTCGGCCTTGGTCATCCCGGAGGTTCCCTCGAGCCCGCGCTCGCCGGCGAGCGTCCGGAGCTGAGCCACCGTCCGCCCCTCATACGGTCCGGTGCCGGTGTCCGAGCCCTCCTCGGCAACCTCGGATTTCGGACCCTCCGAGCGCTCGGTTGCGGCGAGATCCTCCTCGGATACCTCCGCCGGCTGGTCTGGATAGACCCGCTCATCCTTGCCGGCGGTGGGGAGCGGCTCGAAATTGGTCTCGGACCCTCCCTCGTTCTCCGTGCTCCCCACCGGCTCCGCCTCGCCGACGAACGGCTCCGGCTTGGGGGAGGAGCCGATCAACATCTCGAGGAGCTCCTCATCGGTGGTCATCTCGTCTGTGGTCTCCTCGACCGCACCGGATCCGGTCATCGACGCGAGATCCTCATCTGGAACCTCGATCACCGCGCCGCTCGGAGCCATGTTCCCGATGAACGCCGGGACCAACACGCGCACTCTCGCCATCCCTGCCTCCTCCGGGGACCGGGGGGAGAGTTGCCTCCCCCCGTATCCCGTTGCCTCCCGCGAGGGAGATCCTATGTCGCCGAGTTGCGGTAGAACTTGACCGCGCCGCCCGCACCGTTCACGAGTTGGCGCGCGTCCGTCCGGATGATCGCGCGGAACGTCACGAGATCGTTCGCGAACGCGAAGTCATCCGAGCGCTGGAACCTCACCGCATCCACATCGCGGATCGCGTAGTAGAGCGAGAAGTCGCCGAACGCGATCGAGTGTGCGTTCGCCGCCATCGTCGCCATGTTCGGATCCGTGATGACCGGACGACCGAGGAGCAAGTCCGGCATCCCGGCGGTGAGTCCCGGCTGCCACAGGAAGTTACCGAGCCCTGCGCCGCCGGTGTCGTCTCGGATCCGCCGGATGAACGCCGCGGTTGCGTCGTTCATGACCCAAAAACCGTTCCTGCGGTATCCGGAGACGATGGAGTGGTAGAGGTTGATGAGATCGTTCCCGATCACCGAAGTCGTCTGTCCGGTCGCGCCGGTGACTCCCACGGTGGGAGCGTTCGCGATCCCCTGCGGCTGCCCCGTTCCCGTTCCGGTCACGAGATGAACGCCGTTGGCCACACCGAGCGCGATCCCGGCGGACTTGGCCAGGAACGCGAGGATGTCCACCGCGGAGTCCTCCACGAGCTCGGACGAGATCTGGATCAATTGCCCGTACTTGAACGCTCCGACCGTCACCTGAGCGAACGCGGGATCCGCCTCGCCGAGCGCGCCGGCCTCGGCCACGAGCGCCGCGGTTCCGTAGCTCGTGGTCTTCGGGACGAGGAGGTTCTCTCCCGATGTCGTGCGGAACAGCGTCGCGTTGGTCTGGCGGACCGCGGCGAACTCGATCAAGTGCTGATACAGCGTCCGGACGAACCCGGTTGGAATGAGCTCGGCTCCCGCGGTCGCGGTCCCCTTGGTCAAGTCATGCCGCTCCAACGCCGGCATACCGGGATGGTTCCAACCGCGGTCTCGAACGTCGGTTCCCACGTCTCCGAGGGAGAACGTGATCGCTCGAGGAGCCCACACCTCCGAGTCCGGTAGGAGCGAGCGGAGCCACGTTCGCATCTTGTCCGCGAACGCCTCCCCGCCGCTTCCGGACGCCGGATCCGGCGTTATGAGCTTCTCGAACCGGGAGCGATCCTCCGCGGACTGCTTCTCGATCTCGATCTGAGACAGGAGATTGTCGATCCGCGCTCCCATCTCGTCGATCTCTTTGTTGATGCGGTCCGCGGTCTGCTGATGCTCTCCGTTCTCATCGGTGCCGGCCTCGACGGCCGAGTGATGTTCGCGGAGTGACTCCACCGCGCGGAGCCGCTTCTCGTGGAGCTCTTTGACGAGCTCGAGCATGGTAGCCAACCTTAACCTCCTAAAGCATGGATGCGATCGGCTTGCCGCTCGAGATCCTTGGAGACCCTCTCGCGGTGCCTCTCGTTCTCGATGCTCTCGGTGATCCGGTCGGCATCCACGGTGCGTGAGCGGCCGTGCGAGTCCGATGAATCGGCCTCTGAGCGATGTCCCTCGAGATGGCTTCTAACAGACTCCACGGACTGTTTCAAGTCCGGTTGGCCTCCGCGTGCTCCGGAGAGCGCGGCGAGCGCCGCCGCAACGCCGGCCGGATCGGCATCGGCTCCGGGGGATGGATGGTGGGGGAGCGTCCAATGAGCGGCGGTGTCCGGATCCGAATCGTTGTTCCGCTCGAACGCGATCTGTCGGAACTCCGCCGCGCTCGAGCACGACCGGAGCGCCGCGGCTCCGTCCCAATGGAGCTCGAGCTCGGACAAGTCGTATGCGTGGAGCGCCGCGGTGGCTCCGAGGTTCCGCGGGAACGGCGTTGGCCCGAACTCCGCGAGCGCGAGTTGCCGGTACTCGACCTCCGTGTGGTCGTCGTTCCACACGCGGTCCATCGGCGCGATCGCGACGGACATCGAGCGGAGCGCGCCGGACGCCAGCAGCGGGATGACCATCTCCTCGTTGTATGACGTGGGAGCGAGCGGCGTCTCCGTCCACAGTCCGGTCCGATCCTCATGCATGACCGAGGGAACGCCGAGCGGCTTGGATCCTATCTGTGGATCCTGTCCGTGGTGGTAGAGAACTTGGATGTTCGGACCGTTCTCTTTGAGCGTCTTCGCATACGCTCCCGGCCGGATGAAGATCTTCTCTCCCATCGTTCCGGGGATAGGGAAGTTGAACGCGGATGCATATCCAACCATCGTCCGTTTGTCCCCGGAACCGTGGAGCTCGAGCTTGGAGAGCTCCGCGCCGAACGTCGAGAACTCAATCAACGACCGCTTCATCTGTCCCTCCCTGTCCGTTGGATGACCCGTTCGGCGACGGTTGGAGTTGTTCGGGAACGGGAGCCGGTCCCGGCGGTTTCCCGTTCGCCTCGAGGATCTGCATATTGAGCGGGACCATGTAGCGGTTCCCGCCGGGACGCGGCTCGATGTCGTACTTGGCGCGAACGTCATCGAAATTGAGAACGCCGTTGAGGAGGTTCGCGAGCAGGATGTCAGATTCGGTTTTGGAGTCCGCGCGGAGCAACGCCCGTTGGTTGAGCCGGAGGAACTGTCCGCGCGGGAGGAGCCCGGAGTGAGCGGTCTCGAACCGGATGAAGTGGGGGAGCATCGTGGTTTGGAAGAACCCTCGCGTCATCGCCTCGATCCCGGATCCCCAACTCGTGTTCTTCTCCTCGAGCCCGACCATGTGCGCCGGCACGCCGTAGAACCGCGTTGCGATGTCCTCGACCTGGAATTTCCGCGTCTCGAGGAACTGAGCGTCCTCCGGGGGGATGGTGATCCCCTGCCATTTCGCTCCCCCGGTGATGACCGCGGGACGGTGCGCGCGGTCCGATCCGGAGTGAGCTTGCTCCCACGACGCGCGGATGAGCTCGATGTGTTCCTTGGAGGATTTGACCTCCGCCGGCATCTCGATCACGCCGGACATCTGTTGGCCGCGGCCGAAGAACTCCGCGCCGAATTTCTCGGTGACCATCGACAGTCCGAGCGCTTGGCGCGCGAGCCCGATCGGCGAGAGCCCGCGGAGCCCTCCCCCGGATCGGAGCTTGATGTGCAACACATCTCCGGCGGCGTTGTCCGGACCGAACCTCGAGAGCACGGTGTCGCCACCCCACACGAATTGGATGACGCCGCGTTTCTTCTCGACCACGACATCTTGAGGATTGAGCGTCCACAACTCACGCGGGAATCCGAGAGCATCTCGCGACGTGATGAGGATGAAAGCGTTCCCGTCCATGAGGAGAGACTCGCCGACGCGCTCGGCATATTCGTACCAATTCGTTTCGGGATTCGGTTGAGAGACCCACGCCGGTTGACGCTCGACGCTCTCGCGAACCTCCCCGACCTTCCGGACGATATCGGCCGGCAGACCGGCGAGCGTCTCGGAGATGATCCCGATACACCGATACACCACCGAGAGCCTGAGCGCCGAGCTCTGTGAGACATCGACGCCGGCGAACACCGGATCGCCGATATCCTGCCCTGTGCCCCAAAGCTTCATCTTGTCGATCGCGTGCCGCTCGACGCCGAGAACCTTCCCGAACCACCAATCCGCGAAGCTCATATGGCCACAACCTCCGGCATCTCCGGGGGAGTCTCGGTGGCTCGGTGAACCGCGAACGCCGCCGCGATGAGCCCTCGAGACCGGGGAGTTTTCACGAACCGCCATCCGCGCTCGGTGTCTTTGGTGACCCCACGGAGAACGTGCTCGCGTAGCGGCACCGATCCGTCGTGGTGGAGCTCGCCGGCACGGACCATCCGATACATCGTGCTCGAGACGACGGAGATCCGCTCCGCGGAGTGGGGGGAGATCTCGATCGGCATCCCGGCATCCTCGAGGAGCGTGAGCGAGCGTCCGAACTCCGCGCGGTCGCCGGAGACCTCTTGGATGTCGTACACCTCCGCGAGCTCGAGGATGACGCGCTCGGTGTCGGCTTGAGACCACTCGCCGGCGACCGCGGTCACCACCACTTGACCCTCCGGACGGGGGGAAGCGATCGCCACGAACCCATCGGTGACCGTCACCGATGCGTGGATCCACACCTCATCCCCGGCCTCCACCCCGCCGATGTCGGTGCGGAGCGCGTCCCATTCGGCCGGCTCGAGCCACGGCGTCTCGCCGAACGTCCAGATCCCGCACGCGAACCGAGCCCAAATCGCCGGCTTCATCGAGGGAGAATCGTGCCTACGCCGGAGCGCTTTGCGGTTCTGCCAAGGAGCCGGATTCGCGCGCTCCACGAGGGAGAGATCGTTGATGTCGTCATCCTCGAGGAGGCACCACTCGAACATCTCGAACGAGCCATCCGGGGACGCGGCGTGGTTCATCATCCCGGTTCGGCGGAACGACGGGAGCGCGTGAGCGTTGGCCCGGAGCTCCCCGAGCGGCGAAGATTCGTCGTATCCGGCGGTGGAGATCGTCACCATCTGCCCGTCCCGCGGTCCGAGCCCGTCGCGAAACACCGCGTAGAGCTCGCCGGATGCGTGCCTGTGGAGCTCGTCCACGAGCGCGAGCGTGGGGATAACGCCGTCCGCGGTTGCCGCATCGGCGGCGAGCACGCGGAGCCGGCCACCGTTGCACCGGATCTCCCGGTAGCCGGTCTTGATCTTGAACGTCCAATCCAACCCGGATCTGCGGACCAACCCGACCGCCTGGTTAAACAGGATGGTGGCCTGGTCTCTCGAGCTCGCGCCGATGACCGCCTCCGCATCGGCCACGCACAAAAGATGGAACAACGCGAGCGCGGCGAGCAGCGTCGTCTTCCCGTTCTTCTTCGGCAGGATGACCACGAGCTCCACGACGCCGGCGAACACCGCCGCCAGGATCAACGCCTGGAAACGGTGGATCTTGAGCGGCTTCCCATCCTCGGTCCGCAGATATCCGCACATGACGCGGAAGGATCGGAGGTTCCACGACCATTTCCGGGCAGAGAACGGCGTTGCGGGACGGCTCACGCGGAATTCCTCCCGAACCCGCGCGAG
>Ga0075421_100002500_pt1 | contig 21962 bp, 18 predicted proteins | sample SoiMetdeltSBSDD5_FD_75292 | JGI IMG/M metagenome (GOLD analysis project Ga0075421, IMG submission 75292) | Bulk soil microbial communities from a Populus tree surrounding site in Tennessee, USA - Soil MetaG P. deltoides SBSDD5 | ecosystem: Environmental > Terrestrial > Soil > Tree plantation...
GACCACCAGATCGCCGGAGGCGCCGAACACGACGTCATCATCAAGGTGCTCGTCGCCCGCGAGGTAGAGCGCGGTGACGAGCTCGCGGTAGCCCGGTGCGCTGATCAGGAAGTGGATGTGCGCGGGGCGCTTGCCATGGCGTTTCTGTGCCAGCACCATCGAACCGACCGGGCCGTCGAGCGGGATGTAGTAGCCGAGCGGGCGCACCGTGCGCACGAGGTAGTTGCCCTCGGCGTCGGTGCGGAAGATGCCGCGGCAGTCGATCACCTCCAGGCTCTTCTGGATGTCGTATTCGCCGTCCGCGGCGGTCTGCCACACCGTCACCATGGCGTTCGGGAGGGGCTGACCCTGGGCGTTGGTGACCCGGCCGTAGAGCACCAGCTCCTTGCCGTCGGTCTTGCTGGAAATCTGGGAGCCGTATTCGAAGACGGGCGTGTTCTCGCGGAAGAACGGGCCGAGCAGGCTGGCGCCGGTTGCCTCCTCCATCTTGGTCTTGTCGTGCATGATGTTGACGAGCGCGGAGAGGCCCACGGTGTCGGACAGGAGGATGAACTCCTGGCGCGCCGGGGTGCACATCTGGCCGACCTTGGTCATGAACTCGATGCCCTTGATCCACTCGGCCGGGGTCAGCTTCACCTCGCGCGCGAACGCGTGCAGATGGCGTACCGCGGCTTCCATGACCTCCTTCATGCGCGGGTCGGGCGTCGTCGACATCTGATCGATGACAACGTCGGTGATGTTCTCGGGCGTATATTCGCGCATCGCTCTCTCCCGTAGGCGGCAGTCGCTTGTGGCGGACATTGTCAGGCGATCGATTGAAGGCCGCGGCCGTTCAACCAGGTCGCAACCATTCCGCACATGCCTCGTTGACAATTCTACCACGGCACGGTCGTCCAAGCCTGGAGAGGTTGTCAAGCGACGGCGGCGTGGACGGGGTCAGACCCCTTTCGTCCCACCGCTGAGTTGAGCCGCTGCGTTCTGCGAAAGGGGTCCGACCCCGTTGATCGTGGCCGCGATTGGCAGGAACCTGCCGGCTCGCGTATTGTCGCTGCCGGGCAGCCGGATGAAGGCGCTGCCTGTCAGAATAAAGCGAAGCTCAGGGGAGCGCTCAAATGCGAAGCCTTGGACGTACTACAGCTCAATTGTCCGCCGCGCTCGGCCTGGCCGCGCTGGCGCTGGCCATGCCACTCGGTTGGGCCAATGCCCAACAGGCGCAGCGACCAACGAGCGGCCCCGACGCCAACCCGCTCGATACGTCGAAGGCGCTGATGGCCAAGACCAAGCAGAGCCTCAACCTCAAGCCGCACGCATCGCCGCTGACGATCACGCCCCGCGAGAAGATCCAGCTCGACAAGATCAAGGTGCCGGCCGGGTTCAAGGTCGAGCTGTGGGCGCACGGCATCCCCGGGGCGCGCATGATGACGCGCGGCGACAAGGGCACGATCTTCGTGGGCACGCGCGTCATCGGCAAGGTCTACGCCGTCACCGACAAGGGCGGCGAGCGCAGCGTCAAGACCATCGTGGATGGCCAGAAGCAGCCCAACGGGCTCGCTTTCCACGACGGCTCGCTCTACGTCATCACGATCGACAAGGCGCTGCGCCTCGAGGGCATCGAGGACAAGCTCGACAGCCCGCAGGTGACGGACATCAGCGACAAGATCAACCTGCCTGAGTCGACACACCACAACTGGAAGTTCGCGGCCGTCGGGCCGGACAAGAAGCTCTACATAGCCATCGGCTCGCCGTGCAATGTTTGCGAGATCAATACCGGCCTGCACGGACAGATTAGGCGCCAGAACCTGGACGGCTCCAACATCGAGATCGTGGCCCGCGGCGTGCGCAACTCCGTCGGCTTCGACTGGCACCCGCAGACGAAGGAGCTGTGGTTTACGGACAATGGACCGGATTGGGTCGGCAACGACGGGCCGCAGGACGAGCTGAACCGGGTGGCAAAGGACGCCGAGGGTGCCCACTACGGCTTTCCCTACTGCCATGCCCAGGGCGTTGCAGACCGCACGGTCAAGCGGCCGGGCGCCTGTGTTGGCGTCACCATGCCCGCTGCCCTGATGGGGCCGCACGCCGGTGCCCTCGGGTTGCGGTTCTATACGGGCAGCATGTTCCCGGCCGCATACAAGAACACCGCCTTCATCGCGCGGCGCGGTTCGTGGAACCGTGAGCAGAAATTCGGCTACGATGTGGTGCAGGCGACGATGAGCGGCGGCAAGGCGACCCTCACGCCGTTCATGACCGGCTTCCTGGACACAGCGTCCAACGCGTTCTGGGGCCGCCCGGTCGACGTGCAGCAGCAGCCGGACGGCTCGCTGCTGGTCTCTGACGAGCAGAACGGCGCGATTTATCGCGTGACCCACGGCAGCGCCAAAGCGGCCACCAAGTAGCGCGGCTTGATGAGCTTGATGGCCTTCCTGAACAAATGGCGCCGGTCGCAGGCTCTTGCGCTCGCGATCGGCGCAGCCATCTGTGCCGCGGCGTGGACTGGCACGCCCGCCGCCGAGACGCTCGAGGAGCGCGTGCAGGTGTGCGGCGGCTGCCATGGCGAGGACGGGAACTCCAAGATGGAGAACACGCCCTCGCTCGCCGGCCAGCCCGCGCTGTTCCTCACCAACCAGCTGATCCTGATGCGGGAGAAGCTGCGTCCGGTGGAGGCGATGGAGCCGTTCGTCAAAGGGCTGAAGGACGACGAGATCGTGGCGCTGGCGGAGCATTACGCCAAGCTCAAGCCAGGGTCGGGGCCGGAGCCGGGCAGCGAGAGCCTGGACCAGGCGGCCGTGGCCCGCGGGGCGGAGCTTGTAAAGCAGATGCACTGCGGCTCATGCCACAAGGCGGGCTTCGAGGGCCAGGAGCAGATGCCGCGGCTGGTGCCGCAGCGCATCGACTACCTGGTCAAGAGCCTGACCGAGTATCGCGACGGGAAGCGCTACGGGATCGACACCAGCATGAATGGCGTAATGTACCAGGTGCGCAACGCGGATATCCGGGCGCTGGCTCACTACCTCGGCAGCTTGCGCTGACCCGTGGCGTGCACGACGCGCTGCTGCCTGGCCCTGGCCGCCAGACGCGCGCGCCGCGCCGCTGCATAGGCCCGCATGGCGTTGCGCGCCCGCACCCGCCGTGCCGCCGCAGCCCGTGCGCGCTGCGCCGCCCACACCTCGGTGGCGCTGATGTTGGCGGCGCAGTCGTCGTCCTCTTTGGCGGTCTCGCCGACGACGTAGCGGTTGCCGCACACGCTGACCACGGGTGGCCGCCGGGTGCGCTCGAACAGGTCGTAGGCCTCCTTGAGGTTGCTCCAGAAGCCGTGCCACTCGCTGCCGGCCTGGGCGGCCAGCTTCTCCGGCGTCATGCGGAAAGGAAAGGCGTGCACCTGGATGCGCCTCTGCCCCTCCTCCAGGGCGGTGTCGCTCAGCCAGAAGATCTCGTCGATGACGGGATCGGTCATGGCGAAGCAGCCCTCCGAGGTGCAACCGCCGTGGATGAGCAGGTCGGAGCCGGTGCGCCGAAGAGTGCGGTCGTAGGTGTTGGGGAAGCCGAGGTCGAGCGACCGCCGCCAGCGGGTGCTCTGGCGCAGCTGGCGCGCGCTTACGACATAGAGGCCCTCCGGGCTCTGCTTGTCGCCTTCGGTGAGCTTCGGTCCCAGCGTTCCCGACCAGTTGCAGATGGGATAGGTCGCGAACAGCTCGAAGCGCTGGCCCACCTCCATCCACAGCTCCAACTCCGCCTCCGCCTTGAAGATGCGGATGAAGACAGGACTGCCGGGCTCGATGCCCCTGGTGGCCAAGCGCTGCTCCAGCTCCTTCGCTGAGAAGGGGGGTATGGCATCGGCAGCGCCGAGCTTGCCATAGGCCTGAACGGCCTCCTGCGGGGCTGCCGAGCTCTCGTCGGCCGCGGACGGCCCGCCGGTGCCGGTGGCGGTCAGGCCCAGCAGCCCGGCACACAGCATTGGAAGCACTGGACGCCAAGCCCTGCGTCGCACGCGACACCCCTACAATTGCCAGGTATGCCGTCGATGTGATGCCTAATTTCCGGCAAAAGCTCAAGGCGGGAGGAACCCCGAGGAGCTCAGCTGCTACTCCCAGTTGCATTTCGGCATGTGCCGTCGATAGCGGCGCCCTCGGCCGTACCGGCCGAGCCCGGCGACACGACGTAGCGGCCCTTGCAGACCGAGACGGCGGGCGGCAGGCGCGTGGTCTCGAACAGGTCGTAGCCAGGCTTGAGGTCATGCCAGAACGGGGCCCATGGCTGGCCGCCGCGCCGGGCCAGGTGCTCCTCGGTCATGCGAAACGGGAAGATGTGGACGTGGAAGCGGCGCTGGCCCTGCTTCAAGGCGGCGGTAACGAGACGCCAGACCTCGTCGATGACGGGATCGGTCATGGCGTAGCAGCCGATGGAGGAGCAGCCGCCGTGCACCATCAGGTAGCTGCCGGTCCGCCCGTGCGCCTGGTCGAGAACGTTAGGAAAGCCGAGATTGAAGGCGCGATGCCACCGGCTGTGCGGGTTCAGGGCCTTGGAATCGACGGTGTAGAACCCCTCCGGCGCCTGCCAGTCGCCCTCGCGCAGCTTGGGCCCCAGCCCCCCGGACCAGCGGCAGATGGGGTAGGTGGCAAACAGGTGGAAGCGGTCGCCGCGCTTCATCCAAAGCTCCAGCTCGAACTCCAGCTTGAAGATGCGGATGAAGACCGGCGCGCCCGGCGCAATGCCCTCGGCCGCCAGGCGCCTGTCGAGGGCGTCGAGATCCGGGGTGCCCGGCAGTGGCGCGCCCATTGCGACGTAGGCCAGCCGGCGGGTGCGCTCCACCTCGACCCGCACCCCGTCCCAGTCGAGTCTCGCCACCAGGAGGCCGAGCCCGGCGCCGAGCGCCAGCAGAGCCAATGCAAGCCACGTTTTGCGCGTCGGCGCTGCGATCATGCCACGGCGCCCGCTCGGCGCGCCGTCAGCGCGCGTCGGATTTGCCGAAGCCGAGGCTCGGCAGAAGGTTGCGCCACCAGTCGGCGACCATGTCGGGCGCCTTGGTGAGGCCCATCATGGGCGTGTCCCAGTGGCGGCCCGGCGGGCTGGTGCGCAGCCGCTCGCCCTGCGCCACCACGCGGTCGTCGAGCTGGGCCACCTGGTCGCCGGGCCTCGGCGTGAAGGGGCTGGGCGCGGGCCGCTGGAAGGTGGGGCATGCGGCCGCCGGATTGAGCTTGGTCGGATCGCCGTTGCTCAGCCTGACGTTCACCACGTAGCGGCGGTTGCAGACGGCGATGGTGGGCACCTGACGGGTCAGCTCGAAGTAGTCGTAGCCCTCCTTCAGGGTGCGCCAGAAGCCGTGCCACTCGCTCTTGGCGTGGCGGGTCATGTTCTCGCGGCTCATGCGGAACGGGAAGGCGTGCACATGCACCATGGCCTGTCCGCCGTTGAAAGCCTCGCGCACAAGGGCATAGACCTCCTCCATCAGCGCATCCGTCATAGCGTAGCAGCCGGAGGAGCCACAGCCGCCGTGCACCATCAGGGCGTCGCCGGTGCGGCTGTTCGACTTGTCGAAGGGGTTGGGATACCCGAGGTTGAAGGCCAGGTGGTACTGGGAGTTGGGGTTCATCTGCTCCTTGGAGATGGTGTAGAACCCCTCCGGCGACTGCCGGTCGCCCTCGCGCGTCTTCGGCCCCAGCTGGCCCGACCAGTTGCAGATCGGGAAGGTCTTGAGGTGGTAGAAGCGCCCGTCGTCGCGCATCTTCCACACCTCCAGCTCCGACTCCTCCTTGTAGATGCGGATGAAGATCGGCGCCTGCGCCTCCATGCGCTTCTTGCCTAGCAGCGTCACCGTCTCCTTCGGGAGCGGCATCAGGTGCGCGGGGGGCACCTCCATGGTGGCGCAGGCCGACAGAGCGCCGGCCATCACCGTGATGGCCACGACATGGCGCATGGACCGGGATGGCCTGCAAACCCCTTTGCCTCGCATTCCCCTCTCCCTCAGATCGAGAAGCGATAGATTCCCCAGCAGCATTAACGTTCTGTTGCCGCCTCCGACCGGCACTGACGATATCTGATTGCCATCCGTCCAACAACGGGTGGCGCGGCGGTGCTCAACACCCAGGTGGTTTCGTTGCGTTGCCGCCACATCTTGCCGGTTACGCCGGCTCGCTTGCGAACAGGGGTTGCAGCGCCAGGAGGCCGAATTGCGGCACCCAATGGCCCACTCCCTGATAGCTACCGCGCCACAGGGCCGGCCTGTCGTAGGTTGCCCGAAAGTGGGCGGCGTAGGCGGCAAGACAGGCCTCCCTGCCCTCTCCGGGCTGGCTGGCTGCGGCGAGCGCTCCCAGGCCCCAGGCGCGGCTAAAATTGAGGCCGTGGTGGTGCCAGTTCAGCGGCGAGACCACGGGCCGTGGCAGGCCAGTCGCGGCAAAGAAGGCCTGCTGCCAGCGGTCGAAATCGGGGCGGGGCAGCACCTTGCTGACGAGCCAGGCCCAATTGGTTGCAACGGCCATGAAATGGCCGCTCTCCAGCGCCCAGTCGCAGCCGCCGCCGTGGTCGAGAAAGTGCGTCTCGACGAGGCCGCGGATGGTGGCCTCGGCCGCTGTGTTGCCGGAGCAGGCGGCGTAGTCGAGCATGTTGAGCAGCGCCCATGAGTCGCTGCCGTAGCTGCCGCGCCGCGGGTCCGGCCTGCGCCGGGCGCCGTAGCAGGCCAGCATCGAGGCGAGCACCTCGCCTGCCAGGGACTGCAGGGCGCCGGCGCTCTCGGTGTCGCCCCTGTGGAGCGCATGCTCGCGTGCCAGACGCAGGAGCCAGGCGCGGCCGTAGGGCATCTCGAAATCGGGGCGGGCGGCGAGGAAGGCCCGCTCCGCAGCCAGCTTGCCGGGCCGCAGCGTCTCCTCCAGCAACCCGTCGCAGGCCGTATCGCCGGTCATGCGGCCGTAGGCCGTGAGGGCCCAGACCCCCTGCACCGCGGAGTGCCAGTCGATGCAGCCGTGGAAGGCGGCGTGGCCGGTATCCTTGCGCGCCACGCTCGCGCGAACGGGCTCCACCAGGGCCCGGGCGATCTCTTTGCGGGCTCTCAGCAGCGACTGCACGGCCCACCTCGGAGCGGCTTTGGCAGCGACCGGCCGTCCTGTCCAGGGACGGGCGTGAGGCGGCCAGGATTCCATAAGTCTGGCCGGCGATACAGGTGGCTGGTGGCAGGGTAGTCAAGGCTCGGCCCAGGACGGAGCGCGGGGCTGAACCCGCCGCCGACCCGTTGACGAGTACGCGCGGGCGGGGCAGGACATGGGGCATGACCGAGCCTCGATACAGCAAGTCGTTTCCGGTCTCCTGGGACCAGTTCCATCGCGACGCACGCGCGCTCGCCTGGCGGCTGGCGGACAAGGGGCCGTTCGAGGCCATCGTCTGCATCACCCGGGGCGGGCTGGTGCCGGCGGCCATCGTGGCGCGCGAGCTGGGCCTGCGCCTGGTCGAGACCATCTGCGTCGCCAGCTACGACGAGGCCATGCGGGGGCCCGAGAGCGCACAGGGGACGCTCAAGATCCTGAAGACCATAGCCCCCTCGATCGCCGCCATCGGCGACGGCTCCGGCAAGGGTGTACTGCTGGTCGACGATCTGACCGACACGGGCAACACCGCCAGGGTGGTGCGCCAGATGCTGCCCAACGCCCATTTCGCCACGGTCTACGCCAAGCCGGCCGGTGCCCCGCTGTGCGACACCTTCATCACCGAGGTCTCGCAGGACACCTGGATCTTCCTGCCGTGGGACCTCGACCTGCAATACGTGCAGCCCATCGGCGCCAGCGCAGGGCGGGGGTCGGCGGAGGGCTGAGGCGCGCTGCCCCCGCTCCTCCTCGGCGTTGCGCGCAGCCAGCGCCAAGCACATTTGGCGCCGAGGGGGATAGTCAATCTCGGTTTATTGTGTATGTAGGCGGATGATGACTCCGGCTGGCAGAACGTGGCAATATGGGCGCGCCTCGGGGATGGGATGGCGGCTCGCCTGCAGGGCCGTGTCCCAGCGCAGGAGCCGGGGGCCGCAGTCCGATACCTCGCCCGGCTGGCGGACAGACCATCCGAGCGCCGGTCCGAGGTTCCGGGGTCAGACCCCTCGCGCCAACGTCGCGGTGAGACGATGGCTCTGACGCGAGGGGTCTGACCCCGGTTCCACCGGTTCCCTCGACGCAGAGTCGAGGACAAGGGGGTGCGGATGCGGCGAAGTCGTTCTCCGATACCCCGCAGGGCTGGTGGCCAGGCCGGCCAAGCGCCAGGCGGCCGTCGGAGATGGCCGAGCAGGGCGTTCTTCGTGCCCCGCGCGCTAAGGTCAGAGGCCAACGGGCGCGAGCCTGGACGCCCTGCTCCTCCTCTCATCTCCCCGAGCGAAAAGCCGCTGCGGGGCAAATCGTGCTGAGGCTTGCGGCACCCCGTGGGATAGGCAAAGTGTCGGAACGGCAACCGTCAGAGAGCCCTCTTCATGCTGTCCTTCGAGTGGTTGATCGAGCCTGTGCCGCCGGAGGTCTTCTTCAAGGACTACTACGAGCAGAAACCGCTGCTGATCGAGGGGACTGACCCTGCCAGGTTCAGCTCGCTGCTCAGCATCGGGGCTATCGACCGCTATCTGGCGACCAGCTCGCCGAGCCATCCCGATGTGTTCCTCGTGGATGCGGCGCGCGAGCTGAAGCCGAGCGACTACACGTTCCCAGAGTCTGGCCCGGAGTCCGGCGCGATCGATCTTCCACGGGCCTATCAGCTGTTCAACTCGGGCGCGACCATCTCGCTGGGGCAGATGCACGAGCGGCTGCCGTCGCTGGCGACCCTGTGCCGGGCGGCCGAGCACACCTTCTCCAGCCACTTCCAGACCAACATCTATCTCTCGCCCCGCAACGCCCAGGGCTTCAAGACACACTACGACAGCCATGATGTGTTCGTGCTGCAGGTGGCCGGCTCGAAGCACTGGACCTTGTATGACACGCTGATCGAGCTGCCCCTGCGCGGCCAGGGGTTCGACCCGGAGAAGCACCTTCCAGGTCCGCCGACGCGGGAGTTCACGATCCGGGCGGGCGACGTATTCTATTGCCCGCGCGGGCTGTTCCATTCGGCGCGCGCCACCGACGAGGTGTCGCTGCACGTCACGCTGGGGCTGATCGGCAAGACGTGGGCGGACGTGATGGTGGAGGCGATCTCGGAGGCCTGTCTCGCCTCGCCGGCGTTCCGGACGCATCTGCCCGTGGGCTTCGCCAGGCCCGACTTCGAGCGCGGCGAGGCCAGGGCCACTTTCAACTCGCTGATCGCGGCGTTCGCGCGCGAGGCCAGGCTCGATCCGATTCTGGACAGGCTCGCGGAGGGCTTCGTGACCTCGCGCCGACCCTCGCTCGAGGGCTGCCTGGAGGAGCTGGACAACCCGCCGGAGATTACGGGTGACAGTCGCGTCATCGCCCGCCCGCATCTCGTCCATCTGCTGCGCGAGGAGGGCGAGAACGTGGTCCTGCTGTTCGGATCGACGCAGATCACTCTGCCCTCGTTCACGCGCGAGGCCCTGGCCTTCGCCTTGAGCGGCACTGCGTTCCAGGTCTCAGACCTGCCCGGTGCGCTCGACGACGCCGGCAAGATCGTGCTGGTGCAACGTCTGATCCGGGAGGGGATGCTGGTGAGGGCAGAAACGGCCGCACCGTTCAAATGACGGGGTCGTCCGCTTGGTTCGCAGCGCCGCCGCCTTTCGTGTGCCTGTTGATCGAGCCGCGCCATATCCCACGTATTTGGACTATGCTGGAGCGCAGCGTAGCGAATGTGATCGGGACAATCTGGTCCCTGAACCCTTGTGAGGCGATCGAACCAGAATGAGCGAGCTTCGACCCCCGCAGGCGCCCCACGCGCTCCAGAAATTCGAGCATCCCGACTGGACCGCCGCGGGGGAGCCTCGCGCGAGCGTGGCTCTGACACGGCTCGGCACGCTCTGGATCAACACGGGCACGCTCTGCAACATCACCTGCGGGCACTGCTACATCGAATCGAGCCCGAGCAACGACCGCCTTGCCTACATCACGCGGGAGGAGGCCAGGGCCTTCTACGACGAGATCGCGGCTGGAGGGCTCGGCACGCGCGAGATCGGGTTCACGGGCGGCGAGCCATTCATGAATCCGCAGATCCTGGGTCTCATCGAGGACGCGCTGGGGCGCGGGTTCGAGGCGCTGGTGCTCACCAACGCCATGCAGCCGATGCAGCGGCCCAGGATCAAGGCCGGCCTTCTCGACCTCAACCGGCGTTTCGGCGCGCAGTTCACGCTGCGGGTGAGCCTCGATCATTACGCAGAGGCGCTGCACGAGGCGGAGCGGGGCGACGGCACCTGGGGCAAGACCGTCGCCGGGCTCGACTGGCTCGCCGGCAACGGCTTCAGGGTCGCCATCGCCGGCCGCACCTGCTGGAATGAGACCGAGGCGGAGCTGCGCGCTAGCTTCGCGCGGCTCATGGACGAGCGGAGCTGGCCCATCGACGCCGCCGATCCGGCGCAGCTGGTGCTGCTGCCGGAGATGGATGGCCGACGCAACGTGCCGGAGATCACCACGCGCTGCTGGGACATCCTGCACAAGCGCCCGGACGACATGATGTGCGCGTCGAGCCGGATGGTGGTGAAGCGCAAGGGCGCGGCGCGGCCGTGCGTCGTGCCGTGCACGCTGCTGCCGTATGACCCGCAATTCGACATGGGCGCGACGCTTGCGGAGGCCGGCCGGGCGGACGGCGGCATGTTCGCCGACGGCGCCGTCAAGCTGTGCCACCCGCACTGCTCGACGTTCTGTGTGCTGGGGGGTGGCAGCTGCTCGTAGTACCCGCAGGGGCAGAGACCCTTCCTCGCAACGCTCTTTCCCGCCGACCCGGCAATGGGTGTAGGGGGTGCACTCAATTGCGGGCGCTGTCCCCTCGCTTACCGATGACCTGGGATCAATCCACCCGCAAATGGCGGACCATTCGATGACTTGCCCCGCACGGAGGTTGAGCACCAAAACTTGAAACGCTCCCAGGCTGATGATCCGAGTCTATGTGCTTTCGACGCACCGGATTGCTCGATTGCGCCCCTGAGCGCGCCGAACGCCAATTTTCAAAGACCGCAGGTCGCGGCCGGCTGTTGACCCAGGGCACCACTTGCGCTTCCAATACGCATATAAGGCAGGTCACGGGATCGAATTTTTGCTTCTGGTACTTTCGGGAGCCAAAGCTCCCACTTCAACAAGTTCGAGGATCCGCTGCATGCGTATCACGTTCTTATTGACATTTCTTCTGGCATTAAGCCTGCCCATCGTGAGTCCGGGCATGGCACAGCAGGGCCTTCAACGATCCGGAGCGCCGGGCTTCTCCGAGGAGGATGCGCGGGAGAAGGCCAACGAGAACCTCGTGATGCTCCTGGCCGGAACGCTGGGTGGCCCTTACATCCAGCTGGCACAGGATATTGCCAACATCGTGGACGATGGGGACAACAGGCGTGTGCTTCCCATCACCGGCGCCGGAGCCGTAAGGAATGTCCGCGACATCCTGCTGATCCGCGGAGTGGACCTTGCCATCACTTCGGTTACCGCCCTCAACTCCGTTAAGGAGTCGGGCGAGCTCGGACCGAACCTCGATCGCAGGGTCGCTTACATCACGACGATGTCGGTGGATATTTTTCACGTGCTGGCGCAGCCCGAGTTCAATTCGCTGAAAGATCTGAACGGGAAGAGAGTGGGCTTCAATCCGAAGGGTAGCGCCACGGCAACCTTCGGCCCCTGGATATTCAAAGCGCTCGGCATCGAAGTCGAGGAAGTCAACGTGACACCGGGGGACGCAGTCCAGTTGTTGCGCAACGGCAAACTCGATGCTGCCGCCTGCCTCTGTCCGATGCCGGTGCCCGCCTATCGAACATTGCCACCGAACTCGGGTTTGAAGTTTCTCGAGGTTGGCTATGTCGCGGCGTTCGATGACTCCTATCTGCCCGCAAGCGTAACCAATGAGACCTACCCAAATCTGGTTCCGACGGGAGCCAATGTGCAAGCCATTGCCACCAATACGGTGCTGGTCACCTATAATTGGCAGCCCGGCAGCGATCGCTACAGGAAGATCGAGAACTTCGTGAACGGATTGTTCTCGAACTTCGACAAGCTGAGGCAGCCGCCGCACCACCCAGGTTGGCGTGAGGTAAATATCTCTGCGAGCTTGCGCGGCTGGCGACGGTTTCCGGCGGCGCAGCAATGGCTGGACCGCGAGGCAGCCTCCGCCCCCGGCATCGACGTCAAGCAGGCGCGCTCGCAGGCCACCAAGGCGGCCCCCTACGATGGGGCCGAACAGGAGCGCCTGTTTAGGGAATTCCTGGAGTGGTCGCGCAAGCAACCGAAGCGGTGATGCCGCCGGGCGACGGATGCACGAGGAGGGACTTTCGGCGGAACTGCGATACCCCCGACCGGGGCCAGGGGTCAGACCCGCCGGGTCTGACCCCGTCCCTCACTTCTTCACCAGGGCGTCGCGGATCTCCTTGAGGTAGACCTCCATCGGCGGCGGGCCCGCGGGTGTCTTCTCGACCGGCTTCTCGATGCGCTTGCGCAGCTCGTTGATGGCCTTGACCAGCATGAACACGGCCGCAGCCACGATCAGGAAGCTGATCAGGTTGTTGAGGAAGTTGCCGATATTCATGGTCACCGCGTCGTGTCCCGGGCCGGCGCTCCGGAGCGGGATCTTGATGTCGGAGAAATCCACCCCGCCCAGCAGCATCCCGATCGGCGGCATGATAACGTCCTTGACCAGCGATGACACGATGGTCCCGAAGGCGCCGCCGATGATGATGCCGACGGCCATGTCCACTACGTTGCCCTTGAGGGCGAACTCCTTGAACTCGTTGAGGATGTTCCACATCGCTCGGTCTCCTCTGACATCAAGAATCAGCGGTTGATCTCACCAGATGCGACGCCGACGGTAAACAAAGGCAAACGGGCGCCCAGAATGGGCCACGCCCAGCGTGCTTCATCACGCGTCCCATTGGACACAACCCCCGCCATAGGGCAAGAATGTCCGGCCAAAGCCCCGCCGGCTTGGCAAGCCGTTGAAGAAACGCCGGTTTTTCGCACCGCACACACGGCAGGACGACCATGATCGAAGGCTGGGCGGTGATCGTGCTCGCGCTCGCCTACGTCAGCGGGCTGTTCGTTCTGGCATGGTATGCCGACCGCACCTTCCGGTCCCGCAAGGGGGGCGGAGGCCGGCCGGTGATCTATGCGCTCTCGCTGGCGGTCTACTGCACGTCCTGGACCTTCTTCGGCAGCGTCGGCTTTGCCGCGTCGACCGGCTACGCCTTCTTTGCCGTCTACCTGGGCCCCATCCTGCTGTTCGCGCTCGGCTGGCCGCTGCTGGTGCGCATCGTGCGGCTGGCCAAGAGCCAGAACATCACCTCCATCGCCGACTTCCTCGCCGCGCGCTATGGCAAGAGCCAGGCGGTGGGGGCGATCGTCACAGTCATCGCGGTCGCCGGGTCGCTGCCTTACATCGCGCTGCAGCTGAAAGCGGTGGCGCTGTCCGTCACGACCCTGCTCGGGGCGCTGCCGCTGCAGCTCTTCAGCCTGCATATCGACACCGCCCTCGTCATCGCGCTCGCCATGGCCGCCTTCGCGGTTCTGTTCGGCACGCGCCACATCGACGCCACCGAGCACCAGGAAGGACTGATCGTGGCGGTCGCGGCGGAGTCGCTCGTCAAGCTCGCGGCCTTTCTGACAGTGGGCTTCTTCGTGGTGTTCTCGGTCTTCGGCGGCATCGGCCCGTTCCTGGACCGCGCCGCGGCCAACGTCGATGTGCAGCGGCTGTTCGCTTCGCAGCCGAACGTCGCCTTCTGGGTGACGGTCACGTTCCTGAGCCTCGTCTGCATCGTGCTTCTGCCCCGACAGTTCCACGTAACGGTGGTGGAGAACAATGCCGAGAACGAGGTGCGCCGCGCCGCCTGGTTGTTCCCGGTCTATCTGATCCTGATCAACCTGTTCGTCGTGCCGATCGCAGCGGCGGGGCTCATGTCGCTGCCGAAGGGCTCCGTTCCGGCGGACATGTACGTGCTGGGCCTGCCGCTCGCGGCCGGCGCCGAGGCGGTCACGCTGTCCGCGTTCGTCGGCGGTCTCTCCGCCGCCACCGCCATGGTCATCGTGGAATCCGTCGCGCTCGCCATCATGGTGTGCAACGGGCTGGCCGTGCCTCTGCTCCTGCGCGGACGCGTGGAGGAGGCCGCCAGGGGGCAACTCGACATGGCCTGGCGGCTGCTGGTCGTGCGCCGGGTCGCCATCTTCGCCATCATCCTGCTCGGGTACCTCTTCTACCTCCTGATCGAGGCCGGCCGGCCGCACGCGCTGGTATCGATCGGCCTGGTCTCCTTCGCAGCCATCGCCCAGTTCGCACCGGCGTTCTTCGGCGGCCTCGTGTGGCGCCGCGCCACCGCCGCCGGGGCCATCGCCGGCATCGTCACCGGCTTTGCGGTGTGGGCTTACACGCTGCTGCTGCCGTGGATCATCGAGGCTGGCTGGATGCCGCGCTCGATCATGACGGAGGGGCCGTTCGGCCTCGGCTTCCTCAACCCGCAGGCGCTGTTCCACTCCCAGCTCGATCCGCTCACCCACGGCGTGCTGTGGAGCATGGCGGCCAACGTCGCCATGTACGTGGCCGGCTCGCTGCTCAGGGCGCCCGAGCCGGTGGAGCGGCTGCAGGCGCACCTGTTCGCGCTCAGCGACCTGCCGCGCGCGCCGGTGGGGCCGCCGCTCAGGATGTGGCGCTCGTCCATCACCGCCGGCGACCTGCAGCGCACCGTGGCGCGCTATCTCGGCGACGAGCGGGCCGAGCGGTCGTTCCTCGAATACGCCGAGAGTAGCGGGGCGCCGCTGGCGCCCAACGCCGAGGCCGACATCCATCTGGTGCGCTTCACCGAGCACCTGCTGGCCAGCGCCATCGGCGCCGCATCGTCCAGGCTTGTGCTGTCGCTGCTCTTGCGCCGCAGCGACGCCGGCAGCCAGTCGGCCCTGAAGCTGCTCGACGACGCCACCGAGGCGCTGCAGTACAACCGCGACCTGCTGCAGTCGGCGCTCGACCAGGTGCGCCACGGCCTCTCCGTGTTCGACCGCAACATGCAGCTGATCTGCTGGAACCGGCAGTTCCGCGAGCTCCTCGCCCTGCCGGCGGAGCTCGGCCGGGTGGGCGCGCCGCTCGATCAGATCCTGCGGGTATGTGCGGAGCGCGGCGACTTCGGCGCAGCGGGGGACACGAATGCCCTGGTCGCCGACCGGCTGGTGAAGCTCACCGTCACCCACGAGACGTTCCAGGAGCAATTCGACGGCGGCCGGCGCATACTGGAGATTCGCACCGCGCCCATGCCGCAAGGCGGCATCGTCACCACCTATTCCGACATCACCGACCGGGTCGAGGCCGCCGAGGCGCTGGCCCGCGTCAATGAAACCCTGGAGCGGCGCGTGCAGGAGCGCACAGCGGAGCTGACGGACGTGAACCAGGCGCTGGCCATCGCCAAGCGCAAGGCCGACGAGGCCAACCTGGACAAGACGCGGTTCCTGGCGGCCGCGAGCCACGACGTGCTGCAGCCGCTCAACGCCGCCCGGCTTTATGCCACCAGCCTCGTCGAGCGGCACATCGACGCCGCGGACGCGCAGCTGGTCCGCAACATCGACGCCTCGCTGGAGGCGGTGGAGGAGATCCTCAACGTCCTGATCGAGATCTCGCGCCTCGATGCGGGCCGACTGGAGCCGGACATCACGGTATTCGCGCTCAACGACGTGTTCGAGCGCCTGGAGGTGGAATTCCAACCGCTGGCGCGCGAGAAGGGGCTGGAGCTCAAGATCGTGCCCACCGGGGCGTGGGTGTCGTCGGACCGTCGGCTGCTGCGGCGCATGCTGCAGAACCTGGTCTCCAACGCCATCAAGTATACCGCCACGGGGCGGGTGCTGCTGGGGGTGCGGCGTGCCGGCTCCGGGCTCAGCATCCAGGTGCTCGATACCGGGCCGGGCATCCCCATCAGCAAGCGGTCGCTGATCTTCAAGGAGTTCCAGCGCCTGGAGGAGACGGCCCAGTCCGTCAGGGGCCTGGGCCTTGGATTGGCGATCGTCGAGCGCATCGGCAAGGTGCTGGGCCATGCCATCGAGCTGCGCTCAGCGCCGGGCCGCGGCTCGCTGTTCGCGGTCGTGCTCCCGCGCGCCGAGCCGCGGCGCACCGCACCCTCCACCGTGGCCGTCACGCCGGCTGTGGGGCATCTGGCAGGGCTTAACGTGCTGTGCATCGACAACGAGCCCGACGTGCTCAATGCTCTGTGCATCCTGCTGGAGGGCTGGGGCTGCACGGCCATCGCCGCCGTCAGCGGAGCAGAGGCAAGCGCGCGCCTGCGCGAGGCCGGCGGCAGCGTCGATATCGTGCTGGCCGACTATCATCTCGACGGCACCACGGGGCTCGATGCGCTGGCGGGCTTGCGCTCCAACCTAAAGGGGGAGGCCGGGGGCAAGCCCGACAGCGAGCCACCCGTGATCGTCATCACCGCCGACCATTCCGCCGAGGTGCAGCGCGCCGTCCGTGCCCGCGGCTATGCCCTGCTGCGCAAACCGTTGAAGGCTGCGGCGCTCCGCGCGCTCATGTTCCAGCTCACGCGGCAGCGGGCGGCGGTGGCGGCGGAGTAGGGTGCGATAAGCGAAAAGCGGCGCCCATCGCGCTCGCGAGGTGCCCCTGATGCAGGGCGGCAATTGAGGGTCGGGGTTTGTCCGGATGTCGAAACACGCCAGATCGTTGCAACCTAGCCCCGTGTCTTCCAGGCCGGAGCGCACGACGATGCCGATGACCCACACTCGCAAGAGCGGAGCGGCGTTGCCATTTCGAGCACCGGTGCTAGCCCCGTCGACGCCACTTCTCAGCAAGTTCACCTCTCACGTAGGTCGGGCGAAGACGGTGGATGGCATACTCGATGGTCTCGATGAGTTCGCTTCAAGGCTCCTTCCCGTGAATGTGCTCGGGGTTGGGCGCATGCCGAAGCGGACCTCGGACTGGCGCTCGATCGAGCTCGGGAGGGATGTCTTTCTGCACAGGTCTGCTCCCGTTGACTGGTGGCATGAGTACGCCGCCAAAGCGGCGAAGGGATACGACCCCGGCATCATGATGGCCAAGACCAGCCTTATGGCGTACACGTGGACCGAGACGATGCAAGCGCTTGATGCGATCGGCATAGATCGCTGGCCTTTTGATCTCGCGCTCAAATACGGCATCCGCGACGCGCTTACCTGTTGCGTCGGCCAGCGTTGGCTCGTGGCCTACTGGTCCCGCCAAGTCCTCTCCGAGTCCCTGACGCACCCGCTGCGGATTCTTCTGATTGCTGCTGCGGGGTTTGCAGCATCCCGGCTCGAGCAAGTGACAGGGGACGACCCAAAACGGTTTGGGAACCAGCCCCGTGTCACGCCCCGAGAGCTCGCAGTCTTGCGGTTGGTGTCGCTGGGAATGGCAAGCAACGACATCGCCAAGCGGCTCGGCGTCGGTGAGGAGACCGTGCGCAGTCACCTCAAGAAGGCGCAAGTCAAACTCAGGGCCCGCAATCGCGCTCACGCGGCGGCCGAGGCCATCCGACAACAGCTGATACCCTGATAAAGTCTGGACTTGAGGCCGCCCCCTGCCCAGCTCAATTCAGCAACCGCGGCCAGTCGCCGGAGGAGCCGATCTTGTTGATGGCGATCACGGCCTGCGTGCGGCTGTCCACGCCCAGCTTCTGCAGAATCGCGGAGACGTGGGCCTTGATGGTGGCCTCGGAGACGCCAAGCTTGAAGGCGATCTGCTTGTTGAGCAGCCCCTCGCCCAGCATCATGAGGACGCGCACCTGCTGCGGGGTGAGGGTGGACACGCGCGAGACCAGCTCTGCGGTCTCGCCGCTCGGAACATTGGAGAGGTCCAGATCGGCCGGCAGCCATACCTCGCCGCCCATGATCTTGCGGATGGCATCGCGGATGCCCTCCACGGGCTGGGACTTCGGGATGAAGCCCGAGGCGCCGCAGTCGATGCACTGGCGGATGGTGGCGGGGTCGTCGCTGGCCGAAACGATCGCCACAGGCACCTCGGGATGCTGCGCCCGGAGATAGAGAAGGCCGGACAGCCCGTGCACCCCCGGCATCGACAGGTCGAGCAGGATCAAGTCGGTTTCGCCGGCCGTCGCCAGCTGCTCCGTCAGCTCGTCGAGCGAGCCGGCCTCCAGCATCTGGGCGCCCGGAAACGCGTTGCCCAGCGCCTGGCTCAGGGCGCCGCGGAACAACGGGTGGTCGTCCACAATGATGAAACGGTAGCCGGTCATGCCGCCCGTATCCATCTCCCCTGTCGCCTGCATTGCGCCATCCAAGCTGCCCGGCACCCGACCGGACGTCCGCAAATTAGCCGCTTTTTGTGGCATTGGCCAATGCACGCTGCGCGGCGCCCAGGCGCAAATCGGGACGCAACGATTGTACGGGCGCGGCCCTCGTGCGACCATGCATCATGCCCTGCTTGCTCCCGGCGCAGCGCAAAATGGCCGGATGCAGGTGCCGAAGCGGAGAGGCCCTTACCATGATCGAATGGAGCGAGCGTAAAGCCTACTGGCGCAACACCAAGATGCAGATGCTCACCAGCCTGCTGCCGTTCCTGCTCGTTCTCATCATCCTCCCTCTCTACGCGGAGGTGCTCAACGATATGCGCATCTTCGGCATACCGCTCGGCTACTTCCTGGCCTGCCACGGCCTTCTCATCATCGCGTTCGTTACGGTGGCCGTGTTCGTCAACCGCCAGGACGCCATCGACCACTGGCATGGCGCCCACGAGGACATCTGAAGGGCATCTGAGAAATCATGGCGGTCACATCGGGCGTCCGGCTGGTCAATCCGCGGCTCGGCACGTATTTCGGCATCTTCTCGGCCGCCTTCGCCTCGCTGGTGCTGATGGCGCTCATGCTGGAGCAGCTGGGCGTCTCGGACATGGGCGTCCGGCTCCTCATGTTCGCCGGGCCGATCGCGCTGTGCGGGGCGCTCGGCCTCCTGACGCCGGCCAGCGACCCCAACGACTACTTCGCGTGCGGCCGGCGGGTGCCGGCTTTCTTCAACGGGCTCGTGCTCGCCATCACCGCGCTCGGCGGGGCCGGCCTGATGGCGCTGACGGGCGCCTTCTTCACGGTCGGGTTCGATGCCCTCTGCCTCAGCCTCGGCATCTCCACCGGGCTTGTCTTCATGGGCGTGCTGCTGGCGCCCTTCCTGCGCAAGTCCGGCGACTACACGGTTCCGAGCTTTCTCGGCCGGCGCTTCGAGAGTCGCCCGCTGCGTATCGTGGCGGCCGCTGTGCTGGCGGTGCCGCTGCTGCTGCTGCTGGCCGCGGAGGCGCGGTTCGCGGCCTACGCCGCGGCCTGGCTGACGGACCAGTCGGAGCCGATCATGGCGGTTGCGGTGGTTGCCTGCGCTTGCGCCATGGTGTTCGCCGGGGGCATGCGGTCGCATACCTGGTCGGCGTCGGCCAAGGCCATCGCCGCCCTGGCTGCCCTGGCGGTACCGGCCACCATCGTCGCCCTCATGGTCTCCAACCTGCCGCTGCCGCAGATGACCCACGGCAACATCCTGCGCGTCATCACCAAGATGGAGACGGCGCGCAACCTGCCTTACCTGGCGGCCCCGCCCCTGGCGTTCGATGTGCCCGCGCAGGGCTTGGAGCCCCTGGCGAAGCGCTTCATCCAGACCTTCGGCAGCATCGGCAGCATGGCGTTTGTGCTGATGGCGCTGGTGGCGACAGCCGGCACCGCCGCATCCCCGGCGCTGCTCAACCGGCCAGGCTCGACACCCGGCGTGCACGAGGCCCGCAAGTCGTTCGGGTGGGCGGTAATGATCGCCGGGGTCGTGTTCCTCACGCTGCCCGCCATCGCCATCTTCCTGCGCCAGATGCTGCTCGACCAGGTCGTGGGCCAGCCGGCCGACCGCCTGCCATCGTGGTTCCAGGCGCTGCAGCAGGTGGGGGTGGCGCGCGTGGATCCGACCGGGCCGACGGTGAGCTTCATCAACATCAGCTTCGACCGGGACGCCGCCTGGTTCGCCCTGTCCTATGCAGCGGGCTTCCCGCAAGCGATGGTCTACCTGTCGCTGGCCGGCGGCGTGGCTGCCGCCCTGGCGGCGCTGGCGGCCAGCTTGCTGGCGGGGGCCAACATCCTCTCCGAGGACATCGTGCACGGCCTGCGGGCCGAGCCTGCCTCTAACGGCGCCCGCATCGGCACCGCCCGGGTGGCGCTGGGAGGGCTGACCTTCGCTGCCGGCTGGCTGGCCGTCGCGGCACCGGCCGATCCGCTCAAGCTGTTCCTGTGGTCCCTCACGTTCAGCGCCTCGGCGGTATTCCCCGTCCTGATCCTCTCGGTCTGGTGGAAGCGCACCACCGCCTGGGGGGCCATCGCCGGCATGCTCACGGGCCTCGGGGTGGCGGTAGCGGCCATTCTACTGGGCGAGGCGGGCGCTTGGGGATTGCCCGGCGTGCTGGCCGGCGCCGTCGGCCTGCCGGCCGGATTTGCGGCGGCCGTCGCTGTCAGCGTGCTCTCCCCCAAGCCGGGCCGCAACGTGGTCCACATCCTGCAGGAGATCCGCGTGCCCGGCGGCGAGACGCTCTATGATCGCGAGTTGCGGCTGCAGCGCCTGAAGACCCGCGCCGTAGCCTGAGACGCTATTCGCCGGCTTGCCTTTTCCCGCCACAGGCCTGTAATTCAAGGCCTAGAATTCAAGGCCCAGACGCTTGGCTGCCAACGACAGAGGGATGCCCCACGCAATGTCGGCACGGGAGCGGCTTGCTCTCTATCCGCCCATCGAGCCCTATCGCCACGCCCGTCTGAACGTGGGGGCCGGGCACGAGATCTACTACGAGGAATGCGGCAATCCGCACGGAAAGCCGGTGGTGATCGTGCATGGCGGCCCCGGCGGGGGCTGCAACCCCACCATGCGGCGCTACCACGACCCGGAGCGCTACCGCATCGTGCTGTTCGACCAGCGCGGCTGTGGCCGGTCGCTGCCGCATGCCAGCCTGGAAGGGAACACCACCTGGGACCTGGTGGGTGACATGGAGCGGCTGCGGGTGCACCTCGGCATCGGCCGCTGGCAGCTATTTGGCGGCTCCTGGGGCTCGACGCTGGCGCTGGCCTACGCCGAGACGCATCCCGACCGCGTGTGCGACCTGGTGCTGCGCGGCATCTTCCTGCTGCGCCGCGAGGAGCTGATCTGGTTCTACCAGGCCGGTTGCGGCTGGCTGTTCCCCGAAGCCTTCGAGGAGTTCCGCAAGATCATCCCGCCGGAGGAGCGCGGCGACATGATCGCGGCCTATTACCGGCGCCTCACAGATCCGAGCCGCGACGTGCAGATCGCCGCGGCGCGGGCCTGGTCCATCTGGGAGGGCAGCACGCTGTCGCTGTTCCAGGACCCGGAGCGGGTGAAACTGTTCGGCGCCGACACCTACGCCATCGCCTTCGCCCGCATCGAGTGCCACTATTTCATCAACCGCGGTTTCTTCGAGCGCGAGGACCAGCTGCTCGCCGATGTGCACCGCGTGCGCCACCTGCCGTGCACCATCGTGCACGGGCGCTACGACGTCGTGACGCCGGTGAAGAGCGCGTGGGACCTGTCACGGGTGTGGCCCGAGGCGATGCTGCGCATCGTCCCCGACGCCGGCCACGCCATGACGGAGCCCGGCATCGTGCACGAGCTGGTCAGCGCCACGCGGCGGCAGGCGAGCTTGGCGTAGTGGGCGTAGGTTGGGTCAAGCGAAGTGAAGACCCAACGCACGTTGGAGACTCCAAAGTGTTGGGTCTGCGGCTTCGCCTTGACCCAACCTACACGCCGCCCAGGTACTGGAACCACGCCGCGTCGGGCCCTAGCGTCTTGACGAACTCGAGGTGCGCAGCCTCCTCCTCGGGCGACAGCAGGGGAGGCAGCGGCTCCGGCCGCCGGATGGCCTGGACGGCCTGCGCTCGCGCAACGCCCGCCGCACCGTTG
>Ga0075421_100002503_pt1 | contig 21954 bp, 11 predicted proteins | sample SoiMetdeltSBSDD5_FD_75292 | JGI IMG/M metagenome (GOLD analysis project Ga0075421, IMG submission 75292) | Bulk soil microbial communities from a Populus tree surrounding site in Tennessee, USA - Soil MetaG P. deltoides SBSDD5 | ecosystem: Environmental > Terrestrial > Soil > Tree plantation...
TTGTACGGCTGAGGCAGGGCTCATCTGGAGGATATCGGAAGGTGGCAGCCGCAGAAATGGTAAAGGGGTTCACATATCGGAAAAAACGCAAGGTCATGTCCCGTGCGTGTGTCTTGTCGAGCATGCTGGCGCTGACCGTCCTGTCGACGACAACCCCGGCAGCAGTACAAGAGCAGATCTATTTTCCCGCCCACGACAATGCGGAAGCGCAAATCGTCGCCAGGATAAATGCCGAGAGTGTTCGGCTGGATATCGCGGTGTGGCTGCTCAACGACGGATCAATCACTCAGGCGATCATCAACCGGTTCCAGGCGGGATTACCGGTCCGCGTGCTTGGCGACCGAGCTAGTCTTTTCGAAAGTGATCCGCACACGCGGGCGTCCTTCGAGCGGCTCGCAAGCGCCGGCATTCCGATCCGTTTGCGCTACTTTCCGACGGACTTTCCGCAAATCATTCATTGGAAGTACGGCGGGTTCACGGGGCAGAACTCGGCGGTGATCGGATCCGGGAACTGGACGAGCTTCGAGCTGAAGCCCGTGAGCAGCACCAACTTCAAAGACGAAACCGAGATGTTCACGAACGATCCGACCATCGTGAACGCGCTGCGGACACAGTTCGACAGGTTCTGGGTGGACACCACCTACTTCCTCGACTGGCCTGCCGCGTACAAGCGGGAAACGGGAATCGACTGGACCACGCCGATGAACATCCAGCGGGTGCGGCTCGAACCGGATTACCCGACCGGCGCGCTCATCTGGGGACAGGGTCCGGAACTCATCAACCCGATGATTGCGGAGATCAACGCGGAGAACACGGCCATCGATATGGTGAGCTACCGCCTGACGGTGCCCACGCTCACCGATGCCCTCGTCAAGAGAAAGCAGGCGGGCGTTCCGGTGCGGGTGTTCGTCGAACCGACGCAGTATCGCAACGACGCGTTTCCGGAATACTGGCTCGTCGGAAACGAGGCCGACAAAATGTGGCTAGCCGGCATTCCGATCAAGATCCGCACGCACGACGGCCTCACCCACATGAAGACGTTGATCACGTCGCGCTCAGCGCTTCTCGCATCTTCGAACTTTACGAAGAACTGGGAGCGCGATCACAACTACTTCATTCCGCTCGCTTCCAAGCCGACCCTCTATGGGCAAATGAAGAACGAGTTCAATCGCATGTGGAACGACACGGCGCATTACACCGGGTTCAAGCCGCTGCGGCCCAGATCGGCATCTATCGTGTCGCCGAGCGCGGGCGCGCTCAACGTGTCGACGCAGCCAAAACTCACGTGGAATCGCGCGCCTTGGGCGGTCGCGTTTGACGTGTATCTGGGCACGAGCCTCAGCAATATGACCGCGATCGCGCGCGTCCCCGCCGTGCTGAACGAAAATCCGCCCCAGACGTACTCCTACACGCCCAGCCAGCCGCTGCTACTGTCGACGACATACTGCTGGAAGGTCGTGTCGCGCACGTTCGCGACGGACGTTGACCCAACGTTGATTGCCTCGACGAGCACGATCGCGTTTACCACCGGCGGCAAATCATCCACCGCTTGCGGCGGCGGCACAGGGACTGTCCCCCCAGCTCCGACTGGCCTACGCATCCTCCGCTGACGACGGCGCAACGGGTGCCGCTCGCAAGCCGCCTAGAATCCTCGGCAGATTGGACCGCACTGTTGAAGCAGCGACGCGACGAACCCGCTGGGCGCGTGCTCCGGGCTGATGATGCGCACCGCGACTTCGTCGTCCGGTGTGGGATCGGCAGTCCAGGTGTCGTGGGGCGTGTGCTCGGAAATCTGCAACACCTGCGCGAGAACAGCCCCGTAGGGCGCAGAGAATGGCACGGAGACCTCGATCTCTTTCGTTCCCGCTCTTGGCACATCGACAACGAGACTGCGGGTGATCCCACGGTCAGTTGCGCTTGTCGCCACGCTGATGATCACCTGGGCGCCGCGGCTGGTTGCATTCCCGGAGTTTCGGATGACTGCGGCTATGTGGACGGTCGTTGCTGTTCGTGTTACCGCGATGTCTTCCGGCGCGACCGAGAGGTCGGGCGAAGGCCAGGACGCGGGAGCCGCAGTCAGAAGACCGGGAAGGGCCGACAACCCTGCGCTGACTTCGCTGCTATTCGAGTACCGCAACCGGATCCCTTCTACCGCTGGCCCTTCAACGAGCCATCGTACGTCGCTGTCGGTGAGCTCGATGCGTCCCACGCGAAGCCAGATCTCTGCCCAGCCACCTGTCAAGTGGAGGTACGCCACCGTACACAGGTCGCGCCTGCGCGGTGGCAGTCCCGCCTCGACGGAGAATTCGTCGCAATAGGTAGTGCGCCACTGCTGTTCGTCTTTCTTGTCGCTATATTGAGTCGCGAGATCGTGGAGCCACGTCGCGAAAGGAATGTCAGGGAGCGCCGCATCGAGCCGGCGCGCGCTAACGTTTTTGGCGGACATTTCGTAGTAGCGCGCATCCAATTTGACGTCCGCATTCGGATCGTAAATCGCGTAGACGACCTCCTGCAGGTCGCGCGTTTCGGCCGGAAGCGTAGACCCGTCATAGATGATTTGCGCACGCAGCCTGATGTGATGAAGGCCGGCTTTCTTCGCGGACTCCAGCAGTGACCAGTCGAGCGCGCTTTCCCTCCTGTCGGTCGACACCGTGCCAACCGCAACGAGTTCGCCGCCGTCCACGGACGCGAAGAGATGCGCGCGATAGGCGACGGCCATTGGAAGTGTCAATACCGGCGGCATCTCGATCCCCACGGGCGGATTGGAGCCAAGGGGTGACACAGGCGTGCGCGCAACCGCGATGAGCGGAATCGCGGCGTGTTGAGCAAGCCGCGTGATCTCTGCATCGCCGCGGGCGATTGCGGCGCTGACTTCCGCTTGGAGCCACTGACCTTCGTCGTGTGACGTGTGTCGCGGCTCTCCGGTCGTCATGAGCGTTTCAAGCGCAGCGAGGACCCGTTCTCTGGTCGACGGTCGAGGCTCCTGCGCCGATGTGGATGCGGCGCTCAACAACATGAGGCTGAGAACCAGGCTTGGACGCATGAACCGGAATCAGCAATTGCCAGACCGGACGACGTGCGCCGGTTTCAACCACTTAGACGCCGGCCAGTCGTTTCCAGCCGACGGAATTGATCGCGCTTCTGACGTATTTGGTCGCTGAAGAGACCCAATACAAGATTGATGCATAATCGGGCCGACATGCAGGCCAGGCGACTGCTGTTGCTCCTCTACGCCGTCCTTTTCGCCGGTCACGTGGCCGCCCAGAAGCTGCCACCACGAGATCGCACAAACGCGACACCCGCTCGTGATACCGGGACGATCCGTGGTCGGGTTATTGGCGCCGACACGCTGAAGCCGATCTTTCGCGCATCCGTCAGCCTCTCGTGGGTGCCCGCGCCTTCGGACAGGAGCACGCCGGTTTCATCGCGACAGACAGTTACGAACATGGCGGGCGTGTTCGAGTTCACGGACGTGCCAGCAGGCTCGTATCGCCTGCTCGCGCTTCCCGGTCCGTTGTCCCCGCAATACGTACGCATAGGCTACGGCGCCGAGCGACCGATCGGCGATCGTTCCGGATCCGTCCAGGTAGTCGCGGGACGGACGACAGAGAAGATGACGATTGCGCTTCCACGCGGCGCGGTGATTTCCGGCGTCGTTACCGACGACTTCGCGGAACCCTTGACGCGGGTCGAGATCGTTCCAGTGTGGTTCGCCGGGCCGGGATCGCGCGGTCAACGATTCAACACGCCGGTGATGACCGACGATTTGGGTCGCTATCGACTGTATGGGCTATTGCCAGGAGACTACTTGGTGCTCGCGACTGCGGACAACCGAGACCCATTTGATGGAGATGCCGAGGGATTGCCGGGCTTCGTTTCGACGTATTACCCCGGCACGCCTGACTACGGAGCTGCGCAGCGTGTTCGTGTGATTGAGGCGCGGGAAATCTCCGGCATCGATTTCAAACTGGCTCGCGGGCGCAAGTACTCGATTTCCGGGACCGCCACAGACTCGGACGGCCGTCCGCTCGTCGGCGCTGAGGGTCAGCTCGTGCCGCGCGTGTCGCCGTTGTTTGGCGGCTCGATCATTCGTTTCATGACGGGCGATCAAGGCGAATTCTCCATCGCACGCGTGGAGCCGGGTCAGTACTTCGTGGCCGTACGCGAGAGCCATGAGCGCCGAACGCCCGTGCCGCGCGAACGAGAAGTCACGACAGTTCCGATCGACGTCGCGACAGCACACGTCGAAGGGCTCACAATCACCACGAAGCCCGCGGTCACGATCACCGGTCAGATCGTGTTTGCACCGCCAGGCCCGAAGACGCTGCCAGCTAATCTGCGCGTGTCGGTTGAAGGATACGAGACGAATGCTTTCGTGTGGCCGGCGGTACCAGCGATCGTTGCTCCGGATCTCTCGTTCACGATGCGTGGCTTGATGAGCGAGTGCCTGCTCCGAGTTGTACTTCCAGGCTGGTTCGTGAAATCCGTGATGCTCGATGGCCGCGATATCAGCGACGTCCGACGCCAATTCCAACGGGGCGAGCACGTCGCAATTGTTCTCAGTTCGAGTGGCTCAACGGTTGAGGGAACCGTTGTCGGTCCTGACGGTGAACCAGCGCCGAATAGCGCCGTGATCATGTTTGCGCAGGATCGCGCGGGATGGACGACGACCTCCGTGCGTCTCCGGCGCGCTCAGGTCGAATCGAACGCAAGGTTCAAGATCTCGGATCTCCTGCCGGGTGCGTACTACATCGTCGCTGGCGCGCGAGAACGTGTCTATCAGCCCGGCGCAATTGCGCCTTCGTACTTCGAGGCACTCACGGAGAATGCTTCGACGATCGTCATGGCTGAACGGGAGGTGCGAACTATCAGGCTGAGAATGCCGCGCTGACTCGATGCCCCTTCGAACTGGTAGCAGAGCGGACGCTATCGATATGAGGAACGATCGACAACGGCTCCGCGCAAGTACACAGATGAGATCCTGCGCGTGTTGGTGATGTCATCCAGCGGATTCGCGTCGAGCACCAGCAAGTCCGCGCTCTTGTTCACTTCAATCGTGCCAGTGTCGGTGAGTTTCAGGAACTGCGCGCCATTGCGTGTCGCAGCGACAAGCACCTGCATCGGCGTCATCCCGGCTTTGACCATGTCGAGCATTTCGACGTGGGCCGCATACGGCGTATTCCCGTCGGTGCCGAGCACAATCGTCACGCCGGCTGCACTCATCTTCGCCAGGTTGCGCGCCTGGATGCCCCAGAACGCCTGCGCATCGGGACGATCGGTGTTTGCCTTTTGCAAGGCGTCAAACTCGGTGGCAGGAAGCGTCGATCGCAGCCATTCGATATCTGCTGCAACTCCACGGTCGGGCATGTTCGGTCCCAGGACCAGCTGCGGATGCTGTTTGACCAGCGCCATGAACTCGTCGTCGAGATCCTTGTCGCGCACGCCGTGGGCGAATGCATCGAGTCCCGCGCGCAACGTTGCCTTGGCATCGTCAAGCGTATAAATGTGCGCGATAACGCGAATGCCGCGCTTGTGCGCCTCGTCGAGGACCGCCGCGTAGAGATCGGGCGAGAGCTTCTTCACCGTACCCATCCGGTCGTCGACCCAGATCTTGATGATGTCGACCTTGCGCGCGGCGTTCTCCTCGACAGCCTTGCGCGCTTCCGCGGGCGTGGTAACCCAGTACGGCGCGGTAGTGCGTCCTGGCTCGGGCGCCGTGATGCCGCGTCCTGCGGTGAAGAACTTTGCCATGCCGGGCATGGCCTGCGACCGGACCTCGTATGCGACGTCGGCCGTGTCCTGACCGAGGCTGAGAGCAGCGCCGACTCCAAAGTACGCCCGTCGCCGCAGATCGTCCAACAGGCCTTCGCGCGTTTGGCTCAGGTGAGTGTGCGTGTCGATGATTGCCGGCATCACGGTCTTGCCCGCGAGATTCACGCGTGCTGCCCCGGTGGGGACCCGCACGTTAGCGGCTGTTCCGACCTGCACGATCCGCGCGCCGTCGACGACGAAAGAAGCATTCTCGATCGGCGCCCGGCCGTCACCGACGATGACGCGTGCGCCCTCGAAGACGGTCACGTTGGCAGCCTGCGGCTGTGCGAGGGTTCGCTCCGCCAGTGCGGATCCAAGCACGATCAAACCGAGCCACAGCAGTCGTCGCATTTGTTCCTCCAGTCGCGTGAACTCTATCAAGATCGCGGCATTCGAGCACCATACCCGTCAGTTACTGGGAGGCGGAAGCAGTGATTAACGGGTGCGGCTTGCACGACGGCGTGCAGCTTGCTGCATGCCGCGCTTCATGTCGCGCGTGACTTCCGAGCTTTCCATCTTTCCGCCGCGCATTCAGCAGTTTTCGTCGGACACGAGCTCGGTCGCGTTGTGAAAACCTGTCGTCGTTCCGGATTCACCTCCGGGATATCGGAGGCCAGACTGCGGAGGCAGTGATGCGATTTGTTCGAATGGCGTTTCTGGCGGCGATGTGTGTAGTGGTTGCGAGCCAGGCGGTCGGTGCGCAAACAGTCGGTGCTGCACCAGTTGCGGAGGAGGACTGGCACACCACCGTCTACCCCATCCTCGCCTGGGTACCAATCGGAATAAAGATCGACGTCAACGTTCCGCCAATTGACGGTGATGGTGGCGGATCAGGAGAGATCCTCGACAGCCGGCTGGACGGTGCATTCTTTGGCGGCGTCGCGGCGTCCAATGGAACCTGGAGAGTTGAGGGTTATGGTTTGTGGGCGAGCTTCGGCGGCGAGCGGCCCGAGAGACCGTCCCTCAACGTGGATCTCGACCTCATCTACGGATCTGCTAAATTCGGACGCAGAGTGGCCCCGGACCTCTACTTGACGGGAGGAGTTCGACGGGTAGCGCTCGACTACGACATCGCGCTCGGCGACCTGCCGCATTTTTCGCGCAAGCCCGGTGTGTGGGACCCGATCGTCGGTATCGGCTGGCACCGTCGGAACCCGAAAGTCGAATGGCACGCCGCATTCGACGGTGGTGGGTTCGGCGTGGGCGCCGACGTCGACCTGAGCGCCGTGTTCAGCGTCGACTGGAAACCGATACCGCACTTCGGTCTCACCGCCGGCTACAACATTCTTTACTTGAAGCTTTCCGATTCGGACGCACCGAGAGATTTGACCGTGAAGATGACCGTTCAGGGCCCAACAATCGGGTTCGGGTTGTATTTTTGACTTGCAGCGCGCGGCGGCCGGTGTTCTTCCGCGGCTCGCTTAGAAGGCCTGTCCGATGCTGAAATAAAACCGGCTCCGCCGTTCACCGGGGCGCGGATCGAGCACGAAGCCGTAGTCGGTACGCAGTAACACCCACGGCGTCCGGAGACGAAGACCGACGCCGGCTGACTCGCGAAGATCGCTAAACGAGAAGTCCTTGATGGTGGGATACACGTTGCCGACATCGAGGAACACGACACCATCGAGGATCCGTATGACCGGCATGCGCAGCTCGTTGTTGAGAATGAAGACGGCGTTTCCGCCAGCCGGGATGTCGTTCACGCCGATAGGACCGACCGCATTCTGTTCAAAACCGCGCATCGTCGTGCTGCCGCCGGCATAGAACCGCTCACTCGTTGGTACGTCACCCCCAATACCGTTCGCGAGGCCAATGCGCGCGCCGGTGGCGAACACCAGGCGTGGTCTGATGATTTCGTTGGTGAACGGCTTCGGCTTCTCTGAGCGCAGCGGGAAGTAATGAAAGTATTGTCCGTAGTATTTCAAGTAAGGACGATCCGAGCCGAGCCAACTCGGAGAGTAGGCGAATGCCTGGGAGAGAAACGTTCCTTTCGAGGCATCGAGAACTTCGTCCCGTGTCTCGCGCGTGAGAGTGCTGCTCAGCGGTGTCACCCTCACCGTCTCCGTCGCGCCGACACCGAGTGACGGCTCGAGCGTGGTCGCCAGCTCGTAACGATAGCCGTAGCTCCAGACATACACCTTGCGGAACTGTGCTTCCTGTTGGATCGATGCGCCCTGGCGACTGATATCGAACGGATCGGTCTGCTCGGTCGGCGGATTGAGATCCTGTCGGAAATAAACACTTGCCGTTGTTTTTCGCGGCCACGACCGGAGAGACGGCTGGCTGACATAGATCCGTGCTTCGTGGATCTCGCTGTCATAGCGACCCTGCGCGCCGAAAACCCTCGCTCTTCTCAGGACGTTGTGAACGGAGAAATCGAGAATCCCGCCAAGTCCCCCTTCCGTGTCGTACGACAGTCCGTACCGCAATTGAAGCGGCTGGACTTCTCGAACTGAAACGTTGAGGTTGACCGCTTTTTGGGTGTCGGTCTGCGAATCCTTCGAGTCCTGGGTCCCACCGGAGACGACGGTCGTGTCGCCGCCGCCAGCATCGACTCGGGTGATATCAGCAATCGAATACGCACCAGTGCTGTAGAGATTCCGTCGAGAGCGTGCAAGGACGGCGAGATCGAGGGGCTGCGACGGCATCAGCTCGACCTGACCGCGAACCAGCTTTTCGCTCGTCCGCCGGTTCCCTTCGACATCGATGCTGGCGACGACGTTCTGGCGCCCTTCGACGATCGTGAATGCGACACTTACGCGACCCGCAGGGCGATCCAGGACGAGCGCGTATTCCGAGTGCATATCGTTGTATCCCTTGCTCCAATAGAGATCGCGAATGCGCTCGAGTGCGTGCTCCGCCCCGGCCGATACGAACGGTCCCCCGGCCGTGATTGGAAGCTTCGCAACGATGTCGTTAGTCGTGTAAACCGTGTTTCCGCTGGCGGTGATTTGCTCAATCTGGAAACGCGGTCCTTCGCGAACCGGCACGACGACGCGCGCAGTAGCTGCCTCGAATTCAAACCGTGGCGTATCGATCTCGGCCGACAGATATCCCTGTTCGTGGTAATAGCGTTGAAGCAGGCTTGTGACTTCCGGCGGGTCGGTGAAGACCTTACGGTCGAGACGTTGCTGCTCAATGATCTTGTTGAGGCGATCCGGCCCGATCCCTGAGGCCCGTTCGAAGACGAGCACCACGCGCTCGTATCGCGGTCCTGGTTGTATGCGGAACACGACCTGTCGCCGTTGACCGCTTTCCTCCAGCTCGTACTCGATGTGCGGCTGCAGGTATTTGTCGAGCATGAGCCATTCGCGCAGTGCGCGGACGCTATCGTTGCCACGCTGGCGATCGAAGACGCCGTGGTGCCAGGCGGTGCGAACGTTCTGCTGGATCTTCGACGGCGGTGTCGCCCCTTCGAACCGCACTTCGACGATCGGGCCGCTGCTCACGCGCAATCTGAGAGTCGCCTTGTCATTGTCGACCTGGCGTTCAAGCCGTACCCGTGATTGCAAATACTTCGACTCGATATAGAGTTTCTCGATTCGTTCCAGGCCACTGCGTGCGGCAAAGAATTCGTAGGTGTCCCCCTCCTTCAGTTTGAACAGCTTGCGCAGGCTCGCCTCGTCAAACGGGCCGTCAGCAGATACCGTCAGGCTGGTGATTGTCGGACGCCGACGGATCTCGCGGCGTGGCGCCGGAGCGCCGCCGAATCGCACATCGTGCCGGAAGTCGACGCGGTAGCTGTCGTCTTCTCGCTCACGCACACCGCGCATCTGAAACCGGCGCGTGACGTCGTACTCGGCGACCCAGATCTGATCGTCACTGTCGGCAAGATTGGTGGAGTAAATGAGTTTCACCTGGTCGGTCACGTTCTGACCGACGGTTAATCGCGCGGTGGGGTCGGTTTCGTTGGCGATGAGCACCGGCTCGATTCGCACTTCACTTATTCCAGTTGCGCGCTCGAGGCCGCGGCCGAACTTCGATCCGACCCGTCCGGTCAGATACGAGAGCGCCTGAATTCGCGCCACTTCAGATTCCTCACCGCGCATTTCGTCAACCGTGCGCCCGGTTACGACAAGAGCCATGATGTCCGGCTCGGGAAGCGGCGGGTCCGACGTCCAGTTGGTTTCTGTCTTGCCGGGTGTTCCTGCTACGGCAATCCGGACATCGTAATTGCTCGCCTTGGTGTTCAGGACGAGATCGACGGAGGGCACGATGCGACGATCGTCGACGAACGTGATGATGCCGCGTTCCACTTCGTAGCGGCGCGCGTTGAGTGTGATCTGCCCGCCCTCGGCGAGCGTCAACCGTCCGGTCAAGCCGGGTTCGTATGGCGTGCCGACGATACGGAGATCCGCATCGATCTCGGCGCGCGCGAGGTTGTTGTCGATCATCACTGGTGAGCCGGTGTCGACGTCGACGGCAAATCGTACGCGCTCGAGAATCGGATTCCGCGCGACTGTCAGATCCAGCGTTTTTGGGGCAGTGATGGCGGCAAAGAGTCCCTCATCGAAGTTGATGTCGGTGGTCAGCCCCGCTTCATTGATCGCGATCTGCCCCGCAACGAGAAACTCGTCCCCGCGCCGGTTCACACGGATTGTCGAGCTCGAGAGGCTGCGCAGAGCCAGTGGCGCATCGTAGGCGAAATCCTTGGCCGAGAATTGCAGATCGACATCCCGAATCGTGCCGTTCGCGAGCGTCACGCTGCCGGCACCTTCGAGAGCGCCACCGTTGACTTCGCCACTGAGCTTGGTCAGCTGCATGCGCGTGCCGGCCAGGTCCACGTGGGCATTGATATCGACTGCAGCGACGCCGAGATCGTCGCTGGCGATCGTCGCGTCAGTGAGGTCGAACGTGCCATCGAGTTCGGGCGCGGCTAGTGAGCCGTGTGCGCCGAGCTTCCAACTGGCGACGCCATCAGTGCGAACCTTTTCCGAGAGAACCGACAGGGCGGCGACTTTCAGCGCACCCTCCACTCTTGCATCGACGCGGCGCTCTCCGACGAGCCCGACCGTGCCGCTGGCAGTCACGTTACCGGCCGTGCCAGTCAGAGCCAGCCGTTGCACGGCTGCCTGCCCTGCGCTGATGGTGATTTGCGAAGGCTCCTGCTGCGAGAGTGTCAGGCGTTTGAGTGCGAGCTCGAGCTGCGGAAACTCGAGACGTCCCTCCAAGGCCGCGAGATCGGCGCGGGCTGCCGAGGCATCGAGGTTGACGCTGACATGGCCGGTGACTCCGGCGGGCATCCCGGGAATCGTCGACGGATCGAGATCCTGCACCGATGCCTTGATCGTGGCGGGACCGCCTCGGCGCGGAATCTCGACGGGCAACGGTGGAACAGCCTCGAGTGGGATCGTCCCAGCTGCTTCGATCGTCGCGCTGCCCCACTGGCTGCTCAGGCGTTCGATCTCAGCGGCGCCGCCGGCCAGGTGAGCGCGCAACTGAATGTTTGACGCGCCCGGTCCCAACTGCGGTGACGAAACACACCCGTTCTCCACCGTCAGCACCAGGTCTGGAACAATCGATTTGAGCGTTCCGGCGATCGATCCGGTCAACGTGACGGCGCCGGCAGTGGTGACGTTCATGTCCGGAGGCAGGAATCGCGCCAGCGTAGTCAGGTTTGCGTGTGCTTCGATGTCGAGATTGCCAGTGCCCGCCGCGGCGGTCAGCGGCAGCTCTCCCTTCACGGCAAGAGAGGATTCACGCGCCGTCAGATTCAGCCGATCGATCTTGAGACGTTCATTCTCGTATCGCAGCTCGCGAGGCGTGACCACACTGAACGGCTGCCCGTTCCACTCCGCCGAATGTGTTTCGACCGCGGCTGTTGCGTGCGCGTGCGCCGGCTCGGCGAGGTCACCGCTCGCATCGATCGAAGCCCGTAGTGTGCCAATGAGGGGAGCCTTGAGACCGAGCGGCAGCTTCTCGAGATCGAGATCGTTCGCGCGCAGAGTGACCGTCGTCGGCCAAGGGCGGGTGATAGCGACCTGCGCCTTTACGTCCGTGTTGAACCGCTCGGCCGACGCGGTAACTTCGGCCTGACCATTCGCAGCATTTGCAGTGATGACGATGCGGCCCAGTTCCAGTGGAGGGGGTGCGTCGGTCACATCCGTCGAACGCTGAAGACCATCGAGCTCGATCGAGTCGACGATGAGGTTGGCCGACGCTGCAGGCGCAGTTGACGTACCAGTTCCTTTGGCTTCTAGTTCGACGTTGCCGCGAACGCGTTGTCCACCGGGCAGCGTCAACGTCAGCAGTCGCAGATTGTCTGATTGCAGATCGAACGTGTAACTGGTTCGGTCGAGGTTGTAGGAGCCGGTGACCGTGATTCGTCCCGCCATCTCAGGTTGGGGCTTTTCAACTACCAGCCGTGTCAGCGTCGCATCGCGGCCGATTAGGGTCGCTTCGGCATCAAGCGATCCGAATCGTTCGCCGAGCGCGATGATGTCATCACCGCGAAGCGTGATGCTGGCAAGCGGACGCGCCAGCGTTCCGCGAATCGTCCCGCGCGCCTTAACCACGCCCGACACCGGCACTTTGTTCAGGGTAGTGTCGACAAGTCGTTGCAGATCGTTGACGTCGCCGTCGAGAACGAGATCAAGGCGCTGATTGCCGGTGAGGTCTACGGCCCCGCTCAACCCAGCGTGGGCGCCGTTCCAATATGCATCGCCACGCGCGATCGTCAGCGTGTCGGAGGTGACGGTCACGTCAGCGCCGACTCCAAACCCGGATGCAGTTCCCGCGGACAGCGACGGTGCTGTGAGGTTCGTGTAGGCGACAGGTTTGTCGAGGAAACCGCCGAGCCGTACATTGATGAAGGCGGTCCCATTGAGAGGTGCCGGAAGGAACGTCCCTTTGGCGCGGCCGAGAAATGTCTCCGCGGCAGTTGCCGTCGACGTCACGTCCAGGACAGTCACCTGAACGTGGCCTTGCAGATGACGACCCTTGTCGACTTGTACACGACCTCTCGCCTGCGCGCCGGCGGCTGCGAACTCCTGCAGGTCGGCGACGATGACGGTTCCGTCGCCCCGCGCCGAGAGCCTTCCGCCTACGGTCATTCCCGTTGCTGCCGACGCTGTTGGGATTGCAGTCAGCGTCGCAGTACCCGTTGCAGCCGGATAGTCGATTCCCGGCCACTCAGCATTGAGCTTTCCGTCGACTCGCGTGTGAACGACGCGCGACAGATTCAGGCCGCGCATGATCGCGGCGACATTGACGTCTTCGACGTCGGCGCGCAACCGTGAACGGCCACTCTGGTCAAGCGCCAGTTCTCCCTCCACCGATGCGCTACCCCAGGGGGCATCGACCTGCGCCGACGACATCGTCGCGTGACGTGCCTTCGCATCGTAAGCGGCACGCACGTCCGCGCGAGCGCCGGTGAGCGATCGAAGCCGCAACGCCGATACCGTTGCGCGTCCCTCAATGACCGGAGCAGACAACGGACCCGTCGCCTCCGCGTCCACGACGATCGATCCAGCAATTGGTTCAGGCGTGTCGACTAGCGCCGACACTCGGGCGGCATCGACAGTAGTGTGCAGAGTCAACCTCAGCTCAGGTGCAGCGAAGTTACGAACGAGCCCCGAGACCTCAGCACGTGAGCCGAACGCTTCGATCTGTAGCCGATCGATTTTGAGGTCGTCGTCGCCGCTCTCGAGAACGCCGGAGATGCGATCGATCGCGTCACGATGATTGCGTCGTTGTACCCTGCCGTCGATCCCCTCGAAACGGATCTGATGGCGTCGAGTGATCGTGTTTCCCTGGATGTCGATGTTGGACAAGACCATCGTGAGGTCTAACTGCTGCGCCTCATTTGCATATCGAATACGAGCACCCGGCATGGAAAAGTTCTTGGCGAGAAAGTCGACCGACTTCGCCGGCGCATTCGGGTCCTTCGGCAGCCGCGGAAGATTGTCACGACCATTGGCGTCGACGATGTAGTTGATATCAACATCCTCGACCACGCCCGACTCGAGGACATAGCGACCGCGGAGAAGATCGGTGAGACTCAAGTTCAGGTGCGCGCGACCGATCGTCGCAAATGCTGGCAAGTCAGTTACGCCTCGGGAACCGACTCGGAGATTCCGCAGGTCGAGCGAAAGGCCGAACACGCTGTATCGAAAATCATCGATCTGCAGCTCGACGCTCTGCGATGCCAGGAAGGTGGTCAGTCGAGCGAGGGCAAATCTACGAACCGGCGGCGATTGGAGGACAACCAGCAGGAGTACGACGAGCAGACACAACACACCACCGGACATCGCGAGCCGTCGAACGACTCGCCGCTTTCGCGATTGAGGCTCGGTGGGCCTCTCTGCCGGGACTGACAACCGTGGACTCCGGAACCCCCATCGTCGCACCATTCGGTGAGTCCACGCAAAGGCAGAAAAGCAAGCGCCCGGGCAGCGTGGAAAGTGGAGAGAGGCCGGATTAGCGCGTGACGCGTATCGCCGTCATCACCTTCTTCTGCGCCGCGGCGTCACCGGTTGTGAATTCGATGACATAGTCTCCGGCACCGAGCGCTGCGAGTGTCACATCTGCAGTGAGCCATCGCTGACCGGTTTGCGCATCGGTTCGCTCCCCCGTCGTCACGGGAATCGACAGCGGTTCGCCAGATCTGTCGAGCAATCGGGCGGTGCCTGGTTTTGCATCTGCAGTGGCAGAGAATTCCAGGTGCGCGCGTTCGGTGCGGCTGAATTGAAAGCTTCCAGCCGGCACGAGACGATTGCCGGTCGTCGGCCCGCGTCGAAACAGCATTGGCTGGCCAAGACTTGTTGCGAGATCGAGCCGCAGAATGTCGCTGAACGGCGAGGCGGATGGATCGCTCGCAGTCAGCGACGCGCGGATGTCGAGGTCGCCGGACGCGACTGGAGTCGACAACTTCACCGGCACAGCAAACGAGCGGTCCCCGGCCGGCAAAGGTACACGTGCGGTTCCCGTCGCATCACCGGCCTTGATGTCGAGCGCGATCGTGCCGCCATTGGTCCACGCTCGCCCAGCATCGCCTTGCGGCACTTCGCCGGCGATCCAGATGGTCGAAATCTGCTTCGATCCCGCGGCAGCAATCGGCACCGCATTCATGCTGAATCGCCAATCGGGCCGAAGGCGAGATAGTCCCGACATCGACGTCGTCACGGCGTCCTTTGACGACGTGGTCGGTGGGTTCGCGGCTTTTCGGGCCGCGGCGACTTCCTCCGCCGTCGCTGAGCGGTACCCGCGCCGCGCGCGTACGTCCACGCCGGGACGCTTCACTCTCACTTTGATTGCGTGATATTTGCCATCGAGCTTCGCGTTCGACGAGAGGTAACCAAGAAGGTAGTACGACGAGAGATCATTGGCGATGCGTTTCAGGCCGACGTCAAGGTCATTACTGTTCTGCACCGTCATCCCATCAGTCGCCTCGGCGAGCACGTGAAGGTTATCGGTTCGCCGACGGAGCATCGCGAAATCGGCGGTAATGGTCGGCGGAGGCTCCGGGCCGATCGCGTTGTCGAAGACCGGGAGACCGCGAGGATCGATCGTGTAGAACGTCGCGTTGGCCCGGTTCGCGGTGCCGATGATGTCGCGGAAGTACTGGTCGTCGTCGATGTTCGAGAGGTAGATCCGCTCCGCGTTGCACTGTTGCTGCTCGATGCCTGTGCCAATGACGTTCGGATTTTTCGTGGTGATCCTGCCGTCCGGACCGACGGTGATGGGAGTCGGAGCCGGCGGGCGTTCCTGAACTGTGCCTGTTGGGTCGTTGGGATCCTTTCGAAGCCGTGTCAAGTCAGGGTTTGGCCTGAACAACAGCCATCCTTCAGAGACGGTCACGATTGCCTTCCGCTCTTCACGCATATCACGGAGATACAGGACCACTTCACGTAGCGCATCGAGCGTGTTGCGCTCGTGTCGCCGCGCCTTCATCTCCTGGACGACATCCTTCTGATACGGCATCGGGTAACACGTCTCATACTCTCTGTCGCGTTCGTCTGTTATCAACGTCTGTCGCGTTCCCCACGGCCAGATGTTGCGGAGACCATCGGCGAGGACGACGGTTTTTCGCGCGAAGACGACGTCGGCGGCCGACATCGTCGAGGTCATAATTCCGACGAGGTCGTCTGGCCCGAGGACGCGATCGACAAACCGAATCAGGGGTTCGCGCGCATGCCAGGATCCTCCGATGCTGACGTGCGGACCGTCCAGGAAGAGTACGAAGACGCGGTTCCTTGGATTCGCAATGAGCTGTTGCGAGGCTCCGATGCTGTTCGGTTCAGAGCGCTCGGATTGAGGCCCCGCGGGGGAGATCAGGACGTGTTCGAACGTTTCAAGTTTCTGAGGCTTGTCGTCTTCGAAGATCTCGAACTCCTCGGCCTTGAGATCGAGAACCGGCTGGCCGTTGCGTGTCGGATATGCATCAACCCGGACGAAATTCGCTTCGGTACGAAAGACTTGCGGTGGTTGCTGTGGCTGCTGGGACGCGCCTGACTGGGCGACGACGATCGCGCCCGTGCCGATGGCAAGTGCTAGGAATCCGAGGATGCGGCTGCGCACAGGTCTCCCCTCCACTCCACAGGCGTGTTTTCGCTGGCTGTCATGAGTGTATGTCAGAAACGTTTATCCATTCGAACACGTGGCAATAGAATGCGTATGAGAGGTTAGATGTCAGCCGCGATGCTGGAGGCGGCGCGAATGCATGAACTTGAAGCCATCGCGTCTGAAAAGCCATCGCGCCTTGCGTCATCCGAGAGGCAGACTTTTGCTCGGCGTTCAGTCTTTCCCCTCAAATTCGTGAGCTTGCTCGCGTAGATAGAGTGGCAGTGGATTTGCGACGGACAACCGTTTCCCAACGCTGGAGGCGCCGTGAGCATCCCGCACTACGACGACTGGACAATCGACCGCTGGAGGCTCGAACCGAGACTGCATGGCTTGGAGATTGACGATCCGCCAGACGCTGACGTCGCGCCGTCGTTGTGGAAAGACCTGACTCTGGCCTTGGTTATCGCGGCGGTGCTGTGGATGACCGCCGCAATCGTGTTTGGTTGATTACGCCGCCGGACTGTCCCGCCACCCCTGAAGCTTGAGGCGCTCGCAGTACGCGCGCGCCCAGTTCAGCGCCAACCATTCTTCCTGGAAGAGTTCCTTCAAGATAACGTCGCGATCCTGAAGGACCTGCACTTCCACCGGCATTTCGTTCGGAAACAGAATGCAGCGCACGTCGGTCGTGCGGCGCCGCAGGCACCAGAGCATGCGCGCACCTGGCTGAACGGTATATGTCGACACGTTGGGCGGTGCTTCCTTCTCCACGCCAACTGAAATTATCAGGGAGTGCCCAGATTTAAACGGAAATGACGTCTCTACGTCAAGCTCGGCGTTTGATTTCAAGTGCGGTTCTGACCCCCCATATCCTTCCTTCCGTCTTCGGAACGTCCTGTCTTGGAGGTTCGGTTACGATAGGAGAAATGCGCGCATCGTTTTTCGTTCCATCTATTTGTCTCGCAATGGCTTTTGGCCTTCTGGCCTCTGAAAAGGTGGCTGGCACCTTCCCCGGGAAGGTGCCAGCCACCTTTTACGGAAAACGGGCGGGCATGCCCGTCGCTGTTGTGCCTTTGCCGGACGGAGCGATACAGCCGCAGGCGGTTGTGGACGCCAACGACGTCATCCACATGGTCTTTTTCAGCGGCAAGCCGGCTGGCGGCGACATCTATTACGTGAAGCTCGCGGCCGATGGTCGCAGACTGTCGCAGCCGGTCCGAGTGAACAGCATTGAAGAGTCTGCATTGGCGACCGGGTCGGTGCGCGGCGCGCAACTCTCGCTCGGACGCGAGGGATTCATTCACGTCGCCTGGCATGGATCGAAACCCAGCGAGGGCTCAGTGACTGACGTGCCAATGTGGTACGCGCGCTCCGCGGACGGCAAACGCTTCGAACCGCAGCGATCACTCTCCGGACGATCGACGGGTCTCGACGGAGGATCTGTCGCAGCCGATCGCCTTGGCCACGTCGCCGTGGTGTGGCATGCGATGGGGACCCAGCCGGGTGAAAACCATCGAACCGTTTACATTGCGAAATCTTCAGACGATGGCGCGACGTTTTCGGCGGAAGCCTCGGCCACGTCAGCCCCGGTTGGCGCGTGCGGATGCTGCGGCATGCGCGCGCTGTTCGATCGCAACGGCGCGCTGCACGTGCTGTATCGCGTGGCAACGGATGACAAGCGACGCGATACGGCGTGGCTGATGATTCAGGGGGCGACCGCCCGTCCTCCGGTCCGCGTCCACCCTTGGGAAATTCAATCCTGCCCCATGAGCACGTACGCGGTCGCCGAGGATGGCGACGGGATCATCGCCGCATGGGAAACCGCTCAGCAGATCTATTTCGCGTTTCTAAACTCGAAGACGGGCCGCGTCGGAGCGGTCTCTGCAATTCCCGGCACCGGTTCGCGTAAACATCCGTCGGTGGCCGTCAATCCCTCCGGCGAGCGTCTCATCGCATGGACTGAAGGGACGGGATGGAATCGTGGAGGCACTGCGAGCTGGCGGTTGACCGATCGCAACGGCAGGGAAATCGGCGCCTCCGGTGATGCGGGCCCAATTCCGGTGTGGGGACTGGTGTCCGCTGTTGCGCTGCACGACGGTTCATTCGTCGTTTTCCGGTAGAGCTAGCACTCTGAGCTCAGCATCAAGCTATGCGCGTGGTTCGTGCGTCAAAATCATGACGGCTTCCGTGAGATGATCGAATCATGCGAACTTTCTCCCGCCGCGTAAGTCTTGTGGTCGGGCTCGTGGCGACTGCGGCTGCAGTTATGAGCGCAGCCGTCGATGATCAACGTCCCACTCTTGCGCCATACATTCCCACCCCTCAGGATGTGGTGGACCGTATGCTCGAGGTCGCGCAGGTGACCAACAAGGACACGGTCTTCGATCTGGGGTGCGGCGACGGCCGGGTCGTGATCACCGCGGCGAAGAAATACGGCGCTCGTGGCGTTGGTATCGACATCGACAAGGATCGCATTTCCGAATCGAAGCGCAACGCGCGCGATGCGGGCGTCGCGCCGCTCGTCCGTTTCGAACAAGGAGACATCCTGAACGCGGATGTATCGACGGCCACCGTGGTCACGCTGTATCTCGTGTCGAGCGCGAACCTCAAGCTTCGTCCGATTCTCACGAAGCAACTGCAGCCGGGGGCGCGCATCGTTTCACACTCCTTCGGAATGGGCGACTGGCAGCCGGATAAGGTGGATAAGTTCACCGACGCGCGCGGCGACGAACGCGTGATCTATCTCTGGCGGGCCGACGGCAAGGTCAGGACTATTCCTTAATCCGAGGGGCTGCGCCCCTCGGACTCCCCTGCAGGCTCTCTCGCGAGCCGCTTCGTCGGCTCGCTCCGTTCGCCTGGCTCGCTTCGCTGCGCTCGCTCGCGTCGTCTTTCGCGGCACCCGTTCTAAAAACTAAAAAAGAAGATCAGATCAACCCCGAAGCGCTCAACCCGCCGGAAGAGGGAGTTGCGCTGGCGGGATCCTGATGCGTCGGTGCCGCTCGCACGCAGCCGTAAATACCGCGCGAGCTCGTATTCGGCCAGCAGCTCGTTGAATGGATCGGACGAGAACTCACGCGCGTAGGTCAGAAACAATCCTTTCCAGATCTCACGGCCGGCGCTCAAACGGAAGCTTGTCCCACCGGAGGTTCCGATCGGCTCGAGCTGCAGAAAGTCCAGACCAAGCTTTTCTCCCATCGCCGAAACGGCGGGACTGACGACAAAGCCGCTCGCGAGAGTGGCGGCGTGCAGCGCGAGCTCGTTGCGCTGCGCGGTAGCCAGTTCGTTGGCCGGCTGATTGAACAGCAGCAGCGACAAGATGTCGCTTTCCTCGAGGGCCGGGACACTGGTGAGTTCAAGTTCGGGCGCAGATGCCTGTCCGCGAAGCGCGGCGCGAATGAGCACGCTCGAGACGGTACGCGTCGCGGTAATCGAGATCAGCGGATCGAGTCCCTTGTCGCCGAGGAATCTCACCGTGCCGTCACGCTCGATCGTGAATCGGCGGCCCTGATACGCGTACGTGCCACGGATCGTTTGCAGCGTGCCGGAAACCTGGATTGGTTCATGTGGTGACTTTCGGATCGACACGTCGCCGCCGAGCGCGACGCTGATGTCTCCCAGGCTCGAGAGCGTCTCTCTCGAGAGGTGCATGTTCTCCCCTCGCACGTTCAGATTGTTCGTCGTCAGGACCCTGACGCGCAGCGTGAGGTTGTCCCAGATACTGGAGAGTCCCGGGAGTGATGATCGCGATGGCGTGGTTGGCGATGAGTCGGAGACGACGACGGCATACGGACGTTGCAGGCGCAGCAACAGCGTAGAGGCGTCGAGGGTTGCGCGATCGAGGGCCATGTCGCCTGAGATCGTCGGAGCGGCCAGAGTGCCAGTCGCGATGAACACCCCGTTCAACACCACGTCGCCAAGATCGTTGTGAAGCACTTCGAAACGTGTCGCGCTGACTTCGAATCCAATGTCGCCCAGCTGAAATGCACGCGTGCCCGCGGTGCCCGTCAGGTCCATCGGATTGCCCTTGCTGTCCTCCAGGTGAAAGCGCTCGATCTTCACCGCCTCGGGCACGAACGTAATGTGGGCAGTGCCGTTGCGATACCGAACGCCGGTTGCGGGTACTTCGAACGATGTTCCCTCCACGTTGATGAATCCGTCGAAACTTGGATTGCTGGCTTGTCCTTTCACTTTCATGTCGAGTTCGGCGGTGCCCACGACGTTTCGGACGGATGTCGTGAGGCCTTCGAGCAGCGCCAGCTGAATGGTGCTCGACCGGATGGCGACATCAACCGCCTTGGAGGTAGCAGTGGGCGAAAACAGATCGATGGGCACCGACCCGCTAGCGGTCAGCCACACACCTGGACTCTGATCGATCCGCAGGTCACCAGTGATCGACTCACCCGTCCATCGCCCGGAACCTGTAATTGACTGAAATGTGAACTCCCGGACGCCTCCTTCGTCGATGCGTCCCGCCGCGGCAATGGTTGGATCGGAAACGGTCCCGCCGATCGTGACCGTTGCATTCAAGCGGCCGCGATAGCCGGCGATCGACGGAAGGAGAGGTCGAAGGTCCTGCAACGGAACGTCTTCGATCTTGATCGACAGATCTCCCATCGTGGCAGCCCGGCCGAGATCGCCCGCGATCGAGATTCGACCGGCGACTCCCTTCCCGGTGTCGAAGACCAGATCGCGTGCCGACAGTTTCGACTGGTTCCAGGAGATGATCGGAGAACCCGCCTTGGCGTTGAGCAGCCATCGCTCGTTGCCCAGTTCGACTTGCAGCGAGGCGACATGCAGCTCGTTGTGTTCAGCATGAACCAGGACATTCCCGGACATGCGTGCGACTCGCGAATCGGGCAACCGTGCGTCAAGTTCTCCCTGTAACCGCCGCTGACTGTAGGTAAGCTTTCCGGAAGCATTGGCAACGGTTCGTCCGAACGCAGACACGAACGAAGCGGTTGCGTCGCCAGAGATCGTGGCGTCGGCAAGACGAGAGGCTGCACCCTCGATGTGGTATTTGCCGGAGGTGCTGAGCGCACTCACGCCTGCCACTTCGACTCTGGATGCGGTGAACGTTCCGTCGACCTTCGTGTGTTCGACCGGTCCGATGGCGCGTCCGCTAAACGTGCCGGCTCCCTTCACGTCGATCGGCAGAAAGTCCTTCAGCCGCGCCGCATCGGAGACTTCCAATTGATAAGTAAAGTCTGAATCGCCGCGCGACACGGCAATGGTTCCCTTACCCGAACCGGTGCCAAGGGGGGTTTTGATCTCAGCCGTCTTCAGTGTGGCCAGTCCTCGATCGAAATTTCCGTCAATCGAGAGGCGCTCGATCTCGACCCCTTTCACGCGCGACGGGGTTAGCGACACGGAACCCGACAGCTCACTGACGCCGCTGTCGAATCCCGTGCCGAACAGGCCCGGCAGCGATCCGTTCATGTCGAAGGCACCATTGAGTGTTCCCGTCACCCGAGAATCACCGGTGAGAATGGCGGCGTCGATATCGGCGAACTGACCGCGGCCGCTCCCTTTGAGCGAGTCGTTACGAATCTGCAGATCGAGCGTGGTTTCCTTGAAGAGGCCGCCGAACAACCGGGCGCCCACGTTTGCGCCTTTGACGTCGATCGTGAGGTCATCGAGCGATGT
>Ga0075421_100002504_pt1 | contig 21953 bp, 21 predicted proteins | sample SoiMetdeltSBSDD5_FD_75292 | JGI IMG/M metagenome (GOLD analysis project Ga0075421, IMG submission 75292) | Bulk soil microbial communities from a Populus tree surrounding site in Tennessee, USA - Soil MetaG P. deltoides SBSDD5 | ecosystem: Environmental > Terrestrial > Soil > Tree plantation...
GGCAAAAAGCGCAGTTGCAGTGGATCGTGCAGGGTTTACGGACGTGTTTGTAATGGGAATGCTGATGAGGTGCATGACAGTGAGCGCCAGGCCGATGGCGACGGGAGCCATGAGCCCCGCGCCTCCCTTGGCCCGCGTCACACGCGCGATGATGAGGACGAAGACGGCGGTGAGAATGAGTTCGGCGAGGAACGCGCTCACCACATTGTAACCCCCGGGCGAATGCGCCCCAAATCCGTTCGAGGCATAGCCGCCCGCGGCGAACCCGGTCTTGCCTGACAGAATCACAAAGAAGACAATCGCCGCCAGAATGCCCCCCGCGAGCTGGGCCAGCACATAAGGGACGATATCCTTGGCATCGAAACGTTGGGCCGCAGTGAAGCCGATGGTGACGGCCGGGTTGAAATGGCCCCCTGAAATCGGTCCCACGGCATAGATCATGACCATGACTGACAGGCCCACGGCGAAGGGGACGCCCAAGCCGGCAGCATTGCCGGAAACGACCGCCCCGCCCAGAACGGCCGAGACCAGCATGAAAGTACCGATCAGCTCAGCTGCAAGCCGCCGTATCCACAAATCAGAAACCCCTCAAGCCCGCCCATCTATTGCGCGGCACTATGACTGATTCGCGGCGATTTGTGGCGGAATTCTGCGAGTTTTCCCCAAACCACCTATTCGGGAGTATTTTCGAGCGTATAGCGCGTGCACACCTGCTTGATATGCGTGGGCAGGATGAAGAGCCCGGGCTGGGCAGTCCAATAGCAGCGCTCGACATACGGGATCTGCTTGTTTCCGCGCTGCGACACCGTCCCGAACTCATAAGCGACGTCGTTGCTGTAGCGCGCATGCGGCTCGACCCGGCCAGTCCCCTTGATGAAGCCGACATGATTGTCCCTGCTTTTGCCTCTAGCCTCAGCCGGGCTGTGTATCAGGACGACAAGTGTGCAGGCGATCACAGCAAGTGGAATTTGCTTCTTCATCGGCGTCTTCCCTCGGGCAAGCTCCTGGCTCCAGCCTATAGGAGCAGGAGCCCACAGGCCAGTTTCTTCTAGGGTCGAAACCTGGTTCCTAATTCTAGAAAATAGTCCTTGACAGCGTGACGCTCGAGAGGCATGTTCTTGTCATGCTCCCCAAAGTGGGCGGGCGGATCACACTTCACCTCGAAAGCACAACAATGGAGCCGGCAGTCGAAAGAAACTGCCGGCTGAAAAAATTGTATGAAACAAGCCTCTCAGAAACCGACTCTCAGCCCCACGAGCACGTTGTGGGATTTGTAGTCGGTGTCGACATCGACGGTACTGCCGCCCGCGCTGGCTTCGAGCTCGGCATCGTTGATCACCTTGTAGCGATAGCCGACATCGATGCCGATGTTGGGCGTAAGCCCGAAGGCGATGCCGCCGCCCAGCTGATAGGCGAAGGCCCAGTCGGAATCATCGATACCATTCGTCCCGGCAGGTGTATCGAAATCGACATCGAGCCTGCCCAAGCCCACGCCGCCGCCGATGTAGGGTCGGATCACGTTCCCAACCGGCACGTCGAGCCACAGATTGGCCAGCACGAAGGTCGCATCGGCGTCTCCGTCGAGATCGGCCGTCGTGGTGGTCCCGGGCACGAGCGGCGTTGTGACGATTTCTCCGTCGACATCATGCCAATGGCCGGAGAGCTCGATTTCGGCCCTAATCCAGTCATTGAAATAGGCCCCGATCGCAGCGCCGGCCATGAAGCCGTCCTCAAGCTCGGCTTCCGCGTCGATGACGTCGCTTCCCGCCGTTGTCGTGGAAAACTCGATATCGGTGTCGGCGATGCTCCAGCCACCGAAAACGCTGACATACCATCCAATCCCGTGTGACGCGGGTCCAACGTCGATGTCGGCGGCCTGCGCAACGGGTGTGAGCGCCAGCAGCATCGAGGCCGCGCAGACGCCGGTTAACAGAAATGAACGCATGATGTATTTCTCCCCAAACATCACTCGACTGATCGGCGCCCGCCTGACGAGCCGAGCCCCACACTTATGCTTAACGGATGGTGATTAATAAAACGTCAGGAGCGCCTACGCGCAGCTTCGATGTTGCGCCTCTGCCACAGGAGCGGAATTCCCGCGAGACGGGGCGCGCTCATATGGCATAGTGACGGCAATCGAATCGATTCCCATATAGGCACTCCCGTCCGGCACATGTCCAAGGTACGAGATCTTTTTGAACAACTGGAGGCGGAAATCGCACCCAATGCTGCAAAATCCCGCGTGACGCGCGAGCGTCCGCGTGGTCCCGGCGAAACCTACACGGCGGCCGACATCGAGGTTCTCGAAGGTTTGGAGCCGGTGCGCCGCCGGCCCGGCATGTACATCGGCGGCACCGACGAAAAGGCGCTGCACCATCTTTTCGCCGAGGTCATCGACAACTCCATGGACGAGGCCGTGGCGGGTCATGCCGACTGGATCGAGGTTGAATACGACAAGGAGGGGTGGCTTTCCGTGACCGACAACGGTCGCGGTATTCCGGTCGACCCGCATCCGAAATTCAGGAACAGATCCGCCCTCGAAGTGATCATGACCACGCTGCATGCCGGCGGCAAATTCGATTCCAAGGTCTATGAAACTTCAGGCGGCCTCCACGGCGTTGGCGTCTCGGTCGTCAACGCGTTGTCGGAAATTCTCGAAGTCGAAGTGGCGCGCGGCCAGCAGCTCTATCGTCAGACTTACAAGCGCGGCAAGCCGGTTTCGAAGCTTGAAAATCTCGGCAAGACTCACAACCGCCGCGGAACCCGTGTCCGCTTCAAACCGGACCCCGACATCTTCGGCAAGCACCCGAAATTCGATGCCGCCCGCCTTTACCGCATGGCGCGGTCCAAGGCCTATCTCTTCGGCGGGGTGGAGATCCGCTGGATCTGCCATCCCTCTCATATCAAGGACAAGGAGGCTGTTCCGGAAAGGGCCGAACTCCGTTTCCCCGGCGGTTTGAAGGATTTTCTCGAGGACCGTCTCAACGGCAAGCAGCGTGTTGCCGATGAAATCTTCTCAGGCCGCGTATCGAAGCCGGGGGGACACGGCTCCGTCGAATGGGCGGTTGCATGGTTCGCGGGCGAGGATGGCTTCATCTCCTCATACTGCAACACGATTCCGACGCTTGAAGGCGGCACCCATGAGCAGGGCTTTCGTTCGGCCCTGATGCGCGCGCTCAAGACCTATGGCGAGATGACCAGCAACCGTCGCGCCTCCATCATCACCGCCGAGGACGTGATGGAGCAGGCGGGCGCCCTCCTTTCCGTCTTCATCCGTGAGCCCGAGTTCCAGGGCCAGACCAAGGAGAAGCTGGCGACCGCCGATGCCGTGCGCATCGTCGAGACCGCCGTACGCGATCACTTCGACCACTGGCTCACGGGCCACCCGGCTCAAGCCGACAAGCTGCTCGACTGGATCATCGAGCGGGCGGATGAGCGCATTCGCCGCCGGCAGGAGAAGGAAGTCGGTCGCAAGAGCGCCGTCAGAAAGCTGAGGCTGCCCGGCAAGCTCGCCGATTGTTCGGCAACGCAGCAGCAGGGTTCCGAGCTCTTTATTGTCGAGGGCGATTCCGCCGGCGGCTCCGCCAAACAGGCGCGGAACCGTGAGATGCAGGCCGTGCTGCCCCTGCGCGGGAAGATTTTGAACGTCGCCAGCGCCGGTGCCGGCAAGCTCTCGCAGAACCAGCAGCTCGCCGATCTCGTCCAGGCTTTGGGCTGCGGCGTCGGCACCTCCTATCGCGGCGCCGATCTGCGCTACGACAAGATTATCATCATGACCGACGCCGATGTCGACGGCGCCCATATCGCCTCGCTGCTCATCACCTTCTTCTATCGCCAGATGCCGCAGCTCATCGAGGACGGCCATCTTTATCTGGGGGTGCCGCCCCTCTACCGCCTGTCGCAGGGCCCGAAAGTGGCCTACGCGCGCGACGACAAGCACAAGGAGGAAATCACTCGAAAAGAATTCACCGGCCGCGGCAAGATCGAAGTGTCGCGCTTCAAGGGCCTTGGCGAAATGCTCCCCGCCCAGCTCAAGGAGACAACCATGGATCCCTCCAAGCGCCAGCTCCTGCAGGTGAAGCTCCTGGAGGATGAGAAGAAGACCACCTCCCGCATCGTCGAGCAGCTCATGGGCAACAAGCCCGAGGAGCGATTCAAATTCATCTCCGAACGCGCCGAATTCGTGCCGGAGGAGGAGATTGATGTGTGAGGTGGCTCAGTTCCATTTCGTCATGGCCGGGGCACAGACCGGGCCATCTTTTTGGATTCAGGATTTTGCTCGTCACCCTCGGCGAAAGCGGGCGGTACGCGCACAAAGCGTAGCAACCCGAACAGGATTTTCTCGGCTCCGGACTGGAGCATCACCCTAAGGCCTCGGGCCCGATCATTTCTTCGGTTTTGATATCAACCAGGCTCGTTTCGTCCCCGCAAACCTCACAGTCTGAATTGTCGAGCAGAGCCGCGATTTCCCAAGCCTGCCGCTCGACATTCCAGCGCGCGATGGCGTCGCTCGTAACGTTATCGCTGCCACACCTGCTGCATATTGGTTTGAAAGTTTGCCGACTGTGAGATTGCATCATGTGATCCCTCCAAAGCAGAGGAAACTAGATTGCTCCAATTGCGACTATGTCAACTGCTATCATGCTAGATTCGCACAACTCAGCGTTCAAACTAGTGCACCCTCACAATGCGTTCTTTTACGACAGTGAGATCATACAAGAAGCCTTGCCAACCTGCACGGCGAGCATTTGCCGAGAGCGGCGTACGTGCTCTGAACATCTCGGGCAGCTGAAGATCGCCCGGTAGATATAGATTGCGAAGTTTCCTGGGTTGCCGTTTGTCAGCACTAGGAACAATGGAATGAAGATTCCCGCTTCCATCCTGAGGCTTTGAGGCCCCCATGCCGCCCCAAGAATTGTCTTCGGCAATGCTCCAATATCGAGTGACGTCGCCGCCTTTACTTGTGCAACATAACCACAGAAGTCACATATCACGTCTGCACAACGAAAATTGTCAGGCAATACGCGCAAAGTCCGACGTCTTTTGCATCGCGGACAGTTACAATGCTTCGTCACTGCTCGTTCGCCAAATGCGCCCAGCAATTGCTTGGAAGTCCTCATCTGATTGGCCTCTCCCTGCCGATTCAGATGAGACGAAACTACCGCGAGTTTGCTCGGTGCTGTATATCACATTGCGATACCGAGCGACGCGCTGCAGCATCAAGTTGCACTTGGGAACCGGAGCTAGTGCGAGTCCTCACGATCAAAGCTGGATTCCGGCGTGCGCCGGAATGACGATGAGGAGGGTGGTGCAGTGGTGTTGCGGAGGGCAGATGCGCGGATCAAGTCCGTGCGTGACGGCTGAGAGAGTCGTCATGGCCGGGGGAAGACCCGGCGAACTTCTTACTCGTCACCCCGGCGAAAGCCGGGGTCCAGCTTTGGGCACTGGCAACGTGAAGCTGGATTCCGGCGTGCGCCGGAATGACGAAGGGGGAGAGCTTCACCACCCCCGCTCCTGCGACTCCCGCCGTACCCGCGACTGAAAATACCCAACCGCGATGTCCTCGCGCGTCAGGCCGATGTCGCGCAGCATGTGGTCGCTGAGCTGCGACAGCGCCTGCTGCGTGCGATGGAGAACGAGCCGATCGAAACAGATTCTGATTCGGCGGCCGATGACGCTCCTGCCGCGTTCCAGGAGCGATATCTTTTGCGTCGATGCATTCATTCGTCTTCTCCCAACGAAACCAACGGGCGGCCGATACGCGGGCCGCCCGTCCTGTCAACCGCCCCAGGCAAACCGAAGAATTTAGATTCCGAGCGGATGGCCGCGTCCGGCCCAGTTGATGCGATTGAGCTCCGCAAATCTTCCCGACCTGATATCGCTGCGCGACAGGCCGATGTCGTGGAGCAGATGATCGTCGAGGTCCATGAGCTCCCGCTTTGTGCGCTCTTCGCGCATGCGGCGGGCGAAGCTTGCGAACGTGCTGGCAATTATCATGGTGATTGATTCCATGGCGGCCGAGCGGGCCGCCATGTGGTTGAGGCTTCTGCCTGTGGTGAAATCTGACATGGGACGCTCCATTGAGTGGGGTGACAGGGCTGTTCCTGGGCTGCCTTTCTTACAAATTCGTTAGGAACCGGCGCTGAACGCCCCATTCATGTACCGTTTAGCTTTGGAGGCCGAGCCTTGACGGGGAAGCGGGTTGCGCCCCAACGTCATCCGATGAAGACCGCCATTCTCATCACTCATGATACGGCCGAACGCGGCGATGATCGCGTCTCCGCCTTCCTGAAGTCCAAGAATTTCAAGCTCTTGCGGTCCTGCCCGGCTGAGGGCGGGAAGCTGCCGGAACTCGGCGCCGACACCGCCGCGCTCGTCGTCTATGGCGGCAAATACGGCGTGCCGGAAAAGGAGATCTATGCGTTCCTCAAAGATGAGATGCGCGCCATTGGCAAAGCGCTGAAATGCGACATTCCGCTCCTCGGCATTTGCCTGGGCGGCCAGCTTCTGGCCCATGAGCTCGGCGCTGCGGTTAGTCCGCATCCAAAGGGAGTTCACGAATACGGCTATTATCCCTTAATGCCCACGGAGCCGGGCAGGGCGTTCATCCCCGACGACCTCATGGCGCTTCAGTCGCATTATCATCAGTTCGGCATTCCGAGAGGGGCCGAAAGATTGGCGTCGAGCGAGCTCTACGAAAATCAGGCCTTCCGTTATGGCTCCAAGGCCTTTGGGCTGCAGTTTCATCCTGAGGCCTCGCGCCGTTCCCTCGAACGCTGGATCGCCCGGAGGGGCGAGCGAAATTATGCCGAGGGCGCCCACCCGCCCGAACGTCAACTTGCCGATCATGCGAAATTTGATGCAGAACTCGGCAGGTGGTTCGAAAGTTTTCTCGAAAAATGGATTGCGCCCGCGCTCGAAAAATCCAAAGCTGCATGAGCATGGACATGTCAGGCCCCGGTCGATGACGACGCTCCTCAAGCTTCCACCGCTGGAGACGCGGAACCTTCTCGTGCGCGAGCTCGAGCCGCGCGATGCCGATGATTTCACGACCTACATGACCAGAGCCGACTATCAGCGCCACATCACGATGCGCCTTTCGACTCCTCAGTCGATTCGCAGCCATGTCCTCAAGGCCGTCTCGCGCCAGAGCATGAAGGTGCGCAATGCCTATGCTTTTGCCGGCGAGCTCAAGCAGAACGGACGCGTCGTGTCCGACGGCTTTCTTCTCTGCCATGGCCGGCTGGCGGAAGTGGGCTGGGGCGTCAATCCCGATTTCTGGCGCCGGGGCCTGGGCAGCGAACTTGGGCGCGTGCTCATTGCTCAGGCTTTCGAGCGGCTGGAATGCGAAAGAGTCTGGTGCAAGATCATGGGCGGCAACACCGCCTCCCGCCACCTTGCCGCGCGTATCGGTCTCAAGTCGATCAAGTCTCATCCGGATTTTCCTGTGGGCGGCGGTCGGGTGAGATCGGTCGAATTCTTCGCCATGACGGCGCGGGAATACTTCGAGGCAGTCTACTGATCGGTAGAATGAGGAAGAGGATGACCCGGCAAATGGATCACACCATCCCTTTGCGTGCCCGCAAGGAGAGCGGTGGCACACCCGAGATGCAGAAATGGTATCTGAAATCCGAGACCGGACCTTTGAAGGACGTCCTGCTCGGCCCGGCTGAGAGCTTCCGCTGGCTGGGCCTTGAGAATGCCGCCTATTCCTCCCTCGTGCGCGACACGCTTCGCAAGGGCTACAGGTTCGACAAGCAGCTCGCCATGCGCCAGCACCGAGAGATGGTCGATGCCTATGAGGACGCAGGTGTGACCTGCCACTTTCTCCCCGTCGACGAACGCGTTCCCTATCAGGTCTATGCCCGCGACTCGTCCTTCATGTCGCCCTATGGTGCCGTCATCTGTCAGCTCGCCAATCCACGCCGACGCGGCGAATATGCGCCGGTGCTGCGTTTCTATCTCGACCACGGCATTCCTATTTACGACATGATCAGCGCCGGCAATTTCGAAGGCGGCGACTTCAACATCATCCAGCCCGGCGTCGCCCTCGTCGGCTACACCGATCACCGCAGCGAGGAGGTGGCGGCACGCCAGGTGGCGGACTGGTTCACAAAGGAGGGCTGGGAGATCAAATTCGCCCCCATCGACCAGTTCTATGTGCATATCGACCTCATGGTCTGCATGCTCAACGAACACTGCGCCGCCGTCTGCCTCGACACCACCGAAGACCATATCGTCGATTGGCTCAAATCGAAGAAAATTGAGATCATTCCCGCAACCTTTCGGGAAACCATGGCGCTCGGCTGCAATGTAGTGGCGCTTGGCAACGATCGGGTGCTTTCGACCCTTGGCGCGACCGATCTCAATGGCAAGATGCGCGCGGCCGGATTCAAGGTTTACGATCCGGAAATGACCATGTTCACCTGGGCAGGGGGAGGCGTGCATTGCATGTGCCAGCCCTTGCGTCGTGACGTGGCCTAATCAAGCTTTGCGCGAGCTCTGCAACCTCGAATAACCTGGATTCATTGTGCCGTGCACGGTTGCAGCCCCTTGCCGGAAAGCCATTCTTAACCGAGGGCATGACAAGCTTCGTGCAACTGTGACTCTCGGAAGCACCCACAAATGCGTCCCCATCGATACCTCGCCATAACCGGCTGCGCGGTCCTGTTGAGCTGGGTTTCGATTATCATCCTGGTCTATAACATTACCGGCCAGCTTCGCCTGCAGCGGGGCGAGTACGATGAACTCACCCGACAGCTTCTGAATCTCGAGCAAATGCGAGCTTCCATTGTCGAGATCGCGGCGGCCGACGACGAATACATGATGCTTGGCGCCATCAATCGCATCGAGCACGCCATGGGCCGGGACCAGCTCGCGCGCGACCATGCCACCGAAGTCGTCTCCGGCAAGCAGAACTTCATGCATGCCTTCAATCAGTTGCAGCAGCTCCTGATATCGCCATCGCACGAGGCGGTGCTTTCCGCAGGCGAGTCGCTCTCCTGGCATCCCTTTTTTGACAGCATCCGCGGCAAGTACTTCGGGTATTTGGCCGCTTCCGAGCGCTTGAACAAGATCGCGGGCTCGAGCATTTACATGAGCTACGTCATGAAGCTCCTGGGCGAGCGGAAATCCTATCAGAAGTCGCTCACCTCCGAGCTTGGCGAGCGCATCGAGGAGGTCAAGAACCGTCTCGGCAATCGTCATCCGCTTTTCGAAGCGACGATCAGCGAGGCGCGCGACACGCTCCTCAAGCTCATGATCCTCGCCATGGCTCCGGCTCTCCTGACAGGCTATCTGGCCTTGCGCGGCATCATGAGGATGTTCGGCGAAATCTCTGCGCACAAGGAGGACGTCACCAAGTCCAATCAGTCTCTGGAAAATGCTCTGGCCGAGCTCCGCCGCGTTCAGGAGGCCGTCGTCCAGGGCGAGCGGCTCTCGACGCTGGGCAAACTCACGGCCACCGTCAGCCACGAGCTGCGCAATCCCATGTCCTCCATCCGCAATTCCCTCTTTCTCATCCGCGAATTCGCAGGCGACCGCGACAAAGTCCGCAGCAATGTCGAGCGTGCCGAGCGCAGCATCGCGCGCTGCGACAACATCCTCGGTGATCTTTTGGAATATACGCGTCAGCGCAGCCTCAACCTGAAGCCTGCCAGTCTTCAGGGCCTCGTTCGAGACATACTGAGCGAACAGAAGCATCCCCCGGAGATCAGGCTGGTGACTGACCTGCGCGGTACCGACGCCCAGGTAATGATCGATGCGGAACGCTTCCAGCGCGTCGTCACCAACCTCATCCAGAATGCCGCGGAGGCAATCCGGACCGGACGCGGCTTCGGTGAGATCAAAGTGCAGACCGGGCTTGTCGGCGAGCAAGTGTTCCTCGAAATCGCAGATGATGGGCCCGGCATGTCCCGTGAGATTCTGCCGCGGATTTTCGAACCATTGTTCACCACCAAGAGCTTTGGTGCAGGCCTGGGATTGCCGACGGCCAAGCACCTCGTTGAACAGCATCAAGGCAAGATTACGGTTAACTCGCAGGAGGGCGTCGGTTCGAGCTTCCGCGTCACCCTGCCGCTGGCCCCTGCGCGCCAGGGCCGCGCTGCCTGAGGCGACGGGAAAGGAATCCTTGCCTCGGCGCGCTCACCACGTTTACATAGCCCCCGGAGAAGGGGCAGTCAGCTTATCGGAAACATTCGGCAACATGGAGGGTTGAATGACCATGAATGGAAGTATTAAGACGCTGGCGGCCGTTGGCCTATCCGCTGGACTTCTCTGCGCGGCGGCCGCTCCGGCGCTCGCGCGCTCCTCGTCCTATTGCGACGCCTATGCCCGCGACTACGCAAATCGCACCACCCACTCTGGTGAAAACGTCGTCGGCAGCGCCCTGACCGGCGCCATAGGCGGAGCCGTGCTGGGCGGTATTCTCGGCGGCAAGGATGACGTCGGCAAGGGCGCTCTCATCGGAGCAGGCGTCGGCACTACGGCTGGCGCGGTGTCGAGCTCGGGCCGCTGGCGCCGCAATTATGAATATGCCTTTGATCGCTGCATGTCCTCGGGCCAGACCGCAGGCCGTCCGACGCCGGGCTCGGAGGAATGGTACGACTATTGCGAAGCCAAATACCGCTCCTTCAATCCCGACACCGGCATGTATCGCTCGGCCTCGGGCGGCTGGAAGCCCTGCCGGTAAAAAAGAACAAGGCCGGAGAGCCCCGCTGCTCCCCGGCCTCGCGCTGCGCCGGAGGTAAGGCTCAGCAGGAATAATACATGTCGTATTCGATAGGATGCGGCGTGTGCTCGAAGCGGATCACTTCCTCCGTCTTCAGCTCGATGTAGCTGTCGATCAGATCGTCAGAGAATACGTTCCCCCGCTTTAGGAACTCGCGGTCGTTGCTCAGCGCCTCCAGCGCTTCCCTGAGGCTTCCGCACACCGTCGGGATGTCCTTGAGCTCGGCCGGCGGCAGATCGTAGAGATTTTTGTCCATGGGATCGCCGGGGTGGATCTTGTTCTGGATGCCGTCGAGCCCGGCCATGAGCAGCGACGAATAGGCGAGATAGGGATTGGCGGACGGATCGGGGAATCTCACCTCAACGCGCTTCGACTTCGGCCCCGAGCCATAGGGAATGCGGCAGGCTGCCGATCGGTTGCGCGAGGAATAAGCGAGAAGAACCGGCGCTTCATAGCCAGGCACCAGCCGCTTGTACGAATTGGTCGACGGATTGGTGAAGGCGTTGCAGGCGCGCGCGTGCTTGATCACGCCGCCGATGAAATAGAGGCAGAGTTCCGACAGATCGGCATACTGATTGCCCGCAAATAGCGGCTTGCCGTCCTTCCAGATGGAGAAATGACAATGCATGCCCGAACCATTGTCGCCCTTCACCGGCTTCGGCATGAAGGTCGCCGACTTGCCGTAGGCATGCGCAACGTTCTGGATGACGTATTTGTAGATCTGCATCTGGTCGCCCATGCGCACGAGCGAGTTGAACTTGATGCCGAGCTCATGCTGGGCAGACGCCACTTCATGGTGATGCTTTTCGACCGTTACCCCCATCTGTGCCATGGTGGCGAGCATTTCCGAGCGCACGTCCTGCGCTGAATCCTGCGGGTTGACGGGGAAATATCCGCCCTTGGTTCTCATGCGATGCCCGGTATTGCCCGACTCGTAGTCCCGGTCGCCGTTGATCGGAAATTCGTAGGAGTCGATCTTGAAGCCCGTGTTGTATGGCTCGTTGGAGAACCTCACGTCATCGAAGATGAAGAACTCGGCCTCGGGCCCCACATACACCGTGTCGCCAGCCTTGGTCTGCCTGAGATAGGCCTCCGCGTGCTTGGCCACCACGCGTGGATCGCGCGGATAGGCCTCTCCCGTGGTGGGCTCGAGGATGTCGCAGAAGATCGCCGCCGTCGGCTGCGCATAGAAGGGATCGACATGCGTGCTCTCCGCATCAGGCATGAGCGTCATGTCGGATTCATTGATGGCCTTCCAGCCTGCGATCGAGGAGGCATCGAACATGATGCCTTCTGAGAAGGCATCCTCGTTCATCAACGCCACGTCCATGGTCACGTGCTGGAGCTTCCCGCGCGGATCGGTGAAACGGAGATCGACGAATTTGATTTCCCTGTTCGCGAACAGCTTGAGCGTCTCCTCGACGTTCTTGGTTTTGGACATCGTTCTTCCCTGTTACTCTTGCATGAATTTACAGCGCGTCGGTGCCCGACTCGCCCGTCCTGATACGAATGGCCTGCTCGATATTCATGATGAAGATCTTGCCGTCGCCGATGCGACCCGTGCGCGCGGCGCTCATGATCGCTTCGACCGCTTTGTCGACCATGTCGTCGCCAAGCACGATTTCGATTTTCACCTTGGGCAGGAAATCCACCACGTATTCAGCGCCGCGGTAGAGCTCCGTATGCCCCTTTTGTCGGCCGAATCCCTTGGCTTCGGTGACGGTGATTCCCTGCAGACCCACCTCGTGCAGGGCCTCCTTCACCTCATCGAGCTTGAAGGGCTTTATGATGGCTTCAATCTTCTTCATGGGCAGGCCCTTTTCTGGTGTCGACCTACCATCGCAAGCGTCGTGCCAGCACAAGTCGCTGAAATTTATAAAGAGAATCAGCCGCTTCGCTGAAGAGACGTCTTCTCACTGCCAGGCAGTGCTGCACAAATGAGCGTCAAATGATCAATTGCTAGGCAGCTCTTGAGTCGGAGGCTCCTGCGCTTCTGGGACACGATCATAATCGAGGATCAGCAGCACGGCAGTGAAGGCCATGAAGGTTGCAAGCGCCAGGATAGCCAGCGCGGCGGTCGCGTTGCGCTCGACATAGAGTTCCTGCGAGTTTTGGGGGACAAGCATCGTTCTACCTGGGAGTACATGTTACCACATATGACAACCAGTGGTAGGGGAGCGGCCTCTCCAATCCGTTAAGCGGGAGAGTTCAAGGGTTTCATGGTGATTCCATGCTCGCCACGACGCATCCAATTGGAGATAAGGCTTTATGGTTCGACCGCCGCTTGAAATTTTCACGCCTGAGGAGATGCGAAAGCTCGAGCGTGAGGCGATGGCTCGGGGGGTCAGCAGCTACACCCTCATGGAGCGTGCGGGCGCTGCCGCCGGGGCCGAGATCATTAAGCGCTGGACGAAGCGGAGCACCTTGATTCTCTGTGGGCCGGGAAACAATGGCGGTGACGGCTTCGTCGTCGCCCGTCATTTGGCCGAAGCCGGCTGGCCTGTCACCATCGCCCTCGCGGGCCGGAAGGAAGCTCTACAAGGGGACGCGGCTGCCATGGCCCAACTCTGGCGGGGTCCGCTACTCCCGCTGTCATCGCTCGCTCTTGAGAACGCCGCCCTGATTGTCGATGCGCTTTTCGGCATCGGCCTCTCCCGTCCGCTTGAGGGGGATGTCGCCTTGCTCGTGGATAAGCTCGACAAATTCAAGCGACCCGTCATTGCCATCGACATGCCGAGCGGCATTGAAGGAGCAACCGGCCGCGTGCTCGGGACCGCCGTGAGGGCAACGCTCACGGTCACCTTCTGTCGCAAGAAGCCTGCCCATCTTCTGCTCCCTGGCAGGCTGCATTGCGGGGAGGTCGTCGTAGCTGACATCGGCATCGGCGACGATCTCGTTCTTGCGCTCGGTCCTCGGCTGTTCGAGAACGCCCCCCATCTATGGCACCTGTCGAGACGCTCGGCGGCGGGCCACAAGTTCACGGCGGGCCATGCCGTCGTCCTCTCCGGCGGCCCGTGGAACACCGGTGCGGCACGGCTCGCCGCCATGGCGGCCCAGCGCGTTGGGGCAGGCCTTGTGACGCTCGCCTCGCCCACTGCGGCCCTGGCTGCAAATGCTGCTCATCTGACCTCGATCCTTCTGGCCGAGGTCGACACAGCCCTGGCAGTCGAAACCTTTCTCGCCGATCCACGCCGCAACGCCGTCCTGTTGGGTCCAGGAATGGGAATAGGCGAGGATACCAGGGCGAAGGTCCGCGCCGCGCTGGCCTCGCAGCGGGCAATTGTGCTTGATGCCGACGCGCTGACCTCCTTCGAGCAGGCGCCGCACGAGCTTTTCACGGCCATCGCGGAGCATCCCTCAAGACCCGTGGTCATGACCCCGCATGCCGGCGAATTCGCCCGGCTGTTCAAGGCCTCGCTCGACCCTCAGCTTTCGAAGGTCAACCACGCGCGCCGCGCTGCCGAGAGTTCCGCCGCTGTCATCATATATAAGGGACCCGATACGGTCATTGCTCTCCCCGACGGCCGGGCCCTCATCAGTGGCAATGCGCCACCGACCCTTGCCACCGCGGGTTCAGGAGACGTGCTTGCTGGCCTCCTCTCGGGTCTCCTCGCTCAAGGCATGCCGGTCTTCGAGGCCGCCGCCGCCGCCGTTTTCATTCACGGCGAAGCTGCCAACCGGCTTGGCGAGGGGCTCATCGCTGAGGACCTGATAGACGAGGTTCCAGCCGTGCTTCGCACCCTTGTCGCCCGCCAAAACATCATTGGCGCAGAAGAAGGGCCTTTGCTATAGAGGCCCGCGACTGTGAGAGCCCCGGCCGCTCGAACGCGGGCGTGGTGAAATTGGCAGACACGCAGGATTTAGGTTCCTGTGGGCATAGCCCGTGGGGGTTCAAGTCCCTCCGCCCGCACCAATTTCGCCTGCGGCAAGGACGGGGCTTGGCGCGAGCTTTTGCAAGGAACGTGGTGCGGACGATGCAGATTACCGAAACGGTCAACGAAGGACTGAAGCGCTCTCTCAAGGTCGTCGTCGAAGCCTCAGAGCTTGAGCGCGACTTTGCCTCGAGGCTGGGAGAGCTCGGCGGCCAGGTCCGCCTCAAAGGTTTCCGTCCGGGCAAGGTGCCGGTGAGTCATCTCCGCCGCATTTACGGCAAGTCTGTCATGGCCGAGGTCGTCCAGAAGAAGGTCGACGACTCGACCAAACAGGCATTGGCCGAGCGCCAGCTCAAGCCCGCCTATTCTCCCCAGATTGAATTATCGAAGGACCAGGCGGTAATCGACAAGCTGATGGAAGGCAAGAGCGACCTTGCCTTCACCATGACATTCGAGATCGTGCCGCCCATCGAAGTGAAGGATTTCGGCGCGATCGAGGTCGAGAAGCTGACCGTCGACGTCAACGACGAGCACATCGACCGGGCGCTCCAGCAGATCGCCGCTCAGCAGCGCAGTTTCGAATTCAAGGCGGACGACGCGCCGGCCGAAAGAGGCGACCGTGTGGTCATTTCGTTCCGGGGCAAGATCGACGGCGAGCCCTTTGAAGGGGGCAGCGCTGAGGATGTGCCGCTGGAACTTGGTTCCGCCCAGTTCCTTCCAGGCTTCGAGGATCAGCTTCTGGGGGCCAAGAAAGGCGAAAAGCGGGTCGTGAACGTCGCCTTCCCGGCCGACTATAGCGTCTCCACCCTTGCCGGCAAACCTGCCCAGTTCGACGTTGACGTCAAGTCGGTCGAAACCGCGAAGCCTACGCCCATCGATGATGCGCTCGCCCAGAAGCTGGGCCTGGAAACTCTCGACGCGGTGAAGACCAACGTCAAATCCCGCATTGCCGCCGAATTCGCCCAGATGTCGGGCATGAAGCTCAAGCGCGATGTGCTGGACAAGCTTGATGAGCAATACAATTTTGATCTGCCGCAGCGTCTTGTCGATGCTGAGTTCGACCAGATCTGGTCGGCTCTGGAGCGCGAGATGAAGCAGTCGGGCAAGAGCTTCGCCGACGAAGGCACGACCGAGGAGGAGACGCGCAAGGAATATCAGGCAATCGCCAACCGGCGGGTCCGCTTGGGTCTTCTGCTGGGCACTGTCGGCGAGCGTGCCGGCATCACCATCACTGACGAGGAAATGCAGCGCGCCCTGATCGAAAGGGCACGGCAGTTTCCCGGGCAGGAACGCAAGGTTATCGATTATTACCGAAAGAACGCCAATGCCTTGATCGAGCTCCGCGGGCCGATCTTCGAGCAGAAGGTCGTGGACTACATCGTCGGCCAGGCAAAGGTGACCGAAAGGAAGGTCACGCGCGAGGAGCTTGCCAAGGCCGTCGAGGACGATCAGGTCGACGGCGGGCACTATCATGGTCCGGGCCATGATCCTTCCGCTCACGACCATGACCATCATCATGACCATGACCACGATCATCATCATGACCACGATCACGCCCACCATGACCATGCGACGGTGGGCGAAGGCGAGAAGGCCTAGAGGTTGCGGCGCGCCTCTTTCGGACCTATAGCCGAATGACTATTTAATACCGGCGACCGATTCGGGTCGCGCGAGGACATCCATGAGAGACCCACAAGATCAGTATTTGAATTTGCTCGTGCCGATGGTGGTGGAGCAGACCAGCCGCGGCGAGCGCGCCTACGACATTTATTCGCGCCTCCTCAAGGAGCGCATCATTTTCGTCTCAGGCCCGGTTGAGGACAATATGGCCTCGCTCGTCGTCGCTCAGCTGCTGTTTCTCGAGGCGGAGAATCCGAAGAAAGAAATTTCGATGTACATCAACTCTCCAGGCGGCGTCGTCACGTCAGGCATGGCGGTCTACGATACCATGCAGTTCATCCGTCCCGCCGTGTCCACCACCGTAATCGGCCAGGCGGCCTCCATGGGCTCGCTCCTCTTGTGTGCCGGCGAGAAGGACATGCGCTTTGCGCTGAAGAACGCCCGCGTCATGGTGCATCAGCCCTCCGGAGGCTTCCAGGGACAGGCCTCCGACATCGAGCGCCATGCCAAGGAGATCCTTGAGATGAGGACGCGCCTCAACCATCTATATGCAAGGCACACGGGTCAGAAGCTTGAGATGATCCAGGACGCCTTGGAGCGCGATACCTTTCTGACGGCCGAGGGTGCCAGGGAATTCGGCCTGGTGGACAAGGTGATTGAGAAGCGGCCCCTGCCGGTGGAAGGGAAGGCTTAAGCAAACATGGGTTTTTGTCACCTTAACCTGTTTGCCGCAGCCGCTCTCCAGGCCCCAATCAATCCTTGATTAACCAACGCAGCGCATGCTGAGATATGGTGTTGCGCCGGCCGGATTTGACGGCGGCCGCTCCGTGTGTAGTCTGGTCGGCAGAAAAAAGCCCACTTCGGATGCGTAGTTTCCAAATGGGGCCAATGAGGAACATTCATGAGCAAGGCTAGCGGAAGTGACGGCAAAAACACTCTCTACTGCTCCTTCTGCGGAAAATCGCAGCACGAGGTCCGCAAGCTGATTGCGGGCCCGACCGTTTTCATCTGCGATGAATGTGTCGAGCTGTGCATGGACATCATTCGCGAGGAAAACAAGACCTCGCTCGTGAAGTCGCGCGATGGCGTGCCGACGCCATCCGAGATCTGCAAAGTTCTCGACGACTACGTCATCGGCCAGGACCATGCCAAGCGCGTGCTCTCGGTTGCCGTTCACAACCACTACAAGCGGCTGAACCATGCCGCCAAGAACAATGACGTGGAGTTGGCCAAGTCGAACATCCTTCTCGTCGGGCCGACGGGCTGCGGCAAGACCTTGCTTGCCCAGACGCTGGCCCGCATCCTCGATGTTCCTTTCACCATGGCTGACGCGACGACACTTACCGAAGCGGGCTACGTCGGCGAGGACGTCGAGAATATCATTCTCAAGCTCCTGCAGGCCGCCGACTATAATGTCGAACGCGCTCAGCGGGGCATCGTCTATATCGACGAGGTCGACAAGATTTCCCGCAAGTCGGACAACCCCTCGATCACCCGCGACGTTTCGGGCGAGGGCGTGCAGCAGGCACTTCTCAAAATCATGGAGGGCACCATTGCCTCCGTGCCGCCGCAGGGAGGCCGCAAGCACCCGCAGCAGGAGTTCCTGCAGGTCGACACCACCAATATCCTTTTCGTCTGCGGCGGCGCCTTCGCCGGCCTCGAGCGCATCATCGCCGCCCGTGGCAAGGGATCTGGCATCGGCTTCAATGCCGAGGTCAAATCGATTGACGATCGTCGTACGGGCGATGTTCTTCGCGAGCTCGAGCCCGAGGACCTCCTGAAGTTCGGTCTCATCCCGGAATTCGTCGGCCGCCTACCCGTGATTGCCACGCTCGAGGACCTCGACGAGCAGGCCTTGATCCAGATCCTGGTCGAACCGAAGAACGCGCTGGCCAAACAGTATCAGCGGCTGTTCGAGATGGAGGACATCAAGCTCAACATCACCGAGGATGCCTTCCGCTCCATCGCCAAGCGCGCCATCGAGCGCAAGACGGGAGCCCGCGGCCTTCGCTCCATCATGGAAGCCATTCTTCTGGACACCATGTTCGATCTGCCGAGCATGAACGGCGTTCAGGAGGTGGTGATTTCCAAGGAGGTGGTGGATGGCGAGGCCAAGCCCTTGCTGATCTACTCCGACCGGGAAAAGACGGCCAAGATCGCCCCAGCTTCGGCCTGAGTCCCAAAATTGTCATCACCGGGCTTGACCCGGTGATCTCCTCCAACCGCAAAAAGATGGCCGGGTCTGCGCCCGGCCATGACGTATTCTAAGTCGTTATGCGCGGACTTAACCCGCGCATTTCCCCCCGGAACCTTCAATCGTAATTCCGGCGAAACACCCATATCGTCATCACCGGGCTCGACACGGTGATCTCTTCGGAACTGCAAAGGATGACCGGGTCTTCGCCCGGTCATAACGAACAGGGCAGGTGGCTGGGCCGCCTTGCCGCCGTTTTCCATCTCTGCCAACAGGGGTTGAATTTAGTTCCCCGCACAGCCATCTTTTCAGCAACCACGAGCCCTGACTAGCCGAATCACTGCTGTTTGCTAGGGTATGCGGAGAGGCAGGGGCTCAAACCAAGGCGCTTACCAAGGCTTTAGCCCAAGCTTCCTCCAAATTTCACCGTAATTTTCGCCTCTTAACTAAGGATGATACGGTAGGCGGACGGCGGTGCCAGCGGCCCAAGAAGGAAAGGACGTGTCATTATGACAGATCCCTCGGCAAAACTTCCCAAGAGCGGCCTCGCCGAAGTTGTTTATCCGGTGCTGCCCCTGCGCGACATCGTCGTGTTCCCGCACATGATCGTGCCTCTCTTTGTCGGCCGCGAGAAGTCGATCAAGGCACTCGAAGAGGTGATGCGCGAGGACAAGAAGGTTTTGCTCGTCGCCCAAAAGAATGCGGCCGATGACGATCCCGCTCCCGCCGCCCTCTATCAGGTCGGCACCGTCGCCTCCGTTCTGCAGTTGCTGAAGCTGCCGGATGGAACGGTCAAGGTGCTTGTCGAGGGCGCCAGCCGCGCCAAGATCGCGGGTTTCACGCCCCGGGAGGATTTCTACGAGGCCATCGTCGAGATCATGGCGGCCGATCAGGGTACCGACAAGGAAACGGAAGCCTTGGCCCGCACGGTCGTCTCCCAGTTCGACAGCTATGTGAAGCTGAACAAGAAGGTGCCGCAAGAGGTTCTCGCCACCCTCTCGCAGATCACCGACTATGCCAAGCTGGCCGACACGGTGGCCGCCCATCTCGCGATCAAGCTCGCCGAGAAGCAGGAGCTGCTCGAAATCCCCTCGGTGTCCGGTAGGCTTGAGAAGGTCTACGCCCTCATGGAAGGCGAAATCTCCGTTCTCCAGGTGGAGAAGCGCATCCGTTCGCGCGTCAAGCGCCAAATGGAGAAGACCCAGCGCGAGTACTATCTCAACGAGCAGATGAAGGCCATCCAGAAGGAGCTCGGCGATGGCGAGGAGCGCGACGAGCTGAACGAGCTCGAGACGCGCATCAAGAACACCAAATTTTCGAAAGAAGCCCGCGAGCGCGCCGAGGCCGAGCTCAAGAAGCTCCGCCAGATGAGTCCGATGTCGGCGGAAGCCACTGTAGTGCGCAACTATCTCGACTGGCTCTTGGGGATTCCCTGGGGCGAGAAGAGCAAGGTCAAGCGTGATCTCGATTATGCCGAAGGTGTGCTCGACAAGGATCACTTCGGCCTCGAGAAGGTCAAGGAGCGCATCGTCGAATATCTGGCCGTCCAGACCCGCACCAACAAGCTGAGGGGTCCGATCCTGTGCCTCGTCGGCCCTCCGGGTGTCGGCAAAACCTCACTCGGCAAGTCGATTGCAAAAGCGACGGGCCGCGAGTTCGTGCGCATGTCTTTGGGCGGGGTCCGCGACGAGGCCGAGATCCGCGGTCATCGCCGCACGTATATCGGTTCGATGCCCGGCAAGGTCATCCAGTCCATGCGCAAGGCCAAGAAGGTCAATCCGCTCTTCCTGCTCGACGAGATCGATAAGATGGGCATGGATTTCCGTGGCGATCCGTCCTCGGCTCTGCTCGAAGTTCTCGATCCCGAGCAGAACTCGACGTTCATGGATCACTATCTCGAGGTTGAATACGACCTGTCGAGCGTAATGTTCGTGACCACCGCCAACACGCTAAACATTCCTCCGGCTTTGATGGATCGCATGGAGATCATCCGCATTGCCGGCTACACGGAAGACGAGAAGGTGGAAATCGCCCAGCGGCACTTGATCCCCAAGGCCATAGAGCATCACGGCCTCAACGAAAAGGAGTTCGAGATCGGCCGGGACGCCCTTCAAGAGCTTATTAGGCGCTATACCCGCGAGGCCGGCGTGCGCAATCTCGAGCGCGAGATCAACACGCTCTCCCGCAAGGCGGTGAAGGAGCTTCTCAAGTCAAAGACGACGAAGAAGATCAAGATCGGAAAGAAGAACATCGAGACCTACCTGTCGGTGCCGAAATTCCGTTACGGCGAAGTCGAGCGGGAAGATCAGGTGGGTGTTGTCACCGGCCTGGCCTGGACCGAAGTCGGCGGCGAGCTTCTGACGGTCGAAGCCGTCATGATGCCCGGAAAGGGCAAGATGACGGTCACCGGCAATCTTCGCGACGTCATGAAGGAATCGATCTCCGCGGCCTCTTCCTACGTGCGCTCGCGCTCGATCGAATTCGGCATCAAACCGCCGCTGTTCGAAAAGCGCGACATTCACGTGCACGTGCCGGAAGGTGCGACGCCCAAGGACGGGCCCTCGGCGGGCATCGCCATGGTGTCGGCCATTGTCTCCGTCATGACCGGAACTCCGGTGCGGAGGGATGTCGCCATGACCGGCGAGATCACCTTGCGGGGCAGGGTGCTGCCGATCGGCGGCCTGAAGGAGAAGCTTCTTGCAGCGCTGCGCGGTGGCATGAAGAGGGTTCTCATCCCCGAGGAGAACGCGAAGGATCTGGCCGAGATTCCCGACAATGTGAAATCAGGGCTTGAAATCATTCCCGTCGCCCGCATGGACGATGTGCTGAAGATCGCGCTGACCCGTAACCTCGAGCCCATCAAATGGGACGAGGAGGCGGAGGAAGCGGCCGCTGCCGCAAGGGCTAAGGCCAAGGCCGAGGGCGGCGGTCTCACTGCCCACTGAATCCCTTTTCGCGAATCAATCGCATGGGCGGCTCCCAGGGGCCGCCCATTTGCTTTCTATATCAGCCTCTTAAGCAGCGTTAACGGCTTATTAACCGAAAAATCCTTGGATTTCCGCCAGGATTGCTGACTTGAGTTGTGTCTCCTCGAGCGTCCGACATCGAAAGGACCCAGCAATGAACAAGATAGAACTGATCAACAAGGTTGCAAAGGAAACAAAGCTCACCAACCGCGATGCGACGCAAGTCATAGAGGCGACAATCGAGAACATCATGAAGGCGCTCCAGGGCGGCGATGAAGTTCGTCTCGTTGGCTTCGGCACCTTCTCAGTCACGCGCCGCAAGCCTTCCGCCGGCCGCAACCCGAGAACCGGCGAGACCATTAGCATCCCAGAAACGCGCAATCCCAAATTCCGCGCCGGCAAGAATTTCAAGAAAGCGGTGAGTTGCTGAAAGTCTGGACGTGAGGCGGGCAGGAAACTTGCGCCTGCCGCCTCCTCGGCTTAAGACGAAACGGCGGGGCGGTTAGCTCAGCTGGTAGAGCATCTCGTTTACACCGAGAGGGTCGGGAGTTCGAGTCTCTCACCGCCCACCA
>Ga0075421_100002505_pt1 | contig 21937 bp, 23 predicted proteins | sample SoiMetdeltSBSDD5_FD_75292 | JGI IMG/M metagenome (GOLD analysis project Ga0075421, IMG submission 75292) | Bulk soil microbial communities from a Populus tree surrounding site in Tennessee, USA - Soil MetaG P. deltoides SBSDD5 | ecosystem: Environmental > Terrestrial > Soil > Tree plantation...
GTGCGCTTTGCCGCCTTCGTGCGCTTCGTCGCCTTCGTGCCCTTCGTGCTTGTCATTACCACGCGTCCGCGAAGGCGTACGGCGGAAACGGGCCCGACGCGATCATCCTGACGCCGGCCTCCTGCGCGGCGCGCACCAGTGCCGACCGGTAGCGCTCGACCGAGCCGCGTGGGACGAGGTGATAGATCGACGCGACGCCGGGACGCTTCTCCACGCGCTCCTCCCGTATCCATCGTCGCACAGCCGCTCGAAGTGGAGTGAACGCGGGCACGGCCTGCTCGCGCTGCCGCGAGCGCAGGTACGAAGTGCCAGATGATCTCTCGATAGCTGGAGGGGGATCGCTCTGCGGCGTCACGAGACGGATCGTCATCTGCGCGCGATGGCGCACGGCGCGCAGGCGGCGACGAATCACCCGTTCGCGGGCGCGGACCATCGCCCGCAAATCCTCGACGTCGCGCGCCGAGGTACCGAAGCGCGCCGGCAGCAGCGCCGGCGTGCGGCGCCACAGGACAGACATCATCTCGCCGTAGCGGCGCAGGTTTCGATCGGTAGGCTTTGGCGTGGTGCGAACGCGGCCGACGATGGCGTCGAGCCGGCCGACGTGTATCGCCTGAAGAGGCTCTCCTGCGATCCCGCTGACGTTCAACGCGCCTGACAGCCTCGAGGCGAGCGCGTAGACACAGAGTTCAGCCACGCAGTCGTTTTGCGCGCCGCGCCCGATGGCGTGCGATGAAGTCCCTGTCCTCGTTGGGCAGGACGCGATCGGCGGCGCAGAGCAGCACCGACAGCCGCGCGTAGACGAGGTCGACCTGCGCCAGCGCGAGCGTCAGATCGCCGCTGAGCACGACTCCCTTGTTGAGGGCGTTGTCGACGACGTCGAGGAGCGACGCGCCGTCGGTGTCGAGGATGCGTTCTGCAACTGTCTCCGTCGCTGGTTCCAGGTGCTGCGTCCGCCTGCGGGAGGCCATCAGATGAAGTTATATGCCGGCCACGGCCCCGTGAGCGACACGGTGAGGCCGGCGCCTTCGAGCACTCGGGCATGGCGGCCGACCGCGGCGCGGAAAGTCGTGGCGCGGCGCGCCGGCACGAGGAACGCCGCATCGAGCAGCAGCCGCGAGCCGGGCGCGGCCTGTTCCGTGGCCGTGCGGCGATGGGCGGCCGTCGCTTCACGCGAGACCGCCTTGTACATCCGGTTGGCCTGCGTGCGCGCCTGTTTCAGCCGTGCCTGCGCCAGGTCCCGCTGCTCCCGTTTGCGCACGAGGTAATCAGAGCCGGACCTGGGCGCAGGTCGCTTGACCGGCGATGCCGGCGCCTCGGGGTTCCACGAGAGCCTGAGCCCCCATTCAACCTGATGCTCGATGCGCTTGAGAATGGCGGCGATGCGCCGTTTGTCGCGCACGACGTGCTCGACGGCGCGGTCGTCTTCCTTGAACATCGTGAAGAGCTGCATGGGGAGAACGGCGGGCGCCGAAAGGAAATGCTCGACCACGGCCTCATGCGCAAGCGCGCGCGGCGCCACCCACTCGATCTGCCGCAATCCCTCCTCGAGGGCGGCCTCGCCATAGACGCGCTCGGGAACAGTGCTGACGATCAGCCAGTCACGGCCGCCTCGTTGTGAACCGGGAATCTCGAGGATGCGAACGTCTTGTCCGCCTGGCATGCCCGCCGGAACGCCACGGAGCGAAGGACGCCTGGCGGACCGCACCAGGCAGTAGACGTAGGTGAGCGAACTCACGTCAGGTCGTTCGGGTCGTTCGAGTCGTTCGGGTCGTTCGGTCCGTTCGGGTCGTTCGGTCCGTTCGGGTCGTTCGCTTCCTGTCGGCGGGTCGAGCGCCGCGGCGGGAGGCCTGCCGGCGATCGGTGGGGCCAGGCTCGATGTCGATGAGGGAGATCTGCTCGCCGCTGTCCGGCCGGGTGTCGACGACGGTGGTGTGGGGCGCGTCGGCGGGCTCATGGAAATCGCCCGAGACGCTGGCTTCGATCTGGAACGTGCTGTCCGCAGTGGTCTCGATCGGCTGCGCGCCCATCGACAACGGCCCCGACCCGCCTTCGCGCCGTTCCTTGATCTCACGGATCCGCGTGAGCAGGTCGGCCTCCAGATCCTCGAACTCCTGGTCCGAGATTTCGCCCATCTCGCGGCGCATCTCGGCGTCGAGCAGCTGCTCGCGGAGGGCCGTGTCGTCGTTCATCTCGGACTCGGCTGCGGTGACGACCGTGTTCATCACCCACCTGAGGCCGGAGATCATCAGCGAATCGAGCAGAAACACAGCTACCAGTCTAATGCTGGCCGGCGCGCTCCAGCTTCAGGCGGATATTGACGAAGTTGTACGGCGGCCACGGGCCGGTGTACTTGAAGGTCAGCTTGTCGAAGCTCGACGCGATCTCTTTGATGCGCCGGTCGAACGCCTGTTCCTGGTCGCGCTGCACCAGGAAGGCGGCGTTCATGATCATCTTGTCGCCGATCGCGCGGTTGACCCGCGACGCCACCGAGACGTCGCGCAGACGCTGGAGAAACTCCGCGACGTAACGCTCGGACCGCTGCTGCAGGGCGCCGTCGATCAAGCGGCCGTACTGCATCCGGGCGAAATAGGTGGACCCCTTCTGGGACGAAATCTCGTCCTTCAGCCGGTGGATGTCCTCGTCCTCCTGCTCGATGGTCTTGACGATCTCGTCGCGATCCCAGAGCACCTTCAACCCGAACTCGAGCTTGTCCTGCATCTTGTTGAGCACGTCGGCAAACGCCTCGTAGGCCGACCGCAGCAGCTCGAGGATGTCTTCGCGGGTCTTGAAGATGGTGCCGAACGACATCGGAATGACGGTGTGTTCCCGCATCACCGTCTCGTTGACGCGCTCGTGGGCGAGGACGTTCTCGCGAGTGGAGTCGAGCGGCGTCATCGGCACGTCGGAGACGACCGCCGCCATGTCCTTGTAATTGATGGTGTAGACGTCGGCCCACTCCTCGTCCATGCCGATCGCGCCGAACTTGAGCGGCGCGCTTGCACGGATGATGCAGTAGACGTAGCGGCCGCGGTCGGTCCGGTTGGACGAGACGGTCGGTTTCGCCGCCCGCTCGACGACGCTCTCGACGCGGGTCTCTTTGCCGCGCACTTCGGTCTCGCGCGTCACGCGCGTGACGTCGGTGTGCGACGCATCCCGCGCCGTGCGGCCTCGAGCCGGCTGCTGCACGGCCTTCCGGCTGTCGCCGTGGCCGCGGTTCTGCATGCTGCGCGGCATCGCCGCGGCCGCCCCCCCGCGGCGGTTTCCGGACTTCGAACCGCCGGTGCCCCGAACGGCCTTGCGGGTTGCGGCGCTCTTGCGTGACTTGGCCATGTATCCTCTCGCTTACGCCGGCCTGGCCATGCTCAGCATCCGGCGAACCTCCACCACCAGATCATCTGGCAGACACGGTTTGGTCACGAATGAATCGCAGCCGGCCTTCTTGGCGCCCTCGGACGCGCCGGCAAGCGCATGACCGGTGAGCGCGACGACGGGAATCTGCCGGGTGCGCTCGTCGGCCTTGAGCTGCCGCGTTGCCTCCCAGCCGTCCATCCCCGGAAGCGACAGATCCATGAGGATCAGATCGGGCATCAAGGTGAAGGCCTGCTCGAGCGCCTCGTTGCCGTTGCGCGCCTCGGCGACGCGGAAGCCGCAGAAGCGCAGATACTCCGCGTACATCTCGCGGGCGTCCTCGTAATCGTCGACGACAAGAATCAATGGCCCCTGTTCCGTGCTCATTGCGGTGCTTCCACTGGAATCGTCAGCGTAAAGCTCGAACCCTGTCCCACCGTGCTGTGGAGTGTAATCCGTCCGCCGAGCGCGGTGGCGAGGCGACGGCAGATCGCCAGGCCGAGTCCGGTTCCGCCGTACTGCCGCGACGGCGAGTCATCCACCTGCCGGAAATCCTCGAAGATGCGTTCGTGGTGCTCGGGGGCGATGCCGATCCCGGTGTCGGTGACGACGATCGACGCCGTGCGCGTCACCGGCTCGAACTGCACTGTCAGCTCGATCGTGCCCTGGTGCGTGAACTTCAGCGCGTTGCTCAGCAGGTTGACGACGATCTGCTTCACCTTCTGGCGGTCGCTGAAGACGAGCGGCACTTCGGACGACAGGTGCGGCGTCACGGTCAGCTTCGAGCGCGCGATCACCGCGTCAAGCTCCGCCATCACCTCAGGCACCAGTTCGTTCAGGTTGAACTCGCTCAGCTGCATCGGCATCTTGCCCGCTTCGATACGGGTGATGTCGAGAATCTCGTTGATGATCGTCAGCAGGTGCTTGCCGTTCGAGTCGATCCGCTGCAGCTGCCGCTTGACGGCCGGCAGCAGGTCGCCGGCGACGCCCTGGAGCAGCATGTGGGTGTAGCCGAGAATCGCGTTCAACGGCGTCCGGAACTCGTGCGACATGTTCGCCAGGAACTGCGATTTCAGCCGCGACGCCTGTTCCAGCTCGATCGCCTGGCGGCGGAGCAGCTCGTTCTGGGTGGCGAGTTCAGCGGTCGCCGCCTGGACGCGCCCCTGGAGCTCGTCTGACGCCAGCTTCAGCTGTTCGTAAAGGCGGGCGCGCTCGAGCGCCTCGCGCCGGTCGTGCAGGATGGTCACGACCGCGGTCAGCTCGCCCGATTCGGTCAGCACCTTGCCCGCGATCGCCTCGACCGGAATCGGCTCGGAGCTGTTGGGATTGACCAGGCCGATCTCCCCGCGTCGAATCTCTCCGGGGCCGGTCTCGCCGAGGAGCAGGCCGGAAATGAACGACGAGAAATGCGCGTCGTTCGACTGCACGCTCCGTTCGGCGCTGTCGGGCGCCTCGGGCGCCACCGTGAACAGGTCCTCCGCCGGCGCGTTCATCAGCACCGTCTCGCCGATCGGGTCGGTGACGATGATCGGGTCCGCCACCGAGTCGATGATCAGATTCAGGCGGTCGCGCTCGGCGCGGGCGGCCGCTTCGAGCACGCGCAGCCGCTGGTAATTCTCCTCGATTTGCTCGGTCGCCCGGCGCAGGTCGGTGATGTTCCGCAGCACCGAGACGATGCCGGTCCCTTCGCGCGGATCTTCGACGGTGGTGCTGAGGACTTCGAACAGAAGGTCGGAGCCGTCGCTCGGGTCGACCAGCAGCAGTTCGCGCGCGGCGGCGGGCGATTCCACGGCGGTGCGCGAGAGCGCCGCCGAGAACAGCATGTTGTTCAACTCGACGGCGCGGCGGCGCCCTTCGCTCTCTTCCTCGCTCGCCGCGAACAGCTTTTCCGCGCGCGCGTTCGCGACGATCAGACGTCCTTCGGTATCGGTCAGCAGAATCGGGTCGGTGACCGAGTTGATGATGGTGAAGAACAGCGCGCGCTCACGCCGCAGCTTGCGGACGTCCTCGCTCAGACTGCCGCGGCCGCGAATCTGCTCGATCTTCTGGCCGAGCACGGTCGCGAGCCAGCTGACGTCGGCCGACGAACCGGTCCACGACCGCAGCAGGAGCAGTCCCAGCGCCTCGCCGCCCTCCTGCGTCCCGCGAAGCGGGATGACGGTGAACGGGCCGGCGCCGAGCGGCGTCGTCGGCGTGACGTTGCCGATGTGCCCGTTGACGCGGCCGGGGCGGAGGGTCACCGGACCGGTCGCGGCCAGAGCGGCGACGAGCGGATCGCGCGCATCGGTCAGCGGCCAGGTGAAGAGGTCGACGTCGTTGCTGGAGACGCCGTAGCCGCCAATCCCGTTGAGCACGCCGCCGTCGTTGTCGACCGCCAGGCAGACCGAGCGCTTGACGCCGGCAAATCGCCCCAGCCACTCGAGGCTGGCCTGCGCGCATCCGGCGACGTCTTCGTTGTGAACGAGGTAGTACTCCAGCAGCTCGAGCCGCGATGCGTCGGGCGCCGTCATCGTCGCGCGCGACAAGGTCCTCGCCTGCAGCGACGTCATTGCCTACCTTCCATGGATCCCGGGGGCTGGGGCAGAACGTTGTCCCCTACTGCCGCGCGCGACGGCGGCGCGGCGCGGGCGCCCGGCCCGCTGCTGTGGTCCCGCTCTCGATCTGCGCGCGGAGCGCCACGTTCTCGGCGGCCAGCTCGTCATACGGGCGCGGCGCCTCGATCGTGGGACGGGCCGCCGAGGCGGCGGCGCCGACCGCTTCCGAGTACTTCAGATAGGTGTCGATCGATGCGACGACCACGCGTGCTTCGACCGTGATCAGGTCGATCCCGACCAGGGAGACGCGCACCCAGGCGTCGATGACGATGCCCTTGTCCAGGACCCGGTCGAGGACGTCAATAAGACTGCTGCCACCTGCTGCACGTTCAACGGCCATGGATGCTCCTTAATTGCTCGTGGACCCGCGCTCGCGACGGCGCGGGGTCAGCGCTCGCGACGGCGCCGCCCAGAGGGCTGGCGCCCGGAGGATCGCGTCAACGACGCCACCCGCCTCTCGAGCAGCCGCAGCTGCTCGCGCAGTTCGAAATTTTCCTGCAGCACTTCCTCGCGACCGGGCGAGAGGTGCCGATCGTATTTCCACCAGTCGAGTCCGATCTGCTCGGCCTTGTCGATCGAACAGATCATCAAACGAATGCGAATCGTCAGCAGCTCGACTTCCGCCAGCGACACCTTGATGTCGCCGGCGACGACGAGCCCCTTGTCGAGCACACGATCAAGGATGTCGACGAGGCCGGCGCTGTGGCCGCGGTACGGGCCGCTGGCGAGTTCACCCGCCATCAGCGGCGCGCCTCCCCGAACTCATCCCCTGCCACAGCGCTCAAGCATACGCGCCGCGCCGCCGGCGGCATCGCGATTTCCGACGCCGACTGGCAGACATGGTTGGACGGGTACACCATCAGTCCGGACACTCCTCAGGGGTATGTCGGTCGCGCACCCCTTCCGACCGCTTCGTTTCTCGCGGCCGGCAATCGCGCTCGAGGCTTGATAGTCCTGCGAGTGACATGGCGAGACTGACGCCATGCGGTCTGTGGTGCGACGCGAAGCTCGCGCGAACGTCGCAGTATAGATCGTGGATGGGGCTGTTCCGCAACGCCTCAACCGGGTTTCCGGGCGAAGAAATACGCGCGAGCCAGCTCAGCCATGAGAGGATGGGCAGAGCTTCCGCGATGCATCGTCGACACGTAGACTGCACTTTCGCGCAGCGACCTCAGCCGCACGCGCAGCGGATCTCACGCACTCGCCCGCGCGCCGCGTAACAGGATGGCTGAAGCAATCTACCTGCTCTGCGCCGTCACCAGCCTCGTCGCCGCGGTGCTGCTGTTGCGCCAGTACCACGCGCGGCGCACGCCCCTGCTGCTCTGGAGCTGCATCGGTTTCTTCGGGCTGGCGCTCAACAACATGCTCGTGTTCGTCGACTTCGCCCTGTTGACGGGCACCGACATCGCGCTCGCACGCGCGATCGCCGGCGTCTGCGGCATCCTCGCCCTGCTGTACGGATTGATCTGGGAGGCCGGGCGATGAGACTGGCGATCATTCCGTTTCTCCAGACCGTGAGCGCGACCGCGGCGGCCGCCGCCGGGCTCTTCTTCCTCCGCTTCTGGCGCGAGAGCCGGGACCGCCTGTTCGCATTCTTCGGCGCCGCGTTCTGGGTGCTCGCACTCTCCTGGGCACTGCTCGCGCTGATCGATCCGTCGGACGAAAGGCGTCCCTTCGTCTACGCGATCCGCCTGGTCGCGTTCCTGCTGATGATCATCGGGATGGTCGATAAGAACCGGGCTGGTAGCCGGTAGCTGGTAGCTGGTAGCATGTGCGCGAATGGCGACGGCTCCGTCGTTTGACGTCACCTCCACCGTCGATCTCCAGGAGGTCGACAACGCGCTCAATCAGGCGCGCAAGGAAGTCGCGCAGCGCTACGACTTCAAAGGCTCGAAGGCTTCGATCGAGTTCGACGCGAAGGAGTCGAAGCTGGTGCTCGTCGCCGACGACGACTTCAAGCTCAACGCGCTGTGGGAAATCGTCCAGACCCGCATGGTGCGCCGCAACGTGCCCACCAAAAACCTGACGCGCGGTACCGTGCAGCCGGCGGCGAACAGCACCGTGCGGCAGGAAATCGCGCTGCAACAGGGGATCCCCACCGAAAAGGCGCGGGACATCGTCAAGTTCATCAAGGACGCCAAGCTGAAGAAGGTACAGGCCGCCATCCAGGGTGACCAGCTCCGCATCACCTCGCCGTCGAAGGACGAGCTCCAGGAAGTGATGCGGCTGCTGCGCGATCAGGACTTCGGCGTCGCGCTGCAGTTCGGAAACTACCGCGGATAAGGTTGCTTGGTGGCTTGGTAGCTGGGTGGCTAGGTAGCTGGGTGGCTGGGTCGTCCTAGCTACCGAGCTACCGAACTACCCAGCTACTTCTTCTTCTTTTCTTCCCAGCTCACTTCTGTTTCGCCGCCCGGCTTCAGCAGCAGGATGGCGTTGGCGATGCGATCGGTGCGGACGTTGTACGGAAGCGCAGCCTCATAGATCAGATCCTTGGCTCCCGCACTGCGCAGCTCGAACTTGATGCCGGACCGCCGCAGGATCTGCTCAACATCGGGGCGAAACTCCGACGGATCAGGGGCGGTGATCTTCAGCTCGAAGGTCTTCCGCTGCTCCGCTTCGAGCGACTCGACGGCCCAAAGCACCGCAAGGATGAACGGTGTCGCAAACGCCGCCAGGCCGTACAGCCCCACGCCGCATGCCAGTCCGACCGTGAGGCATGCGAGCATGACCACCGCGTCCTTTGGATCGTCAATCTTTGTCCGGTACCTGATCAGGCTGGCGACCCCGACGATGCCGAAGGCGCGAGCGAGGCTGCTGCCGACGATCAGCATGACGACGCCGCCGACGATCGCCAGCATGATCTGGGTCTGGATGACGGGCGCCGAGCGCGGCGGCGTCCCGCGGCGGCGCGGGCGGAACGCGAGAGCGGCGCCGAGCAACGTGGCCAGCGGCAGCGCGATCAGCGCGGTCGCCACCATCTGCGCGTGAGTTTCGAGGATGTCCGGGATGTAGGCGGAAAATTCGGGTGGTAGCGGTATGTCCTGCTGCATCAGCGTCGCTCGTCGTTTGCGACTGCACGGCGGTCGACGCGAAGTGCGAGACCGTCGGCAATCTTCTCTCGAATCCGTGAGATATAACGGCCGGCCTGGGGTGCCGCGTAGTTGCCGGCGCGGAAGGCGTCCCGCCACTGCGCATCGGTGAGCCGCGACATCTGCCGGGCGGCCCACTGTACGTCTGCCGGACCGATCATCGCCAGCAGCTCCTGGTGGCGGCCATCGTAACCGAACTCCACGCGCGACGGCGACACGGCGGTGATGAAGGCGCGCTGCTCGAAGCCGTCGAGCCAGTTGCGGCGCGGATAGAGCTTCCCGGTTTCGCCGAGGGCCGCGCCCAGATCGCGCACCACGAACCATCGCCCCCGGGTGATGGCGGGCGCGCCGGGCAGCGGAGCGGTGACATCGTAAATGCTGTTGTTGCTGTCCTTCAGATCGGTGCTGTTCAACATCAGCAGGACGACGAGCAGCCCCTTCAATTCCCGCGTGCCGCTGAACGGATTGTTCGCCCAGCTCCAGACGTCAGGCAATCGGTCCAGCGCGGGAAGTTTTGGTCGGAAGCGGGCTTCGCTTTCCTTGCGTTCACCAAGGGTCCACGAGGGGAGGTAGTAGATCGGCGGCTGGCGGTAGCCGAGTCCCCACAGAATGCGCGAGACGACCACCTCGGTCTGCGCCTCTGGTCCGATCTTGGCGCTCCACTCGGTGCCATCGGGACTCGTCACATCGTAGCTGACACTGAACCCGGTCGCGTCTTTCGCGAGCAGCGTATAGGCGGCCGTCGGCGGCGGTGCGTAACGTCGGCCGCCGACGCCCCAGAACAAGTCACGAGGCGCGGCGCCCGGATCGACGCGCAATTCCGCCATCTGTGCGGGCGTGAGCGGCACGCGTGGGGAAACGACCACCGTGCGGCCGCCGCAAGACACGGCCAGGGCCGCGAGCATGAGCATCACGGTCGAGCTTGCGCAATTGGACATTCTGCGGTCTCGTTGAGCAAGGTCCGCGCCGCATGAGTCCGGCGGCATCGCCGTTGCTCATCGCCACCTCGGCCGCATGCCTCCATCCACACCCGCCGCGACGTATCGACTGCAATTCAACGCAGGCTTCACCTTCGACGCCGCCGCAGGGATCGTGGACTACCTCGATGCGCTCGGGATTTCGCATGTCTACGCGTCGAATTACTTGTGTGCGGTGCCGGGTAGTACACATGGCTACGACGTCACGGATCCGACGCGGCTCAATCCGGAGATCGGAGACGAGGCGGCCTATCGGCGGTTCGTCGAATCGCTGCGGCGGCGCGACATGGGTCACATTACCGACCTCGTGCCGAACCACATGGGCATCGCGCAGTCGGCCAACCCATGGTGGCAGGACGTGCTGGAAAACGGACCGAGCTCGCGCTACGCCCCGATTTTCGACATCGACTGGCACCCGCTGAAGCCGGAGCTGGAGAACAAGGTCCTCCTGCCGATTCTTGGCGACAACTATGGGGCGGTGCTCGAGCGGCAGGACATCCGCCTCGAGTACGCGGACGGTGCCTTCCGCGCCCGCTACTTTGCGCATACACTCCCGATTTCGCCAGACACGTACGACCAGGTTCTCGGCACTGGCTCCGAGGCACTGATCGACGAGATCGGCGCCGAGAGCGACGCCGGGATCGAATTCCTGAGCATCCTCAGCGCCATTCGCCGCCTGCCGGGACGAGATGCCCACGACGAGACGCCTCGCGCCGAACGTGACAGGGAGAAGGAGGTCATCAAGCGGCGCCTGGCGGCGCTGACCGCGGCGTCGCCGCCGGTGCTGGCGCATATCGGCCGGGCCGTCGAGGCGTTCAACGGCCACACCGGAGACCCGCGGAGTTTCGACCAGCTCGACGCGCTGTTGTCCGCGCAGGCGTACCGGCTGGCGTACTGGCGGGTGGCAGGCGAAGAAATCAACTACCGCCGCTTCTTCGACATCAACGACCTGGCAGCCATCCGGATGGAAGATCCGGACGTGTTCGAACGCGTGCACGCCTACGTCTTCGAGCTGCTGCGACGCGGATGTATCGACGGCTTCCGGATCGACCACGTGGACGGGCTTTACGATCCCGGCGGCTACCTGCAGCGGCTGCAGGCGCGGGCGCAGGAGCTCGCGCCGGAGACGGGGCGCCGGTTTTACGTGACCGTCGAGAAGATTCTCAGCTTCGACGAGGAGCTGCCGAAGTGGCCGGTCGAAGGCACGACGGGCTACGACTTCCTGGTGCTGCTCAACGGCCTGTTCGTCGATTCACGGAACAAGGGCGCCATCAACAGCGCCTACGAGCGGTTCACCCGGATGCGTGCGCCGTTCCACGAAATTGCCTACCGCGGCAAACAGCTGGTGCTGCGGGTGAGCATGGCGGGCGAACTGAACGTGCTCGCGCACGGCCTCAACCGCTTTTCCGAGCGCAACCGCCACTCCCGCGACTTCACGCTCAACAGCCTGGCCTACGCGATGCGCGAAATCATCGCGTGCTTCCCGGTATACCGGACCTACGTCAACGAGCGCGAGATGGTCAGTGCCCGCGACCGCGAGTTCATCGAGCACGCGGTGCTCGAGGCCAAGCGGCGGAATCCCGGGCAGCCCGGCGTCGTGTTCGGGTTCGTCGGCGCGCTGCTGCTCAAGCAGGCCGGCTATATTCCTGAAGACGAGCACGGCGAACACATGCGGTTCGTCGCCAAGTTCCAGCAGGTGACGAGCCCGGTCACCGCCAAGGGGATCGAAGACACCGCGCTGTATATCTACAACCGGCTGATCTCGCTCAACGAAGTCGGAAGCGAGCCCGACCGCTTCGGCGTCGCACCCCAGGCGTTCCATGCGCGGATGGCCGAGCGGGCAGCCCGATGGCCTCACGGGCTGTCGGCGACCTCCACACACGACACGAAGCGCGGCGAGGACGTCCGCGCGCGCATCAACGTGCTGTCCGAACTGCCTGACGAGTGGAAGCACGCGGCGGCCCGCTGGGCGCGGGCCAACCGCAAGGGCCGGTCGGTCGTCGACGGTCAGTCCTATCCCAGCCGCAACGAGGAATACCTCCTCTACCAGACGCTGATCGGTACGTGGCCGTTCGAGCCGATGGCGACACAGCAGGAAGAGGAATATCGCGGCCGCATCGTCGCCTACATGTTGAAGGCGATGCGCGAAGCCAAGGTCTTCACCAGCTGGCTCAACCCGAGCGAGGCGCACGAGCAGGCGATGACGCGCTTCGTAGAAACCACGATGGCGGCCGACAACGACGCCTTCCGCCCCGACTTCCTCACGCTCGAGACGCGGGTGGCGCAGTGCGGCATCTACAATTCGCTGGCCCAGCTGGCGATCAAGGCGGGCGCGCCCGGCGTGCCCGACTTCTATCAGGGCACGGAGGTGTGGGACTTCAGTCTGGTGGATCCGGACAACCGCCGTCCGGTCGATTACAAGCGACGGCGGAGGCTGCTCAATGAACTGGATGAAGCGGTCAATGCCCGTGGCCAGGCGTCAGTCGCCGGGGAGCTCACCGCGAACCCGCGCGACGATCGCATGAAGCTGTATACCAGCAACGTGCTGCTGCGCTTCAGGCGCTCGCATCTGGATCTCTTCCAGTGCGGCGACTATCGCGCACTCGACACCAGCGGCACGCGGCACGACCATCTGTTCGCGTTCGCTCGCGCTCACCGAACACAGTCGGTGGCCGTCATCGTCCCTCGGCTGATCGGCACGCTTCTGCCCGACGCCGACACCCCGCCGGTAGGAGAAGACATCTGGGGCGACACCACGATTGACGCCCCCCCGGGCGGCCCTGCATCCTACCGGCACGTGCTCACAGGGGCGACGGTCTGCGCGCGTGAGTCCGGCGGACGACGGGTGTTCCGGGCGGCCGACGTGTTTGCCGTCTTCCCCGTCGCCTTTCTGGAATCGCGCTGAATGGGATGGACCATCATTGCCGTCGCGTTCGTCATCTGGCTGACGCTGGTCGTTCTCTTCACCCCGCGCATCGACTACCGCGTCACGGCGCCGACCCGGCCCGACAGCGAAGACTTCCTCCATGTCATCCAGATGACCTGCCAGGCGCCCGTCTTTGGCGGCAACCGCGTTGACGTACTGACCAACGGCGCACAGTTCTACCCCGCCATGCGCGATGCAATCCTGCAGGCCACGGCATCGGTGAACCTGGAGGCGTACATCTTCCAGCCTGGCGAGACAGCCGACATGCTGATTGACGCGATGGTCGCGCGTGCCCGCGAGGGGGTCACCGTCCGGCTCGTGCTCGACGCCATCGGGAGCTTCGGGATGAGAGGGCGGCCGATCCGGCGGCTGCGCGAGGCCGGGGCCGAGGTGCGGTTCTACCAGCCGCTACGATGGTACCGCCTCCACCGCCTCAACAACCGAACGCACCGGGAGCTGTTGATCGTGGACGGCCGCGTCGCCTTCTGCGGCGGCGCCGGGGTCGCGGACTGGTGGTACAAGCCTGGCCGCCGGCGCCTGCGCCGTCATGTTCCGGCATGGCGCGACACGTCGGCGCGCATTGACGGGCCGATCGTCGCCGCATTCCAGGGGGTCTTCGCGGAGAACTGGCTGGAATGCGGCGGCGAGATCCTCACCTCGCCCCGCGACTGGCCGCCGCTCGAACCAGTAGGCGCCGCGGAGGCGATGCTGGTCAAGAGCTCCCCCGCCGACCGCGCGACGACGTCGCGCGTGGTGTTTCAGATGCTGATAGACGGCGCGGTCGCGGAGATCGACATCAGCACGCCGTATTTTCTGCCTGACAGGTCGCTCCGGCGGTCGCTGGTGCGCGCGGCGCGGCGGGGCGTCCGAGTACGCGTGATCGTGCCCGGCCTGCACACGGACCAGCAGCTCGTCCGGCTGGCGAGCCGGCGGATGTACGGCGAGTTGCTGGAAGGCGGCATCCGGCTCTTCGAGTACCGTCCAGCGATGACCCACGTGAAGGCGTTGATGGTCGACGGTACCTGGGCCGTCATGGGAACGACGAACGTGGACAACCGCTCGTTCGAGCACAACGACGAGGTAAACGTGGCCTTCCGGGAGACCAGGGTCACCGCCCGACTCAAGCGCGACTTCGAGTCGGACCTTGCCGCGTCCGACGAAGTGACCGTGGAACGCTGGCACCGCCGGTCTCCGCTCGAAAAGATGGTCGGTCCGATCTGCTGGATTCTGGAACGTCAGCAGTAGTCCACCGGCGCCGTCCTGCCGAGTATGTAGAGTCTTTGCACTATCCAGGTGTTCGGTCCGCACAACGTGCGCGTTTCTCCTTAGTAAAGCAGGGCCGGTTTGCAGCGAAGGCGGTTGGCACTCTCGTTGCTCTGAGCCCGGCAGGAGGAATCGTGAGACGCCGCACAATCGCCTGGAGCTGTTTAACCGCCCTTCTCGCAGTTGCAGGGGCCACACACGGCGATGCGCGCGACGTCGTCGAGATCCGGCTGCACGGACGCTACTTTATCGAGCCCGCGACGGTCCGCATCTTGGTTGCCGTCGAACCGGATGCCGAAAACCGGGCGCTGCTGATTGAAGCAGATGGTGACCAGATGTATCGCTCGAGCGAGCTGACATTGACGGGCGCCAACGACAAGCGGCTCCACAGCATAGAGTTCCGGAACCTGCCGGCCGGCGCCTACACGCTGCGCGCCCAGGTGAAGTCGTCGCACGACGTCCGCGGTTCCGCGACACAGGACTTGTTCGTGACAGGCTCCGGCGCGCAATAACTGACAGCAACGACCGGAGACCTGAAGGTCTCCGGCTACCGCGTACCGGTATACGGTAGCTGGTAGCTGGAAGCCTTCAGGCTTCCGCCGACCACTTCAGGCTTCCGCAGACACTTCGGGCTTCCGCCGGCGCCTTCCGTTTTGTAACTCGAAATCAGTTATTGAGATTTATCGATCGCGAGCGTCCACTCCGCGATCTGTTCTTCCGACATCGAGCCGCGCGGCGCCAGTCGCGCGTCTTCGTATCCCCATTCATCCACATCGACCAGGTATTGCGCCCGCGAGAGGAGCGTGCCCTGGCAGACCTTGCTGTCGCGGGTGGGGACATCGAGGTCGGCGAGCAAACGGTTCACGAGGTCTTTCATGACCGCCGACGGTACCAGCGCGCGCTCGCCCGGGTAGATGAATCCAAACAGGATGAGGTGGCTGAGGAGAATTCGCCAATGGGGACCGAACCGGCGCAGCAGCCGATCCCAGTTGAGGAGGCCGCTGCAGTGGCGTAACAGGTGTGCGACGTCGGCGCCGTCGAACCGCTCGCGCTCCATGATCAGGCTCTTCGTCCAGATCATTTCCTCGGCGGGGGTCAGCTTCACCGGCACGCCGAGCACTTCCTCGTCTACCGCATGGGCAAACCACTCATCGTCGACTTCTGCGGTGCCGTTGCCGGAGCTGTAAATCACGTCGATGAACTTGTCGCCGTGGTGCGCCTTGGCGAGCCAGTGGCTGAACGCGATTTCCGTCCTGAAACCGGCGCGCGTCAGCACGTCGAGGACGCGCTGCACGTCCCGCGGCCGGACAAAGACATCAAAATCCTTCGTCGAGCGCGAGATCCCGGCGTAGTACTGAAACGCGTAGGTGCCTCCCACGGTGTAGGGCACGCCGCTCCGGTTCAGCATCTCGAGCGCGTTACGGTACAGCTCCGCTTTGTCGGGGGTCGTCAGCGGCGGGGCTGAGTCGGTCACAGGCATAGGCGGAACTCGAAGGGTGCAGGAATCAGGCCGTTTTCACGAGCGGCTCGGCGAGCGGTCCCGAGGGTGGATGACCGGGGGAGGGCTCCAGATCGGGCTGAATTGGAAGATCGACGATGACGTACGGCGCACGCTCGGGGTGCAGACGGGCGAGGAGCGGCATGGCTACGTTGTAGACCGGGATGCCGGTCGAGGTACGCCCTTCCGGGGAACCACGATGCGCATGACCATGAAAGACGGCACTGACGCGGTATCGGTTAATCGGTTCTTCGAGACGGCTCGATCCGAGGTACGGAAAAATTTCGAGCGGCTCGCCATCGACCGTTCCGCGGATCGGCGCGTAATGCAGCAGCGCCACGCGGCAATGCGTCCGCAGCCGCGCCAGCGCCGACTCCAGCTTCAACGCTTCGTCCACAGCCTCCTGGACAAACACTTTGATCGCATGCTCGCCCCACGGACCGAGCGCCCCGCGCCCGAATCCACCGGCAAAGCCTTTCACCCCCGCGAAGCCCACGCCTTCAATCTCGGTCGCCTCGCCATCGAGCACGTTCACGCCGGCGTCAATCAGGATTTGCCGGATCTCGTGCTGCTTGCCGGATTCGAAGTCGTGATTGCCGAGCACGGCGATGACGGGAATCTTCACCGCGGCGGTCAACTCGCGCGCCAGGACGCGCGCTTCGTCGGGCAGGCCATAGTCGGTGAAGTCGCCGCAGAGCGCCAGCACATCAGCGCTGGCGCTGATCTGAGTAAACAGCGGCTGGAAGGCGCCCTGCGAGTGCCGCGAGACGTGGATGTCGCCAATCGCGGCGACTCGCAGGTGCGTGCGTGTCGAGGTCATCCGTTCCATCGTGGAACGGATTCAAATGCGGGGCCACGGCCCCGATGAGCTCAGGCTTGCGGACGAGCCTGACGCTGTTGCCGCTGCTGCAGGCGCTGCTGCTGCTGTTGCGCCCGCTCCTTCGCCCGCGCCTCCCGATCCGCGCGCAACTTCTGCAGACGCTGTTGCTGATCGGCGCTGAGCAGTGCGTAGATATCGGCTTGCAGCCGCGCTTCCGCAACTGCCAGATCCGCCTCAGCCTCCGCCACATCCTTCATCGCAGCACGGACCTGCGATTCGTTGAACGGAATCGCCTCGACCGCCTTGCGCCGCGCCTCCTGCCCGACCCGCATGCGATCCATCAGCGACCGCATCTGTTCGCGGTTCTGCTGCGTCAACTGTCGAACCTGCTCCTGCTGCGCGTCGGTCAAGTCGAGCGCTCGAAGCGACAGGCCGGCTCCCGGACCACCGAAGCCCGGTCCCCGTCCGCGCGGGCTGCCCGGCTCCGGACCCTGCGCGTAGGCAAGCGCGCCGCCGCCGACGAGCGCCGCGACGAGTGCGCTCACACCAAGAATACGAAAATGACGAACCATGGGTACTACCTCCAATGAAGTGACTATCTTGATATACGACGACCGAGCGTGGTTTGTCTGTGACATTTCAGTGGCATCAGGTTACTCATGGCGAAGCGCGTCGATCGGATGCAGCGACGCCGCTTTCCGCGCCGGATAAAACCCGAAGAACATGCCGGTGACGGCGGCGACGCCCGACGACAGCGCGACCGATTCGGCCGTGACCGCTGTTGGCCGTGGAGGAACTGTCTAACGCCGTACGACACGCCCAGCCCCATCAGGATACCGATCGCGCCTCCGGCCAGGCTGAGGACGATGGCTTCGACGAGAAACTGCGTCAGGACATCGATGTCGTGGGCGCCGACCGCCAGACGCCTCGCGCGTTCGCTCGGTTACCGAGACGAGCATGATGTTCATGATGCCGATGCCGCCGACGATCAGCGACACGGCCGCGATGCCCGCCAGCAGGTAGGTCATCGTGTCGCTTCTTCACACCCCTATTTACCGGTGGCGGTGTGGCGACCGTGTGTTGCGGCTATGACATTTCGGTGCACGGCCGTGCCACCGTTTCTTCACATCCGGGTGCTGAAATAGCCGCAATGAACACTCCCGCACCGCCGGGGTACACTGACGCCTCGGCAGAGATCGTGGAGTCGGAACAGACCCCTCGAATGTCCGTCCTGGTGGTCGAGGATGAGGCGAACATCCGCGAGCTCGTCTGCCTCCACCTCGGCCTCGAACACCTCGACTGCGTTCAGGCGGCCGCGGGCGACACGGGCCTGAAGCTCGCGCGGGAGCGCCATTTCGACCTCGTCATCCTCGACCTGATGCTCCCTGGTCTCGACGGCGTCACCGTCTGCCGTGCTATCCGCAAGGACTCTCGTAATGCCGATGTGCCGATCCTGATGCTCACGGCGCGGCGCGAAGAGTCGGACAAGGTGGTCGGCCTCGACAGCGGCGCCGACGATTACCTGACAAAGCCGTTCGGCATCCGCGAGCTGATGGCGCGCGTTCGCGCGCTCCTGCGGCGCGGCCGCGCGACCTCGCCGGCCGGCGACGGCGTACGCCCGATTGTGTTTAAGCACATCGAAGTCGATCCGTCCCGCCGGCGCGTGCTGCTCGAAGGGCGCGACGTCGAGCTCACGACCAACGAATTCAGCCTGCTGTACGTGCTGCTCTCGAACGCCGGGATCGTCTTCAGCCGCGAGGCGCTGCTGCACAGAGTGTGGAAGGACGAAGCGTTCGTCACCGTGCGAAGCGTGGACACGCTCGTGAAGCGCCTGCGGAAAAAAATCGAGCGGGATCCGGCCGAACCCTCGGTGATCCTGACGGTCTGGGGGGCGGGCTACAAGGCGGCCGATGTCTGATCCTTCAAATCCGTCTCCCCGGTGGTACCGGAGCCTTTACTGGCGCATCGGGCTGGGCCTCCTCGCTTTCCTGGCGCTGATGCTCCTGGCGCAGGGCGCGCTCTTTCTGTGGACGACGGATCGGATTGCGGGGTCGATGCCTGCGAGCAGCCCGCAGCGGCTGGCCGATCTTGTCGCGTCCGATATCAGTGCAGCGCTCGATGACGATCCAGGTCTGGATATGGGTGGGTACGTGACCGAGCATTACGGCAACGTCTTCCAGGCGTTCGTGGTGGTCATGCGCGACGGCCGAACGGTGTCGAACCACGCCGACGTTCCGCAGGCCATACGCGATGAGATACGCCTCGAAGCGGAGCGGCGCTGGCTGCTGACTCAACGCCGGATAGAGGGGCGCGGATTCAATCGAGGCCGGGGCCCGTTCAATCCGGACCAGGAACCGTTCGAGCCTGGTCGGCGCCCTCCGCGAGGCGGCCGCGGCCTGGTGGTGGCGACGCGCGGAGGCGCCGCGCCGATCGTGCTCGACGCTGCCGTGGTGGGCGATGTCATCGTGCTTCCAGGCGGGGCGCCGGTGTCCCGCATCGCCCGCGAGCTCGGCCCGACCATGGCGCTCGTCGGAGGCGGCATCCTGGCCGTCGGCGCCGCGCTGATTGCGTTCGTCGTGTTTGGACCCGTGCGCCGGCGGCTGCGCGCGGTGCAGGATGCGACCGAACAGCTGGGCAAAGGCGATCTTGGGGCGCGCGCGCCGGACCACGGCGGCGACGAAGTCGCGGCGCTCGCCCGGTCGTTCAATCGCATGGCGGAGGAGCTGACGATCCGCGCGGAGAAACTGCAGATATCGGACCGGGTCCGGCGGCAGCTGCTTGCCGATGTGTCGCACGAGCTCAACACCCCGCTCACCGCGATGCGCGGCTACATCGAGACATTGGCGATGCCCGACCTCGCCCTCGACGCGCCGACGCGGCAGCGTTACGTGAACATCGTGATGGAGGAAACGCAGCGGCTCGAGCGGATCATCGGCGACCTGCTCGATCTCGCCCGGCTCGAAGGAGGCGGCACGGCCATCCACCAGTCGCGCGTGGAGGTGACAGGGCTTTTTCAGCGGGTCGCGGCGCGGCACGAGCGCGACCTGCATGCGCGGCGCATAGAACTCGTCCAGCGTGTGGATGGCGACGCCGGGACGCTCGTCGGCGACCCGGATCGACTCGAACAGGCGATCCAGAACCTGGCAGCCAACGCCCTGCGCCATACGCCGGAGGGCGGGACGATCACCTTGTCTGCCGGGCGCACCGGTGACGCCATCAGATTGGGCGTGCACGACAGCGGCTCCGGCATCGCCCCCGAGCAGCTCCCGCACATCTTCGATCGGTTCTACAAGGGTGATGCGTCGCGGAAGTCAGCAGGCGGAAGCGGCCTCGGCCTGTCCATCGTCAAAGCCATCGTCGAACGCCATGGCGGGACGATTACCGCGCGCAACGACAACGGCGCCGTGTTCGAGATCGTGCTGCCCGCCGCCGGTTGATTACGGGGTGCGCGGCGCGTACGGCGCGGGCCGATTGAACCTCGCCGCGTCGATCGCCACATTCGGCCGGATCTGCTTGAAGGTGTAGGTGTTCTGCCCGTCGGTCCACGTCAGCACCAGGTGGTGCGGCATCTTCACGCCGCTGACGTCGCGGTAATCGGAAAACTCGATCTGCGTCGGCACGATGCCGACCGCCGTCCGGTTCCAGCGGACGATACGGACGAGCAGACCCGACTCGGCGTCAAAGTAGAAGTTCACCGGGAGCGCGTTGGGATTGGTACCCTGCAGAATCATGGTCGACTTTCCGTCGAGCAGCGTGCCGCTCACCTGCCAGTTCGCGTACGCCTTCTGAATGCCCGCCGGAAACTGCACCAGCCCCTCGAGCCGTGCGCCCTCGAGATTGCCGCCCGTGAGCTGCAGCAGCGGCATCGGCCGCCACCCTTCTGAGGCCCAGGCCTGGGTGCCGTCAAAGGTCTTGATGGCGTCACCCTGCTGCATGTGTACCACCTGCGCCCGCTGGTTCGGCGCCTTCGCATAGACATCGACGGCGATGTCGCTTCCACCGGTGTTGAAGCCGGCATAGGTCCCGGTTGCGACGTAGCTGGTCAGAGCCGCCAGGCGCTGTGCGCCGCCGAGTGCGGTGACGTACTTGGTGAAGATCTGCTCGACGGTGGTCCGCGTCTCCGGGAAGATCGTCATCGCGTTCGGGTCGTCCATCAACTCGCCGTACTGGATGGCGAGGCTCGGAATGTTGCCCGGACGATCCTGCCCGCGATGGCAGGTAAAACAACTCATCCGCGGCTGTCCGCCAAAGTACTGCTTGTTGATCGCCTGCATCATGACGATCATCTGCCGGGCGCGCTGGATCTGCGGCGTGGCGATGGCGAACGCGGCGCGGTCGTTATACAGCTGCGAAGAGTGGCAGCTCGCGCAGTCGTAGCCGAGCGAGGCGGCGAACATGCCCATCGTGTCCATGAACTCGTCGACAGGGATCCCCTTCAGGACCTGAACGTTCTTGAAGTAGTTCTCCGACATCAGCGGCCCCTGCGGGGCCGCCGCCGGCGCCGGCGTCTGCGCTTGTCTGGCCGCCGCGGCCGCGCCAAGCAGTATCACATTCACGATCACCAGCGCGCCGAACCACGCGCGCCTCCGTCCGAGCCTCATGATGATTCCCTTGTCGTTATGCATGGAAACTTCATTAAACCACGACGAACACGACGAACACGAATTTTGGCTTTCGTCGTGACCGTCGTGGCCGTCGTGGTTATGTTTTGCGGCTATGGCAGTTCGGGAAACTGGTTGCGCAGGTCCTCCGTTGTGCCGCGCGGCGCGAGCGCCGAGGGCCGCGGGAACGTTCTCATCTTCGCGATGTACTCCGGATACATCGTCTCGGCGCCGCCGAGCCGCGCCTGGTAGGGCGTATTGAACCGATCGGCGAGCTTGGGATTGAGCCCGGGCAGTGGACTCGTGCCAGGCAGGAAATGCCGCACCTCACCTCTCGGCACGGCGGTTTCGGTTGCATCCTCGCAGGGATATGGCCACATCGGCATCGCCGGGTCGTACTCCCACATCATCGAGCTGCGGATATACGGTTCGGTGAGGTACACCGGGTCGTAGATGATCACAGTCGCCTGCAGGTAGTTGCCGATCCGGCGCCACCGGGTACGAACAGTCGCCAAATCGCTCCTCATCATCCCCATCCGGCGGATGTACGCCTCCTTGAGATGGGTGGTCGTGACGACAAGGACGTCGCCGTCCCATTCGCCGGTCGAAAAGCCGCTCCACGTATGCAGCGTGTTGGCGGGAGGACGAGGGCGGCCGTCCATCCAGATCGCGACTTCCTGCTCCATCTGGTTGACGTGGCCGTGATACGCGATCACCTTCTGCGTCGGCTGGTCGATATCCGCCCAGAACTGCATCTGCGTCAGGATCGTTTCCAGCGAGTAGTCCCACGCATGCGGCCGGCAGACGAACTCGGCGATGTC
>Ga0075421_100002507_pt1 | contig 21936 bp, 19 predicted proteins | sample SoiMetdeltSBSDD5_FD_75292 | JGI IMG/M metagenome (GOLD analysis project Ga0075421, IMG submission 75292) | Bulk soil microbial communities from a Populus tree surrounding site in Tennessee, USA - Soil MetaG P. deltoides SBSDD5 | ecosystem: Environmental > Terrestrial > Soil > Tree plantation...
TATTATATTCCCTGAGGGATAAAAAGAGTCTCATCTAAATGGATGCCTATCCCCTCAAAGCGGCGAAGGAATGTGGGCTTGAGGCCCGTCGCAGTAAAGTGCCCACTGATTTGGTTGTTGGCATAATCTGTCTGCACAAACTCGAAGACATCGCGCAGTTGAATATCTCCGCCCTGAATCCCAGTGACTTCAGTAATTTTCAGAATCCGGCGCTGACCGTCGAATCCGCGTTCCATGTGAACAATCAGATCGAGGGCAGCACAACGCCAACAGTATAAAGGAGTAGCCCGTTGGCTCATCAGCAGTTCTGGAGCCATGTATTGAACTGTGCCTATCACAGCATTTTCGAGCGTAAGCTTGACTTCATCAACGGCAATTGCTAGTCCGAAATCCGCGACCTTAACGGCCCCATCTGGCGTAATGAGAATATTGTCAGGTTTTAGGTCACGATGGATCAGGTCACGCGCGTGGGCAAATGCCAGTACTTGAAGCACCTCAGTGATAATTTGCAACACATTCCTCAGGGACAATTTATCTCTGTGACTTTGGAGCCACGTACTGAGTGAAGTGCCGGGGATATATTCCAATACCAGATAAGGCTGTGTGTCTTCCTGCCCAACATCATAGATTGCCATAATATGAGCATGAGACAGCCGTGCGACGACACGCGCTTCGCGCATAAAACGTTCGCGGACCTGTACTCCGCCAAACTGTGATGCCGTTAAGAATTTGATAGCAACATCGCGCTCAAGAGAATCATTATAGGCACGGTAGACAATCGCCATACCTCCCTTGCCGAGAAGGTCAACAATTCGATATTGACTATTGATGACTTGTGGAGGCCCAAATTCGACCATACCATGCATCTCGCTGGGCACAATCTCTGCATCTATTGTCTCACAGGATTATGTGCGGAGAAATGCTGATATAGGCAGTATTCTCCTGACCAAATGGGCAGGGTCATGTTGGCAAAGAAAAACTGCCCAACATCCTCGTTGGTCAGTTTAGAATGAACATTCTTAATAGAGGGTGGCTGATGGGTTTCGAACCCACAACCTCTTCATCCACAGTGAAGCGCTCTGCCATTGAGCTACAGCCACCATTGAGATGCGGATTTTATCTAACAACTCGATGTTGTGCAAGCGAGGTAATGTTGACATTCATGTTCGTTTCCAATTCGCCTAAAGCCACAAATGTCAACATTACCTAATCAGGCATGAAAAACGCTCGCCATCATCTTATCTAACGTCTCCCGGGAGGGGCGAGTTCTTTCTTCGGGCAGCCATGCAAGCGGTGTTTCGACGACCTCCATCGTTTCTGCAAAAGGAACTCGGCTGTTATCGACATAAATCAATCCGGTGATAAACAAATTATCTTGACGACTGTGCTCAAGCAGGCGTATTGCCGCCAGCCGATCCGTCGGATCATGTTCCTCCTCGGTCAGCTTCTTCAGCATAATGTGCGAACCGTCATGCATTTCGACAAGTTGCACTTCACCGGGATCGTAATCCACCTGAATCTCTTCACGGGATGGAACGAACGTAATCTCCTGAATAGGGATTTCGTGATCCTTGCCATACCCGTAGCTTTTCTGCGAGGCGTCCTCATTATTGAAGGTGACACAAGGGCTGATGATGTCAAGCACGGCTGTACCATTGTGGCTCAGTGCCGCCTTCAATAACTCACGCACCTGCTTCGCATCACCAGCGAATGAGCGGGCAACGAAAGTCGCATCGGAGACAATCGCTTCGAGGCATAAGTCAAGGGCAGGCAACTTCTGCACCCCGGCATACTTGAGATTCAAACCCTCTTCTGCGGTGGCTGAGAACTGGCCTTTCGTCAACCCATAGACGCCATTGTTTTCGATGATGTAAACCATTGGCACATTACGGCGCACAATATGCTTAAACTGCCCAAAGCCAATGCTGCCAGTATCTCCGTCACCACTGACGGCAAGAGCGTGCAGTTCATTGTTTACTGTCATCGCGCCTGTTGTGACCGAAGGCATACGACCGTGCAGCGCATTGAACCCATGCGACATATTCATGAAGTAGGCGGGCGACTTGCTAGAGCAGCCGATACCGCTCATCTTAACGACATTCCATGGCTCGATTGATAGCTCGTAAGCAACGGCAACAATCTGATTCGAGATCGAATTGTGACCACAGCCTTTGCACAGTGTTGTTGGCTGACCTGTGTAGTCGCTGCGCTCTAGTCCGATTTCATTTACGCGCGGAGATGCAGCACTCATTTCACCATCACTCCTTCATGCGCCAGAACTGTTTCGCTAATCCAGCGACCGGATAGGGGTAGCCCATTGGAAAATGCCAGCGACACTAGCTTCGGCGCAACCTGCGGATACTCCATACATAGAAGCTTGTACATCTGACCGTCAAAATTGTTCTCGATCACGTAAACGCGATCATGCGCCTCGATGAAGGTGCGAGTTGTATCTTCGAGTGGAAGTGCCCGCACCCGTAGATAATCTGTTTCAATACCCTGTTCGCGCAGCCTATCACGCCCTTCGACAATTGCAGGGTCGTTTGTCCCGTACGAGATTAAGCCGATAGGCGAGTCTTGCAAATCCACAACGGGCTTAGGAATCAGAGTCTTGGCCGTATCAAACTTGCGGCGTAAGCGGGCCATATTATTTGCCCAATCATCGGGGTGCTCGCTGTATCGAGCATTCTCATTATGACCCGAACCACGTGTAAAGTAGGCAGCATTTTTATGTTCGGTTCCCGGCAGCGTTCGCCAACCGATCCCGTCATTATCTACATCGCGGTAGCGTCCCCAATCGCCAAGCCGGTCGAGATCTTCTGCACTCAACACCTTGCCGCGATCCATATTTGTATCGGGATACTCGAAGGGCGGACTCATCCATAAATTCATACCCAGATCGAGATCGCTCAGCACAAATACCAATGTTTGGAGACGTTCGGCCAGATCAAAAGAGCGCCAGCCAAACTCGAACGCCTCTGCTAAATTCGCCGGAAGCAGAACTACATGCTGCGTATCGCCATGACCGCAGAAGTAAGCCGCGATGATGTCACCCTGCGAAGTACGCGTAGGCAGCCCTGTACTCGGCCCCATACGCTGAATGTCCCAGATCACCGAAGGAATCTCCGCGAAATAGGCCATCCCGGCAAATTCCGTCATCAACGAAATGCCGGGGCCAGAGGTAGTCGTCATCGCGCGTGCGCCTGCCCATCCTGCGCCGAGCACCATGCCGACTGCCGCGAGTTCGTCTTCGGCTTGAACGACTGCGTAGGTCGCCTTTCCCGTTTCCGGATCGCGCCGGAGTTCGGCAAGATAATCGTTCAGAGCATCAGCCAGACTAGTTGAGGGTGTAATCGGATACCAGGCCGCAAACGTTACGCCGCCGAAAACCGCGCCGAGTGCTCCTGCCGAGTTACCATCCATCAGAATCAAGCCCTGTGTGGCGTTCATCGGCTCCACGCGATAACGGTCTGACTGTGGCACATTTGCCTGTGCCCACTCGTAAGCGCGATTCACCATATCCATATTCATCTTGATGGGCTTCTCGCGCCCGCCAAAGTGATACTTCAATGCATCTTCGATGGCAGCCTGTTCAACCCCAAGCAGATGGGCAAGGTATCCCACGTAGATCATGTTGACAACATAGTCCTTCAGACTCGCAGGTATCTCTGCTTGATCCATCAATGGCTTGACTGGCATTGAGTAATAAGTAATGTCCTGCCGATCCTGTTTGATCTTCCAATCTTCTGGGTACAAGCACAATCCCCCCGCCGGGAGATCGCGGATGTCGTCGGTAATTGTCGCTTGATTCATTGCCACCAGAATCTCGCTGGTTTCGCGCCAAGCAGTATAGCCATCTTTACTCAGCCGGATAATGAACCACGTCGGAAGACCTTGAATATTGGAGGGAAAGATGTTCTTACCATTAATGGGGATGCCCATCTTGAACAGGGCACGGATGAGAGTGGAATTGGCAGTTTGGCTACCAGTACCATTGACGGTCGCTACAATGATTTGGAAATCATTGACAACCGTGCTGCCCTCAGCCGCTTGAGCCGACTGCTCGGCAGTTTGGAGTGAATTATTCATTGGCAACTGCTCCTGAGAAACAATCTGCGAGTTAATCGCGGAATATCTGATAAATCTGACTTATCCAACTTATGCACTATTATAATAGCAAAGTTCGTGGCAAAAAGGCAGGGCGGTGACGAGGATCGTTGATTATCCGCCAGAGGATATTGTCGAAGGATTCACTTCACGCGGGGGAACGAAGTTCGGGATAAGAGCCAACAGCTTAAGAGGATCAACAGTTATGCCGTTTACGATAACTTCGAAATGCAGATGCGGGCCATTTGTTCGACCCGTTGCTCCCGCCAGTCCAATCAGTTGTCCACGTGCTACCCAGTCGCCAGGCTGCACGTCGAACTCCGATAAATGTGCATACTGCGAGAAAACGCCCTGACCATGATCAATAATGATCAGATTTCCCCTAACATCGAAAAGCTCCGCTACGGCCACACGCCCAGCCGCAGCCGCATAGACAGGTTCTCCAATGGAGCGGCGAAAATCCATTCCGGTGTGATGTGCATGCCACATCCCGCCGTTATAAGTACGATCCCCGCCGAAGCGTGAAGTCACAATACCACCAGGAACCGGAAAATTGAAGGGCCAATCCCATCCACCGAGGTTCGTGCGCCCAGCATAAATTGTGTTGAGATGATCGACCTCATGGATATTGAGGTCCTTATCCAATAGTGGGATTAGTTTGGACGGCAGTGCCACCGATTCGAGTGGATACGAATAAGCTTGCACAGTAACAATCTGTGTTTTTTCCGCGTGTTCGCCTGTTTCGGGGTTGTCTGCGGTAACGGCAATTGTATGATCTCCGGCGGGCTGGTCGAAGTCGAAGGCGAACAGTGCCATGTACCCATCGCCTGACCAAAATACATTTAAGGGCTGATCATCAAGTGTCGCTTTGACATTCAGGGGATAAACACCACCTATATAGATATACCCCGCGTTAGCAGGATTGAGCTTATCAGGGGTAATAGTGATGGATATTGATGGTGCAATTGGTGCTGCATGAGCAGTTATAGGAAGAAGCAAAGTTAGCAGCAGAATTGCGATAAATAAGGAACGCTGATTCATAATTCCAAAACTAGGTTTCCCCATTGATCGACTATGGCGTTCCAGCCAGGGCCGATCACGGTAGTGGTATCAAACTGAAAAATAATAGCCGGGCCTACAATCTCATTCCCTGCCAATAAGAAATCTCGGTCGTAGTACAGTGTCGTTGTCGGTTCTTCTGCTGAAAACCAGACCGCGCCTTCACCAATGACCGCGTGCGACGCATCAGGTCCAGACTCGGCCAATGGTCTGAAGTGCGGCTTTGTCATTCGACCAATTGCCTTGAGCCGAGCATTGACTACTTCGACAGGCTCGTCATCATGACGATGCCCGAAGCGGCGTTCGTGTGCCGTATGAAACGCCTCATACCAATCGCCATTCATTGGCTCATTGACTGTTACTTCATGAGACTGCCCAACATAACGCATATCGAGTGCCCGTTCTATTGAAATGTCTTCTCTCTTGATCCCTTCGGAAGCTATCTCCTCGTAGGCGCGGATGGTCAGCGAAGCGAAGATTTTATCCACGACTCCCGGATTTAGCACAAGACCCTGAGCCAGGACACTTTGTGAGTAATCCTTTACCAGATCGGCAAGAACCATACCCAATGCCGACAGGACACCGGGCGTTCGAGGGATGAGAATCCGGGTGATGCCAAGCATTTCGGCCAGCGCGCAACCATGAAGTGGCCCCGCGCCGCCAAACGAAACCAATGTGAAATCTCTCGGATCGTAACCGCGCTCAACTGATATTGCCCGGATAGCTCGCTCCATTGTTGCATTGGCGATCTGGATCACGCCCCACGCTGCACCCTCTGGGGAGTTGAGCCTCATTTGATTGGCTAAAGCGACCAGCGCAGCCTGTGCCCGATCAGGCAGGAGCGCCATATTCCCACCCAGAAACCGCTCTGGACTCAGTCGGCCCAGCACAAGGTTGGCATCGGATGTGGTTGGCAAATTTCCTTTCCCATAACAGGCGGGGCCGGGATCAGCGCCTGCACTTTCCGGCCCAACACGGAGTGCACCACCAGCGTCTACTCGTGCGATGCTGCCGCCTCCTGCGCCAACCGTATGAATATCCACTACCGGGACTCGCAAAGGTAGCCCACCGATATTCGATTCACGGGTGCGGATAATTTCCCCCGGGAACAGAGCTACATCAGTGGACGTTCCACCCATATCGAAGCTAATGATATGGTCGAGGCCTGCCATCTGGCCGACGTAAAAAGCTCCGACCGCGCCGCCTGCTGGCCCGGATAGCACAGTACGAACAGCTTCCCGGCGAGCAGTTTCAGCAGTGATCACGCCACCATTAGATTGCATAATACGTAGGCGGCGGTTATGCAGTCCTGCCGCAACTCGCCACAAATAGCGATCCATTACTGGTGCGATATATGCGTTGATCACAGTTGTACTGGTGCGTTCGTATTCCCGGTACTCCGGCAAAATTTCGGAGGATACTGAAACGAATATCTGATCTCGAAGTGCGTCAGCAATCATTTTTTCATGTTCTGGGTACAGGAATGAGAACAGGAAAGAAACCGCCACTGATTCCACTTCAGCAGTTTTAACCGATTCAATCAAGTGATTCAGCGATTCTGGGGTAAGTGAAATAATCGGAACACCATTGGCATCAACACGTTCATTTGCTTCGAAACGAAGCTCCGGTGGAATGAGGGGTAGTGGTTTGTGCGGAACTAATACGTATAAGTCTGGTCGATCTTGCCGCCCGATCTCGATCACGTCGGCAAAACCCCGCGTTGTTATCAGCGCTGTTCGTGCTCCGCGCCGCTCTAACAGGGCATTTGTCGCAATAGTCGAGCCGTGCACTATTTCGGCATCTAAAGGAATATCGAGGTTTGTTACACCAGCAAGAAGCCCAACGGAGGGATCGGCTGGCGTTGTCATAACCTTATGAATACGGATTTCGCCATTTTCAACAATGACAAAATCCGTAAACGTGCCGCCAATATCAATCCCAACAACTACAGATTGTGAGGGCATATAGTCAGCCGAACAGGATGAAATCAGGTTGGAGATTATACCATCGGGCACATCACTTGCCCCGAACCACTAATCGTGTTACCGTGTGGAAGCTGTATTGCTCTTTGCAACTATTTAAGGAGAAACCTGTGGAGGGCCACTACCATCCACTTCGAAAGCGCGTTGGCCTTGTACTGATCATGTTGATGCTTGGCGGGTTGGCTTGCAACGCCCCTACCGGGCCGTCCGTCATAACAGCAACACCGGGCGCACTTAGCTTCCTGACACAAACGCAGATCGCGCAGCAGATCACCCCGGCAGCAACTGAAACTCCTGATACAGGCCAGCCAACTGCTACCTTACAGCCTGGTGTGACTCCATCGCCAACGGTCTGCACTTACAACATGAGCTTCGTTAAAGACCTTACTATCCCGGACGGAACCGAGGTTGCAGCAGGCTCCAAGTTCGATAAAACCTGGCAGGTTCGCAACAATGGCTGCCTCGCGTGGCCCACCGGAACGCAGCTTGTCTACTACTTTGGCGATCAGATGGGTGGCCCTGCGAGTGTCGCCCTGCCTGCAACAGCTATCGGTGATACGGTTAATGTTACGGTCTCTTTAACCGCTCCTACAACGACCGGTGAGTACACGAGCTACTGGCAGTTCAGTGTACCGGGTGCAGGCGGCTTTGGCGACCAGTTGTTTGTCGATATAAAGGTTGTGTCTGCACCGACCCCAACGATCACAGTAACTCCCACAACGGCAGCGACTATCACCGCAACTCCAACATATGCACCCTTTATTGGAACATGGGTAGCGCAAGCGCAGGACACGACCAATATCACCAAGCTAGAGATCAAGGTTGTCGAAGGCGTGATTATTGTCCACATGTGGAATAAAGGCGTTCCATCCGATGTGGATCGCGGCGATACCACAACCCCGGCAGCAGACGCGAACGATGGTGTTCTATATCTAAGCTGGACATCCAGTGACCTTACCGAAACGCAGCAGTTGAGTATTCTCCTTGACGGGCGGCTTCAAGTCAATGGCAGCGTTAACTATACTGATGCAAGCCGCGCAGATATTAATTACACGCAATACTTTGTCAAGAAGTAGGGTGTAAAGAACAAGGCCCGCTCGTGTGAGTGGGCCTTGTTGAGACTGGGGGACAGGGATTCGAACCCCAACTAACGGATCCAGAGTCCGCTGTTCTGCCGATTAAACTATCCCCCATTGCGGGCAAGATTATACCGAACAGCTAATTGGAAGGCAAGACTTTGGGGAGTTCTTCACAAGCGACTCCCGCTCCGTAGAGCAGTTGTAGATTGGTAGAATAATTCTGCTTAGCTATAATGCCAAACCATGATGCAAGATCACTTCTCGCGTTTTGAAGATCGCATTCAGCAGTTAGTCGAAGGGGGCTTCGCCCGTCTATTCGCTGGAAGACTGCACCCGCGAGAGGTGGCTGTACAGTTGGCGCATGCAATGGAGGATCGTGCATACCCCGACGCCGAAGGGCGTATGACTGCACCGGATATTTTCCTGATCCGCCTGAACCCTGCCGACCATGATGCGGTTCTCGTGGCCGAGCCAATGATTAACCGCTCCCTAGCAGAGGAGCTAATTGAGCTTGCCCAATTAAGTGATCTTGCCCTCACAGGTTTTCCCGAGGTCCGGTTGCTGGCAGATAGCAATGTTGATCCCTACCATGTTGAGATCAGCGCGCAGCTTCGCGGATACGAACTTGAAACAACAGATTCGCATGTGCTGGAAATTGAATCAATCCCGATCCCAACCGCTAGTTTGATCATGAACGGGGATCGGCATATCCAACTAGATCGCTCGATCATCAATCTTGGCCGCCAGCGCGATAATCATATCATCATTGATGATTCCCGCGTTTCACGTCATCACGCACAGATGCGCCTACGGTTCGGTAAGTACGCGTTATTTGACTTGGGAAGTTCTGGTGGAACAACAATCAATGGAGTTTCAATCAAAGTAGCAGTCTTACAATCAGGTGATGTCATTGCACTGGCCGGAGTAACCATGATTTATGTTGAGGAGACGCTTCAGCCCGACCAACCAGAAGGTGACTCCAAGCAAGGTACTCAACCTTACTCTCCTACCATTCTGTGAGCCGCGAGGCTCAAATGCCCCTTGATGTACTTCTTCTCATTTTGCGAATTGCCATAGCGCTGGCTCTATACGTATTTCTTGGTGTGATGCTGTACTATATCTGGCGTGATGTACAGAGCGCAGGTATCTCCACAGCCGAGCGCAGCCGGAATATGGGGCGTCTTATTGTGGTTGATCCCGGCGGTCTTGCCGATATGCAGGGCCACACTTATCCATTACAAACGATTACGAGTATGGGGCGTGCTCCAACCAATACGGTTGTGCTTTTTGATAGCTCTGCAAGTTCTGACCATGCGCTCATTCTTTGGCGACGCGGCCAGTGGTGGCTTGAGGATCAAAAAAGCCGAAATGGAACGACTGTGAATGACATTCGTGTAACAGAGCCTATCGTACTTGCATCGGGCGATGAAATATCTGTGGGCCGCGTCCGCTTCCGGCTCGAACTAGAATCCTGATTTCTGCCATAAGGAGCCTCCTGTGGCAAACGAGATTGTTCGCATCGCTTTCATCGGGGGGTCAGGTTTATACAACATGCCCCTGCTTACCGATGTTGAGGAACACCGGATTGATACTCCCTTCGGCCCTCCGTCTGGACCAATTGTAATTGGTACATTGAGCGGTGAGCGCGTTGCTTTCTTGCCCCGGCATGGTCGCGGGCATGTGTTTACCCCTAGCGCAGTACCTTATCGGGCAAATATCTATGCACTGAAAACACTCGGAGTTGAAAGGCTCATAGGCATTAGCGCCTGCGGCTCTTTACGCGAAGACTACGCCCCCGGACATATTGTCATCCCGACACAAATCTACGATAACACAAAAGGACATCGGGCGCATACATTCTTCGGTGATGGGTTGGTGGCGCACGTCGGTGTAGCAAACCCCTTTTGTGAAGATATGAATGTAGTGTTGGCTCAAAGCGCCCAAACTGCTGGCGGCACAGTCCATGAAGGCGGTACGTTTATTACTGTCGAAGGGCCACGCTTTAGCACAAAAGGAGAGAGTGAGATATACCGAGCATGGGGTGCTTCTATTATCGGGATGACCGCATCACCTGAAGCGTTCCTTGCCCGTGAAGCAGAGATTTGCTACGCCACGATGGCCCATGTCACCGATTACGATGTTTGGCATCAGAGTGAAGAACCCGTCACAGTAGAAATGGTTATCCGAACCTTGCAAGCCAATTTAGAGATCGCACAGAGTGCTATCGCTAATTTGATCCCAACTCTCGCTCAAATGGATCGCACATGTGATTGTGGTCACGCCCTCAGGGATGCCATCATCACAGATCGCAGTCAGGTTCCCGCCGAGACGATACACCGCCTGAAGCCGATTGTCGGCAAGTATTTCTCGTAACCGCTATGCTTGATTTCACTGACAATGCGCTCTCTGCCAAGCGAATTACCCTTCAAGAGCGCACGTTGCTTGTGCTGGCATTGTTATTCGTCGCCCTGAACCGTATTACGCTGATGCTTGTCCAGCAGCGATCATGGATGAGTCTGTGGCCTTTGGCGATCTGGATAGTCTGTGCAGTTGGGATGCACCTGGCACTGGATGTAACGCTGCCGCAACGCGACCCATTGATCTTGCCCGTTGTGATGCTTCTCGCGGGTTGGGGCCTGACTCTCGTTGCCCGGCTTGCCCCAGCCTTTGCCACCCGCCAAGCAATTTGGCTGATCATTTCGGCAGCAACCGGAACATTGATCACAACCTTGCCGCCCAACCTTCGGCTGCTTCAACGCTATCGATATACCTGGCTACTAGTAGGAATCGTTTTACTGGCGGCAACCCTTGTTTTCGGTGTAAATCCGTCCGGCGGGGAAACTGCTCCGCGTCTATGGCTCGGTTTTGCCGATGCTTACTTTCAACCGTCTGAAGTCCTGAAAATCTTGCTGGTTATTTTTCTCGCCAGCTATCTCGCCGATAAAGGTGACATTATCAGCAGCAGCCAGATCAAACTCTTCAGATTGCGGCTGCCATCTTTACATTATCTGGCTCCACTCCTGTTGATGTGGGGATTCTGCATTATTCTCCTGGTCATGCAGCGCGACCTTGGAGCCGCGTCGCTGTTCTTTCTCATCTTTCTTGCGATGCTCTATGTAGCAACCGAAGACCCATCCTATCCCCTGATTGGTCTCTTGATGTTGATTGTTGCGGGTGCAATCGGTTATCGGCTGTTTGGCGTTGTTCGGCTGCGCGTCGATACCTGGTGGAATCCCTGGGCCGATCCTGATAACCGAGCATTTCAGATTGTGCAATCCCTGCTGGCGGTAGCGGCTGGCGGGATATTTGGTCAGGGTGTTGGGCAAGGTGCACCAACTTATATTCCTGTAGTGCATTCTGATTTTGTGTTTGCAGCCATTGCTGAGGAATGGGGCTTGCTTGGCACAATCGGTGCAGTTCTATCTATCGCAGTGATCGTGATGCGCGCCCTGCATATTGCTCTTGACAACGACCGCCGCCCGTTCCGGTCTCTGTTAGCAGCAGGTATCGGACTGATGATCGGCTTTCAATCTCTACTGATTATGGGCGGCGTGTTGAAGCTTGTCCCTCTGACAGGGATTACACTGCCATTTGTCAGCTATGGAGGAAGTTCTCTTCTTTCCAGCTTTGTCATGATTGGTCTGCTGCTCCGCCTCTCTGACCCTGAAAGCCAGATCAATAGTTGGCCTCGCCGTGCAGCGCCAGTTCCAGAACTTTCCTCATGACAAGCGCCATCCGAAAATTAAGCCGCATTCTCTTGATAGGATTTGTCTTGGTTGCCCTCGCGCTTGGCTACTGGGGGCTGGCAGTTCGCAGAAATCTCCTTAGTCGTGAGCAGAATCCGCGCCTCGTACTGCAAGAGCAGCGAATTCTACGTGGAACAATTCTTGATTGGAATGACAATATACTTGCTGCGAGTATCACCGATTCTTTAACGGGACTAACCGCCCGCAAATACCCCATACCCGAAGCTGCACCTGTCATTGGCTACTACAGTATTCGTCATGGCGTCGGGGGCATCGAAGCGTCATACGACGACGTTCTCCGAGGAACTTTTGGGATTTCTCCTGAGCAACAGGTACTCCGAGAAGTATTGCATCAGCGTCAGTTTGGCGGCGATGTAAAGCTGACTATTGACAGTGCGACTCAGCGAGAAACTTCTCAGCTTCTCCGGGGGCGTACTGGTGCACTTGTTATTCTAAGCGTTCCCTCAGGTGATATTCTGGCAATGGATAGTCAGCCGACGTTCAATCCGAATCGATTGGAAGAGAATTGGGACAAACTGCACAATGATTTGACTGCTCCCCTTCTAAACCGCGCAACGCAGGGTCTATACCAACCGGGCACTATTTTGCAAAGTGTTGTTCTCGGCGCAGCGCTGGACAACAACATTGATGTTATGGAAATTAAAGCTACAAACCTTCGTGTCGATGTCGGAGATTCCAGCCTGACCTGCGCACACGAACCACCGCCTGTTGATAGTATTGTTACTGCGTTCCTGTGGAGTTGCCCTGGCCCATTCCAAACATTAGGGATAGGGCTTGGACCGCGCCGCCTTGATGCGGCAATTCAGGGTTTTGGATTAGTCGAAGCGCCTGAAATCATTTTGCAAACCGAACCATCTAGTCCAGTCCAGACGCCCGCGCAGAGCAACCTTCTAATGACTGCTATCGGCCAGAGCGATCTGACAGTTACCCCTTTGCAGATGGCACAGGTTGCAGCCGCTTTTGCTAATCATGGCGAAATTCCAGCACTGAGATTAGTTGACTCGGTACGCCCGCCTGGAAGTCAGTGGCTTCATGTCGAATCTCAGGGCTATCCACGCGGAACAATTAGCCCTACAAATGCTGATGCTATTGCGCTCCTGATGCGCGATTCCGTGCTAAGTGGTGCTGCCCATGCAGCAAATTTAAGTAAATATCGGGTTCACGGGCATGTAGGGTTAGCTGTCGGTGGGCCGGGGGGAACATTAGATGCATGGTTCATTGGATATGCCTTTGCGCCTGATGGCCGGGTGGTAGCGGCAGCCGTGTTGTTAGAAAATGAGAAAGATGCGACTCGTGCAGCCCAAATTGGTGGACAAGCGCTAGAGTTGGCGTTGGACAATGTGCGATAATCAACAGCACTCAGTCCACTCATTAATTCGATTTTTCAACAAACATGTTTATAACTTGTTGAAAACCTGTTGAAAACTATTGCAAATTTGTTGAAAGAATCATTTGAATAACTCGACCGAGTGCTAGTTGAACAACTTTTTCGACAAAATTCCATTCCGTTTTGACACACTTTCAACATCAGGATGTTGAAAGTGCAACAGCTTTTGACCACAATTCCCGCCGGTTGGGATCATTTCTCAACAATGGCGGGCAATCTACTACTATGACTGTTACCTGATTCATATAACTGATCCTTTCTTGTTCAAACGACAAAGCAGTGTCGCTCAAGCCTGTCGTAGAAGTCCTGAATAGGGTGTATAATCGGCACTATACTTTAATTGATCAGGAGACCGCATCATGTTTCGGTCATTGGGCCTTCCCGAACTTCTTATTATTCTGGCGATTGTCGTCCTGCTTTTCGGTGTAGGTCGAGTTTCCAAAGTAGGCAAGGAACTAGGTTCTGCCATCGGTGAATTCCGAAAGGGTCTCAAGGACGGCGAGCCAGAGAGCGATCCGTCAAAGACCGAGCCAAAGGTCTAACATAAAATTTTGTTCAATGAAGCCCCGGACGGGGCTTTTTGTTTGCATTGACCAACTTTCCGCTTTTTACAGCAGCATGTTAGACTGGCGCGGTTGATTATCGAGATTCTGTTGAAGGAATAAGAGTCGATGCTTCTAGTTGATGCACATGAGGATATTGCATGGAATATTCTGACCTTCAATCGAGATTATCGCTGGAGTGCGGCTGAAATCCGCCAGCGTGAAGCCAATTCGGAGACACCCTCACATAACGGCAATACCTTGCTTGGTAAAGAGAACTGGTTACAGGGTCAGGTCGGGATCATCTTTGCCACACTATTTGCCGCCCCAGTCAAATTCGCACTCGGCGGCTGGGATACGCAGGCATACAACGATACGAAAGAAGCTCACCAACACCTGAGCGCGCAGCTAGATGTTTACCACAAACTGGTCGATCAGGATTCACAGTTCAGGCTGATCGATGTGGAATCCACTCTGAATACGGTTCTCCACACATGGACTGATCCACAAGCAGATGCTGAAGATCGCTTGATCGGACTCGTGGCACTGATGGAAGGTGCGGATGCAATTCGTGCACCCGAAGAAGTATATGAGTGGTACGAACGCGGTCTACGGATCATTGGGCTGGCATGGTCGGGATCACGATATGCAGGTGGAACACAGCAGCCAGGGCCTATTACCTCGGAGGGATTCGAGTTAATGGAGTCGATGCTTGATCTAGGAATGTTGCTCGATCTGAGCCATCTCTCAGAAGAGGCATACTTTCAGGCTGTAGAGCGTTACGAAGGCCAGATCATAGCCAGCCATTCGAATCCACGCCGCTTCCTTCCGACTGTGCGCGGACTTTCCGACGAGATGATTCAACTTCTGGCCGAACGTGATGGTGTCGTTGGCATTGTCCCCTACAATCGTTTTTTGAAACCGGGCTGGCAAAACGGAGACCCACGTGAGCAAGTCGCGCTAGACGAAGTGGCTGCGGCAATCGATCACGTCTGTCAAATTACTGGCAATGCGTATCATGTTGGGATTGGTACTGACTTCGACGGTGGCTTCGGTCTGGAATCTGTACCGGATGGGATCGTTACAATTAGCGATATCCAAAAACTGATTCCCCTGCTTAAAGAACGCGGATACGACGACTCCCAAATTGCAGATATTTTTGCGAATAACTGGATTCGCATGCTTCGGACTGGGCTGCCGGATTAACCTGTCTGGAACGCATACAGTTCGTGTTACAATCAGGTGAAAGTAAGTCCGCATCGATTAGAAGGCTATCGGAATATGAGTCGGCTGGCGCAGGTTGGTCTATTCCTTGCAGTCCTCGGAGGGATAATCCTGTTTCTTGGGTTATTCCCAGTTGCCGTTGACGCTGACAACACGCCTGGGATCGGCTTAATCCAGATCGCCGGAATGCAGATTGGGTTGTCCCTGTTGATCCTCGGAGCCTACACTGTCGTCTATGCGATGGTGCATCGTGGACGACCGAGAAACCTAATGCGTGATATTGGAGCGCGGCTGGGCATGACAGGCTTGGTTTTTTCCGCTGCTGCTACAATGGCTGATATTATGGGCTTTGGCTCTCACACTACCGCCGCCGGGCCATTCTTCGGATGGCTTCAAGCCACCGGAATGTTAGTTGGCTTTCTTATTTCCGCAGTAGGTGTATTTATCTACGGCGCTGCCCGCGCGTAACCATATTCCAAGTGTAATAAAACGGAGTCCCTACATTATATATGGATACGTCACAGCCTTCTTCCGATCATCCAACATCTGAGCAGTTAGTTCGACGGACAATTGTTCCGGCATTGTTACTAGGCGCTGCATTAGCGTTTCTGCTGACAGGAAGAACACCGGGCTGGCAGCCATTCGCTTTGGTCTCTATCGTCGCTTTTATCTCTCTGCTGTTCACCTACATAAGCGGGCGCGGCAGCGATCTTTTGGGATTCTTCGCCCTCGCTCTTCTGCTGCTGGCGATGTTCTGGGAACCTGGCCGACCCTGGGCAGCGCTGACGGGAACGGTTCTGGTTCTGCTCAATGCCTTCAATGATGCTCGTAAGCGGCGCACTGGGCCAGAGATCGCTATTGTGGAAGTACAGCCGCCAGAGTCACCGAACGATGGCGAAGGCTATGTAGGTATCTGAATATAGCTGTCCCTTTGGGAGGCATTCGTCAGTGATCGTCTGGTTGTTGATCGTCTATACGGCGCTGGTAATTGGTGTTCTGCTCTGGGGCATCATGATCGGCGTGCGCTTCAAGGGGACTCTCAAGGAAGCACCACTTCCGGCAACCTTACCTCTCATTTCAACGGTTGTCCCGGCGCGCAATGAGGAGCGGAATATCGGCAGGTGCGCACAAGGCTTAGTGCGGCAGGATTATCCGCAGCTTGAACTGGTATTTGTAGATGACGACTCCAGCGATGCCACCCCAGAAATTCTAGGTTCCTATGCTGCCCGCGATAAGCGCATCAAAGTGGTACATACGCAGGGCAAACCGCCAAACTGGAACGGGAAACAATGGGCGTGCCATTCTGGGGCAATGGCAGCAACAGGCGATTGGTTATGCTTCATGGATGCTGACACCTACGCAGAGCCGCCCCTGATCAGCAGAACTCTCGCGTTCGCAGAAGTGAACAAAATCGATATGCTCACACTGCAACCCTGGTATGAGATTCGCGGACTCTGGGAGCGAATTGTACTTCCATCGGGGTTAGTGCCGCTTCTTGTGTTATTCCCCCCTGAAAAGGTCAATGATCCCAACAATCAGATGGCGATTGCGAACGGTCAGTTCATTTTGATCCGGCGCTCAGTATATGAAGCGGTTGGCGGACATGAAGCAGTCCGTCAGCGCATGATGGACGATTTCTCGCTAGCAGAGATCGTCAAAGGGGCGGGTCATCGACTTTACATTGTGGATGGCAGCGACGTGATGCGTGTTCGGCTGTACACGAATCTGCGCGAGATTCGCAATGGCGCATTGAAAGCAGCAGTCGAGATCACAGGTGGCTGGGTCTCGTCGTCTATCGGTTTGATTGTCAACTTCGTGCTCAACAGTTTACCTGTCATCCTGCTGATCGCAGCAATCATTGCAAATAACACGAATGCAATCCTGATACTTGGTATGCTGGTCACGTTCCAATTGATCTATTATGGATTGATCCGTGTGATAGGCTTCCGAGCACCGCCCTGGTCAGGTGTGACCTATCCGATTGGATGCTTGATCGTTACAGCTATTCTAATCGAGGGTATGGTGAGAGTTGCTGGCGGCGGGGAAATCAAATGGAAGGGGCGCGACTTATTGGGACGCCCTGACCTTCCAGTGAAACGAACGTGAGTGCTGGTAATAAGCGTCGGATTAAGTGAGACAAAACTGTGTGGCAGACTGGAACGATAAGAGTAGCGAGAATCGGCGGGATTGCAGTTGAAATCCACTTCACTTTTATTGCTGTCATCTTCTGGGGTGCTTGGCTTGGCTGGTCTTTATGTGGTGGTACAGCCCTAGCAGTTTACTGGATTCTACAGACCCTACTGTTATTTGGCTGTGTCTTGCTGCACGAATTAGGTCACGGATTGCAGGCGCGGGGGTTTGGCCTGGTCGTGCGGCGGATCATACTGCTGCCTTTTGGAGGTATTGCGGAACTCGAAACGCCTCCTGCATATCCCTGGCAGGAGCTTATTGTTGCACTCGCCGGCCCAATGGTGAACTTTGGGCTGGCAACAGTCCTTGGCTTAATTGCCGTTATAAGTGATCCTTTCTCACTTCGAATGTCGGTGGCACGAGAAGCATTATGTACCCCGAGCCTAACAGGGACAACTCTGATTTTGGTCGGCACCAATCTCCTCTTGTTTGCAACGAATATGCTGCCTGCATTTCCGATGGATGGTGGGCGCGTCCTTCGGGCAGCACTCGCACTCGCCCTTAACTACGAGCTTGCAACCCGAATCTCATCGTGGCTGGGACGTATCCTTGCAGCAGGGATGGTGCTGCTGGGATTCATCGGGTGGCCGCCCGCCGGAATTCCGCCTGTTCCTCTGCTGGTGTTTGTCGGTGCGATGATCTTCTTCGGCGCGCAGCAGGAAGAAATCTACGTGCGCCGTCAGCGAGCATTGGTTCGAGTAGAAGTCCACGAACTTGCACAACGGGGAACATCGCCCCTTGCGCCTTGGGATACCATTACGCATCAGTTAGCGGCTCGGCTGTTCCGGCACGATCAGACCCTTCCAGTAGTGGTTGAGGAGCGAGTCGTAGGGCTACTCACCTATCATGATGTCCGGCGGGCACATCGCCACTTGCGACAAACTCCGCTTACGGTCGCTCATGTGATGCGAACATACTTCCCTATTTTACGACTCAGCGATACATTATGGGTTGCTTTACAGGAGATGAACACCTACCAGCTTGCCGCGATCCCTATTGTTGAAAATGGGGTTTATCAAGGCATCGTCCGCTTGGATGACATTAATCATGCGTGGCGGTTCGCGGTGCGCCGCAGGCGATCACCCTCCACGCTCGCCTCAGGAGATAGTGTGATTTATGACTAACGCCAAGATGCTGCAAACTAAAGAAGAACTCCACTTACCCGGCCCTCGCGCGGAAGCGATAATCGAACGGGACAAACGGGTTCTTTCCCCTTCACTTCCGCGTTCTTATCCTCTCGTCATCGATCACGCCAAAGGCTATGAAGTCTGGGATACCGACGGCAACCGCTTCCTGGATTTTATGACGGGGATCGCCGTCGCTTCGACGGGGCACTGTCACCCTGAAGTAGTCAAGGCGATTCATGAGCAGGCTGAGAAGTTCCTCCATATTTGCCTCGCAGATTTTTATTATGAAGTAGCCGTAGAACTGGCTGAGAAGCTCGACGAATTCGCACCTTTTGAGGAGGGCGCGCAGGTATTCTTTACGAATTCGGGAGCCGAGGCAATTGAATCTGCAATTAAATTGGCCCGCTATACAACAGGAAAACGCCAGTTTATTGCCTTTCACGGGGCGTTTCACGGGCGAACGATTGGAGCGTTGTCTCTCACAGCGAGCAAGTATCGCCAGAAGGAAGGTTTCTTCCCACTAATGCCCGGTGTGACACACGTTCCCTATCCAGATGCCTACCGCCCGGCACTGAATTATGATACGTCGCGTGATTATGGTGAGGCGGTCGTCGATTACATAGAGAGTACGGTCTTTCATGGGTTCGTGCCTTCGGATGAAGTTGCAGGTATTTTCGTGGAGCCGATTTTGGGTGAAGGTGGATACATTGTTCCGACCCCCGGTTTCTTCCCGGCTTTACGCGATCTATGTGATCGGTATGACATTCTGCTGATTGCAGATGAAGTCCAAAGTGGAATGGGCCGTTCCGGCAAGTGGTGGGGAATTCAGCATTTCGGCGTTGAGCCAGACATCATCACATCGGCAAAGGGGATTGCCAGTGGTTTGCCCCTAGGTGCAATGATTGCACGTAAGAGTCTGATGACATGGGAGCCGGGTGCGCACGGCAGCACTTTTGGCGGCAACCCGGTTTCCTGCGCTGCTGCTCTTGCGACAGTCCGGTTAATTGAGAATGGTATGCTCCAGAATGCTGCTGAGATGGGCGATTATCTGATGGGAGAACTCGCTCATATGCAGCAGAGGCATTTGATCATGGGTGATGTACGCGGCAAGGGCCTAATGATTGGGATTGAGATTGTCGAAGATCGGGCAACTCGCAAACCCGCTAAGGAGCTGCGTGATCGAATTATAGATCGGGCCTTCCATAATGGCTTGCTGCTGCTTGGTGCTGGGGATGCTGCTGTTCGCCTAATGCCACCTTTGATGGTTGATCAAGACGCTTGCGATGAAGCCCTAAACATTCTGGATGACATCATGAGCGAGGTTGTAATTCAGTAATCTCTAAGGCTACCCTGATAAGACATAAGAATTTTATTAGAAATCCCCAAAAAGGGCTGCGGATGCTACGCAGCCCTTCTTCTTGAACCAGGAACCATGCTAGAATCATCCGCATGGTCGAACACCTGATACGCCAACGCGATTATCTCCTCGACATTTCACGTGCGCTCACCTCCCGACTCAGCTTAAAAGAAGTCCTGAGTCGCATTTTACGATCCGCAACTGAAATGCTCGATGGACAGGCAGGTCTGATCGCATTGGCAGAAGACGATTCGTTTGTGGTGCGTGCCAGCTACGGTATTCGGCCTGATGTGCTGGATGATTTTCAACCACTTCTTTCTGATATTCCTCGTAATGGCGCAACTGGGTTTGCCATACCTGAGTTAGGCCGTAAGGTGCAGGCTGTAGGTCAGGTGGTTGGGATGGGTTTGCATCAAGTGATTGCCCTGCCGATGGTGATTGGGATCGACCTCGTTGGTGTAATTTATGTCTTTCGGACAGAGGGAGGCAGCTTTACACGGAATGAGGTGCGAATGCTCCAAAGTTTCGCGGATCAAGCGGCTATTGCAGTTCAGAATGCCAACCTCTACGAGAGTATTGCTCATAAGAACCGTCGGCATGATGCAGTTCTACGCCACAGTGCCGACGGTATTATGCTGCTGAACCCTGATCTCACCATTGAAAGCATTAATCTTGCGCTCTCGCACATTACGGGATGGCCGCTCCAAGAGGCTGCTGGCTCTTATTATCAACGTGTGATCCACTGGGCCAAGCTCGAAGAGGGCAAGGATTTAGTTGATGCGATGAATTCGGGCTGGCCGAAAAATGGTCAGAATGTGCTCTACGCAGAAGGAGATGTTCGCAACATCAACGGATCAGCAATCAGCGTCGGCATTACTTATGCGCCTCTATTTAATGATCGTGGTGAGCTTGCAACCATCATTGCAAATGTGCGAGATATTACTAAGTTTCGAGAGGCAGATGAAGCGAAGGCAACTTTTATTTCGGTTGTCTCCCACGAATTGAAGACGCCGGTTTCAATTATCAAGGGATATGCCAGCACACTGAGCCGCCCCGATATTGAATGGAAGCGTGACTTGGTGATGGATGGCCTCAGAATAATCGAGGAAGAATCGGATCGCCTCTCCGAGTTAATCGAGAATTTGCTTGATACAACTCGGCTTCAAGCTGGGCGGTTGACGCTTTCTATTCGCGAAGTTCAGCTGGATGAATTGGCGCAGCGTATTGCTGCTAAGATGACACTACAATCCGATAAGCACCAGATCACTACAACCTTTCCGTTTGATTTCCCAATTATTCAGGGCGATGAAGAGCGGCTTAATCAGGTGTTGACCAATCTCGTAAACAACGCAATTAAATATTCTCCAAAGGGCGGCCAGATTCGCATCGGCGGGCAGGCGCTGGAGAATCGAGTGCAGATTTGGGTTTCAGATCAGGGAATCGGAATTACCCCTGATCAACAGGAATTCGTTTTCGACCGGTTCTATCGCATCGACAATGCACTCTCACGTAAGACTCAGGGGGCGGGTCTCGGTCTATATATAGTGAAGTCCATTATCGACGCGCATGGCGGCAATATCTGGATCGATAGTGAATCGGAGCAAGGAACGAAGTTCACCTTCACACTGCCTTTGTATCAGCAATAGTGCCAGAAGCAGCAACTAACAAATTTCCTGTACGCGCTACATAGTCATTCCATGTCTCCGCCGGGCGTATTATGCGTTGCCCAAATTTTAGGGAGCCGGGTCGCAGGGCACGCGCCTTTACGTCAATTGCATTCCAAGTACGATCAGGGAATAGAGCAGCGATCTCAACTGGGGTTGCACCTCGCTCAATTGCAGCAAGCAACTGCTCCTCTTCGCGTGCCAACCAACCCCGCCGCATTCTGCCACTGATTGAGCGTGTGACGCACTCGACGGCATTTACTTCTCCATCACACCAGTAAATTGTGAGATGCAAAACCCCTATACGTATTCGTTCAACTTCGATACGCCGTACAAAGATTTGTATCAACTCTCGTTTGGCAGCGCGCGTTAAATCCTTCCAACGCTCAAGTGCTAGCCCGCAGGATTGTCGAAGCATAGCGATTGCTTCGAGTTGGCGGGCTTCCCGTGC
>Ga0075421_100002509_pt1 | contig 21935 bp, 21 predicted proteins | sample SoiMetdeltSBSDD5_FD_75292 | JGI IMG/M metagenome (GOLD analysis project Ga0075421, IMG submission 75292) | Bulk soil microbial communities from a Populus tree surrounding site in Tennessee, USA - Soil MetaG P. deltoides SBSDD5 | ecosystem: Environmental > Terrestrial > Soil > Tree plantation...
GCGCGGGCGGCGGCGCTGCCACCGTCGGCCCCGGAATGGTGGGCGCGGCGATGGTGGGAGCGGCCGCCGCGGCGACGGCCGGAGCGGCGGCGGCGGGCGGCGGCTGGAACGGGAGCGGAAACGCTTCGAGCGCGCGCGTGTCCGCCGCCGGCGCCGCCGGCGCGAACGCGTCAGGAGAGAGCTGCTGGAGGATCTCGTCGAGCGGGAGCGTCAGACGTCCGCGCTCCAAACGCTCACCGATCTGCGCCGCCGGCACGGCGAGGGCGTCGTCGGGGAACTGGTCGCGCACCATGTCCCACTGAACTTCGACGGCGCCTTCGCCGAGCTGCGAGAGCACGAACGCGCGCGGGACGAGCAGAACACCGCGCTCGGCGAGTCGCGCCCCGACCTGATCGAGCGGGAACGCGAAGGCGGCCGCCGGGAACTGCGCGGCCACACGGTCGAACGAGATCTTCATGTCGTCCGGGCCCGGCGCAAACGTGACCGGCCGCGGCGCCTCCGCCACGACCTTCGGTGCGCTCTTCGCCCCGCGTCGTGGCGTTTCCGGCGCGGATCGCCGCGGCGGCTCCGGTGCGGCCGGCGCCGGCGGCGGCGCGGGAGTGGCGGCACGACGTCGCGGCGCTTCCACCGCGGGCGGCCGCTCGGTGACGCGCGGCTTCGGCGGCGGTGGCGGAGGGGGCGGCGGTGGTGGTGGCGGCGGCGGCGGCGCCATTTCCACGCGGAGCTCCGGCGCCGGCGGGGCCGCCGCCATGACGGGCGCGGGTTCCGGTATGGGCGGCGGCGGTGGTGGTGGTGTCGGCTCGCGACGCTCGACGAACGCAGGAACCGGCGGCTCATAGCTGCGGACGTCCGCCTCGCGCGGCTCTTCGCGCCGTGGCGGCTCGTAGCTTCGCACGTCGGCCTCACGCCGTGCGGGCTCGTAGCTCTGCACATCGGCCTCACGCCGTGGCGGCTCCGCCGGCGGCTCGAAGCGCGCCGGGGGCGCCTCGGCGACCTCCTCCACGGGCGCGGACGCGGCGGCGGCGCGCTCGGCGCGCCGGAGGAACACGCTCGGCCCCGGATCGTTGGCGACCACGAGCGGCGGCGCCGGCGCGCCGCGCTTCGCGGGGGCGAGCTGGCGCCGGCCGCGACGGCGACGCCACCGGGCGCGCGGCTCCAGGCGCGAGCCGAGCGGCACCACCAGGAGCAGCGTACAGATCACCTCGAGCAGCGGCGCGGGCGGGAACGCCCAGAACGCGACGGCGGCGGCGATGTCGTACGGCAAGGCGCCGATCTGCGCGTACAGCGCGGCCGTCCCAAGTCCGAGGAGCGCGTGCGTGGAGCAGAAGAGCGCGAAGACGGTGAGGCGACGCCACGGAGACGCGAACAGCACCACGATCGCGTACAGGACCGGCGGCAACGCCACCATCGCCCACGGTGGCAGCGGGATGTCGATGCGAACGTTGGCGTTGAACGCCCAGACCGCCGCCCAGAGATAGAACAGCAGCGTCACCGCCACCGCGCCCAGCGCCACCGACTTGTGTCGCATCACACCGCCTTCTGGAGCTCGGTGATGACCTTCTTCACGAGGTAGCGCACCTTGCCGAGGGACGCGGGATCGCCGAGGACGATGCCGAGGATGGCCGCGCTTCCCACGCTGTGCAGCACGACCATCCCCCGCTCGTACTCGAGGATCATCCCGTGGAGGCCGCCGCGCTCGAGCTCACGGCCGATCCCTTCCGTCGACTCCGCGAGGCAGGACGCGAACGCGCCCGCGACCTCCGTATCGAGCTTCGTGGGCGACGTGGACTCGACCACGAAGCCCTCGCGGTCCACGAGGGCGGCAAGCTCCACGCCCGGCAGCGCGGCGAACTGCGCGAGCACGGCCGCCACGCTCGCCGCGCCCGCTGTATCCGCGATGGGCTCCGCGGGGGTGTTTTCCACCGCATCCCGCGGGAAGGACACCCGGGCATCCGGTGTCTCCATCGTCAGCGCCGGCGGCGGGCTCGCGGCCGGCGCGGCATGCCCGTTGCCATTGCCGCCGGCGGCGAGCAGCTCGTCGATCTTGCGCAGCAGATCCTCGGCGGCGAACGGCTTGCCCATGACACCGTTCGAGTTCACGCGCGCGGCCTTCTCGAGCACGGTGTTGTTCACGATCCCGGAGATGAGGAGCACCGGCGTCTTGCCCAGCTTCGGGTGGGTCTTCACGTATTCGCAGATCTGGTAGCCGTCGCGATCGGGCATGACGACGTCGCACACGACGACGTCCGGCTCTTCGCGCTCGAGGGCGGCGAGGGCCTCGCTGCCGGACGCCGCTGATACCACGGCGATGCTGCGCGTGGCCAGCGCCCGCTCCACGACCTTGCGGACGCTGAGGCTGTCGTCCACCACCATCACCTTTGGCATCTAGCGCTCCTCCAGGGGCGCCGGAGCGACGCCGGCTTCGTCACCGTTCGCGAACGTCGCGCCCGCCTCGTCGAGGTCGGCGGCGACGCCGAGCAGCAGTTGCTCCACACTTTTCGAGATCGTCGTGGGCGTGTCGGGCATCTCGTGGCGCGGAAGCGGACTGAAGCGAAACGTTCCGCCGCGCTGGGCCGCCACCATGAGGGCCGCGAACGCCGGCTCGCCCTGCTGTCCCTTGAACTCCGCGTGAATCACCCGCCCCGCGACGAAGATGACCACGCCCTGGCCGTTCGTGAGCGTGACCGCGAGCACCCCGGTCTTGCGGCCGAGCGAGATGGCCTGGCTCACCTCGGCCAGATCCATCACGCCCAGTGAGCCCTCGAGCGTGCGGCCCACCGGCGCGCTCGCCGCCGGTGCCGGCGTCGGCGCTGCCGGCGGCTCCTCCCGTACTTCCGGGTCAGGCCGAGCGTGGACGCGCAGGAGATTCCCGATGCGCCGCACCATCGTGGCCGGGCTCGTCTCCGCACCGAGGAGCATGTCCACTCCGGTCTCGACCGCGGCCGGCCCCAGCGTCTTGTCGGCATGCGTGACGACGAGGACGAAGAGCACGCCCTTGGTGGCCGGATCGCTCTTCACCACCGAGCAGAACTCGAGGCCCTCCATGTCGCCCAGCGCCGCCTTGCTCACGACGAGATCGTGCTTGTCCCAGTCGAGCATGGTGAGCGCGAACAGGGCGCTCGGCGCCACGTTCACGGCGTGCCCGGCTCCCACGAGGGCCGTCTCCAGCGCGGCACACGCCGACCGGTCCGGGTCAACGAGAAGCAGCTTCGCCATTCCAGGTTTCCAGTTGATCGAGGTCCAGCAGCGCCGCGCCTTCCGGGATCGCCGCGCCACGCGCGGACTCGAGCCCGCACACCTGATCGACACGGATGGCCACCAGTCCGTCACTGGTCCGGGCGACGACCGAGAGCGGTGTCTGTGGGCGCGCGCCCGACGCCGCGCCAGCCGCGAGATCGACGACCGGCAGCAACTCGTTCCGGTAGAACGTGACGCCGGCATTGCGGGGGTCGTCGCACGGGACGGGAACGGGCGCCTCCAGCTTCGCCACCTCCGCGATGCGCCCGGCCTCGATGGCGAGCCGGCGGCCGGCCACGATCACGACGACGAAGTTCCGCCGTCGCGCCGCCGTCCCCTCTTCGCGCGCCGTGCGCGGCTTCATCCGTCCAGCAGCCCTTGCAGGCTGACCACGATCACGGTCCTCCCGTCGATGCGCGTCACACCGCGAAACCACGTCCGCTCCCGACCGCGAAAGACCGCGGGAAGCGGGAGCACCGCCGTCTCCTCGACCACCGCGAGGTCGGCGAGGTTGTCCACGACGAGGGCGCCGCGGCGGCCGGCGGGGTCGCCGACCAGCAAGAGCCGCGTCTGCTCGGTGGCGACGGGAAGACGGAAGAGACGACGCAGATCGACGAGCGCGTAATCCGCGCCGACGAAGCGGACGATGCCGCCCTCCGCGTCCTGGGCCGGCAGCGAGTGCCGGACGACCTGAGCGTCGAGACCGTAGTGAACGCCGGCGAGCGTGAAGACGACGAAGCGATCGACGCGCGCGCGCGGCGTCGCGCGCCGGGCCGAGGCCACCGCTGCGCGCTCAAGAGGCATGGACGAAGCCTCCACGCGCGACGCCGAGGTCGCGCAGACAGGCGGACAGCGTGTCTACGATCCGGTTCAAGGGGACGATCATGTGCACGGCGCCGGTCTCGGCGGCGGCGCGCGGCATCCCGTACACCATCGACGACGCCTCGTCCTGGGCGAGCACGAGCCCACCCGCGTGACGAATGGCGGTGGCGCCCTCGGCGCCGTCCCGGCCCATGCCGGTGAGCACGATGCCGATCGACTGCCGAGCCGCGTGCCGCGCGACGGACGCCATGGCCACGTCCGCCGACGGGCAGCCGTCGACGATCCGTCCGGGCACGCGCAGCACGATCCGTCCGTCCGCGGTCACGCTCGCGTTGCGGGAGCCGGGCATGACGTACACGCCGCCCCGCTCCAGGCGTTCGCCGTCCTCCGCTTCCTTCACGACCAGCGCCGTCCGTGCCGCGAGCGCGCTCGCGAGCTGGGTCGTGTACGGCGCCGGCATGTGCTGAACGATCACGACCGACGCCTGCAGGCCCGCGGGAAGGGCGGGGATCAGCTCGAAGAGCGCGCCCGGTCCCCCCGTGGACGCCGCGATGACGACGCACGGCGTCCACTTGCTGGACGCGGTGCGGGTGGGCGCGGGAGCGGTCGCGGTCGCGCGTCCGCGCGGCGCCGGTACCGCCGCCGCTGCGTTGCGGATGGGCCGGATGCGGGCGGCCATCTTCACCTTGCGAAGGATCTCCTCGCGCAGGTTGATGAGGCCGGGGTCGACGCTGCCGCCGGGCTTGGGGATGAAATCGACCGCGCCCAGGCTCAGCGCGCGAATGGCGGCCGCCGATTCCGAGCGCGTCTGGGAGCTGATCATCACGATCGGTGTCGGACGCTCCGCCATGATCCGTTCCACGGCGACGAGACCGTCCGCGTGCGGCATGTTCACGTCCATCGTGATCACGCTCGGAGCGAGGGCGGCGGCGGCGGCGACGGCGTCGAGGCCGTTGTCGGCCACGCCGACCACCTCCACCTCGGGATCCGAGGTGAGGATGCGGCAGAGGAGGTCGCGCATGAACCGCGAGTCGTCCACCACGAGCACGCGCACGGACGCCTTTCGCGTCATCGCGCGGCGCCTCCCGGCCGGGGCGACGCTTCCGCCATGATCGACTCGATCAACGGCACGAACCGCCCCTCGTCCACGGGCTTGCTCACGTAGTGACGGACGCCGAGCCGTCGCGCGTGGTTCACGTGCTTCTCGCCCGCGCGCGTGGTGAGGATCATCACGGGGACGTCACGAGTGGTGGGCCGGCGGCGCAGGTCTTCGATGAGCTCGTAGCCGTTGACGTGCGGCATCTCGAGGTCAGTGATGATCAGATCAACGGTCACGTCGGTGAGGCGCTGGAGCGCGTCGGCGCCGTCGTTGGCGGTGATGACCGTGAAGCCCGCCTTTTCGAGCATCCGGCCCACGAATTTCCGGACGCTGATGGAGTCGTCGACGAGCATGATGCGCCGGGCGCGCGCGCTGCCCGCGCTGACGGGCGCGGCCATGGGCATCTCTTCCACCTCACGCCCGCGCGGGGCGAGCGAGATGTCCCCGGACTCGAGCAGGCGGAGCGGATCGAGGAGCAGGATCACGCGCCCGTCTCCGGAGATGGTGGCGCCCGCGAACGGACCCACACCCTCCAGGAAGCCGCCCAGGCTCTTGATGACGATTTCTTCCTTGCCCACGAGCTCGTCCACCGAAAGCGCGAAGGCGCGGCCGCCCGCGCGCAACGACAGCATGGGAATGGCGCCCTTGTGCTCGGAGGCGGGGAGACCGAGGAGAACGTCCAGGCGCAGGAGGTCGAGCAGCTCGTCCTCGACGCGGACGAGCTCGGCGCGTCCCACCGATCGCATCGCCTCCGGCTCGACCTCGAAGATCAGCTTCACGGAGTTCAGGGGCACCGCCACCGTCTCGCTGCCCACGCGCACGAGCAGCGCGTCGGAGATGACGACCGTGAGCGGCACGCGGATGGTGAACCGCGTCCCCACCCCGACCTCGGTCTCGACGTCGATCTCACCGTTGAGCCGCGCGACGTTGGCGCGGACGACGTCCATGCCGACGCCGCGACCCGCCGTCTGCGTCGTCTCGCGCGCGGTGCTGAAGCCGGGGAGGAAGATCAGATCGAGGGCCTCGCGACGGGAAAGCTGAGCGTCGGGGCGCAGGAACCCGAGCCCGATGGCGCGGGCCCGGAGTTTCTCCACTTCCATGCCGCGCCCGTCGTCCTCGATCTCGATGTGCACGAAGCCGCCCTGCTGGTACGCGTTGAGGTAGACGGTGCCGCGCGCCGGCTTTCCGACCGCGCGCCGCTCGCTCTCGGGCTCGATGCCGTGCGCCACCGCGTTGCGAACGATGTGGAGCAACGGATCGGCGAGATGCTCCATGATCGTGTTGTCGATTTCGGCCGACTCTCCACTGACCTCCAGCTCGACGGTCTTTCCCTCCGCGCGCGCCGCTTCCCGCACCGGGCGCGCGAAGCGGCCGAAGAGACGACCGACCGGAACCATGCGCGCGCGGGTCACCTGGCTGCGGAGGTCGCCGGTCAGGCGCTGGATCTGCGAGCTGTCCTCGGTGATCGTGCGGATGAGGGCGGCGAGCTGCGCCTGCGCCTCCGAGATGTCGGCCGAGATCTCGCTCATGCCGCGGGCGAGGATGTTGAAGTCGTCGTAGCGGTCGAACTCGAGCTCCGCGAAGTGCCGCAGACTGTCCTCGCCGTTCGCGGTGGGCGCGGCGGGAATCTGACTGTACTCGTGCTTGGCCTCGAAATCGCGCACGGCGTGCGCCATGCGCGAGCGGCTGAAGAGCAAGAGCTCGCCGAGCCGATCGAGCTGCAGCACGCGGCGGTCGAGCCGGCTCCGCGCGATGACGAGCTCGCCCACCAGGTTCATGAGCCCGTCCAGGCGGTCGATGTTCACGCGGATGGTGGCGTGGGCGCCGGCGGCGCCGGAGCCCGTCGCCTCGGCGCCGGCTTTCGCGGGCGCCCTCCGGGCCCCGACCTCGAAGCGCGGCGCCGGCATGTCGGCGCCGGCATCCGCCTCGACGCTGATCGCCGCCACCCCGGATTCGAGCACCGGAACCGCGCGTGGCGGTCCTTCCGGCACGTGATCAGTCGGGCGCGGCGACGTCTCGCGCTCGCTGAGCGACGGCACGCGGCGCTCGGGCACGGGCAGCGGGTGCGGATCGACGCTTGATTGCGCCGCCGGCGTCACGTCTCGGTCCGCGGCCGCGGGACGTTCCTCGCCTGAAGGCGTCGATGGCGCCGCCGCCATCGCCGCCCGGATGCCCTCGTAGACGCGCTGGACGCCGGCACGAAGTTCCGATGATTCCTCGCCACCCGGCGCGAGCATCAGCTTGATCGCATCCACGGCCGCGAAGCCGGCGTCAACCACCGGCGCCGTCATCGGCAGCCCGCCTTCGCGCACGGCGACCAGCATGTCCTCGACGTCGTGAGCGAGGTCACCGACCGCGCGGAGGCTGACGGTGTAGGCGGCACCCTTCAGCGTGTGCACCGAGCGGAAGAGCGTGGTGAGCTCGTCCTGATCGGTCAGGTTCCGCTCGAGCGTCAGCAGCGAGCGCGTCATCGCTTCCAGGTGCTCGGCCGCCTCCACCGCGAAGTAGCCGAGCAGCTCCGCGGTTTCGGCGTCGATACCTTCCGCGGTCGGCGCCGGTGTGGCCGTGGCCGGCGCCAGCGTAGGCGGCGCCGCCAGCGGCGACGAGCGATCATCCTCCTCGTTCAGCGTCGGACGTGCCTCGGGAAGAGAACGCTCAGAGGTGGCGCCGGCGAGCGGCTCACGGTCCGGCCCCGCGGTCATCGGCTCCACCCACGAGTCGAGCGCGGGCGCGGCCACGTCGAGAGCCGGCGGCGCGGTCGGTGTCGTGGCGGGGAGCGCGGGCGTCCGGTGCTCCGCCAGCACGGTCGCCATCTCGTCGAGCGCCTCCGGCGTGCCCGCGGCGATCGCGTCGAGCGCGCGCTTGACGTGGCCGAGCAGCCCGGTGACCTTGTCGATCGCCCGCTCGCGCTCGTCGGCGCTGCCGGCCGGGATCGTCTCGAGCGTCTCCTCCATGAGGCCGGCCACCTCACCGAGCGGCGTGAAGCCCTGCAGGGACGCCGCGCCCTTGAGGCGATGCGTCACCACCAGCAGCGGCTGCAGCGTCGGCGCGAGTGTCGCCTCGCGGGCGATCTCGAGCTGCGGCAAGCCGTCCTCGAGCGCGGACACGGTCTCCCACGCTTCCATGAGGAAGATGCTCAGGAGGAAATCGGCGTCACTCATCGCCAGAAACCTGTCGCGCCGACGCGCGGCGGTGGTAGACGAAGCCGTGCGCCGCGCGGCGCCGATCGTAATGGTGGGCCGACGGCGTGACGCCGTCGGCGTGGCCGAGGAACAAGAAGCCGCCCGGCAGCAGCGCCCTCGTGAACCGCTCCATCACCTGCCGCTTCACCGCAGGCGTGAAGTAGAGGAGGACGTTGCAGCAGAAGATGAGGTCGAATTTGCCGATGTAGAAGCCGTGGCGGACGTCGTACTGGACGAACTTCACCATCTCGCGGATGGCGGGCACCACGGTCCACCGGTCGTTCCGCCGGCGGAAATACGTCGCCAGGTACGTGGCCGGCACCGAACGAACCTCCGCCGTCGTGTAGACGCCGGCGGCGGCCGTCCGCAGTGCCTGCTCGCTCGCGTCCACGGCGAGAATCTCCACGGGAAACTTCGGCGGTAGCAGCTGGCACAGGGTCATGGCGATGGAGTACGGCTCCTGACCGGTGGAGCAGCCGGCGCTCCAGATCCGCAGTCGCTCCTCCCGATTCGCGCCCGCCCCCACCAGCGCGGGGAGCACGACGTCGCGGAGCGCGTCGTGATGGCGCTCGTAGCGGAAGAAGCTCGTCTCGTGGACCTGGAGGGCGGCTTCGAGCTCGGCATAGAGCGGCGCTCCTTCCTCGGCGGCACGCTCGAGCGCAGACGTCCACCGCCGGCCGCTGGTGAAGCCGCCGCGAGCCATCACCGCCCGGGCGCGGTCGCGAAGAAATGGCCACCGCTCCTCGGGGAACAGCAAACCCGATCGCCGCGCGATGACCGCCGAGAGCCGCTCCAGCTCCACGGGCGTCAGCTCCATGACCCGAGAGCGGTCAGGCCGACGCCAGCTTGAAGCGCGAGACGTTCGTCGTGAGCTCCTCGGCGAGCTTGACGAGCTCCTCCACGGTCTTCCGCGTCTGGAGGATGCCCTGCTCGGTCTGCACCGCCACGCTCGCGATGGATTGCACCGCGGTCGCCACGCCTTCCGCGCCGCGCACCTGCTGCTGGGTCGCGAGCGAGATGTCCTGGGCGAGCTCGGCCGACCGGTGCGAGACGTCGGCGATCTCCTTCAAGCTCTCCTCGGCGCGGATCGTGACCTTGTAGCCGGATTCGACCTCGTTCGTGCCCTGCTCCATGAGCACGATGGCTTCCTGCGTTTCCGCCTGCACGTTCTTGATGAGGGCGGCGATGTCGCGGGTGGCGCGCGCCGACCGTTCCGCGAGCTTGCGCACCTCGTCGGCGACGACGGCGAACCGCAGGCCCGCCTCGCCGGCGCCGGCCGCCTCGATGGCCGCGTTGAGGGCGAGGAGGTTCGTCTGCGACGCGATGTCCTCGATGGTGTTGACGATCTCCGAGATTTCGAGCGAGCGGTCGCCGAGGCTCTTGATCTTCTTGGACAGGCTCTGCACCTCGGCGCGGATGCGCTGCATCTTGGCGAGGCTGTCGTGCACGGCGCTCTCGCCCTTCTGCGCCGCCTCCAGGCCGCGCCGGGCCGCCACCGCCGACGCCTCCGCGTTCTCGGCCACCTGCCGCACGGAGAGCGTCATCTCTTCCATGGCACTGCTCACGGTCATGGCTTCGCGGGACTGCCCCTGGGCGCCGGTCGCCATCTGCTGCGTGGCCGCGATCATCTCGTTCGACATGCCGGCGACCCGCAGCGCCGCCACGCGCACGTCGCCGACGACCGAGCCGATCTCTTCCACCATGAGGTTGATGGCGTCGACGACGTTGCCGAGAACGTCCGGGGTCACCTCGCCGCGACGGGTGAGGTCGCCCTGCGAGATTTCCATGGCGGTGTCGAGGAACTGCTGCACGTTCCGCTGGAGCTGCTCGCGCTGATGGCGCTCCTCGTCACGCTCCGTCTCCGTCTGCACCTGAGAGCGGAGCCGGACGACGGTGTCGTTGAAGGTGGCGGCGAGACGGCCGATCTCGTCTCCCGACCGCACCGGCACCATCACGGAGAGGTCACCGCGCCCCACGCGCTCGGCCGCGTTCACGATCTGGGACACCGGCTGCGTGATGCGCCACCACGCGAACGCGACGCACGCGAGCGTGGCCGCCGCCGCCACCCCCGCGAAGACCATGAGCAAGTTGCGGCCGGACTTCGACGCCGCATCCGCGATGATGGCCTTGTTCATGCCCACGCGCACGGTGCCGAGCTGCCCCGCCAGCATGGGGACACCGATGTCGATGATCTCGCGCGACGCCCCACTCACGGGATCGCGGTACGTAATGTCGCGGATCTGTCGCCGCGCGTCCCCGGGCACGAGGTTCTTCTCGATGAGGTCGGGCGGCACCAGCGGATGGAAGGTGTGGGCGATGAGCGTCTTCTGAGGGTCGTACACCATGACGTAGGCGACCCCGCTGATCGACGCGAACTGGTCCACGACCGACTGCACCGTGGAGGCGTCGCGGGTGAGCACGAGATCGACGCCGGAGCTGGCGAGGCTGTTCGCGATGGCCTCGCCCTTCGACGTGAACTCCTCCGTCATCCGGTACCGCAACACGTCGGTGGACGACCACCACGTCACGACCGCAAGTGGCGCGAGGACGGCCACCAGGAAGATCGTGATCTTGAGCGGGAGCCCGAGCCGCAAGCGCAACATTCTCATCGCCATCTCCCCTGACCCCTGTCAGGCCTTGGTCACGGCGGCCCAGTCCGCCACCGGAACCCATCGTTCGTTGTCAACGCGCGTGAAGTAGACGCTGTCGAGTCCTTGGTGGCGCTCCGAGCTGAAGGTCACGGGCGCGCCGATCCCGAGCTCGACGTTGCGCAGCGACTCGAGGGCGGCGCGGAACGCGGCCCGGGTGGGCTGCGGACCCGCGCGGCGGAGGCCCTCCACGATGACCTTGGCGTTCACCATGCCTTCGAGGCTGATGAAGCTGTACTTCTGCGCCGCGTACTTTTCATCGCGCAGCGCCTCCGGCACCGCCGGGTTGTAGCGATCCATGAGGGCGCGGTACTCGACCACGCCCGGCAGCGACACGTCGTCGTAGCTGGGCACGACCTGGGAATTGACGAGGCCGCGCGTGTAGTCGCGGCCGGCCGCCTTGCCACTCTTCACGAGGAGGCCGAGCATCGCGTCGGAGCCCACGAAGGAGACGTTCGAGATGGGCACGTTCCAGCCGGCCTCGCGCGCGGTGCGCACGAAGGCGCCGCAGCCCTGATAGGCGCCCGTGCAGAGGACCACGTCCACGCCTGCCTTCTGGAGCGCGCTCACGGCCGGGCGCATGTCGTCCTCGAACTTGGCGCCGCGGGGATAGGTCGCTTCCGCGACGATCTTGGCGCCGCGCTGGGCGAGCCCGCGGGCGACGCCGTCGGTGCCGCTCCGGCCGTAGGCGTCGATCTGGTAGAAGACGCCGAACTTCCGGGCCCCGAGCTGCCAGAAGCGCTCGACGAGCGACATCATTTCCTGGCGGTAGGAGGCGCGGATGTTGAAGACCTGGTCCACGTAGGGCGTCTCGCGCTGCGGCTGGGCACCCGTGAAGTTGCCGACGAGGATGAGCTCGCGATCGGCGTAGCGCTTGATGACGGGCAGCGCGCGCGTGAGCGTGGGCGTGCCCACGTAGTTGGAGAGGAAGAAGACGTTCTCCTTCTCCACGAGCTCGATGGTGTTCTTCACGCACGGGATGGGCTCGTAGCCGTCGTTGAGCGCGGCCACCGTGATGTGTCGCCCGTAGATCCCGCCCTTGGCGTTGACGTCCATGTAGTAGGCCTGGGCGCCGCGGTAGAACTCACCACCGAGACCGGCGGAGGCGCCCTTGAAAGCCGCGCTCATGCCGATCTTGATGTCGCGCGCGGTCACGCCGGGCGCGCTCGCGGTGGGGAGCTCGGAGCGGACGGGGACGGCGGTCTCCGGGCGGCCGCCGCCGGCGACCCCTTTCGCGACCTGCGCCGACGTCTCGCTCACGGCGAGGCCACTCAGCACCGCCTGCATCAGGAAGCCGAGAAAGTTGCGACGTTCCATGCCTACCCATCCTTGTGCGCCCACGGCCGCATCCGCGCCGAGTGCAGGATGCCGGGGCTGTCGAGCAAGGTGACGAAGCCATCTCCACGGGCGAGGAGTCCCATGGCGAACTCGCCGTACTCCCGCCGTGAGCGGTCGGAGAGCGGGACGACGGTCTCGAACGGCTCCAGGCCGAGGACGTCGTCGATCGCGATGCCGACCTGAAACCCGCCTTGTTCCATGAGGAGCGCGCGTACGACGCCGCGGCCGCCGCGCGAGCCCAGCCCGAGCAGGGGCTGGATATCGACGATGGGGACGATCACGCCGCGCAGGTTCGCGACGCCGAGGACATGGCCGGGCGCGCGCGGCACCGTCGTCCACGTTGCGAAGTCGACGACCTCGCGCGCGTACCGGACGTCCACCGCGAACGCCTCGCCCGCCAGCGTGAACACGCAGGCGCGCAGCGACGACGCGTGACGATCGGCAGCGGCGGACGCCGAAAGGAAACGCTTGGGGTCGGCGACAGCCGGCTGGCTCATCGCCGTGCTCACCTCTTACCGGAGGAAGACCCGCACCGCCTTGAGCAGCTCGTCGGCGGTGAACGGCTTCATGAGGTACTCATCGGCGCCTTGACGCTTGCCCCAGGCGCGGTCGCTCTCCTGGTTCTTCGAGCTCACGACCACCACCGGCGTGTGGCGCGTCCGCTCGTCCTTCTTGAGGGTGCGCAGGATCTCGTACCCGTTGCGCTTCGGCATGACGATGTCGAGCAGCAAGACGTCCGGCCGCTCCGCCGCCATCTTGTCCTCGAGGGCCTCACCGTCGAGATACGTGATGACCTGATGCCCGGCGGATTTCAGGATGGTCTCCATCATCTGAAGTTCCGAATACGCGTCGTCGACCACCATCACCTTGCCCATGACTGCGTCAGGCCTCCGTCGGAAAGTGGTAAGGACCATGAGGAGCACGTGGCAGGACGGAGAGAGGCACGATCGCGTGCAACACGTGCGCAGACCGCGGTACGGCGACGATCATTCGCCCCTCCTCGAGCGGCACTGTCTTTCCGCGAGGAGCCGGCGCTCCTCCTTCTCTTCGGCAACGAGGCCGAGTCAGCGGACTCGATCGGAAAGAAGCCGTCCTGGCTCAGATTCCTTCCGCGCGCGAACCATACAAGGACCGTACCAAAGCGGGGTCAGACGGCGGGGAGGCCTGGAACCATGCGCAAAAACGCCGCCTTCTCGGGCGTGTCAGTTTCCTCACGACGTCGCGCGGCGCGCGGGTCCCGCGACGGCGAGTGGCCACCGCCGCGTGGCGGCTTGCCAACTTGCCGGGTTGGTGGTGACAGCGCGTCCCGCCGAACGCGGGGGCGGGCGCCCTGAAGTGCGGCCTTTAGAAACCGAAGACGCCGTTACGGAAGAGCACGAACACGAGCCACACGAGCTGAACGCCGACGAAGACCGGCAACGCACGCTCACGGCCGAGACGGCGGGCCGTCCGGTAATGCCACAGCCCGCCCGCCAGCGCGACCAGCGCGAAGAATCCGCCCGGGTACGCGGCGAGCGCGCCGTAGTGGACGGCGAGCCCGCCCGCGAAGCTCCACAGTACCCACGCCGCCAGCCAGTAGGACACCACGGAGAGCAGCAGCGAGGCCGGCGCGCCGGAGCGGCCGAGCACGCGGGCGATGGTGGCGCCGACCACGCCCGCGGCCACGAGCACACCGACGATGATGAGCGCCCAGCGGATCATGCGCGACGCTGGTACTCGGGGCGCCAGCGCAGGAGCCGCATCTCGATCTGCTTGATCCCGAGCGCCATCACGATGCCGATGGCGCCGAGCGTGAGGAGCGCGACCATCATGTCGGCCGCGTTGAGCGTGCCCAGCGACTGGATGATGAGATAGCCGAGGCCGCCGCCGGACTCACCGCCCAGGAATTCGCCCACCACCACCCCGATCAGCGCGAAGGAGATGGACGGCGTGAGGGACGCGAACGTCCACGCCAGCGCGGAGGGCACGACGACCGTGCGCATGATCTGACGCTCGCCGGCGCCGAGGAAGCGCGCGGAGGAGATGAGATCGGCGTCCACGCTCCGCGCGCCCTGGAACGTGTTGAAGAACACGATGAAGAAGACGATCGTCCACGCCAGCACCACCTTCGCGGCCAGCCCGAAGCCGAAGATCATCGTGACGAGCGGCACGAGCGCGATGCGGGGCAGCGAGTTGAAGGCGACGATGTAGGGCGAGAACACGCGGGCGAGACGGTCGTGACGCCCGAGCACGAGGCCGGCCACGAAGCCCGTGGACACGCCCACCGCGAATCCCCACAGCGTGGACTGCACGGTGGACGCGGCCATCTGCCAGAGGGAGAGGCGGACGTCGCCGAACGCCAGATAAAGGAAGCGGCGGCCGATCGCGGAGGGACGGCTGATGAAGAACGGGTCGATCCAGTAGAGCCCGGGCGTCCGCGAGATGGCCTTGATGCCGGTGAGCCATTCCCATGCCGCCACCACGGTCACGAGGATGGCGAGCCGCCAGAACAGAACGGACGTCGTATCCCTCATGGGATCCCGGCCCCACGATGCGTCACGCGCGCGCCGCGAATTCCTGGCCGAGGACGTGCCAGACGTCGCCATACTCGCGCGCGTACTCCGGCGCCTCGCGCAGCTCGATCACGTTGCGCGGCCGCGGCAGCTTCACCTCGTGGATCATGCGCACGCGCCCGGGCCGGCGGCTCATGACCACGATGCGGTCGGCGAGCGTGATCGCTTCCGAGAGATCGTGGGTCACGAACACCACCGTCTGCTGCTGCGCCTCCCACAGTGCGAGCAGCTCGCCGTGCAGGTTGATCTTGGTGTGAGTGTCGAGGGCGCCGAACGGCTCGTCCATCAACAAGATCTGCGGCTCCACGATGAGCGTGCGCAGGAGCGCCACCCGCTGTCGCATGCCGCCCGAGAGCGTGGCCGGGAACGCGTCCTCGAAGCCGTCGAGACCGGCCATCCGAATGGCGACCTCGACGCGACGCGCGCGCTCCGCTGCGGACACGCCGCGGTACTCGAGGCCGAGGCCGATGTTGCGCGCGACCGTGCGCCACGGGAAGACGGTGTCCTTCTGAAACACGTAGCCGACGTGGGGTGGGACGCCGCGCACCGTACCGCCGTCGATCTCCACCGTCCCCGTGGTGGGCGCGATGAGTCCCGCGATCATGTTCAGGATGGTCGATTTGCCGCAGCCGGACGGCCCCACGATGGCGACGAACTCGCCGTCGCCGACGTCGAACGACACCGGAGCGACCGCGGCCACCTCGCGCGCGCCGTCGCGGAAGACCTTCGCGACCTCCCTCACGACGATGCGGGGGCGGCGCCGCCCCATCACCACGCGGCGGCGCTGGTCACGCCCGGAACTTCGCCTGCGCCTTCTTCACGAACGCCATGTCGGCCGCTTCCGCGAACGGGATGGGCTTCTCGACCGCGATGGGGACCCAGACCTTCACGCCGTTGTCGTAGTCGCGCGACTGGATCGTGAAGTCCCAGTCGAAGATCGTCTTGTAGTAGCGCACCGAGCGCAGCACGACGTCCCGCGTGAAGGTTTCCATGTACGGCTTGTGGAGGAGCTCGACGATCTCCTCGTCTTGCGCGCGCCGGATCCACTGCTGGGCGCGGTAGCACGCGTTCACGTAGGCCTGGACGAGATCGGGCGACTTCTCGATGGTTTCCTTGAGCGCATACCCCACCGTGACCGGGATGTTGCCACCGAAGACACGGTTCCACGCCTTCTCGTCCTGCACGTCGTAGATGACCTTGCCGAACCCCTCTTCCTCCGCCGCCCACTGCCACTCGGGAACGGCCATGATCGCGTCGAACTTCGCCGCCTTGAGCCCCGCCAGCATGGTCGCGGACGAGCCGCCGCCGACCCATTCCACCGACTCGTGGACGGGCTTGCCGTCGGGACCCTTGATGCCCTTGAGGACGTACACGCCGTAGACGTAGGTGCCGGATCCGATCGCGGTCGCCGCCACCACGGCCTTGCGGCCGACGAGCTTGGCGTCGCCGAGGGCTTCGACCCCGCGGACGCCCTTGTCGTAGAGCTCGCGACGAACGACCACGTTGGCGTAGCTGCATCGGCGGTCGGTCGTGAACAGCATCTGCGTCGGCCGGCCCTTCTCGGTCATCTTCACGGGATGGTTGGAGTCACCGAGCCCGAAGGCGGCCTGGCCGGCGGCGACCGCCTGGCTCACCTTGGCGCCGCCGCCGGGAACGATGAAGCTGCCGACGGTCACGCCTTCGTGCTCGAAGAATTTCTTCTCCTTCGCGACGAGATGTTGGCCGTAGACGAACGTCGAGACGCTGTGCGACACGGTGATCGGCTTCAGCCCCTGGGCACCGACGAAGCGCGGCACGGCGGCGGTCGCGGCGGCGACCGCGGTGGTGGCAAGGAAGCGGCGGCGACTGATGGACATCCGGACCTCCTGGAGAGCGCTACGACGGCGCGATCAGCGTCCGAGTCTAGCCATCACGAAAATGCGTGTCAATCGAAGGGCTCGAGCCCGGCCACGGCGGCGCCGGCGGAGGTGCTCCCGCCTCTCCCCACCGCAACGCATTGACACTGCTGCGAAATTTCGCCTAGAATCCGTGGATGAAGGTCGCGAGGTCAGCCCCCGGCCGATGATCCGCAGCATGACGGGTTTCGGGCGTGCCGAAGTCAGGGAAGAGACGATCGGCGTCGCCGTGGAAGCTCGGTCCGTCAATCACCGCCACCTCGACATCGCCCTCCGTCTCCCCCGGGCGCTGGCCGCGTTCGAGATCGAGGCACGGCATCTGGTGCAGGCGCGGCTCGAGCGTGGTCGCATCGATATCGCCGTGCAGCTCGCACCGTCGCCGGGCGCTTCGGAGCAGAAGGTCGCGCTCGACGCTGCGCTCGCCCAGCAGTACGTGGAACGTGCGCGCGCGCTCGGCGAGGCGCTCGGAGTGGCCGGCGACGTCAGCCTCACCTGGGTGCTGGAGCGCCCTGGCGTCGTCCGCGTCGAGGAGGCAGATGCGCCGCCGGCGCCGCGGCTCTGGACCGTGCTCGCGGACGCGCTCGGACGTGCCCTCGACGAGCTGGTGGCGACCCGTACGGCGGAAGGCGAGGCGCTGACGTCCGAGCTGCGCGTGCTCCACACGGATCTGCAATCGACGGTGGAGCTCGTCGCCGCGCGCGCGCCGGCGGCCACCGCGCGCCGGGCGGCACGGCTCCGCGAGCGTCTGACGACGCTCCTCGCGGGCGTCGTCGTGGACGAGGGGCGCCTCCTCACCGAGCTCGCGGTGGCGGCCGACAAGACCGACGTCACCGAGGAGCTGGCCCGGCTGCGCGCGCACCTCGAGCAGTTCACGCAGGTCCTCGACAAGGGCGGCGCGGTCGGTCGTCAGCTCGATTTCCTCATCCAGGAGCTGAACCGGGAAGTGAACACCGTCGCCGCCAAGGCCGATGACCTGGAGCTGAGCCAGGGCGCCCTCGCGGCGAAGGGTATCCTCGAGAAGATGCGCGAGCAGGTCCAGAACCTTGAATAGGCGGAGGCACTGTGGCGACGCGGTCGGCGACGCGCTTGGTGAACGTGGGTCACGGCAACGTGGTGGTCGCGGATCAGATCGTCGCCATTGTCGCCCTCGACTCCCTGCCCGTGAAGCGCCTGATCGAGAACGCGAAGGGCAGCACGAAGCTCGTTGACGCCACGAACGGACGCCGGACGCGCGCGGTGATCGTCACCGAGAGCGATCACCTCATCCTCTCTTCCCTGGAGCCGGCCACGCTCGCCCAGCGGCTCGTCACGGAGCGCGAGGTCCCGTGATCCGGCGACGCGGCACGCTCTTCGTGGTCTCGGCGCCGTCCGGGGCGGGCAAGACGACGTTGTGCGCGGAGGTGCGCCGTCTCATCCCCGAACTCGCCTACTCGGTCTCCGTCACCACGCGCGCTCCGCGTCCGGGCGAGATCGACGGCACCCACTTCTCGTTCGTCACCGAGAAGCAGTTCGACGAGCTGTTGAACGCCGGCGCCTTCGCGGAGCAGGCGCTCGTGCATGGCCACCGGTACGGCACGCGTGCCGCGACCCTCGAGGCCGCGCTCAACGCCGGCACCGACATCCTGCTCGACATCGATACCCAGGGCGCCGCGACTCTTCGCAAGAAGTACGCCGAGGCCGTGCTGATCTTCATCGTGGCGCCGTCCCTCGCGGAGCTCGAGCAGCGCCTGCGCGAGCGGCGCTCCGACGCGGCCGGCGAGATCGCGCGCCGGCTCGCGCGCGCGCGCGAGGAAGTGGCGATGTGGCGCTCGTACGATTACCTGATCGTGAACCGGGACGTGAAGGACGCGGTGGAGCAGCTGGCGGCCGTCATCACCGCCGAGCGCTGTCGGACCGCCCGTCTCGCGCTCCGCATTCCCGACCTGGAGGACAAGAACTGATGGCCTTTCCCTCGCTCGAGAACGCGCTCAACAAGGTCTCGAACCGCTACCTGCTCGTCGTGCTCGCCGCCAAGCGATCGCGTCAGCTGAACCGTGGTGCCGCCGTCCGCGTCGACACGAAGCACAAGAAGCCGACGAGCAACGCGCTGGAGGAGATCGCCTCCGCCAAGGTCGAGTACCGCGTGAAGGACGACGAGACGAAAGGCTGATCCCGCCGTGCTCCGGCTCGACGGCAAGGAGCTCGTTCTCGGGGTCACGGGCTCCATCGCCGCCTACAAGGCGGTGTACCTCCTGCGCGAGCTCCGCGCGCTCGGTGCCGGGGTGACGGTGTGCCTGAGCGAGCACGCGCGTGAGTTCGTGGGGCCCCTCACGTTCCGCACGCTGTCGGGGCGGCCCGTGCTCACGAACCTCTTCGACCCTCAACACGACGAGGCCGTGGAGCACGTCGCCCTCGCCGAGCGCGCGGCGGCGCTCCTCGTCGTGCCCGCCACCGCGAACGTCCTCGCCAAGGCCGCGCACGGCATCGCCGACGACTTCCTCACCACGCTCCTCCTCGCCATGCGGGGCCCGGTGCTGATGGCGCCCGCGATGGACGGCGGGATGTGGACGCACCCGGCCGTCGTCGCCAACGTCGCCGTTCTGCGCGGGCGAGGCGTGACGGTCCTCGAGCCCGACGCGGGCGCGCTCGCCTCCGGTCTCCACGGCAAGGGCCGGCTGCCCGAAGTGGCGCACATCCTCGAGATGCTCGACGACCTGCTCACGCCCGCGCGCGATTTCGGGGGCGAGCGCGTGGTCGTCTCCGCCGGTCCCACGCGCGAGCCCATCGATCCCGTGCGCTACATCTCGAATCGCTCCTCCGGGAAGATGGGCTATGCGCTGGCAGCGGCGGCACGGCGCCGCGGCGCCGCGGTCACGCTCGTGTCCGGACCTACGTCGCTGGTGCCGCCGGCAGGGGTGACCGTGGTTCCCGTGGAAACGGCGGAAGAGATGCGGGAGGCGGTGCTGCACCACGCGGCCGATGCCACCGTCGTCATCAAGGCCGCCGCCGTGGGCGACTTCCGGGCGGCGCGGGTGGCGCCGAGCAAGCTCAAGGGCAAGCGCGAGTTCACGCTCGAGCTGGCGCCGAATCCGGACATCCTCGCCGAGGTGGCGGCGCGCCGAACGGGCGCCTTCGTGGTCGGATTCGCGGCCGAGACCGATGACCTGATCGCGCACGCGCGCGCCAAGCTCGAGAGCAAGGGGATCGATCTCCTCGTCGCCAACGACGTGAGCCGCGCCGGGATCGGCTTCGACGCCGAGGACAACGAGGTGCTGCTCCTCGACCGGTGGGGCGGCCAGCAGGCGTTGCCGCGGATGCCGAAGCCGGCGGTCGCCGACGCCATCCTCAGTCACATCCTCGCCACCCGTGCCGCCGCGCGCGTGAAGGTCGGACGCTGAGCGCATCGCCGGAGAACGCGCTCGCGGATGCGCTGTCCGGGCTCCGCTCCACCTTACGCTTCTATCGCGATCTCGGACTGACCGACGTGGGCCTCGCCGGCGAGTACTTCCTCGAGCCGGAGACGGCGCTCGCGCGGCAGGAAGCGGCCATCCAGGCCTGTCAGCTCTGCAAGCTCGGCGCGGGACGCACCACCGTCGTGTTCGGCTCCGGCAATCCGCGCGCGGAGCTCGTGGTCATCGGCGAAGGCCCCGGCGCTGACGAGGACGCGCAGGGCAAGCCGTTCGTCGGGCGCGCCGGCCAGCTCCTCACGAAGATGCTGGAGTCCGTGAACCTGTCGCGCGACGAGGTCTACATCACCAACACCGTGAAGTGCCGGCCGCCCGGCAACCGCAACCCCGAGCCCGACGAGCTCGCGGCATGCGCGCCGATCCTCAACGCGCAGCTCACCACCCTGCAGCCGAAAGTCGTCCTCTCCCTCGGGAGCGTGGCGACGCAAGCACTGCTCGGCACGCGCGAGGCCATCGGGAAGCTGCGCGGGCGCGTGCACCCCTACGGGAGCGCCGTGCTCGTGCCGACGTTCCACCCCGCGTTCCTGCTGCGCAATCCCGGCCAGGAATACAAGCGCATGGCCTGGGAAGATCTGAAGCTCGCCAAACGGGAGTACGACCGCCGCCGGACCCGATGATCGCGGACGTCGTCTTCGACGCGCCGATGCTGCACCCGTTTTCGTATCGCATTCCCGATGGCGTCCACGTCGCCCCCGGCCAGCGCGTGCTCGCGCCCCTCCGCGGCGCGGCCCGGGTGGGACTGGTGGTGGGCGTGCGCGAGCGCACCGACGAGCAGCTCCGGTCGCTCGTGCGCACGGTGGACGCGGAGCCCATTCTCTCCGCGGCCCAGCTCGAGCTCGCGCGCTGGATCGCCACCGAAAGCCTGTCGAGCGTGGGCGGGACGTGCGCCGCGCTGCTCCCGCCGCCGGGGGGGCGCGCGCCAACGGCGGGACGGGCGGCGACGGCGGAGCGCCCGGCGTCCGCGCTGGAACATGTGGCGCCCGTGGAGCGGGGCGCGTCCGCGGACTGCGCCGTTCGGTCGACGCCCTGGCGGCCGGGCTCCTCGGCGTCGGAACCGCGGCTCGACTTGCTCGTGGGCGCGGGGCGAGAGCGACGTGCGCTCGATCGCATCGCGAGCGCGGAAGCCGCGGTCGTCTTCACCGCCGACGTGGAGAGCGCCGGCCGCTGGGCCGGACGCCTCGCCAAGCTCGGGCGCGTGGTGCGTCTCGACTCCGGCGTGGACGAGGAGGCGCGCGCGCGTGCGTGGACGGAGCTGGCACGCGGATCGGTCGCGCTCGCGGTCGGGACACGCTCGGCCCTGCTCGTCCCGCTTCCCGCCCACGCCTGCATGGTCCTGCTCGACGAGCACGAGGCCGCGCACAAGCCGCCGGGGCCGCCGCGCATGCACGCGCGCGACGTCGTTCTCGAACGGGCGCGGCGCGAGCACGTGCCGACCGTGCTCACGTCCGCGACGCCGAGCGTGGAAGTCTGGTGGCGCGCCGACCGCGGCGAGCTTGCCGCGGACTCGGCACCCCTCGGCGCCTGGCCCGCGGTGACGGTCGCCGACACGCGCGGCATCGTCCGCCGCGAGCCGCTCACTCCGCCGCTGGCCCGCGCCATCCGGGAGACGCTCGCGCTCGGACGCCGCGTGTTCCTGGCCGTGAGCCGCCTCAGCTCCGCGCTCGCCTGTGACGAGTGCGGGGAGGTGGTCCGCTGCGGCGAGTGTGCGCTCGCCCT
>Ga0075421_100002511_pt1 | contig 21934 bp, 13 predicted proteins | sample SoiMetdeltSBSDD5_FD_75292 | JGI IMG/M metagenome (GOLD analysis project Ga0075421, IMG submission 75292) | Bulk soil microbial communities from a Populus tree surrounding site in Tennessee, USA - Soil MetaG P. deltoides SBSDD5 | ecosystem: Environmental > Terrestrial > Soil > Tree plantation...
CGGCGCGGCGGCGGGGGCTTAGGAGCCTGTTCGAGTATTCGGCCGGGCCGCGCGCACAGGGCTTGCGGTTCGCAGACAAGGAGCGAGGAGGAGAATGATGCGGGTCCATCACCGACGACGAGCGACGCCGTATGCGGCCGCAATCCCCATGCGCCCTCCGGGTTCCGGCGGCGTGGGGCCGTCTGCTTCGTTGCCGCGCCTCCTCGATGCTCCGGCATCGGACGTCGTCGCGGCGCCTCGCATCCGGCCCCACGGCGTCCGGAACGCGACCCGGCCCAATACTCGGACCGGCTCCTAAGGAGGCAGCGTGGCACCCTCGGGCAAGGACCTCTACCAGCGCTTCGAGCTGCAGGTGCGGACGCCGAAAAAGCGCACGCTCCTCGACGCCTTCCTGCCCGCTCCCGAGACCCTCGAGTCGACGGTCGCGCCCCAGGCCGCGCCGCCCATGCCCGTCCCGGAGATGTCCCCCGAGGAGATGGCGTTCTACCGGCCGCGGGACCGCGACGACGAGCCGGAAGAGGAGCCGAAGCCCCGCCCGAAGAAGAAGGTCGTCTCCAAGAAGAAGAAAGAGGAGGCGCCCAAGTCGCTGCAGGACGAAATCGCCGAATTCATGAGCCGCGACGGGGCGGGCCTGGCCCCCGACGACGACCTCGGCGCCTCGATCAGCTCCGCGCTCGATCCCAAGCCCGACCCCGAAAAGAAGGACTGAGCTCCCCCGTCCCGTCGAGGGTCGGCATTATGATGGGCGCCGCGGCCCGGCGCCGCTTCCGATGCCGACCATCGAAGGCCACCACGATTTCGCCGTCCTGGAGGACCGCCTCGCGACGCTGATCCGCGAAGCGCACGCGGGCGGGCGCGTTGCCCCCTTCCCCTCCGTCGCGGTGATCGCCCCGACACGCGGGCTCTTGTCCCATTTGAGGATCACGCTGGCGGAGAGGCTCCCCGTCCTGGCGAACGTCCATTTCTTCACCCACCTGTCGCTGGCGGGCGCCGCCGGCGCCGCGGTCGGATCCCCCGCGCCCACGCTCCTCGGCGAGGACGCCAGGATGATGGTCCTGTCCCGCCTGATCGAGACTCGCGGGGGTCCCCTGGCGGACTACACAGGCTCCCGGCCGGGCAGCCTCGCCTCGATCCTGTCCACCCTCGACGACCTGCGCGAGGCGGGGGTGCCCTGCGGATCGGGGGCGAAGCTCAAGGGACTCTCGGCGCGCGGACGGCCGATCCTCGACCTACATGCCGCCTATTCCGAGAGGCTCGACGCGAAGGCCTCGCGGGTCGCCGACCGCGCCCGCTGGATCCGCGAGTCGGTCCCCGACGTCACGCAGTACTGCCGGCGCTTCGCGCTCGTGATCCACTACGGCGCCTACGACCTGATCGGGGTCAACCTCGAGCTGATGCGCGCCGTCGAGGCGTCCGGAGCGCGCCTGGTCTTCCTGGTGCCGCACCATGCCACCTCCCCCGCCTACGAGCTCGCCCGGCAGTTCTGGCCGGAGATGCTGGGAGCGCGGCCGGTCCTCCTGCCCGACGCTCCGTCCGATCGGCTGCTGTCCGCGGGGCTCCCCTTCCTCTATCAGGAAGGGGCCGGCCCGGCGCCCCTCGAGCCGGGCGCCGCGCCACGCGTCCGTTTCTTCCACGCGCAGGGGGCGGCGGCCGAGCTGCGCGAGGTCGCCCTGGACATCCTGAGCCTGCGCGGGCCGGCCGTCCCCCTGCACCGTGTCGGAGTCATCGCGCGGTCCCTCGAGCCGTACGCCCCCTGGCTCCACCCGATCTTCTCGGAGCACGGGCTTCCGTTCACGACCCCGCAGACCCTGGGCGCCGTCCGCGAGGCCCGGGTGCAGGCCGCCCTGCAGCTCGCCCGCGCCGCGCTGCGCGACTATCCCCGCCAGCCCCTGATGGATCTCCTGCGCGGCGGGCTGCTGCGGATCGACGGGCGCGACCCGTCGCCCGGCGCGCACGCCTGGGATCGGCTCGGCCGTGCCTGGCAGATCTCCGGCGGGTACCGGACCTGGGCGGAGGACCTGCCCCGCTGGATCCGGGACTGGGAGCCGTACGTCTCTCCGGACGCGACCGAGGAGGAGCGCGCCCGGCAATCCGCCCGCAAGGCGATCCTGTCGAAGGACGCGGCCTCCCTGGCCTTTGTCGTGGATCACCTGAGGCGCGCCGCCCGTCCCCTGGACGGCGCCTCCTCGTGGAGCGCCTGGGCGGAGGGGATGGAGAGGCTGCTCGCCGCCCTTCTCGACGGATTCGACTCTCCTGCGGGCGGCGCCCCGCCCGACCCCGGTGTCGCCGCCGTCCGGGGCGTCCTGCGGGAGATGCGGCATCTCGATGCCGCCGGCGTCCCGCCGGCGCGGGACGCGGCGCCGGCGTTTTTCGAGCGGGCCCTGGCGCGCGCCACGGTGCCGATCGGCTCGCACGGCGGCGCCGCCGCGGCGCGCGACCAGGACAACGGAGGGGTCCGCGTGCTCGACGCCATGCAGGCCCGGGGCCGGGCGTTCGACGCCGTCTACCTGATCGGCTTCAACGCCGATCAGTTTCCCAGGCGGACCACCGAGGACCCGTTCCTGCCCGACCGCGACCGCCGCCTCCTGCGCGAGCGCCTCGGCGTTCCCGTCCCCATCAAGACGGCGGCGCCGCAGGAAGAGCGCCTCCTGCTCGCCCACCTGATGGGGAGCGCGCGCCTCAGGCTGACGGTGTCCTGGCAGAGGGCCGACGACACGGCGAAGGCCAGGGTCGCCAGCCTGGCGCTGCGGGAGGTGGCCCGCATGGTGCACGGCACGCCGCTCCTGAAGCAGGTCGTCCCGGGGGCGCGGCGCGTGAAGGCGCACCCCGCCGAGGCCTCCGAGGAGGCCGCCCGGCGATTCGGCATCCTGCCCCCCCTGGATGCGTGCGTCGGCGTGGCGCTTGAGGCGCGATCTCCCGGACGTCTCCTCGAGGTCTGCGCGGACCTGCCTCTCCCGCCGGTGAGGCCGGGATTCACCGAGGTCCTGCGGGCGGGGCTCGGCATGATGCGGGCGATCGAGGAGTGGTCCGGGACCGACGCCGCCCGGCTGCGCTTCGACGCCTTCGCGGGGGAGGCGGCGCAGAAGCCCGGCCCGCTCTCCCCCTCCCGCCTCGAGCTCCTGGGATCCTGCCCGCAGCACTATTTCTTCCGCCACGTCCTGCGGGCGAAGGAGATGGAGGAGGTCCGGGAGGGATACGAGATCGACGCCCGCGAGATCGGCAGCGTGGTACACGCGGTCCTGCACGACGTGTACCGCGAGCTGTCCGCTCCGGACGGCCGCCTTGCGGCGACGGCGGCGGACGATCTGCCGGCCCGCGCCGCCGAGCTCGCCCGGCGATCCTGGGAGGGCCGCGCCCGCGTCCTCGCGGCGCGCACGCGCACGCGTTTCCCGATCCTGTGGGAGACCACCGAGTCGATCTGGCTGAAGGCCATCGCCGCCTTCCTGGCGCGTGATCTTCCGGCGCTGCAGCGTCAGGAGGCGCGTCTCGCGGGGCTGGAGAAGGAGGCCGCCGCCGGCATCCCTCTCGGGACGAACGGGGCGCCCCTCGAGGTCCGCGGCCGTTTCGATCGGGTCGTCGCAGGGCCCGATGGGGTCGTGGTGAGCGACTACAAGACTTCCCGCAACATCGAGCACCACGTCGACGCGACACGCATGCTCAAAGGGCTGAGCCTGCAGATGCCCCTGTACCTGCTCCTGGCGGAAACCCTCGCGGCCCGTGGCGAGATGGACGCGGCGCCGGCCCGCGGCGAGGTCCTGGGCGTCGGCCCCCGGCACGACGGCAACTCGCGCGACACCCTCGAGATCGCCACCCTGGACAAGCACCGCGCGGGGCTCCTCGAAACCCTCGGCGTTCTCGCCGGCCTGAGCGCCGGCGGGACGTTCCCGCTCAACGAGGGGAGCTGGCTGTGCGACTACTGTCCCTACACCCGGGCCTGCCGGCGGTGGCACGTGCCGACCCTCGCACGCCTCGCGTCGGCCCCCGCCGCCGCCGACTACGCGCTGGTCCGGCGCAAGAACACGAAGCAGCCGACGCTCGAGATGGTCCGGCGGCTGGGCGGCGAGGAGGGGGCGTGAGCCGCCGCGCGCCCGGCCCCGCCCTCTCCGACGCGGCCGACCGGCGGCGGGCCGCCACGGAGTTCGGCCGCAACCTGGTGGTCGTCGCCGGAGCGGGGACCGGCAAGACCGCCCTCCTGGTCGAGCGCGCGCTGAACCTGGTGGCGGGAGAGGGGATCCCGATCCGCGAGATGGCGGCGATCACGTTCACCGAGAAGGCCGCCGCCGAGCTGCGCGAGCGCCTGGCGGCCGGCCTCGAGGAGCTCCATGCCCTGGCCGCCGGGGGCGCCCGGGCGGAGACGGCCGGTCGCGCCACGGAGGCGGCGCGCGCCTTTGCCTGGCTCGTCGACGAGGCCGGTGTCGAGGCGGGTCTCGTCGCGGAGCGGGCGCTCGCGGCCCTTCTCGATCTCGACGCGGCGTCCGTCTCCACGCTGCACGCCTTCTGCTCCGAGATCCTCAGGCGCTTTCCACGCGAAGCGGGGGTCGACCCGGCTTTCCGCGTGGACGAGGGACCGATCTTCCGGTCTCTCTACGAGGAGGAATGGGATCGGTTCCTCCAGGACGAGATGGGCCCCGGCGCGCGGCGGGCCGCCGTCTGGCGCCGGGCGCTCGGCATCCCGGGCGCCCTGGACGCCATGCACGCGCTCGGCCCGGCGCTGGCCTCGTTCCGCCTTCCCTGGGATCCGGCTCGCGAGCCTGCCTATCCGGCCGGCGGGGCACGCGAGCTCGTGGCGGAGGAGACGGCCCCCGTGATCGATCGGATCGCCGGGATCGTCCGGCGCGCCTCCGGCATGAACCGCAACATGGAGATCCTGCTCGACCTCTCCACGGGCTACATGAACGCGTTTGCCCAGGGGGGTGCGGCCGCCATGGACTCCGTCCAGGGGGCATGGACCCTCCGGGAGTACCTGGCGAAGAAAAACGTCTCGCCCGGCAAGGGCCTGCAGGGCTGCAGTCCGGAGGAGGTCAAGGAAACCGCCCGGGAGGCCCGGAGGCTGGTCCTGGCCCTGTCCCGGGTGAGCGAAGAGACGATCGCCGCGATCGTGGAGGCCGCTGCGCCGCTCGCCCGCAGGGCGCGCGAGCGGCTCCTGGCGTCCGGGTACGTCTCGTTCGACGGGCTCCTGCGCCTGGCGCGCGACCTCCTGGCGCGGCATCCGGACATCCGGCGCGAGCTCGGCGCGCGTCACCGGGCGATCCTGGTCGACGAGTTCCAGGATACCGACCCGCTGCAGTACCAGATCCTGTTCTTCCTGGCGGAAGAGGACGGCGGCCGGTCGTCCGATCCCTACGAGGCCCGGATCGCCCCGGGACGGCTGTTCATCGTGGGGGACCCGAAGCAATCCATCTACCGGTTCCGGGGAGCCGACATCGTGGCGTATCGCCGCGCGGTGGCGCGGATCGCGGCCTGCGGCGGCGATCGATTGACGCTGAGCAATTCGTTCAGAAGCCCCTCCTCGATCCTCGTCCCGCTGAACACACTGTTCGCGGGCTTCATCGGGGACGGGACCGCGGAGGAGCAGCCGGCCTATGAAGCCATCGTTTCCGCGCTGGAGCCGGAGGAGGGGGCGGGGCCAGGGATCGAGATCTGGACCGTCACGGCCGAAGGACACGTCGAGGAGCGCCGGCGCGCCGAAGGGGAGGCCATCGCCGCGTGGATTGCGGAGAACCTCGGCCGGCGGGACGCGACGGGCGAGCCGCTGGAGCGCCGCGGGATCGCCCTCCTGTTCCGCGCCCTGACCAGCGTCGCGGTGTACGCCCAGGCCCTGAGAAGCGCCGGCCTCGAGTTCATCGTGGAAGGAGGGAAGAACTTCTACGAGCGCCCGGAGGTCGGGGACCTGATCGCCTTTCTCCGGGCGGCGTCCAATCCCAACGACGGCGCGGAGGTCCTCGCCGTCCTGCGCGGCCCCCTCGGGGGCGTGGACGACGTCGAGCTCGCCGCGTACGCGGCGGCCGGCGGGCGCCTCGACGCTCCGTGGCCGTCCGGCATGGACGGCTCCCGCTTCCCGGGCGTCCGCCGCACGCTGGAATTCCTCGAAGCGTTCCGGTCCGGCATGCGCGGTCAGGCCCCCGACGAGATCGTCCGGTCCGCCCTGAGGCAGACTCCCCTCCTGGTTCTGAACGCGTCGCAGTTCGAGGGACCCCAGCGGGTCGCCAACCTGAACAAGCTGTCGGCCCGCGCCGAGGACCTGGGGCGGCGGGGGCTCTCCCTGGAGGAGACCCTGGCGGCCCTCGAGGAGGAGTTCCAGGAATCGCGCGAGGAGGGGGAAAGCCCGCTCGCCGACGAGACCGTGGACGCGGTGCGGATTCTCTCGGTGCACAAGGCCAAGGGGCTGGAGTTCCCGGTGGTGATCGTGCCCGACCTCGGGCGCGAGCGCGCCAGCGGCGGGCTTCCCGGCCTGGAAGCCGCGTGGGTGGAGCGCAGGGACGAGGGGCTCCTCGCCCTGCGGCTCAAGGACGGGACGACCAACACGGCCTGGATCCGCCACGCGCGCTCGATGAGGCGCCACGAAGAGGCGGAGGAGAAACGGGTCCTGTACGTGGCCTGCACCCGCGCGAAGAGACGCCTCATCCTGGTCAACAGCAACGAGACCGGCCAGGCCCCCTGGCGCGACGCGCTCGAGGCCCTCGGCTACTCGGTCGCGGAAAGATGCCCGTCGCCGGGTCCTCTGGCGGGAGGGGCGGTGGAGCACCGGATCGTCACGAGCACAGCAGCCCGGGCGGTCCCCGGACCGGCGATTCTCGACGCGCCGTGGCGGGAGGCGGCGCAGGCGTACGAGCGGGCCGCGGTTTCGCTGGCCGCCACGCGGCCTCCGCTGCGCTCGCCGGCGAGTGCCTCGGACATTTCGCAGGCGGGAGGATCGGAGCCCCTCGAAGGCCTGCGCCGCGCCGCGCCGCCTCACCGGGGACGCTGGGGAGACCTGGCGCGCGACACCGCGCGCCTGGCCGGGACCGCCGTGCACGCCGCGCTCGAGCGCTGGGACTTCAAGTCCCGGGGGCGCCTGCGGGACCTGGCCCGCCAGGCTCTCGATCGGGTCATGGAGGAGGAGAGCGACGGGGCCGTCCCGGCGGCCCTGCGCGCCGGCGTCATCGAGGAGACCGGCCGGATCGTCGAGGAGATCCTCCGCTCTCCCCTGCCGGCACGCCTCGCCTCCCGCTCGATTCTCGGGCGAGAGGTCCCGCTGATCTTCAAGGACGAGCGGGGCGTGACCTGGTCCGGCGTGTGCGACCTCGTCTACCGTGACGAGCGGGGGGCCGTCGTGGCGGCCGACTACAAGACCGATCGTCTGGACGACGAGCCCGGCGCCGCGGCGGAGCGGTACCGTCCCCAGATGCAGATCTACGTGGAGGCGCTGCGACGCGCCCTGCCGGGGGAAACCGTGCGCGCCGAGATCCTCTTCGTCCGCACGGGAATCAGCGCGGCGCTTTGAGGCGCTCGAGCGCCGCGTCCCAGTCGAACGGGACGATGTCCCTGGGGTCGGGCGCGAACAGGCGGTGCTCCAGGCTCAGGTCGGTCGACGAGCCGTCCGCCGTCTCTTCCAGCCAGAGGCGCACCACGGAGGGCCGCTCCTCCAGCCACGTCATGACCAGGAAGCGATCGGGGTCCCACACCACGAAGCGTCCCTTGATCGGCGAACGGCCTTCGCGCTCGAGGCGCAGCTCCCCTCCCAGGGTCGCGTCGGCGACGGCCCGGTCGGCGATCCAGGACGACAGGCCGTTCGAGGTCGTGAACCGATCGAAGTTCGCCTCCGCGCTCCCCGGCAGGCGGGCCTCGTGGAACCGCGACCGGTTGACCATGCCGCGCGCCGATTCCAGGTAGAGCTTCAGGACCTGGACCTCCGACTGCCAGCCCTGATCGACGGTGCGGAATGCGTCGTCCCAGGTCTCCTCCCCCGGGAAGCCGGCGTGGGACACGGTCAGGATCGTGCCGTCGCGCCAGGACTCGAGCCGGAACTCGAGCGTGGTCTCGGTCTCCTCCACCTTGGTGCTGAGCACCAGGTGCTCCTGCGGGACAAGGGTCACGAACTCCCCCGACGCGACCAGCGCGTCGGAGCCGGCGCGCCCGGTCCCCTCGCCGAACACCCACCGATAGGAGCCGCCGGGGCGCAGGTCGACGCTCGCCTCCGAGACGAACCAGCGGGACAGCTCCCCCGGGTCGGTCAGCGCCCTGTAGACCTCGGCCGGGGACGCATGGATGCCGACGCTGTGTCGGCTGCAGCGGTCCGGCTCCAGGGTCAGGCCCCGGGTTTCCTCGGCCATGATTTGAGTCCTTTCGCGGGGGACGACGGTCGATTCTCGCCGATGGGACCGCTCCCCTGCAAGGCCTTTCGGGCGATGCTACAATCGCCGCCGTTTTCCCACAACCGGAGGCCTCATATGATGACGCGCGTCACCACGGGCGCCCTGGCCGTTGCCGCGGCGCTCTGCTCCCTGTCGATCCCGTCCGGTCCGCTCGCCGCGTCGGGGGATCCCCCAATCCTGATTCGGGGCGGCACGCTCCTGACCGTCACGCACGGCACGATCGAGAAGGGGGACCTGCTGATCCAGGACGGCAGGATCGCCGCCGTCGGCACCCGGATCGACGCGCCGCGGGGGGCGCGGGTGATCGACGCGACCGGACGCTACGTCATGCCGGGGATCGTCGACACGCACTCCCACATGGGGGTCTATCCCTGGCCTGGTGTTGAGGCCAACAGCGACGGCAACGAGCTGACCGACCCGATCATGCCGTCGGTGAAAGCGGTGGACTCCGTCTGGGCGGAGGACCCCGAGTTCGAGAGGGCCCGGGCGGGCGGCGTCACGACGGTGCAGATCCTTCCGGGGAGCGGCAACCTGATCGGCGGCGAATCGGCGGTGGTCAAGCTGAGGCCCTCGGCCGACGTCACGCGAATGCTCTTCGCGGGCGCGCCGCGCGGCATCAAGATGGCGCTCGGCGAGAACCCCAAACGGGTGTACGGCTCCCGCACCAAGTCCCCCTCGACGCGCATGGGGAACATGGCGGCGTTCCGGGACGCCTTCAACGCCGCGCGCAACTACAAGTCCAAGTGGGACGCCTGGCGCGCCAAGAAGGAGGCGGACCGCGGGACCCCGCCCGACCGCGACCTGAAGCTCGAGACGCTCGTGGACGTCCTGGAGGGGAAGGTCCTGGTGCACATCCACAGCTATCGCAAGGACGAGATCCTGATGTTCCTGAAGATCGCCGACGAGTATGGCTTCAAGGTGGCCTCCTTCCAGCACGGTCTCGAGGCCTACAAGATCGCCGATGAGCTGAAGCGGCGCGACATCGCGGTCGCCACCTTCGCCGAGTGGTGGGGCTACAAGGTGGAGGCCTGGGACGGCATCCCGCACAACGCGGCGCTTTTGGCCAGGAAGGGGGTGCGCGTCAGCATCCATTCCGACTCGGGGACGCTGGTGCAGCGTCTCTACGCGGAGGCCGCGGTGGCGGCGCGCTACGGCCTCTCCGAGGAGGACGCGCTCACGGCCATCACCCTGAACGCTGCCTCGACCCTCGGGCTTCAAGATAGGATCGGCTCCCTCGACGTCGGCAAGGACGCCGACATCGCCATCTTCACGCGGCACCCGCTGGACGCCTACACCCTCGTCGCGATGACGCTGATCGACGGCGCCGTCGTGTACGACCGCGGGGCCATCCCGACCCCCTCCGGCCTGCCGGCCTCCCCCGCGCTGCCGAAGGGACCCTCGGGCCCGCCCCCCGCCGAGCTGGTCCCGGCGGCCGATCCGGTCAACGAGTCGGGTCTCTATGCCTACGTCGGCGCCCGCGTGAATACGATGGCGGGTCCGCCCATCGAGAACGGCACGGTGATCGTCGAAAACGGGACCATCAAGGAGGTCGGCGCCGGGATCAGGCCGCCGGCGCGGGCGACGATCATCGACGCGAAGGGGCTGCAGATCTTTCCGGGGTTCATCGAGCCCCACACCAGCCTCGGGCTCTCCGAGATCGACCAGGTGCAGGTCATGCGGGACGAGGACGAGGGGACCGATCCGGTCGCCCCGCAGCTGCGGGCCATGGACGGCTATTACACGGAAAGCGAGCTGATCCCGGTCGCGCGGCTGCACGGCCTGACCGCCGCCTTCTCGTCGCCGGGCGAGGGGGACGTCTTCGCCGGGACCGGGGCGATGGTCCATCTCGACGGCGGGACACCCGAGCAGGTGATGGTGCGTGACGGCGCGGCCCTCGTCGTCAATCTCGGCGAGACCCCGAAGGAGCGCTTCGGCGCCCGCAACCAGAGCCCCGCGACGCGCATGGGGACCGCCGCCGTCGTGCGCGACGCGTTCACGAAGGCCCGGGACTATCGCGCCAAGTGGACGGAATACGAGACGAAGCGCAAGGAGGCGGGGGCGAAGAGCACCGCCTCGGGCAAGGACAAGAAGGATGGAGGTCCCCCCTCCCCTCCCGATCGGGACTTGAAGCTGGAGGCGCTCCTGCCGGCCCTGGCCGGCACGATGCCGGTCTTCGTCCGGGCGCACCGCGTGGACGACATCCTGACCGCTATCCGACTGGCGGAGGAATTCAAGCTGAGGCTCGTCATCAGCCACGGCACCGAGGCGTACAAGGTCGCCGACCTCCTGGCGTCGCGGAAGATCCCGGTCGTGGTCGGGCCGATCACCGTCCAGCCCGAGCGCATCGAGACCCTCGGGGCGATCTACGACAACGCCGCCCGCCTGTCGCGCGCCGGCGTGACCCTCGCCATCCAGACCGGCGAGTCCCTCAACGCCCGCATGCTGCCGTACGAGGCATCGCTCGCGGTCGCCTACGGCCTCCCCTGGGAGCAGGCGATCCGCGCCCTGACCGTCAATCCCGCCGAGATCTTCGGCGTCGCCGATCGGATCGGGAGCCTGAAACCGGGCCTCGATGCCGACCTGATCGCCACCGACGGCGATCCGCTCCAGCCGCTGTCGCGGCTGCGCCACCTGATGATCAAGGGGCGCCCGGTGCCTCTGACCAGCCGTCAGACGGCCCTGTACGAAACCTGGCGGCGATGACCGATCCCGTCTGCGGCATGCCGGTCGATCCCAACCGCGCCGCGGCGACCATCGAGCACGAGGGCAGGACCTACTCGTTCTGCTGCGACGGGTGCCGGGACCTCTTCCGCGCCGACCCGGCGAAGTACCTGGCGGCCCACCCAGCCCCCTCGGCGCGGCACGATTCTGCGATGCCGCAGGGGCGATTCACTTGCCCGATGCATCCCGAGGTCGTCCGCGATCACCCCGGGGCCTGCCCGATCTGCGGCATGGCCCTGGAGCCGGTCGCTCCCTCCCTGGAAGTGGCGGACGACCCCGAGCTCCGGGACATGACCCGGCGCTTCTGGATCGGCCTCGCCCTGACCGCTCCCCTCCTTCTCGTCGCCATGTCCGGGATGGCGCCGGGTTTCGGGGAGGGACATGCGGGACCCGCGTGGCTCCCCTGGATCCAGCTCGCGCTCGCGACCCCCGTCGTGACCTGGTGCGGCCGGCCGTTCTTCACGCGCGGCTGGGCCTCCATCGTGAATCGCCGGCTGAACATGTTCACGTTGATCGCCCTCGGCACAGGCGTGTCCTTTCTCTACAGCCTCACGGTGACCCTGTTCCCCGGCCTGTTTCCCGCGACGATGCGCGACGCGGGTGGACGGGTCCCGGTCTACTTCGAGACGGCCGCCGCAATCACCGTCCTGGTCCTGCTCGGGCAGGTCCTCGAGCTGCGCGCCCGCCGCCGCACCGGCGGCGCCATCCGCGCGCTCCTGGGCCTGCAGCCGCGCACGGCACGCCGCCTGCAGAGCGACGGCGGCGAGGAGGACATCCCGCTCGAATCGGCCCGCGTCGGGGACCGACTGCGGGTGCGGCCCGGCGAGAAGGTGCCGGCGGACGGGATCGTCCTCGAGGGTCGGAGCGCCGTAGACGAGTCGATGCTGACCGGCGAGCCGATGCCGGTCGAGAAGGGGCCGCAGGACCCTCTGATCGGCGGGACGGTCAACGGCACCGGCAGCCTGGTGATGCGGGCCGGGCGGGTCGGCGCCGACACTCTCCTGGCGCACATCGTGCGGATGGTGAGCGAGGCGCAGCGCAGCCGCGCCCCGATCCAGAGACTGGCGGACGTCGTGTCCTCCTGGTTCGTGCCGGCGGTCATGGCGGTCGCCGCCGCAGCCTTCCTCGCCTGGCTTCTCGCCGGGCCGGAGCCGCGGCTGGCGCACGCCGTGGTGGCGGCGGTGGCGGTCCTGATCATCGCCTGCCCGTGCGCCCTCGGGCTGGCCACCCCCATCTCGATCATGGTGGCGACCGGGCGCGGCGCCATCGCAGGGGTGCTCGTCCGCAACGCCGCCGCGCTGGAGCGGCTGGAGCGCGCGAACACACTGGTCGTCGACAAGACCGGCACCCTCACCGAAGGGAGGCCGCGCCTCACGGACGTCGTCGCCGCGCCGGGCATCCCGGAGGACGATGTCCTGGCGCTCGCGGCCGCGCTCGAGGCGGGCAGCGAGCACCCGCTGGCCGCGGCGATCGTCGCGGGCGCCCGAGAGCGGGGGATCCGGCCCGCCGCCGTCTCCGGCTTCGAGTCGCGCACCGGCTCGGGGGTCGGCGGCACCGTCGGCGGCCGGCGCGTGGCCCTCGGGAATCCCTCGATGCTGGAGCGGGAGGGGGCTGCCGCTCCCCCCGAGCTCACCCGACGTGCCGATGAGCTTCGTCTCGAGGGGAAGACGGTTGTGTTCCTCGTTCGGGACGGCCGGGCGTGCGGCCTCCTCGGGGTCTCCGACCCGATCCGGTCCACGACGCCTGAGGCGATCCGCGAGCTGCGCGGGGACGGCCTGCGCATCCTGATGGTCACGGGGGACAGCCGCGCGACCGCCGAGTCGGTGGCTCGCCGGCTGGGGATCGACGACGTCCGTGCGGAGGTGGCTCCCGACCGCAAGGCCGAGGTCGTGCGGGCGCTTCAGTCGGAAGGCCGCGTCGTGGCCATGGCGGGAGACGGCGTCAACGACGCCCCCGCCCTGGCGAAGGCCGACGTCGGGATCGCCATGGGGACCGGCACCGACGTGGCGATCGAGAGCGCCGCGATCGTCCTCGTGCGCGGAGACCTGCGCGGCATCCTCCGAGCCCGGCGGCTCAGCCGGGCGGCGATGCGCAACATCCGCCAGAACCTGTTCTTCGCGTTCGTCTACAACGCCCTGGGGGTGCCGATCGCCGCCGGGGCGCTGTATCCCGCATTCGGCCTGCTCTTGAGCCCGATGATCGCCGGCGCGGCGATGAGCCTCAGCTCGGTCATGGTGATCACCAACGCCCTGCGGCTCCGCCGCGCGCGCCTGTAGTAGAATCGATCTTCCCTGCCAGGGAACTCAAACGTCCAGAGGAGGCTCCATGCCGAGTCGTCGCATCCTGATCGCCGCCGTGTTCGCAGTCGTCGCCGTGCTGTGCGCCGTGCCCCAGGCCAGCGCCGCCGAAGAGCTCGCCATCGGCGCCCAGGGGGCCGCCTTCACGCTGAAGGGGACCGACGGAAAGACCCACTCCCTCGAAGGCGTCGCCGGCAAGAAGGGGACCGCGGTCATCTTCACCTGCAACGAGTGCCCGTACGCCAAGGGGTACGAGAACCGCCTCATCGCCCTGGCGAAGGACTACCAGGCGAAGGGCGTCGGCTTCGTGGCGATCAACTCGAACGATCCGAAGATCGTGCCGGGCGACGGCTTCGAGTTCATGGTGAAGCGCGCCAAGGACAAGGAGCTCCCCTACCCCTACCTGTTCGACGAGACGCAGCAGATCGCCCAGGCCTACGGCGCCAGGGTCACCCCGCACGTCTTCCTGCTCGACGCGCAGGGGAAGCTGGTCTACCGCGGACGGGTCGACGACTCGCTCGAGGAAGGCAAGATCAAGGACCGCGACTTCTCGGCGGCGCTCGCGGCGCTCATCTCCGGCAAGCCGGTCCAGGTGGCGGAGACCAAGGCGTTCGGCTGCGGCGTCAAGTACGCGAAGAAGTAGCGGGCGGACTCTCTCTCAGTCCTGCGGCCGGCTCGTCGTCCGGTGCTGCGGCTTGCCGTCCTGGATGTCGAACCAGGGGACCTTGCTGCGCACGTAGATGTGGTAGGTGGGGCGCTCCTCGAGGGGCGTGTCGAAGGTGGCGGCGGTCACCTCGATCAGCCCGTCCCCTTCCACGAAGCAGATGAGGCTCGAGCCACAGGTGCGGCAGAACTGACGCTGCGTGCCCGACTCGGCCTTGTGGGTCTGCAGCTGGTCCTCCCCCTTCACGAACGTGAAGGCGCTGCGCGGAAACTCCGCCCAGGTCACGAAGGCGGCGCCGCTGTTCTTGCGGCAGTCGGTGCAGTGGCAGTTGGCCAGGACGGCGATCGGGCCCCGCACCTTGTAGCGGACGCGGCCGCACTGGCAGGAGCCTTCGTAGGTCTCTTGGGAAGCGGGCATGGGCGGTCCTCCGAAGCCCCGACCCTAGCCCGCCGCCCGCCGGCCTGTCAAGCAGCCGGCGCGCGGGCGGGAGGCTCGTGTGGGGGCCGTGGTCGCGGCCATTGACAGCGGCTCGACCGGGCCTCATACATGCCTCATGGCCTCACTCCCCCTGCCGGGCCGGAGGGCCGTCTGCGGCGCGTTCCTCCTGGCGATGGCGACGCTCGCGTCCGGCGCCACCTTCTCGATCGCCGAGCTGACCCGGGGGTCCGAGCGGATCTTCCGGGGACGGTGTGTCGCCGCTCAAACCGAGAAGGTGGACTTCAAGGGGCGACCGCTCGACGCGACGGCCTACACCTTTGCGGTGAGCGAGTACCTCAAGGGAGACGGCCCGAGTACCCTGTCGTTCCGGCAGGCGGGGACCCCCTTCCGTCCGATCGGCGACCTCGGGCAGATCGCCGGCCTGACGGTCTTCGAGCCTGGCCGGGAGTACGTCATCTTTCTGCGACCCGTGAGCAAGGCCGGGCTGACCTCGGCCGCGGGGCGCGGCAAAGGGGTCCTTCTGGTGACCGGCGAGGTCGCTCAGGTCTCGGACGCCGACGGTCGGTCCCCCGCGCCCGGCGCGGAGCGGATCGCCTACGACGCCATCCGTCAGGCGGTCAGGCAGGTCCTCAAGCAGCCTCACCGGCGCAGGTAACCACGCGCCACCACGCGCTCCGGGCTAATCCGTTGATCAGCCGCGTCGTCTTTGTGTTATAAACATCGCGGTTCGCCAACAACCAACCGCACGTCAGCGCGAGGGTCGCGATGTTTGTGTCGAAAAAGATATTCCTGACCAAGGGAGTCGGCCGGCACCGTGAGAAGCTCAACTCCTTCGAGATGGCGCTGCGCGACGCCGGGATCGCGCACTTCAACCTGGTGCGCGTCAGCAGCATCTTCCCGCCCGGATGCAAGATCATCTCGAAGAGCCAGGGTCTCAAGTACCTGAGGGCCGGCGAGGTCACCTTCTGCGTCATGAGCCAGTCCGAGACCAACGAGGCGCATCGTCTGATCGCCGCCTCGATCGGCATCGCCATTCCGGGGAAGCGCGGCGGGCACGGCTACCTGAGCGAGCACCACTCCTTCGGCCAGACCGAGTCGGCGGCCGGCGACTACGCCGAGGACCTGGCGGCCCAGATGCTGGCGACCGTGCGCGGCGTCGAGTTCGATCCCGACACGTCGTACGACGAGCGCAAGGAGATCTGGAAGATCAGCGGCGAGATCTACCGCACCCTGAGCGTCACCCAGTCGGCGGTGGGCGACAAGGGGGGGCGCTGGACCACGGTCGTCGGCGCGGCCGTCCTCATCCCCTGACGCCATGCCCCTCCATCCCGAGCTCCCCCTGAACTACGGCGGCCTCGAGGCGGAGCAGTCCGGCCTCGAGCGCTCGCGCATCGTGATCCTGCCGGTCCCGTACGACCGGACCGCATCCTTCATGAAGGGGACGGCGAAGGGGCCCGAGGCCATCATCGAGGCCTCCCGGTTCATGGAGCTGTACGACGACGAGCTGGATGCCGACCCCTACACCATCGGCATCCACACCGCCCCGCCGGTCTCCGGGAACGACGACCCGCCCGAGGTCATGACCCGCAAGGTCGAGGAGGCCACCGCCCGCTACCTGGACAAGGACAAGATGGTGGTGGTGGTCGGCGGCGAGCACAGCGTGGCGGTCGGGGCCATCAAGGCCTACCACAAGAGGCACCCGAAGCTGTCGGTCATCCAGTTCGACGCCCACGGGGACCTGCGGGCCACCTACGAGGGGTCCGACTTCAGCCACGCCTGCGCCATGCACCATTTCGCCGGGCGCCTCCCCACCCTCCAGGTGGGGATCCGGAGCATCTCCCGGGAGGAGCGGGACCTGATCCGGGAGAAGAAGCTGATGGTCATCCCCGCCCGGGACTTCGTGGCCCGCCCTCAATTGGCGCTGGAAGCGGTTGACCGGCTGACGGACGAGATATACCTTACGATCGACGTGGATTACTTCGACCCCGCGATCATGCCCGCCACGGGGACCCCCGAGCCGGGGGGACCGGGCTGGTACGATACGCTGGCGCTCATCCGGGAGATCTGCCGGAAGAAGCGGCTCGTGGGGTTCGACGTGAACGAGCTGCGCCCCCTGGAGGGGGACGTCGCCCCGGATTTCCTGGCGGCAAAGCTGATCTACAAGATCCTGGGCTATCGATTCTTCTCCGAGGGACGGAAGGGGACCTGAACCGATGAGCGGCACCGGCAACCACAAGAAGGGGGCGCCCGACAAGTCGCTGGACAAGTCCACGGCCGAGAAGATCGCCGCCGCCGGCATGCGGGCGCACGGCGACATGCTCGCCTGCGACATCCCGGCCGAGCTGCCGGTCATCCCGCTGGCCTCCACCGTCGTCTTCCCGCAGATGGTGGTCAACCTCCAGGTGGTCCGGAAGAAGAACCTGAACCTCATCCGCGACATGGAGCCCGAGTCGATCATCGGGCTGGTGGTGCAGAAGAGCTCGTCGATCGATGTGCCGCCGATCGAGGAGCTGTCCAGCATCGGCGTCGCGGCGCGCCTGGTGAACAAGATCAACGTGTCCGGGAACACCATCCAGATCATCCTTCTGGGGCTGCGCCGCTTCAAGATCGCCTCCTACATCCAGACCGAGCCGTACCTCAAGGCGCGCGTCGCCTGCATCGACGAGAAGGAAGACGAGTCGATGGAGGCGAACATGCTGATGGGGAACGCGCTGCACCTGCTGGAGAACCTCATCCAGCTCGACCCGCGCGTCCCGGGCGAGATCCTGAACCTGATCAAGAACAACCTGTCGGGTCCCGGCAACCTCGCCGACCAGGTGGCCAACCACCTGAACTTCGAGCTGGAGGAGAAGAAGGAGATCCTGACCACGATCGACCCGATCGGACGCCTCAAGGTGGCCATCCGCCTGATCGAGAAGGCGATCGGGCTGGCCAAGGCCGGACAGGAGATCAAGGAGCAGACCGAGGACGAGATCCGGAAGGCGCAGCGCGAGTTCTTCCTGCGCGAGCAGCTCAAGGTCATCAAGAAGGAGCTGGGCGAGGAGAGCGAGACCGCCGCCACGGTGCGCGAGCTGCGCGAGAAGATCGACAAGGCCGGGCTGCCGGAGGAGGCGAAGAAAGAGGCGGAGAAGGAGCTGGGCCGCCTCGAGATGGTCAACCCGGCCTCGGCCGAGTACAACGTCATCACCACGTATCTCGACTGGCTGGCGACCCTCCCCTGGAACACGCTGACCGTCGACCGGCTGGACGTGAAGGACGCCTCCCGCATTCTCGACCGGGACCACTACGACCTGGAGAAGGTCAAGGACCGGATCCTCGAGTTCCTGGCGGTGCGGCAGCTGAAGAGCGACATGAAGGGGCCGATCCTCTGCTTCTACGGTCCCCCGGGCACCGGGAAAACCTCGCTCGGCCGCTCGATCGCCGAGGCGCTGGGGCGCAAGTTCGTGCGCATGAGCGTGGGCGGGATGCGCGACGAGGCGGAGATCCGCGGCCACCGCCGCACCTACGTCGGCGCCATGCCCGGGAAGATCATTCAGAGCCTGCGTCGCGCCGGCTCGCGCAATCCCCTCTTCATGATCGACGAGGTGGACAAGATCGGCATGGACTTCCGGGGGGACCCCGCGTCGGCGCTGCTCGAGGTGCTCGACCCCGAGCAGAACAGCACGTTCACCGACCTGTACCTCGATCTGCAGTTCGACCTGTCGAAGGTCATGTTCATCACGACGGCGAACCGGCTCGACACCATCCCCGATCCGCTGCGGGACCGCATGGAGATCCTCCACCTGCCCGGCTACGTCGAGGAGGAGAAGCTCGACATCGCCCGCCAGTTCCTGATTCCGCGCCAGGTCTCCGACCACGGCCTCACGAAGGAGCAGATCACCCTCACCGAGGATGCGCTCAAGGAGATCATCCGCGGCTACACCTCCGACTCTGGGCTCCGGAAGCTGGAGCAGCAGATCGCCACCATCTGCCGCAAGGTCGCCAAGGACATCGCCATGGGCAAGCCGAAGGCTCGCACCGTGGACCAGAAGGACCTGGGGGACTTCCTCGGACCGATCGTCTACATCCCGGAGGTGGCGGAGCGCACCGACGAGGTCGGCGTCTCGACCGGGCTGGCATGGACCTCGTCCGGAGGCGACATCCTGTTCATCGAGGCCAGCAAGATGAAGGGGAACGGCGTCCTGTCGATCACCGGACAGCTGGGCGACGTCATGAAGGAATCGGCCCAGGCGGCGATGACCTACGTGAAGTCCCACTCCCGGGAGCTGGAGATCGACGAGGGGCTGTTCGAGAAGACCGACATCCACATCCACGTGCCGGCCGGCGCCATTCCGAAGGACGGCCCGTCCGCCGGCGTGACCATCGTGGCGGCCCTCGCCTCTCTCATGTCGCAGCGGCCGGTGCGGCACGACCTGGCCATGACCGGCGAGGTCACCCTGCGCGGCCGGGTCCTGCCGGTGGGCGGCATCAAGGAGAAGATCCTGGCGGCCCGCCGCGCCGGCATCACCACCGTCCTGATGCCCGCCCGCAACGAGAAGGACCTGGTCGACATCCCGGCGCACATCCGCAAGCAGCTGAAGTTCGTGTTCGTGCGCGAGGTGGGAGAAGTGCTCGAACACGCCCTGTGCTCGATCATCCTGGCCAAGGCCGAGGCGATCCCGGTCGAGGCCCGCCGGGCCCGCGTGCGCGAGCGTGTCCAGAAGCGCAAGGAGCGCGTCAAGCCGCGCGCCGCCGCCGCCAACGGCACCCGCCAGGTTCCCCGCTAGACATCAGACATTCCCCGCATGCTCGATCCGTCGTGGTGAATCGGTCTCAGCGCGTGCCTGCCTTCGCTCCCTCGGGACGGGCGGGCGGGACCCTGGCCCCGCCCCCGAGGACCGCGAGACGCGACCGCACCCTCTCGACGACGCCGGGATCGTCCCAGTTCTGGTTCCCCTGCCTGACGGCGAGGACCTCCCCCCCCGCGGCGACCAGGTAGGTCCGCGGGACGCGGTAGGAGAGATCGACCTTCTGGGCGAGCCCGCCGGACGGCGCCCGGTACGACCGCAGGTCGACCCCCATCTTCTTCTGGAAGCCCTCGATGCGCGCACCCGCCTCCTCTCCCTCGACCGAGACGAGGACGACGCGCGCGCTCCCTTCGCGCTCGATGAGGTCCCGGAATCGCAGGAGCGACGGAAGCTCTTCGACGCAGGGGGCGCACCACGTCGCCCAGAAGTGCACGATCGCCGGGCGATCGAGCAGCGACGCCAGCGGAACGCGCTTGCCGTCGGGGGCCATCACCGACAAACCGAGGCGGGCGGAGGGGGCGGGAGGCGGCGCGTCGCACGCCGGCGCCGTGCGGGCCTTCGCCAGGGACGCCTCCAGGACCTGGCGGAAATTCGCCCCGTGGGCGTTGTACCAGATGTCCACGATCCGCCCGGATGCCGACACGAAGTACGTGGTCGGCGTCGAGACGCTGCGGTAGAGCTCCGCGATGGCGTTGTCCGGGTCCTCCAGGACGGCCCACGGGATCCCCACCATCTTGATGTAGTTCGCCGTGACCGCCCGGTGCGCCGCATCGCTGCCGTCCTTCCGCCTGAGATGCGTCACGGAGACCAGGTCCACGACCCCCGGGTTCTTCTTCATCCACTCGACCATCTGCGGGATTTCCTGCTGGCAATGGGTGCAGGTGGAGGACCAGAACATCACGAGCGTCGGCTTCCCCGAACGCGACGTCCCGGAGAACTCGTAGGAGGAGTTCGAGCCGAAGGGGCGCGCGGCGAACGCGGGGGCGCATTTGCCGAGCAGATCCGCGGACGGATAGAAGGGGGCCATCTGCTTGATCTGCTCGACGGCGGCCCCCGAGGCGACCTGGCGCACGACCGACTCGGCCGTCACCTTCCCCGCGGACGACACCAGCAGCTGCGAGAGGTCCTTGATCTTCGCCACGACAAGAGCCCCCTTGGCGTCGAAGAGGGCCAGGTCGGGAACGTCCAGCGTCGTGAGGGCCGTCGAGACGACGAACCGATCGTCGACGAGCAGCGGCAGGTCGGCCGGCGGATCGAGCATGGCGAAGCGCTCCCAGATCTCCGCGTCCTGCTGATCGTCGCGGCGGCCCGAGACCGCGTAGACCTCGATCCGGGGCGTCTCCTTCTTCAGGAACGAGGCCATGCTCACAAGGGCACGCTCGGAATCGGGGAATCCCGGCGCCCAGAAGATCAGGGCCACCGGCTTTCCGCGCCCGAGACGACCCTGGAGATCGAACGCCTCTGCCAGGATCTTCTGGCTGGTGCCTGCGATTTTTCGCAACGGGCCCGCCAGTCGGTAGGCCCCGGCCACCTGCGGCGGTGCCGCCACAGGGCTCGCCGACGCCGCGGGTGCATTCACGAGCGCGAAGAGACTCGAGGGGACAGGCAGGATGGAGGCGAGCTGGATCCGCCCGGCACCGCTCTGCCACGCACCCGGGAGGATCGAGACCCCCGGGGCCTTCGCGGCCGGATCGGACGAACCCGTCTCCCCTTCCGTCCGATCCGGGGCGGCCGTCGCGTCCGGAGATCCGCTCGCAGGGGGAACCGCGGGCAGCAGGGCCCCCCCCTGCTCCTCGATCCGGGCCCTCTCCTCGGCCGCCGCCTGACGGACGTGCGAGCGGTAGGCGTGGTCGGCGGCGACCGTCCCCGCGAGCAGGAGGACGAACCCCGCCGCCGTGAGGCGCATCGTCTTCGGCCACCCCGCCAGGTCCCGCAGGGTCCGCCGCACGTGGCTCCGCGGCGAGCGCCGGGCGGCGGCGCCGACCAGGACGGGGATGGACAGATTGACGCCGTAGAGCCCCATGCACCAGAGGCACAGGTACCCGATCTGCGTCTTGGAGACCCAGAACAGGAAGCCCGAGTAGAAAACGGCCAGAAGGCCGATGCAGAAGGCGTAGCTCAGAAGCGCGTCCCGGCGCGATCCGGCCAGGACGAGCCCCAGCACAACCAGATACGTCGGCAGGGCGAAGGCGGCGATCGGCACGCCCCCAAGCTCCGACCAGGGGCTGGTGTTCACGACCTCGCAGTTGATGGTCTCGGTCTGCGGGCAGTTCAGAGGTCCCGCCGTCGCGTCGCCGTAGACCTGGACCTCGTGGTGGACCACCAGGCGCGCCGCGATGGCGACGCCCGAGGCGAGCAGAAGGGTCAAAAGCGCGAGGGGGGCCCGAGTTCGTGCGGTCGACGATTCCACGGATTCATCATCTCGAAGAGAAGGCCCGCGATGATAGCCCGGACCCCGAGCGCCGGCAAATGAGCCGGGCCGGCCCGATCCCGCCCTCCCGCACGGCCGGAGGCGGCTTGCCCCGTGATCCCCTCCCGGCGTATATTCCAGGGCGTATTCCCACTCACACACGGTGAGCAGGTCGGCGGCCGTTCACGGCGGCGCGCAAGAGGAAGCCTGTGCTCCACATCTACGTCGACGCGGACGGCTGCCCGGTGAAGGAGGAGATCTAC
>Ga0075421_100002512_pt1 | contig 21929 bp, 25 predicted proteins | sample SoiMetdeltSBSDD5_FD_75292 | JGI IMG/M metagenome (GOLD analysis project Ga0075421, IMG submission 75292) | Bulk soil microbial communities from a Populus tree surrounding site in Tennessee, USA - Soil MetaG P. deltoides SBSDD5 | ecosystem: Environmental > Terrestrial > Soil > Tree plantation...
GCTTCGGTCGAGCAGCTGCTCGATCCGCGTCTGCGTGGCAAACCCATCGCCGTCGGCGGCGGGGTCGTGCTCGCGGCATCCTATGAGGCCAAGGCCTTCGGCGTGCGCGGGGGGATGGCGGGATGGCAGGCCCGCCAACTCTGTCCGCAACTGCGCTTCGTCTCCGGTCATTTCGGCGAATATCAAAGGCTCGGCGATGCGGCCATCGGCATCGTTGGCGATTACAGCCCTCTCGTCGAGCGGCTCTCGATCGACGAGGCGTTCGCAGACATTACCGGTTCAACCCGCTTGTTCGGTCCCCCTCTCGAAATCGCAAAGACAATTCGGCGGCGGGTGAAGGACGAGCTGGGGCTTCCGATTTCGGTCGGGCTAGCCCGCACCAAACACCTGGCCAAGATCGCCTCGCAAGTCGCCAAGCCCGACGGGCTGGTCGTTGTCGACCCCGCGACCGAATTCGAGTTCCTTCACAATCTTCCAGTGGAGCTGATGTGGGGTGTGGGTCCGGTTACCGCAGCGCGTCTTGCCGAAATAGACGTGCGCACTATCGGGCAGTTGGCAGCCTTGCCGGGGCGCCGGTTGGAGGACTTGCTCGGACACGCGCTCGGAACCAAGTTGAGCTCTCTCGCCTGCAACCGCGATCCCCGGAAGATCAGGACGCATCATCGTGCGCGGTCTGCTGGAGCGCAGTCGGCGATCGGCAAGAAACCTGCTGAGGAGCGGATCTTCCGGCCGACGCTGCGTCGCCTTGCTGACAGAGTAGCGACAAGACTCCGGGCCAAATCTCGTTGCGGACGTACGGTGACTGTACGCGTGCGCTTCGCGGATCTGCGGTCGGTCACACGCTCCTTAACTTTGCGGTCACCCATCTCGGCAACGATAATGCTTGCGGAGATTGCCGAGGATCTAGTCCGTGGTGTTTTGGCGGCTCACCCAGCCGAGAGAACCATCTCCCTGCTGGCAGTCTCAGTGTCGCATTTGGAAACGCAGCCGTTCATACAGCTGGAATTGCCGCTCGGGATTGACGATGAGAGGCGTCGGCCCGGTTCCAGGACCGGGAAATCGCTATGGATTGCCGATCGGGCAGTCGACGCAATTCGCGATCGCTTTGGTTGGAACGCAATCGGATACGGCAGCACTTTGCTTGGGGTCACACACTCCGTTCCTGACGAATTCCGTCAACTTGCCGAGAAGGAGCTGTGAAGTCGCGCAGGCTACAGGAGGCAGCACCGACAGAGGTGCAAGCAGCGTTTCCGATGGACCATACTCGCTTCCGCCGAAATTTGTCCGTGAACCGCCGATATCTTCCGACGAGTTAGTCTTTCGGATGTGCATAGCGTGGTTTCTCGGGGGTCGAAGGTATGTCCGCTCTCACCCGGGAAGCTGCTCTTCTCGTGCTGTCACGCCACACCTCCGAGATGCCAAGAAGGCCGTCATAGCTCGGCCGTGCCCGAGTGAATCTCACTGCCCCGCATCAGCCGGCGTGCAATATCCGCCGTCTGAAGTATCGCGCGTTCAGTAGGTGAGTGGGCAGCGAGATACCGGGCTACGGCGATGAGGATATGCCGGCCTGCTGCACCGTTGCCCCATTCGCCAAATTGACGTACCCCAGCCTCGACCATCTGGTAGGCATGAAATCCTGCATCTTCGCGCAACAGAGCGCGAGCGAGGGTCGCGATGAGAGCCTCGGGCGAGTGACCCAGGAGGAGATGCCGGGCGACGAGACGCGCTGCTGCATCAACCTGCTGCTGGCGATCGAAAGCATCGAGCAGAGCAGCGCGAATTTCCTTTGCCGATGTCGGAAGGTCCTCGAGCCCGTCACCGTTATCGCCAGGCAGCGATGCTGGCGGCACATTCAGGTAACGCGCGAGGTGGAGCGCCATGGAGCCGTGCAACAGGCCCCGCGCGGCCTCAATAGGCGTGCTCGAACCAGACACGCTGCTGCCGATACGATTGAGCGCCTGGTGAAGGGCATTCGTGTAAGTAAAGACGTGGTGGGCTGTTTCCCAATCAGAATGCTCGTTCGCAGTACCGAAGCGAGCCACCCTGAGCGCCGCCGCATACGCAAGCGCCTTGCCGAGGTCGGCCGGAGAGGCACCCGACCGTGCGCCATCCTTGAGCACATCGAAGATTGCGGCCGGATCGTCGGCAAGAAGGTTCTCGGCCGCCGCGGCGTGATCCGACCAACCAGCCTTATTGCGGCCCGCGGCGAAGAGGCGAAGCAGTTCCTCAGCAGCATTGTGGCACAAGGCGATGAGATCAATCGGCTGGCGCCATGCTGTCGATTCCTCAGCACCGCGAGATTCCGCCATTTGCCCGATGACCGTAGGAAGCACTTCCGCTGAGTGCTCCCAACCGATGACATCGAGACATTCGAAGGCCTTGTTGATGAAGTCGAGCGAGTGCCCGCCATCCGCGTAGGCCCGGTCCGTCTCGGCCGCGAAGAGCAGATCTGCAAGTTCGGCCGGCGAGGCGCCGCCGGCAATCGCGGTCAAGGCGGTGCGTTCAGCTGCCTCTCGATGACGCACAGCCACCCAGCGCCGGAGCCAGCGCTTCAGAGTGAGAAGGTCGCTTCCGGCCGCGAGGGGCAAGCGCTCCCGACGCGGCGCTGCCCCCTCGCACTCGGCGGCCACACGCCGCGCCCCGTGAAAGAGCGCCAGATGCGTCTCCTCTTCGGGCAGGAAGGGAAGCAGCTGCCCGAGCGCCGTCAGGATCGTCAGCCCGATACCCCAACCATCGCGATTGTGAACACCGAACAGCGCGGCCCGCCCGACGACGTCTGACGGTGGAGAGCCGGCTGTCAGCAGGCCTTGTACGGCCTTCGCGATAACAAGGCTCAGATTATGAGCAAACCCGTCATCCAGCCGCTGCCGCCAATGCTCGACCGGGTCGGCATAGCCAAACACCGGTTTCACCCAGATCTCGCCGCCGCGGATCTCTACAGGACAGGTCGGGACGTCATCTGCCCACAGATCAAAGGTGCAGCCGCTCTTCAGCTCAAACCGCGCATGATGCCAATGACAGGTGAGAATCCCGTCGTCGACGCTGCCACGATCGAGTGGGAAGCCCATGTGGGGACAGCGATTGTCGAGGGCGAAAACGTGCCCGTTCTCATACACGAGAAGAACCGGGCGATGGCGGCCGCGCACGACGATCCGCCCCTTCGCCTTCAACTCCTCAAGGCTCGCGGCATAAACGAAATCCGGGCTCTGGCGGTGGCTCATCACTTCGGTGCCCTCCATGTGTTTCCTCCCGCGCATCAGCAGCGATGTCGGCTTCGGGTCATTCTCGACCGGTGCAGCCTGCAAAGATTGTCTACCGAAGACCGCAACATTCCGAAAGCCGACCTGATATTGCTGGCCAGTTCACCTAGAGTCCATATGACAGGCAGGACGTTACTCGCGCTGCTCCGCGTCCGTTACGTCGATTCGGCGACCTCTGCGTCAGGTCCGCGAACCCTCTGAAAGATGGCCCTCGTCGTGGACATGCGGGCGCTTCGCGTTTGGGCCACGAGGCGGAAGTACCGGGCCTTCCAAGGAATCCGTGGTAAGATTGATGTTCTCCAGATGCCATATCTTGCCGACTTCCGTACCTGCATACCAAAATGCTCAACAGATCGCGTGATATCGAGCCCCAACGCAACGACAGGAGGCAGGAGCCATGCCGAACGGGATAAGGGGGCCGCTGCCGGTAAAGGTCGATGCGACATCCAATGGCGAGTTCCGTCCGGTGCCACTGACCGAGCAGCTGGCGCGCGCCAACAACGAAGCAGAGCTGCGGATCAGCGAGCACGCCAAGCGCGTCGGACTTGGACGCCGGGCGTTTCTCCAATCGCTCTGCGGCGCCGCTACCACGTTACTCACATTGAACGAAGCCTTTGCGGCACTCGGCAACACTGGCGGTCTCTTTCACTTGCCCACGGAGGGCGCATTCGAACCCGCCGCAGCGGCAGAGGCGCTGGCCGGCGACGAGTTCATCTTCGACGTGCAGACCCATATGGTCGACCCGGCAGGCCCCTGGCGCAGCAATGCCGGCCGCTATTGGGAACAAATCCTCGCCAACTTCCCTCAAAGCTCCTGCGGCGACGAGGACCCGGTCGACTGCTTTTCCTCCGAGCAATTCATCAAGCACGTATTCATGGACAGCGATACCGATCTCGCAGTGCTCTCGTTTGTCCCTGAATTGCCAGAAAGCAACCCACTTTCGCTCGAAGAGGCAAATCGAGTGCGAGTTCTGGTCGACCGGATGCAGGGCGCCAACCGGCTCTTTCTCCATGCCATGGTGGTGCCGAATGCTGGCCCAGAAGTGGCACCGCTCCGGCTCATGAAGGATGCAGTCGACCGCTACCCCATCGCAGCCTGGAAGTGCTACACACAGTGGGGTCCTAAGGGCAGAGGTTTCGAACTTGACAGCCCCGATATTGGCATACCGTTCATCGAACGAGCGCGCGAGCTCGGGGTGCGCAATATTTGCATCCATAAGGGTCTGCTTTTTTCGGGCTTCCCGGAAGAATTCGGGCGATGCGCCGATGTCGGACGTGCCGCAGCGCGATACCCCGACATGAACTTCATAATTTATCATTCTGGCTACGAGGCGGGAACGACCGAGGGCGCCTATGATCCAGCAAACGCTACCCGCGGCGTAGATACTCTGATCAAGTCGGTGGAGACCAACGGCATCGCCCGGAATTCCAACGTCTATGCCGAACTCGGTTCAACCTGGCGCTTCGTCATGCGCGATCCGACTACAGCCGCTCACCTTCTTGGCAAGCTCTTGAAGCACATCGGCGAGGCCAATGTGCTCTGGGGCACGGACTCGATTTGGTACGGCTCACCTCAGGACCAGATCCAGGCATTCCGAAGCTTTCAAATCGCACCGGCGATGATCGAAGCGCACGGGTACCCTGAGCTTACGCCCTCGCTCAAGCAGAAGGTGTTCGGTCTCAATGGTGCTCGCGTCTATGGTGTCGATGTACCGGAGCGTCGCCGAAAAACTGAGGCCGATCCGATCGGGACGCGCAAACAGGCTTATCAAAAGATCGCGGATCCGACTTTCGAGACCTACGGACCTAAAACCGATTCGGAATATGACGCGCTGATCGCCGAACGTGGCGGCCTACCGGCCTGAACCAGCCCAGATGAGCCGACATAGCGCGGACATCGCGCGATCAACACGAATGATCCACCGGAGGTAGGGGTACCGATCGCTAATGCTTGAGCATGATCCGACCGGTCGCGCGCAATTTGAAGGATGCACCGTATGAGGCGAATTGCTTTCGTCCTGTTTGCAGTTGGAGGGCTGGCTGGCGGTGTCTCCTACATGGCCCCTGCAGTTGGACAAGCCGATGGAGAGGCCGCCCCGATCTTCGGAATCAAAATCCCTCCCGGATACCGCGACTGGAGATTGGTCTCGGTGGCCCATGAAGAGGGCAATCTCAACGATTTGCGCGCCATTCTGGGCAACGACATAGCGATCAAGGCTTATCGGGACGGGAAGCTTCCGTTCCCGGATGGCACAATCATTGCCCGGCTCGCCTGGGACTACGTCTCGTCCGAAGAGAACAACAAAGCTTTCGGCCGTGTCCAATCCTTCGTGGCCGGGGCGCCCAAAAATGGGGTTCAGTTCATGGTCAAGGACTCAAGAAAATACGCCTCGACCGGCGGCTGGGGGTTCGCTCAATTCGACGACGGCAAACCCGCCGACGAGGCAGTGCACAGCAACTGCTTTCCCTGCCACGAGCCCGCCAAAGCTCGCGACTTCATCTTCACCCACTATGCACCTTGAATTCCGATCGTGCAGAATCATGAGGAGACCACGACATGACCGAGAATAAAATCAACCGCGCGTCGAGAGTCGATATGGGGCTCGAGGTCGTCGTGATCCCCGTCTCGGACGTAGGTCGTGCCAAGCGCTTTTACGGCGACTTGGGTTGGAGGTTCGATGCCGAGTTCGCCTCGAGCGACGAGTTCCACCTCGTACAGTTCACGCCTCCCGGCTCGCCATGCTCGATTATTTTCGGCCGGGGAATCACGTCGGCCGTGCCAGGCTCGGCACAGGGACTCTATCTCATCGTGTCCGACATCGAGGCGGCGCGCGCCGAGCTCGTCGATCGCGGAGTGGAAGTGAGCGAAGTCTTCCACGACGTCGGCGGTGTGTTCCACCACGCCGGCAGGGAAGGTCGCCTCAACGGTCCGGATCCGCAGCGCCGAAGTTACGCCTCGTTCGCCTCGTTCAGCGATCCGGACGGCAACGGGTGGTTCCTACAGGAGGTCACTGTGCGATTGCCTGGACGCGTCGACTCCGATCACACGACATTCACCTCGTCGAGCGAGCTTGCTAGCGCACTTCGGCGTGCGGAGGTCGCACATGGTGAGCACGAGAAGCGGATTGGCCAGCGAGACGCGGACTGGCCCAACTGGTACGCCGAGTACATAGTCCGGGAGCAGGCGGGCAAGCCGCTGCCGTCCTAAGCACTCTGATGCGACCCACTCACCTAGCGAATTCGCCGAGAAGAATGAGGGCCGCGAAGCCCGCGGCCGCGAGAACGCCGGAATAGCGAGGCCCATTATGGAAGGCCTCCGGGATCATAGTTTCAGCCGTCATGGCGATCAGCGCGCCCGCACCATATGCCTTAAGGATTGCCGTCGCGTGAGGGCCAAGTTCTCTCACCAAGTCGAACGCAAGAGCAGTGGTCACCGCAGTGACGAGCGTAGTACCGGTCCATAGGCTCAGAACGTAAGTCGACGAGCGGGACGCGAGACGCATTCCAGCCGTCCCGGAAAGTGCCTCCGGAACGTTCGCGAGCGCGAGTGCGGAGACCAGTGCCAGATCCGGTCCGCCGGCCCGCAGGGAAACACCAAGGACCAGCGCCTCCGGCAAGGCGTCAAGGGCGGTGCCGAGCGCAATGGAGGCACCGCTGCCCGGCACCTCGGCTTCGGAGGGCTGCGACATGCATTCCCCGCAGCGCTTGCGGTGCCTGGCACTGACGAGAACTGTATTAAGGACGCTGAACGTAGCAGCACCCCCGATGATTCCGATAGTCGTGAATGCTGCACCAGCCGGTATGAGCGCCTCGGACGCGACCTTGAACGAGGCGGCTGAAAGCAGCACGCCCGCACCGAGCGACATGAAGGCGGCGATCGCTCGGTGGTGGAGGTGCGTCATGAGCCCCAGGACAGTTCCGACGAACCCCCCGGACGCCGCAATCACTCCCCAGCAGAAGGCCCAGAGCATTCCCACGATCCCTTCGGGCATTTGCGTGCTCCTATTTCACGCGCCGGGAGATTGGATCAGACTTTTCCTCACCTTGGGCGCATCTGGTTGAGACGCCCTTCAGCCGATTGTCTCCTGTCCGCTATTCAAACTCGGCACTGCTTATCGCGCCCAGCAAAGAATTCTCAGCATAGTCGATCGGAACGACTACGAGCTGAACGCCCCCTTCCCTGAAGCTGGCCTCAAGCGCCGGCACGAGATCTTCAGTCCGCTTCACGTGCTGTCCGATCGCTCCGTAGCTTTCGGCATATTTCACGAAATCTGGATTGCCGAAAGTCAATCCAAAATCAGGAAAATGGTCAGCTGCCTGCTTCCAACGAATCATACCATAGGCATTGTCCTGAAGTATCAGAATCACGAGATTGAGCCTGAGCCGAACTGCCGTTTCGAGCTCCTGCGAATTCATCATGAATCCGCCGTCGCCGCACACCGCGAGCACCTTCCGGTCCGGGTTGAGCATGGCGGCCATCATGGCTGAAGGAAGTCCCGCCCCCATGGTTGCCAGCGCATTGTCGAGGAGAAGCGTATTCGCCACGTGGGTGCGATAGTTGCGTGCAAACCATATCTTGTACATGCCATTGTCCAGGCAAACGATCCCGTCCTCGGGCATGACGGTGCGCACGTCGCGCACGATGCGCTGCGGCGAGAGTGGGTATCGATCGTCGTTCTGACCCTCAGCAAGCTTGGCCAGGATCTCCCCGCGAAGTGCACTGATCGTCGGATCGGGTTTCAGCTTTCCTTTGATTGCCTCCGCCAGCAAGGCTAAGGCTGGTCCGACATCGCCGACGACCTCGACACGGGGATAGAACACCTGCTCGACACTGGCAGGTGTGAAGCCGACATGAATGACATCGGGACCATCGGCTCCCATCAGAAAAGGCGGCTTCTCGATCGTGTCGTGCCCAACCGCCAGGATGACGTCGGCCTTGTCGATGGCCCGGTGGACAAGGTCCCGCTCCGAGAGTGCTGCCGTTCCCATATAGAGGTTCGATCCGCCCGTGATCGCGCCCTTTCCCATTTGCGTGTTGAAGAACGGCAGGCCCGTTTGCCGCACGAAATCGGAGAGCGGCTGTGTGAGCCGCGGTCGATTTGCGCCAGCGCCCGCCATCAGCAGAGGATGGCGAGCGGCGATCAGCATGTCTGCGGCACGAGCAATGGCAACCGGAGGCGCTACAGGCAATTCGGTCGGGTGCGGTGGTATGAGCGGCACGTCTTCTTCCAGCTTCTCAGCGGCGACGTCTTCCGGCAGCTCGAGATGCACCGGGCCGGGGCGCTCTTCCTGCGCAACCCGAAACGCATCCCGAACCAATGTCGGAATCATCCTGGTGCTGACGATCTGCCGTGCCATCTTTGTAAGAGGGCGCATGGTCGCGACTATATCGACCACCTGAAACTTGGCCTGCTTCGCCGTCATGATCGGTTTCTGACCCGTGAGCATGATCATCGGCATGGCCCCGAGGAGTGCATAGGCAGCACCCGTCGTCAGGTTCAGCGCGCCTGGTCCGAGGGTGGTGATGCAAACACCCGGCCGGCCAGTCAGGCGGCCGTGGGTCGCTGCCATGAACGCCGCCGGCTGCTCATGGCGCGTGATCACAAGTTCTATTCGCGAAGTCCGTATCGACTCGACGACATCGAGATTCTCTTCGCCAGGAACGCCGAAGATCCGGTCCACCCCCTCGTTCTCCAGGGCTTGAACGAGCAGATCAGAGGCTTTTTTCATTCGTCGACCTTTCATTTAGCTGCAAGCGTTGGCCGCATGCTCAGAACGATCCGAAGGTACCGCCGATCAGTATGACTGCCACAAGCGCGAGAAGAGAGCCGACGATCCCGACCATTACGATATCGAAATAGCTCTCGCTATGAGTCGATCCACAGATTGCGAGAAGCGTTACGACGGCGCCATTGTGCGGCAGGATATCGAGTGTACCCGAGCCGATCACAGCAATGCGGTGCAGCAGTTGAGGATCGATGCCGGCGCGCGAGGCCATTTCCATATAGGTCGGCCCCAGAGCGTCCAGCGCGATCGTCAATCCTCCCGAGGCTGAACCCGTGAGGGCCGCGAGCATGTTCGTCGACACCGCGAGGGAGACGAGCGGGCCGCCCTCGATAGCAAGCACCCAATCCCGCACGATTGCAAACGCCGGCAGCGCGGCAACGACAGCGCCAAAGCCGACCAGGCTGGCAACACTGACCGTCGGCAGGACCGATGCATTGGCGCCGGCGTCCATGCTCTCACGCAGCGCAGGCAAGCGGTGGCGGTTGAAGAGGATGACCGCCAGAGTGGCTGCAGCGAGCGCCACCACCACGGACCAGACTCCGGCTATCCCGGAGAGTGAGGTGCTGCCCCAGCGTTCTTCGGCCAGAAAAGAAAAATTCAGCCTGGGAAGAACGATGAGCGACATCATGAGGTTGACGGCGACGACCACGACGAGCGGCGCAGCCGCCGCAAGGATTGGCGGAGCAGTTTCGCTGTGGCGGCCGCGATCTATCTCGGCGGGGTCGAACTCCCGTGCAGTGGTGGCACGCTCACGAAGCAACTCATCTCTTGCCAGGTCAACAGTTGGCAAGTGGTTTGCCCCATAGCCTTCCCCCGATTGGCGGGCCACTCTCTCAGCCCGACCAAGCCACCACAGGCCGAAGCCAAGCATGACGGCGGATGCAATGATGCCGATACCTGGCGCAGCAAAGAGCGTCGTGCCGAAAAATGGCATTGGGATTGCATTCTGGATCGACGGTGTGCCGGGCATGGCCGACATCGTGAAGGTCGATGTGCCGAGTACGATCGCGGTCGGCATCAAGCGGCGAGGAATGTCGGCCGCGCGAAACAGCGCCTGTGTCATCGGAACGAGGACGAAGAAGGCAACGAACAAACTAACCCCTCCATAGGTCACGAGCGCTCCCGCGAGGACGACTGCGAGCATCGCCCGGCGTTCCCCGAGCTTCCTGATCATGAAGTCAGCGACGGCCGATACTGAGCCGCTGTCGTCCATGAGCTTGCCGAAAACCGCCCCGAGCAGGAACAATGGGAAGAATTGCGCGAAGAAACCGGCGCCGCTGCGCATGAAGATCTGCGTCCAACTGGCAAGCAAAGGTTCGCCGCCGAAGAGTGCGGCAACGAGGGCCGCTGCCGGCGCAAGCAGGAGAACAGTCCACCCTCGAAAGGCAAACCAGATCAGCAGACCAAGCGCGGTCAGAATCCCCAAGAGGCCCATTTTTCAGCACTCGGCCAGGAACACATCGAGATCGACAGTGGTGCGTTCCTGAGGCTGGATTGCTCGATAAGCGATTTCGAGAAAGGAGGAATTCATCCGCACTCGTCGCATCACCGGCGGAGACGGCAGCAATCCCACTCACCTTCGCCGAATGGAAATAATCCGACCATCTCGGCGGCGAACCTCAATCCTGTGAATGTCACCGCGCCTTCGCCCGGAATAGACGAATATTCTCCCCTGGCAGCTGCGGGCACGCACATTGCGAAAGCCGCGCCGTTCGACGATCCGCCTGCCTTGACCACAGGTGATGCCACCTTTTCCAATGTTGATATTGACATTGACTTGTGCCTGGGCGGTAGGCACGCCCGCTGGTGCAGCCAGCAGCCAAGCTGAAACCATAGCTAATGCCAATGCAAGACGAATCATTGATGCCTCCAGCTTCTATGTCGTTCAAGACGAGGAACAGCCAACGCGACACTATGGTCGAGGAACGCTCAAAAAAATTCAAGCGCCCGACATACCCATTCGCTAGGGTCTCTCGGCGCACAATCGTTTACGCGAGACGGATCGAAGCGCCTGGAAAGTTATGACTGCCGCCAGAGGGCAGCTATAAGGGGTGCTCGGGAGGGTGCACCATCTTGTCCGTCAAGCGGTTGCCGTGCGGTCACCGAGGGCGTCTCGGATCTTGGCAATCAGCTGTTTTTCCGGCTCGCTGACCTGCTGACCGCCGAAGCCAAGGAAGCCGCCCTCGCTCGCGGCCTGTGCCACGTTCTCGGCGACCGAAAGTGCCCATTGCCGATATTCCTTGGCCTCCTGCGGCGTCGCTTTGGTGGCAAGCAAGGACGTCACTGCTTTGCAGTCCTCCAGCGTCAGCGTCTGAATCTTCTCGGTGCTGTCGATGCCCTTCTGTTTGATCCTGGCCATCCCCCAATCGCGAAATTTCTTCATCCGCTCCATCGCCTGCTGGGGATTGGACTGGAGATCAGGCATCAACTGCCGGATCAGCGCATTGTCTGGAAAGGTCTTCACACCCTCCATCATCGACTTCGCACTGGCAAAGAGCTCCTTGCCTGTACCGAACAGTCCGCTGCTGCCAGCCGTGGCAACAGCCGAACCGATGAGCTGCGGCGTGGTCGCCAGCAATGCCAGTTCATCGTCTGTGTAAGCCATGATCTGTCTAGCTCCCTTACAGTTTGAGACAATTAGGGCCGGTCCTGATGAACCTCGATCACCGGTGTCGGCGAACTTGTGCGAGTTCTCCGCTGGCTGCGACGATTTGAATGGAAAACGGCTTGCCATCGCGCGTGGCGCTGAAGTCGAAAATTGGCCCCGTGCAGGCTTCAGCCTTTATGTTTTTGAAGCCAAACTCCGCAACGATGGTTTCTGCCCTGTCGCAACCGACCGGCTGAGGTCGCGTGGTTTCTGGCGGGATTGCAAGCGCCGCTTTGCTTTTCCTGCGCGTTTGGATCTGCTTGCGCTGAGTCGAGGCAACAGCCTTTCTCTTTCGCGGAGCGTAGTACCTTCTTCGCGGGGGCGCATAGTATCGTCCGCGCCATCGCGGCTCGTAATAGGGCCAGGGCGACGGTGCAAAGAAAGGCGCGAAAAAGAATCCGCCTTGGCGGGCCTGCGCCTGAGAAGCAGATAAACCGAATGCCAACAGCGCTGCGCAAGCAAGCAGCACTGGTACACGTAGATTGATCATGCTGGCCTCCAATTCTGCATACACGGTGCGGCTCAAGCAGGTTCGACCCTATCCGCGGGGCCTAACCGATGATTATTGGAAGCCAGGCCGGCGAGAGAAGTGCATAGGCCATGACAACGCCGGCGACGGCTGTTGCGAGGACAAAACCCGCGAAAATTCGACCTAGGAAAAGTCCATTGACGACATTGAAGGGCATCGACGTACCTCCGACTGACTCCCCCGAGGTTCCCGTTCCCCTTCAATTCGCCGTTATAAACTCGGTACAATGACTCTTTCTGTCTTGGCCAATGCTGCGTCCACCGAGCGCTGCAATTCTGATCCTAGCCCCAGCCGGTGTCACGAACCAGCGGGGTATTCACTGATTTCGCGGAGGATTTACCCTGATGCACATCAGCCGACGGCCTAGTCATGTTGATGTTGCACCGAGAATTCCAGATCTTCGCCCCGCTGGATAGTTGGACGAAGGTATTAGTACTCATGGGTTCCAGTCCGGATCACGCCGAACGAGTTCGGCAAGGATACTCCGTTGGCCGCCCTTAGGATAAGGCTTCAGGTGAGTTCCTGCTGCATAACGCACTCTGCGGGTCCTGACGGTCTCATCCCGCTTAGGGCCTGGCCGCGAGTGATTTCGTGCCCGAAACGCTCGTCGTTGCTAGGAAACAGCCGGCAGGTCGACGGCGCTGTTCCGGACCTTCAATTGCTCAGCTGGTTTCGGACCGGCTGTTGGTCGCGTAGCCACGAATGACGTCGTGCAGATCCTCCGACAGCGTCAGCCCCACCTTTGCCAGGTGTTTCTTGCTGGTTTCCCGGCGCGCGTTTGGTAGCCTGGCCCCGTTCTGCGCGAGAATCGATTTGGATAGCTTCTTGACTTGTTTGTCGAACATTCCGCCCGAGAAGGTCGCGGGATCGAGAGCGATGAAGAACTGGCCGCAGTCGATTGCCCTGCCATCATTGTCGGTAAACGATCCCATCTCGGTGCCGAGGAGCGCCCCGGACATGGCGGCGCACATGACCTCGACAATAAGACCCTGACCGAAACCCTTATAGCCGCCCGAAGGCGACATGGAGCCTTGCAGGCCCCTTTGAGGATCGGTGGTCGGGTGCCCATCGCTGTCGAGCGCCCAGCCGAGCGGAATCGCCCGGTTTTCCTCGGCGGCACGCTTGACAGCGGTCCACGCAACGGCAGAGGACGATTGGTCGATGAGAAAGGCGATCTTGCCCTTCGGGGCGGGGACGGCAAAGGAAAGTGGGTTGGTACCGATCACCGGCGTCTTGCCGCCAAAAGGTGCGATGGCCGGGGTGGAATTGGTGAAGCCGAAGGCCACCAGTCCATGACGCGCCAGAAAGCCAGTGTGAAAGCCAAGGGTCGCGGCATTGTAAGAATTGTGAACGCTTAGACCGGCAATACCGAATTTCCGTGCAGCCGGAATTAACTTGGCAAAGCCTTTCTCGATTGCCGGATGGGCGAAACCGTGTCCGGCATCGGCGCGGAAGGCGACCGGCGACAGCCGCTTGATGACCGGTCGTATCTTGCCGTCGACCTTGCCACTTCGGAGATGGGCGCAATAAAACTGGAGCCAATAAAAGCCGTGACCGGCAAGGCCGGAGAGCTCGGTATCAACTATGGCCTCGGCAAGGAACTCGACATTCTCGCGGCGTGCGCCGGCGCCTACCAACGCATCGAGCACGAGCTTGCGCGCCGCTTTCGGTTTCAAAACAACATCGATCATTTTATGCAACCTCTCAACGTCCCCTGACGCCTCGATCCCGACCCGACGACGCTCACCAGGGATACTCACGCCCATCATGGTTGAAGAATTTACCAGAATCGCCTGGTCCAAGACTTGCGATCACGCGTTTGATCGCACTCACGCTCACGCTGGCGGTGAGCGGTGCGTTTGGACCGCCCATATCTGTTCTGACCCATCCCGGATTAATCACCACAGAAATGATGCCGCGACCGGCCAGATCGATGGCAACGGTTCGCATCACCATGTTCACTGCCGCTTTCGAGCTGCGATAAGGTATCGATCCGCCCGAGGTATTATCCCCAATCGAGCCCATGCCGCTGGTGATGGTCACCACCACCTTGCGTTCGCTTCGTACAAGATGAGTGATGAAGGCTTCCACGACTCGCAGCGGCCCCATGGTGTTGACCTCGATGACCTCGCGCCAGGCTTCGTAGTCGGTTTTGCCGGCCCGGTCGGGTGGGCCGATAATTCCTGCGCTGTTGATCAGAAGGTCGACTGGCTCCTCGATGAGCATCGCAGCATCCCTGATACTCGCCCCGTCGGTGACATCGAGAGCGATGATCCCTACCGCGCCGTTCAGGCGGTGAAGGGCGGTCGCGGAATCGGGATGACGACAGGTCGCGAACACCCGCCAGCCTTCGGCGGCAAATTGCCGGGCAAATTCGAACCCCAAACCGCGATTGGCGCCAGTTACCAGGACCGATGGCATGGCTTGCCCTCCAGTGCACTTTCGAAGACGTTCCGATGTATTCGCATGGGCGATATCCCTCAGCCGCAGCAATCGTCAAGACCTCGCGCGTGCGGCAGGCGACGCGGACGTGCATGTCTCCAAAGCCAAGCAAGCCAGGAACGCGGCATAGCGCATCGTGTTGGAGGAAGATCTCCACTTGCGGGCCTGGAACGACGCCGAGTTCGTCGGCCACGTTGAGACGCTGTATGCTACCTTGTGGGTGTACGCGATGCTGTCGTTGATGCCTTTATCGGAGCTTTTCACCGACATTCCGAAGTCTGCAATTATGGCCGCCAACTGATCGGACCGAAAAACAAAGGAGAACGTCATGAGGGCCAAGGACATGCAATTCAATCTACGCCCATTGACCCCGGCGATTTCTGTCAACCCCAATCACATCGTCTCTGCACACATCCAAATGTCGAAGCGAACGGCACAAGCCGGTCCAATCAGATGGCAAATCGAAATCACAACAACTGCTGGCGGAGATCCTCTCGTTGTAGAAGACAGCGAGAGCGGGTTCAGGGAGCTTGCAAAACAGCTGCAGTTGGATATCCCGACAAGGCCCTAAAGCGAGAGGGAAGCGATAAGAGATGGTCGAGGCGCCGCATGCTGCAATGCGGCACAAATATTGTCGGTAGCCGTGTTGCTTCGGCCCGTTCTGCCTGCGGAATATTCTGGTGCTCGCGCCACCGCAGCGCTACTGTTTCAACGTCCGCTATTGGACGAAATTGGAAGGAGTTTTACGATAGGAGAGTTCCCATGCCCATTTACATCTCACGTGGTCGTTTCACCACAGACGCCGTCAAGGGCATGATGGCCAAGCCGGAGAATCGCGAGGAAGCCGTATCCAATCTCTTCAAGAGCGTCGGAGGTCGGCTCATCGGTTGGTACTTGACCTTCGGTCCCTATGATTGGTTGGTCATCGGCGAGTTTCCGGACAACAAGGCAGCGGCTTCGGCAGTGCTCGCTGCGGCTGGCGGAGGAAGTCTGTCGGATGTCGAAACGACAGTTGCCATGACGGCCGCAGATGCCAAGGCCACCTTCGAAGCCGCGGGAAAGGTCGCGAGGGACTTTAGGAGCGCTGGACGCTCGTAGGCGCGGCTGCACATACGTGCCTGGCTCGCCGAGATCTGACTAAGAGGCAAAGGTCGACAAACGCATTTGCTTCAAAGGCAGCCGACAATCTTGCGTTGCCGCTCCAATGATTCGGAGGTCACAATGACTACTCGCAAGAAAGGGCCTCCCGTCCCTCGGGCGAGCCGTAGCCCCAAAGGAACGGGCGCCGATCCAGCGACTCGCAATCCTATTGTCAAGGGCCAACCCGACTTCAAAGATACCGGCCATAACCTGCGAGAGCAGGGTCAGCAGGGTAACATCCATCAGAATATTCACAATCAAGGCAATCGCCGGGCCCGATAGTCCACAGCGGAAGTGGGGCTGGCGCCTGTTGAGCCGGAGCAGCTTCTCCCCGATCCGCCTGAACGGTCGCCTGTAGCCTAACTTCTCGAAGCGCTCATTAATTTGCTGCCAGCAGTTCTCCCATGAAGGGGGAAAGAGATCCCGTCAGGCTTCGACGCAAGGCCCATGACTGTTGCACTGGGCTAAGTCGAGACGACCGGCGTTCACTGAGATCGCCCTGCCCAAAGGGCTCCGATTGCAATGGAATCGCCAGGAAATCGGGAGTATTTGTAGTCATCGTCGGGAAAAGCCATGGCGGCACTCGCCGATGGAGAGACTCCCCCCTTTCGTGTGGAGGAGGCGGCATTGATCAGCAGCATCAATCACCATGTCGTCGATCCTGACAGACTTGCGCTGCTTTATCGCGTTCTGGATGACAGTTTCGAGGAAGTGACCGCGACTCGGCCCCCATCCGATCCCGGGATGGAAATGGATATTCGCGTGCGCTTGGCACAAGAAATTCTTGAGGCCTTCGATCGTGGCGTGGTTGATCCAGAAAGACTGAAGCGGATCGCTGTCAGGAGCCTTGCGCCCAAACCAGACGACATCGGCTAGGCGCGAGGCGGGCGGGCCAGCCCCCGCATGGCACCCCCTTTCCAAGCTCGAGCGGAACAAATCTGCTTTGTGCCTGGTTGGGCGCGGTTGCCGGCATAGGAACCGGCCCCCAGGCTAACCCGCGTCGGTACGGGATCCTCCGATCCTCGGGCGGCTGCCCTGTTCCCAGGGTGGTCGCCCTCCCAAGGGAATGGATCTCCCGACCGGCACGCCTATTATGACCGTCAGTGTGTAGGCGGTTATCATGGCGAAAATCACTCGAACCAACTCAATGAGCGCGCTGGCCGAGGGTCAGCCCGCTTTCAGCGCAGGCAGCGGCCGGTTCACGATCGGCATCACCGGCCAGGACGGTATGACCTATCACGTGCATCTCACCGCGGCCGAGGCGAAGCGCTTTGTGGAGTTCGTTGACGAGCACACCTAAGTGGGGGTTAGTCAGCATCCTCATCAAGCGCCAGGACGCACATTTCTTCTCGGCCCTCCTCCAAGGTGGTTGCCGGCATCACCAGTTGCAACCTCTGCGTCGACCTGAAAGGCACGCTGGTCGGTCGATTGCTGAATGGTGGACCGAACGATTGTAGATGCTGGCGAATAGGCTGCGGGGAGTCGCTCCGACCCCTCCATGGCTCCGAGCGGCGCGGGGCCGGCTCGACGGCGACAGTGGGCCGGCCCCGACCTGCTGGTTGCCCCCATTGGGATCATCGCCCGCTCGCGTCGATCAGCTTCAGCCAGGGCGCCGCGTGAAGGGTGCTCATCAGCAGGTACATCGTGACCATTCCGCTAAAAGGCGGTAGGTGTGCGGCCGCGCAGAGCATCTCCCCCGTGCCGCCGTCCTGGACAGCGGTCAATATCGCCATGTTGGCGAAACTCGGCGATGCCGCGAGAGCCAGCCCGTCGGCCAACCAGCGCGCGCCGGACGTTCCGCCGGGTCGCAGCCTGTCGGATCCACCGGAACAGGCCTGGCTCATGGCTTCGGACTCGCGGGCTTGTTCCGGAAGGCCGCCTCTCCCGCGTCCGACACCTCGACCCACTTCTTGTCGGGCGCTGCACCCGCGACGTAGCTGTCGTGCCAGTTCCACCACTTGTAAGGCGGGGTCTGAGGATAGCCCGCAGGCGAATCCTCCCAGACCTCCTGCCGGCCGAGCGGCGTGATGTCGAGGTAGTTCCAGGTGCTCCCCATCTGCTCGTCGCCACGGTTGTTGATGAAGTAAGTGCGGAACACGCGGTCGCCGTCGCGGAAGAACACATTCGTGCCATGCCACTCGTCCACGCCGAAATCCGTGTCGAAGCTATCGGTCACGGTGAACCAAGGAATCTCCCAACCCATCCGTGCCTTTAGCCGCTCGATGTCCGCCTGAGGTGCACGCGAGACAAACACGAGGGTAGTATCTCGGGCGTTCAAATGGGCGACGTGGGCGACCTGGTCGGCCACCATGGAGCAGCCGCGGCAGGCGTGGTCGGGCCAGCCGAATACCCCCGGCTCGAAGAAGGCCCGGTAGACAATCAGTTGCCGCCGGCCGTCGAACAGGTCGAGGAGACTGGCCTTGCCCGCAGGTCCCTCGAAGGAGTACGCCTTCTCCACGGCCATCCAGGGCATGCGCCGGCGCTCGGCTGCCAGCGCGTCACGGGCGCGGGTCAGAGCCTTTTCCTTCACGAGCAGCTGCTCGCGCGCCGCCTCCCATGCCTGCGGCGACACCACCGGTGGTGTCTGCATGGCCGGCTGTCCGCCTTTCCGTCCATTCGCGGCTGATGTCGTCATGATTCTCGTAACCTCCCAATTTGGGTTTCGGTGCCTCGAGGCCGAAGCGCAGTTCCATTCGCTGTTCTCATCACTCGCTATCGGTCCTGAGATGGTTCTGGCCAATCGATCGGGGGAGTAACAAATGTGGCGATATTCTCGACCGCTTAAAATGTGAGGCAACATGCAAAGAAATGCACCGCCGAGGCGGTTCCCGGCGGCGCATCCATGAGGTTGCAGGAGATTGTCTGTTCTTACGCAGCCGCGATCTCGCGGCGCAGGGCTACGAATTGCAACTCGGCGAAAACACCGACCACAATCGCCTGGAAAACCACGAAGGCATAGCCGGGCACGGTCGGCGCCACAAATCCGCTCAGCAGCAAGACGACGCTGCCGACGACCCATATTATGTTGAGCGCGATGATCGCCTTGACGCCCTCATGCGGAATATTCCGCCGCGTGCTGACGAACGCTACGAAAGCCACGTAGGGGATCAGGAGCAGACCGGCCCCGCGCATCAGGTCGACGGGCAATCCCAGCAACCCGGTCAGCAGATCGGCGCCTGCGATCATCATGAGGCCAGTCGCACCGCTCGCGATGGCGTCGCCAAGCAGAGCAAAGCGAAGGTTTGTGATCTGGCGAAGCATGATCGAACTCCTCTCATTGAAACGCCGCGCCTCCTTGGCGGCAGATGATCCGTCAATTAGGCGAGGCGATTCCCTCGGTCGATTAACTCGCAGGTAATGGAGACAGGTCGTTGCCTGCGCTATCTTCGCGCCATGGCATCCATCCTCCCGATCGGCGATCATCTGCGCGCGTGGCGACAGCGCCGTCGCCTGAGCCAACTCGACCTCGCGCTTGAAGCCGAGATTTCGACAAAGCATTTGAGCTTTCTCGAAACCGGTCGTTCGCAGCCCTCTCGCGACATGGTGTTGAAGCTCGCCGAGCAGCTCGAAATCCCGCTGCGCGAGCGAAACGTGCTGCTCGTTGCGGCAGGTTATGCGCCGGTATTTCCGGAGCGCCCCCTCGCCGATCCGGCCATGCAACCCGCCCGCAAGGCGGTCGATCTCGTGCTCAAGGGCCACGAGCCCTATCCGGCGATTGCGATCGATCGCCACTGGACGCTGGTAGCCCACAATGCGGCGATCCCCCCGCTGCTCTCTTTCGCCGATCCTTCGTTGTTGCGGCCACCATTGAACGTGCTGCGGCTCAGCCTGCATCCGAAGGGACTCGCGCCACGGATCGCGAATCTCGCCGAGTGGCGAGCACATCTGCTCGCGGCTGCGCCAGCAGATCGACGTGACGGCCGACGCCGTCCTCACGAAGCTGTTCGAGGAGCTTGCCGCCTACCCAGGGCTGGATGGCGCGAGGTCTCCGCGGACAAACGTTAACGACGAGTATGCAGGTGTCGTGGTGCCGCTTCAGCTTGCGACCGATGCGGGCACGCTATCGTTGTTTTCGACCACGACAATCTTCGGAACGCCGGTCGACGTAACGCTGTCGGAGCTTGCCATCGAGTCGTTCTTCCCGGCGGATGCCGCTACCGCTGACATGTTACGGGGTGTGAAACCGGGCGTCTGAATTGCATCGCTAACGACACAACAAGGCGCCACGTTGCGGCATCATGCCAAACGCCATGAAACCTGGACAAAGGCTCAGGGTTCGAGGACCGGGGAACATGACACCGTCCGACGGGATTGTGGGTGTGATGTCGGATTTGCCCTGAAGGATTCGTCCTATGGCGGGGGGCGATGTGAGGATATCAGCGAGTGAGGAACCCGATTATGAGCAAAATGGACTCCGTCGTTCACTTCGAAATGCCTTACGACGACCGCGCGCGTATGGCGAAGTTCTATAGCGACGCGTTTGGCTGGCAGACGCGGATGCTTGATGAGGAAATGGGCAATTATGTGCTTGCCATGACGACCGATTCTGATGAGAGCGGTCCCAAGCGCCCTGGCGCAATCAATGGCGGCTTCTACGCGCGAAAGGCCGACTGGCCGGCGCAACATCCGTCGCTCGTCATCGCGGTTGATGACATCGAGGCCGCGATGAGGAAAGTGGATCAGGCCGGCGGAAGGGTGCTGGGTACGCCGATGGAGATACCGGGCATCGGCCAGTACGTCTCCTTCATGGACACCGAAGGCAACCGCGTGAGCATCCTGCAGCCCAGCCCGCGCCGTTGAGTTTCGTCGAAACGGTAATAGGAGCAGCGCTAAAAGCGGTAAAAAATCAGCGCTGCCCCTCAATCTATGGGAACGCCTACTGAAACGACGAGCGTGTCGGAAGCAGCGCTCGAAGGAAGGCGTAGGCAGCTCGATAAAGTCCAGGCGCTTCGCTCTCACGGGGTCCGGCGATGTTAATCACCGCGGCCGAATGCTTCAGAGAAGCGAGCCACTCACGCGCGACGTCGAGACTGGCTCCGTCCTCGATATCGAGCACGAGGAACGGACGCCCTATCTCCCGGGCGATTTCCACTGCAAGACAGGCCCCCTTCGATCCATCCAGTCCAGCGCTCAGGGTGAGGAGCAAGGTCGCATCGCTGTCGCAGACATTGAACCGGGTTCGCTCGCCCAGATCGGCGGAGGCTGTTTCGCGGAGCGCCGGATATCGAGCGAGGACGCCGGGCGGCGAAGGCATGTCTTCCGCCCAACCGCCTCTCGGACACCAGCCGCCATACGGGAAATCAAGCGAGATCGCTGCGTCGAGTGCGGCGCGATCGGCGCCCGTCTGCCCGCCGGAAATGATCAACAAGGGAAATTGGGAGTGCCACCATTGCCAGATTGACGACGTCCTCCTATTTCGGGGCGAGATCGTCCGGAGTGAAGCAGTCTACTCGGAAATGACAGCGGAGCCGCGGGAATTCCGAAGCTATCTGCACTCGGCAACCATGTGCTCACCCGGCCTGTCGCTGGAACAGCGCGAGCACCGTGTCGATGGTGTCCGCTTCGTCGGGCAGCTTATCCGTCCGGTAACGCTTGACCCGTGCGAAACGGAGCGCCACGCCGGCAGGATATTGCGAGCTGGCCTGAATTTCGTTGAAGGCGATCTCGACGACCAGTTCGGGCCGCACATGCACGATGTAGCTGTCGCCTGCAACGGCCAACGCCTGCAGGTGCTGCGTCTGCCACTGAAGCATGGCATCGGTCATTCCTTTGAAGGTCTTTCCGAGCATGACGAAGTTGCCCGTTGCGGGATCGCGTGCACCCAGATGCAGGTTGCTGAGCCAGCCGCTACGACGGCCATGGCCCCATTCGGCGGCGAGCACGACAAGATCGAGCGTGTGCGCTCGCTTGATCTTGAGCCAACCAGAACCACGGCCACCCGCCTCATATGGTGCATCGAGCGCCTTGGCCATGAGCCCTTCATGTCCTTGCTGGAGTGCCTGCTCCATGAATGCCTGCGCGGCATTCGTCTCGCCGGTAACCAGGTGTGGGATCGAAATCACCGGTGGCAGGAGTTCCTCCAGAGCCGCGAAGCGCTCGCTCTGAGGATGGTCGATCAACGGCGC
>Ga0075421_100002514_pt1 | contig 21913 bp, 17 predicted proteins | sample SoiMetdeltSBSDD5_FD_75292 | JGI IMG/M metagenome (GOLD analysis project Ga0075421, IMG submission 75292) | Bulk soil microbial communities from a Populus tree surrounding site in Tennessee, USA - Soil MetaG P. deltoides SBSDD5 | ecosystem: Environmental > Terrestrial > Soil > Tree plantation...
CGGCACGCCGCCACCAATCAGACCCAGGTGGACACCGGGCGTCTCGGGGATCGCGCGGGGCAGCGCAATCTTTCCGCCGCGGGCATCGCGCAGGCCAAGGCCCTTGGCACGGCGTTCCGCACGCTGCAGATCCCGATGGGTCAGATTCTCGCGAGCCCGGTGTTTCGTGCGCGCGACACCGGCGAGCTCGCGTTCGGCGCCGATCGGATCGAGGTCACGATGGACCTCGTCGCGGACGACTATGCCGGCCCGCGTCTCAAAGCCATGCTGAACGCGACGCGGCAGCTGCTACGTACCGTCACACCGCCGGGCGATAACCGGATCCTCATCGGCCATCGCACACCGCTCGAGATGGTGCTCCAGCGCAGTTTCCCCGACACAATCCTTCCCGAGGGCGGCATGGCCGTGTTGGTGCCCAATGGTTTCGGAAACGAGCCGCGACTGCTTGGCACGATTAGCGCCGAGCGTCTGATTCATTCCGCGACAGTCCGCCGATAACATAGCGAAGGCACGCCGAAGCCGTCGGCGACGTGGGTCTCACTCTTGCTAGGTCGCGGGACGGCAGCATGGCCGTCCAGCTCGGGCTCTCCGCCTCGACAGCTGATTACCTGGGTATTCGCAACGGTTTTGATCGGCGGCGCGGCGGCGAACGCCGTGCCCGGCCGCGCACCGGTCCCGCGCGTCGGCGAAGCGATCGCCGGCGCGCCACGTTTCGCAGCCTCGTGTTCAGTCTGCTGACCATTGCGTTTCCCAGCCAGCTGAGCCTTGCCGCCCTGCGCACACAAATTCCACAAGTTGCCGCGACAATGCTTCCGTCCGCGCGTGTCGCCGTTTCGATCGACAGCTTTGTGGTCGTCCATCCGCGGCGGGCCTACGAGTCCCTGATCAGAGAGGCAGCAAAACGGTACAGGCTTGAACCCGGGCTTATCCGCTCGGTGATGCAGACGGAATCGGCGTACAACCCCGTGGCAGTCTCGCGCGCCGGGGCGATGGGGCTGATGCAGCTGATGCCCGATCTTGCCGTCGAGCTTGGGGTCATTAACCCGTTTGACCCGCGGGAAAACATCATGGCCGGCGCGCGGCACCTGCGCCGGCTGCTGGACCTCCATGGCGGCAACGTGACGCTGGCGGTAGCCAGCTACAACGCCGGGGAGAGCGCAGTCGCCCGCTACGGTGCCGTGCCCCCCTACCCGGAAACCCAGAATTACGTGCTCCGCGTGACGCGCCTGCTCTCCGTCTACCGGTAAACGGCTCGATCCGACCCGGTTCAGGGTGAAGTTCCCCGCGGCGTGACCGCAGCTTGACTGCGGCTGAGCACCGGTGTATCTAAGCGACGGTCATCGACGTCGGGCACGTCTCGTACTTCCCGCGCCCCGGAGGATCCGATGAAAACGCCGCTCAAGACTGTGTCCGTCTTTCTGCTGCTCCTGCTCGTGCACACGACGGCCTGGGCACAGGCCACCGCCCAGATGACGGGAACTGTCCGCGACGAGAGCGGCGCCGTGCTGCCCGGCGTGACCGTGACGGTCACACAAACGGATACCGGCTTCACTCGGACGGTCGTGACCGAGGGAAGCGGCGCCTACATCATTCCGAACCTGCCGCTCGGCCCCTACCGCCTCGAGGTGGCGTTGTCGGGCTTCCGCACCTACGTGCAGACGGGCATCGTGCTGCAGGTCGGCGCCACACCTACCGTCAATGCCGTGCTGGCCGTCGGCAACGTCGAGGAGACCGTCGCGGTTGAAGCCGCGGCGCCGCTCGTCGACGTGCAGAGCGCCGGCATTTCGGAGGTGGTCGAGAACGAGCGCATCGTGGAGCTCCCACTGCAGGGGCGCCAGGTCACGGACCTCATCGTCCTCGGCGGAGCCGCGGTGAACACAGGGCAGGTCAGCGGCCAGCGCAGCCGCTCGGATTCGGTGGCGATCTCGGTGGCCGGCGGGCTGCGTACAGGCGTGGCGTACGTCCTTGACGGCGCCATGCACAACGATGCGTATGACAACCTGAACATGCCGTTCCCGTTCCCCGACGCGCTGCAGGAGTTCCGCGTGGCGACGAGCGGCCTCTCGGCCGACAACGGCGTGCATTCGGGCGCCTCGGTGAACGCCGTGACGAAGTCGGGAACCAACCGCTTCTCAGGAAATGCGTTCGAGTTCCTGCGCGACAGCCGGTTCAACGCAACCGACCCGTTTGCGGCCGTGGGCAAGGATGGCAAGCGCGTGAGCGATGGACTCAACCGCAACCAGTTCGGCGGAACGCTGGGGGGGCCGATCGTCAGGGACAAGCTGTTCTTCTTCGGCGCCTATCAGGGCACGAAGATCCACCAGGTGCCCGCCTCGTTCATCTCCTGGGTGCCGACCGACGCGATGCTGGCGGGTGACTTCACCGCGTATGCCGCGCCCGAGTGCAACGCCGGCCGGCAGATTACGCTGCGCGCGCCATTCGTGAACAACCGGATCGATCCGGCGCTCATGAGCAAGGCGGCGATCGCCATCTCCAACAAGATTCCGTCGAAGGCGACCAATCCATGCGGAGAGATCCTGTTCAGCGTGCCGCTCGACAACAACGACAAGCAGTACGTCACCAGGTTTGACTACCAGCTCGGGCCCAACCACACGATCTTCGGGCGCTACATCGACACCTTCGAGCGGCGCCTGCCGACTCTCTCGCGGACGGGCAACCCGCTCGCGGTGAGACGCGAGTTCGGCGCGAACAAGGACGCGCGCGCACAGTCCACCGCCTTCGGCGACACGCTGGTACTCGGCTCCAACATGGTGAACTCGTTCCGGGTGACGTGGAACGACAACCGCAACAGCCTGAACGACCCGCCCGACAAGTTCTTCGACGCCCCCGAGCTGGGCATCAAGCTTCACACTTACGTGCCCGGGACGCTCGCGCTTGCCGTCACCGATGGCTTCACCATTTCGGGCGGCAATTCCGTGATGGTGAGAGTGGCCAACGTGGCGTATCAGGTTGCTGACGACGTGACGCTGGTACGCGGCCGGCACCAGTTCGCGCTCGGCGGGAACATGGCGTACTGGAAGTCCGATTCGTCGGACTTCGCCCACACCAACGGCACGTTCAGCTTCAACGGCCAGGCCACCGGCCGCGGGCTGACCGACTTTCTCACCGGGCAGGCCTCGTCGCTCGAACATGGCGCACCGAATACGCTGCACATGACGCAGTGGTATCTGGGCGTCTTCGCCCAGGACGCCTGGAGAACAACGGATCGTCTGACGCTGAACGTCGGTATTCGCTGGGAACCGTACTTCGGACAGAACATCACCAACGGCGCCGTCTCCAACTTCGTGCTCGAGAACTTCCGGCAGGGCATCAAGACGCAGCGGTTTACCAATGCGCCGGCGGGCATTATTTATCCTGGCGATCCCGGGTTCCCGGACGGGCTGAAAGGTACCGACACCCAGTGGGGGAACCTCTCGCCTCGCGCGGGCGTGGCCTGGGACGTGATGGGTAACGGCCGCACAGCTGTGCGGTCCTCGTACGCGATGGCGTACGACTTCCCGACTGCGTCATTCATGTACAAGCCGGCAACCGGATCGCCGTTCAGCAACCGCCTCCTGCTGAATGCGGTATCGTTTGAAGACCCGTACCGGAACGTACCGGGAGGCCAGACGCATCCGCTTCCCGAGCAACCCGGGCGCGATGCGATCTTCCCCTCATTCGCGCAGTTCCTCGTGATCGATCCCGGCATCAATTCGACTCGGGCCCAGAACTGGAACCTCACCATTGAGCAGCAGCTCGGCACGGTCTGGCAGGCGTCCGTAAGCTATCTCGGCAGCTACCTCGATCGCCTCTGGGGCGGCGTCCATCAGAACCCCGGCGTCTTCCTCGGATTGGGTCCCTGCACCCTGAACGGCGTGAGCTACGCCACGTGCACCACGGACGCCAATCTCAATCAGCGGCGAGTGCTGTATCGGGAGAACCCGGTGCTCGGGCAGGGACTGGCCTACGTGAATCGCATCTCTGATGTCGGCACGCAGAACTACCGCGCGCTGCGGTTGTCCATCCGGCGCGGTGCCGCCAGCGGCTTGAGCGTGAGCGGGAACTACACGTTGTCCCACTGCGAGGCGGACACGGAAGTCAGCGGCGGATGGCTGCAGTTCGAGGAAGGGTATCTCGAGCCGGACGATCCCTCCTTCGACCGCGGGAACTGCGGCAACAACCGGACCCACATCGCCAACGTCTCGCTCGGCGTCCAGACGCCGACCTTTACGAATCCGGCGCTGCGGGTCGTGGCGTCCGACTGGCGCGTGTCCGGGATCTTCAACGCGCGATCGGGCGGGTGGCTGACCGTCACGACCGCCCGCGACATCGCCGCAACCGGCATCGTCGGTCAGCGGCTCAACCAGCTGAGCGACGAGGTGTACGGGGACAAGTCGCTCACGAACTATTTCAACCCGGCGGCCTTCGCCTACCCGGCGGCCGGAACGCTTGGCAATCATGTCAGGAACAGCATCGAAGGTCCGGGGTTCTGGACGGTCGATCTCGCCCTGACGCGGCTCGTTCGGGTCGTGAGCCAGCAGACGCTGGAGCTCCGGCTGGAAGCGTTCAATCTTCTGAACCACATGAACTGGGCCAACCCGACGTCGAACTACGATTCCCGCAACTTCGGCCGCATCACGGCGATCAGCGGCAATATGCGCATCCTGCAGTTTGGAGTGAAATATGGGTTCTAGGTTTCTGATCGGACTTGCCATCGCGGCGTTGTGCGCGCCGCTTGCCGCCGGCGCTCAAGAGCTCCCTCGCCGGCTTGGCGGAGAAAACGGTCCGGCAGTGGCCGACAAATCGCTGGCAAAGCGGCCGGTCCCGAAGCTGCCCGACGGCACCGTGGACCTGTTCGGGCTCTGGCGCGATGGCGGAGAAGCACGCTTTCCGAATCAGCTGAAGCCGGGTGAGCTCGACAGCCTCCTGCTGCCCTGGGCGAAACAGCTGATGGCGACGCGGAAGGAAACCGACAATCCCTACTTCTATTGCATGCCGGGCGGCCCGATCCGGCTCACCGGAGGCTTCGGCTGGCGGTTCCTGCAGCACCCCACGGTGAACGCGAAGTACATCTTCCAGATCCAGGAGGGGAACTCGCATTCGTACCGGCAGATCTTCATGGACGGGCGCAAGCATCCCGAAGATCCCTCGCCCACCTGGTACGGCCATTCGATCGGACGATGGGAGGGGCCGACGCTGGTCATCGACACGATCGGCATGAACGACAAGTTCTGGATGGATCGTAACGGTACGCCGCACACCGAGCAGCTGCACCTGGTCGAACGCTGGACGCGCGACACGTTCATTACCATGCAGCGTGCCGTCACGGTGGATGATCCTGGCGCGTTCACGCGTCCATTCACGGTGAATTACACAGCGAACCTTGCAGACGAGGGGCAGGAGATCATGGAGTACTTCTGCGTCGAGAACAATCAGTACGGGTTGCCGGGCGGCATCACGAACCCGACGCCCGCGGGGAAATAGCGCTGCGATCACGGCTCCTGGCCAGCGTGCTGGCCCTGCTCGGTGCTGCCGCTCCGGCGGCAGCGCACCCCGCCCCATTCAGCTACCTCGACGTCAGGGTGCGGGGGAACGCGCTCGAAGTATCCGCGGTCATTCACGCCTACGACGCCGCCTACGAACTGCGGATCGAGCCGATCGAACGGGTGCTCGACTCCGGCACGCTGAGCACACAGGCGTCGGCAATCGCCGCGCTGCTGAACCAGCGGCTGCGAATCGCCGTGGACGGGACGCCGCTCGGCCAGGCCGAATGGTCGGTGCCGGAGCCGATTCCAGACCGCCAGTCTCTGCGATTGCGCACCCGCTACGTGCTCGAAGACACGCCCGGGGTCATCACCGTGTCCGCCTACATGTTTCCGTACGATCCCGTCCACCAGACATTCGTCAACGTGTACGAAGGCGACGAGCTCGTCACGCAGGCGATTCTCGACCAGGGGCGCAGGGAATTCGACCACAGCACTGGCACGCGCCAGGGGACGTTCGCCGTGATCCGGAAGTTCGTGGCATCAGGGATTCACCACATTCTCATCGGCCCCGATCACATGCTGTTCCTGATCGGACTGCTGCTGCTCGGCGGAACGGTTCGCCGGCTGATAGTGGTGGTCAGCGCGTTCACGCTCGCGCACAGCATCACGCTGTCGCTTGCCGCGCTCAACATCTTCGATCCGCCCGCGCGCATCATCGAACCCGCGATCGCGCTCAGCATCGTCTTCATCGGCGTCGACAACCTGATCGTCCGGGGCGGCCGCGACGTCCGCGCGTGGATCGCGTTTGCGTTCGGCTTCGTCCACGGCTTCGGATTTGCCGGCGTGCTCCGGGAGATGGGGCTCGAGAGCCACGCGCTCGTCTGGTCGCTCCTCTCCTTCAACCTTGGCGTCGAAATCGGGCAACTGCTGGTCGTCGTCGTCGTCGCGACCGCGCTTGCCGCGCTGCGAACGCGCAGCGAAGCGGCCGGGCGGCGGCTGGCATTCGCCGGGTCGATTGGCGTGATTGCCGCCGGCACCTTCTGGTTCTTTGAACGCGTCTTTTTCCCTGGAGGCATGGCATGAGACGAGAACTCATTCTCGGAATGCTCATCGTGGCGGGCGGGCTCGCAATTGCCGCGGCGGCGCAGCAGGCTCCCGCGCCGACGCCGTCAGCATCGGCACTCGAAGTCAACAAGCTGAGGGACAACCTGTTCGTGCTGATCGGCGGCGGCGGCAATACATCGGTCTTCGTCCAGGCGAATGGCGTCACCGTCGTCGACACCAAGAACCCGGGATGGGGACAGCCGGTGCTCACGAAGATCCGCGAGTTGACGAACAAGCCGGTGACGATGCTCATCAACACCCATACACACGGCGATCATGTCAGCGGCAATGTCGAGTTCCCTGCCACCGTTGACATCGTGGTGCAGGAAAAGACCGCGGCACATATGAAGGAAATGCCGATCTTCGCCAAGAGCGGCGGCGTCGGGCTGCCGAAGCGGACGTTCCGCGACACCATGACCCTGGGAAGCGGCAACGATCGGATCGATCTCTACTACTTCGGCCGCGGGCACACCGACGGCGACGCCTGGGTGCTGTTTCCGGCGTTACGCGTGCTGGCCGCCGCCGACATCTTCTCGGGCAAGAACATCCCGTTCCTCGACTACAACAACGGCGGCAGCGGCGTCGACATCCCGGACACGCTGATGAAGGCCTACACGGCCACGGCGAAGAACGTCGATTCCATCGTCACCGGGCACAGCACCGTCATGACGCCGGCCGACCTGCGGGAATACGTGGACTTCAACCGCGACTTCCTCAACGCAGTCCGCGAAGCGAAAAAGAGCGGGAAGACTGTGGACGAGTTCGTGAAGAGCTGGACGCTGCCGGCGAAGTACAAAGGCTACGCACCGACATCGGCCCGTCTGCAGGCCAACGTCGAAGGGATGTACAAGGAGATCCCATAGCGCCTGGCGCGATCCGTCTCATTCAACCCGAGCGAACAGCGTGTCCCACTCGTAGTGATGCTGATGCGCCTGCTTCCGGCTGCCGCGAAAGGTCTTCTCGAGGACAACCAGCTGCTCGATCTTTGAGACCTCCAGAAGCCGCCAGCCCGGAACCGGTGATCGGCCCCCGCGGATCTGGTACACGAGCAGCTTCGCTACACCATTCAGGAGGCCGTAGTCGTGAGGCTCGGCGGTCCGGGAACGGGTGTCATACGTGCACTCCAGCAGCCGCTTGTGGGCGATGGCGAACCTGAGCTCGGCGTCCCAGCGGGCCACCTGCCTACTACAGCGCGCGGAGCACGAAGGATCAATGACTCGAGCGACAGTTTGAGTGGGGATCTGAAGGTTCAAGAGCGGCCTACATCCCACTTGACTGGCTGCGGCGCTCAACAGAAGCTGATCGCGATTATCAAGGGAGAGCCCGATGCAGCGACGTGACAGGGCCTGTGCGCGGACCTTCGGCGTGGCGGTGGTTGGCCTGTGCGCGGTGTTCGGTGTCGCGCCCTCGATGACGGCACAGGGTCGGCCGGTTGCCTCGTGCGATGAATTCCTGCCGGCGCCGCGCGATACCGGCGGCCGCCGAGTCGGCCCGGCGTCATGCCGGAGCCAGGAGGCGACCCTCACATTCGAAGGGCGCGCGCTCGTGCGCCTCGACGTCGGTCTCGACGGCACCGTTGAGGGATATATGCCGACGACCGGCGACCACAAGGGGTACCTCACCAATGCGCCCGACCTCGTGTTTCTCCAGGCCGCGGACGCGGGGCCGCGGGTTTTCACCGTGGCGACCTACGCGCGCGACAAGGGCGCGGCGATGACGATGGTCTTCCCGCGCGACGCCAACGCGTGGAACGGCAAGATGTGGGTGACCGCGCACGGACGCGGGCTCTCCTTCAACGAGGGGAATTTGCGGCCCTGGGATCGGAATCTCGATCCCGCGGATCCATTGAGCGACCTGGACAAGTACGACCGGCTGATGCTGGCGAAAGGGTACGCGCTCATCAAGACGTACCGGTCGACCCCTGCCGCCCCTCCGGATGTACCCAGGACAAACTCAAACAAGCCCGCCGAGATCATCGCCAGACTCGAAGACGGCATCACGGTCGAGTACGCGGCGTTCAACGATTCGGCCAACTACCTCAAGGACTTCGCCGACGTCGCGCGGAAGATTCTGGAGAAGCGGCTCGGACGGGCGCCGCGGCGCACCTACTTCTACGGCCACTCCGCCGGGGCACGAATCGGCCGCGGGATCAATTACACGTCGGGACTGAACCGGACGCCCGACGGACGAACCGCCTTCGACGGGTTCCTCCTCGACGATCCCGCCGCCGGTACCTGGCTGCCAGTCGTCATGAAGGATGGCCGGGACGTGCTGCTCTCGACCGAGGCCGAGAAAGCCGCGTTCGTGCCGCAGCTCGAGGTGTGGCACCAGATGTACAACAACATCTGGCCGGTAAAGCGAGCACCGTTCATGTCGGACAGCTACCTCGCCAACAAGCGGCAGAACGCCCGGATCCTCGGCGAGAAAGGCCTGACGTCGAAATATCGTTTTTATGAGGTCCGCGGGATCAGCCACTCGGGCGGCGAGTCGCTCGCCGACGGCCGCGAGGGGGAGATTCAGATTCTCGACCTGTCGAAGATGATGTCAGCGTTCATCGACATGGTGGATCGCTGGGCCGATCAAGGCGTGGCGCCGCCAACAAGCCGATCCGACTGGGCGCCGCTCGGCGACACCAACGGCGACGGGGTCGTCGATCGGCCCGCGCTTGCGTTTCCTGAAGTGGCGTGCCCGCTCGGCGTCTACCACCCCTACCCGACCACGACCGCCGGAACGACATCGTTTGCTTCATTCAGCGGCGAAGGGGTCGAACCGCTCGACCGCAACAACGTGTTCATCGACATGAACCGGAACGGCGTGTGGGACTTCCGCGAAACGACGGCGGCGGCCTGGCAGCGCCTCGGCCTGCTCAAGGCAGGCCAGATGCTGACGCGGGAGGCCTATGTCGGATGCGTACAGCGGGCAGCCGACGAGCTCCGGCAGTCCGGATTCTTCTCGGACCAGATTGCCCGGTCGTATATCGAGCAGGCGAAGTCTGCGGCCCTGAGATGACGTTGTGTCATTCGAACCAGTACCCCTGATAGGCCATCATGCGCCCGGCCGTGATGATGAGAGCCCATAAGACGAGCGACACGCCGGCCGCTACTCTCGCCCTTCGCGGCGGCACCGGATCCAGATCCCAGTCGGCCACGCGGCGATAGACGGTGGCGTGAAAGACCCACGCGTTCAGGAGCGCGAGGACGAGCGCCATCATCTTGAACCGGAAAAACAGGTTGTGGTACCTGACCAGGGGGGCCGAATAGAACAGCAGCGCCCCTGACGTCACCATCACGAGAAACCCGGCCGCTGTCCACGGCATCAGCCGTGCGAACACCTCCGACACCGGCACTCGCATCATCGTCACGCCGAGGACGCGCAGGTCGATCATGACGGCCGTGCCAATGAACACCGCCAGAGTAAGAACATGGACGGTCAGGACAATGAGAAAGACGTAACGAGACTCGTGGAGCGCGATGCTCCCGGACGTGCTCGCCAGCCATTCGCAAAAACGAAGGAGCGACATCTCGCGGGCTCTGGTTCGACCTCTTCCGAACCATACGATAAGATACGCGGGACATTTTCGCGCCAGCGGGTTTTTCCGGATTCGCGCCAGCAGGGTCCTTCAGGAGGTTTCGAATGCGCAGGCTATTCCTGTCCCTCGCCATTTTGCTCGGCCTTATGGCCGTGTTCCCGTCGAACGCCTTGCTCCAGCAGGCGCAGGCGCCCCGCTACGTGGAACAACGGGGAGGCTTCGATATCAGCGGCCCGTACCAGGTGGATCCCAACTGGCCGAAGAAGACCTGGCCGGCCAAGGGATACATCTGGGGCTCGCAGTCCGGTGTCTACCCGGAATCGGCCGACAAGGTGTTCCTGTCGAGCCGCGGCGAAATCGAGCTGCCCAAAGACGCCCGCATCGGACCCGACTTCCCCGGCAACTGGGGCGCGCTGAACCGCGGCGGCGCCACCGGCCAGGTGCCCGTGTTCCGGAACAACATTCTCATCATCGATCGGCAGGGCAACCTGATCGAGTCGTGGACGCAATGGGATTCCCTGTTCGAAGGCGGCCGCGGCCCGCACCAGATCTACGTCCAGCCCTACGATCCGGAACGGCACGTGTGGGTCGTCGACGACATGAACCACGTGATCCACAAGTTCACCAACGACGGCAAGACCAAGGTCTTTACGCTCGGCGAGATGGGAGTGTTCGGACCCAACGACGACCTGCAGCATTTCAACCGGCCCACCATGATCGACTGGCTGCCGGACGGAACGTTCTTCGTCAGCGACGGCTATGCGAACAGCCGCGTAGTCAAGTACAGCAAAGAGGGCAAGCCGCTGCTGTGGTGGGGCTCGCTGGCGCCGTCGAAGAAGGACGGTGAATTCACCGTGCCGCACGGCATCGCCGTCGGCGACGATCGCCGGGTATACGTGTCCGACCGCTTCAACCGGCAGATCCAGGTGTTCGACGAGAACGGCGTCTTCCTCGACAAGTGGCCGAGCGGCTATTGCCATTCACTGTCGATGAGCCGGGATCAGCACCTCTGGTGCTACGACGGCGATCACGAGCAGTTCATCAAATACGATCTGCGCGGACACATCGAGACGGTGTTCGGGCGCTTCGGCGACTATCCAGGCGCCACCTGGGGCGTGCACCAGATCGCCGCCGATCCGGAGGGGAATCTGTACGGGGCCGAGGTCTTTGGCGGCCGCACGCAGAAGTTCGTCCCGAAGCCGAACGCCAATCCGAGGGACCTGTTCTGGGGCCGCGAGCTGGCACCGAAAACCCCGGTGACGCGGCTGACGACGGTGCGGCCGGCATCGGCAAGTCCGGCCCCCGCCGCGAAGGCGAATCCAAGCACGCCGATCGCGAACTTCGCGGGTACCTGGACCTTCGATAAGGGCCGCAGTCAGATGGCGGGTGGCGGCGGGATGGGCTCAGGCGTCGGCGAGCCGCCGATAGCCATGACGGTCAAGCAGACCGGAAACCAGATCGCGATCTCCATGCAATACGAGTCGGATGCGCAGGGCGCCGGCGGCGCGAACGCGGCCGAACGAGCGCGCACCGCGGTGTTCACCGCCGATGGAAAGATGATCCAGACGCCCGATCCCGCGGATCCCAGGCCTCAGTACAACTTCAAGCGCTTTGCGGAATGGGACGGCTCCAGGCTGGTGCTTCGGACGATTCACGGCCTGACCAACCTGCGGGAAGTCTGGGTGCTCGAGGGGAATACGCTGAGAATGCAGCGCTCGGCGCAGACGCCGGGCGGTGCGGACTCGGCCACGCGCAACCTGATTTACACCAGGGGATCGTAGTCCAGAGCAAGAACCACGGCGTTCACGACGATCACGACCGTATCTTCAGGTTTCGTGGTCGTCGTGCCCGTCGTGGTTCAGATTACGCGGCGGGAGCCACCGGGGCGGGCCGCTCGAAGAGCTTCCGGTCAATCGCGACGTTCGGCTGCACGTCGGTCACCTCAATCACCATCCGCATGTAGGTCTGGCTCACCGTTCTCTTGAACGGGACCTTGACGCCGGCGACGTCACGATAATCCGCGTAATCAATCTGCGTCGGCACCAAGGCGACAGGCGTCCGCGTCCAAGTGACCAGGCGCACTAGCAGGCCCGAATCGTCAAAGTAGAGGTTCGCAGCCGGTTGGCCGTCCCGGAGGCCCTGGACGACCTGGAGCCCCTGGTCACCGATCAGAGCGATGCCAACCCGCCATTCGCTGAAGGCCTGCCGAATGGCTGCTGGAAACGCCAGGATGGCCTCGAGCCGAGCGCGGTCCAGGTTTCCAGCCGTCAACGTCACCAGCGGCAACGGTGTATCAGGGCCGGCGATCCACCCGCTGCTGCCGTTATACGCCTTCGTGTTGATACCGGTCGAGAGATGCGTGATCACCGTCATCCGGTTCGGCGCGGCGGCGTAGATCTCCACGGGAATCTCAGAAAAGTCGGTATCGAATCCCGCATAGGTGCCCTTGGCCACATAGCTCGTCAGCTTCGCGAGACGATCGGCGCCGCCCAGCACCTCGATGTACTTGTCGAACACCTGGTTCGCGGTGACCCGCGGGTCTGCCGGCACGATTTCGCGCGCGTTCGGATCGAACACGGGCTCTGCGTACTGGAGCGCGAGATCCGGTTCGCTCCTCGGCCGGTCGCTTCCATTGTGGCAGGTGAAGCAGGTCACGCGGGTCTGCCCCCCGAAATACTGTTTGTTGATCGCGTTCATCATCACGATCATCTGGCGCGCCTTCAGGATTCTCGGCGTCTGCTCCGCGAACTTCGCCTTGTCGAACACCGCCGCCTGGGAATGGCAGAATGTGCAGTCGTTGCCCATCGAGTTGGCAAACATGCCCATCGCCTCGAAGAAGGTGTCGACCGGGATGCCCTTGAGCAGCATGACGCTCTTGAAGACCTCGTCGGTCATCGGTACCTTGTCCGGCGCGGTTTGGGCGTGCACTGCCGCGCCGAGCAGGCAGACAACGGCAATCGCGGCGGCCCCCAAGAACGTTCCCTTCGATCCGAGCTTCATGTTGGCTCCTCGCGTTACGGAAATCCGATGTAGCGTCCCCCGAGCGCCACGGTGGTCCACAGCGACAGCGACACCAGCGCCACCACCCTGCCCCACGCGGGGTTCATCTGTGTCTCCTCGGCCATGACAGTTCTGCGGCGCACCGATACAGTAAAGGCAACCACCAGGACGAGGGACACCATCTTCACCCAGAAGAACGTCAGGTAGTAATACTTGGTGGCGAAGCACATGAACAGCGGTATCCCGGTGGCGACCATGACGATCAAGCTGCGGAACAGCCAGCGCTCCGCGTCCCGGGCCAGCTGCGCCACGGGTTGACGCCGCAAGCCGAGTCCGAGGAGACGCAGGTCAACCAGCAGTACGGCCCCGCCGAGTACGGAGAGTCCCATCAGATGAATCGTCGCGATCACCGGGAAGAGCCACGGTGAGCTGCGCATCGCGACGAGCGGCGGAGAAAACTGCAGCCACTGGCAGAACTCGAGCAGAGACATTCACACCGTCCTGCCGGCTATCGCCACGACGCGATGTCCTCCGCACGGATCGCCACCCGCTGCGCATAGACCGTGCCGGCGTAGACGATCACGAACTCCTTGCCTGCTTGAATCGAGCCCGGTGAAAACGCCGCCAGCATGGCGCGCTCAGGCACCTCGGCGCCAAGGATATTACGCAAGAACGTCGTCTCGGGTTTGACCCAGACCGGCTGAACGATCTGCGCCCGGTCCGTCGATCCGGGCGGCGTAACGATGACGAATATCGTATCGACCAGGCGATCGGGGCCGGTGACGTCAGTCCGCTCCCACGGCAGGGCCGCCACATAGGTCAGCCCGTCCTGTATCTCGGCCGGGATGTCGGTGGGTCCGAACGGCTTGCCGGCGTCGGCCGCCTTGCGAGCCAGGATTGCCGCGCGAACGAATGGCGTGTACACGGCTCCGAACGTCAGAATCTTGTTGGGATCCAGCGTCTTGGCGACCTCCGGATCGAGCGGCGCGCCGCGGGTCACCGGCGTCGATGGCCCCTTCAGCACGTAGGGCGCCGGCGGCGTCGGACCCTTCGCTGCGGCGATGGCTGCGTTGAGGACATCGGGAGCAAGAGACGCCGGCGGCGCGGCCTGCGCGAACACCATCGCCGAACCCAGACCCAGGAACAACGCAAGCAGGCGTCCGTGCAGTCTCATAGTCGTCCTCGGAAGGCCCGGTTCGGTGATCGCCGGGCGCGCGGGCGAAATGGAGGGTCCGTGAAACAAGACCCTCCATTGCCTTGACCGTCTAGAAGTCGAACTGAACCCCGACTCTCATCAACCGCCCGCCAAGAATCTGACGGACGTCCATCCACCCCGTGGCGCCGTAGGTGGTGTTCATGCTGAGGACGTTGCTGGCATTCAGCACGTTGTAGATGTCCAGCCCGGCGCGGAGGCGGGAATTTCCGGTCAGCCGGAAGAGTCTCGAGAAACGCAGATCGATCTGCTGCAGCCGCGGCTCGAACACCGTGTTGTACGGAATCAGCTCAATCGCGAGGTTCCCGTTGCAGGTGGCGGCTCCGCGGCAGGAACCGAGATTGCGGCCAAGGGAAGGCGCAATCTGGGCGTTGGTCGCCGTGTAGGTCGCCGTAATCGGAATGCCGGCGCTGTTCTGGTAGATGGCGCTGGTCTGGATACCCCAGGGCAGCGGATAGACCGCCATGAACTTGACTTGTGTGCCCTGCGACCAGGGCGGCGTGTTGTTGCACCATGAGGCATCGCGTGAAATCGTCGACCCTGCCGGCAACCCCACAGAGTTTGGAATCGCCGTCGCCGTCATCTGTGGCTTGTCACTCAGGTAGCAGGTATCGCTCACCGTTCGGCCGACGCTGACGCCCCCGGACAGCAGACCCTCCGTCGCGAACCGCATGTTGATGGTCGCATCGATGCCGTTGTAAACCTGGGTTTGCTTCCCGAAGTTCGACGCCTGGGTGACCTGGTTCTGTACCACACCAAAGGCCGCCGGCTTGATGTCGTACAGTCCGCACACTCGCTCACCGCTGTTCGGCAGGCGGCTGTCCACCGGCGCGGTGATGCAGAAGGTGTCGTAGTCGGCCGGGGTCACCGCCAGGTTTTGGGTGACGGTGAAGCCGCCGTACCACGTCCGGTAGTAGCCGACGTTCAGACCCAGGCCTGGACGAAGCTCGTGCTGGAGGGACACCGCCCCCTGCCAGTTGTCGAACTGCGAATTGAAGCCGGTTCGCACATCGTCGGCATAAAGCGTGTCGGCCTGCGGCTTGCCGAAGTTCAGGTTCGACCAGGCGCCGCACTCCCCGTTCGCCGCCGGATCCAGCAGGTTACAGTCGGGATTGAAATTGCGGTTGGTGTCGGTCCAGTTCCGGCTCGTGTTGCGGGTCAGGTTGGCGACCGGGTTGGCCGCCGCCGTAATCAGCCGGTCCGGGTAGTGGCCGAGCGACGCTTTAATCGCCGTCCTTCCAGTGCCAAAGAGGTCGTAGGCGACGCCGACCCGCGGGCTGAGATTGCGGTAGTGCGGCACGTCGTCGACCGGCGCAAAGCGGCGCTCCGGCACGAAAAAGCCGATCCCGAGGACCTGTTCGGGCGTCCACGCCTTCGCATCGTTGAAACGCAGGCCCATGGTCATCGTCAGGTTGCTGATGGTCCACTGATCCTGCGCGTAGATCGCGAGGTCGCGCACCGACTCTTCGAAGTTCCAGGGCGCGTCGGTGATCGTGACCTGGTTCGGCACGCCATTGTTGAACCGGTAGGTCTTCGACCCGTTGTGCATCCAGAGGTCGCGGCCGAGATTGTCGATGTCGCCGATCGTGACATTGCGCAGCGCCAGGCCCGTCTTGAAGTTGTGCGACCCCGTGACATACGACATGTTGACCCGCTCCTGATACTGCCGTCGGGGGAGCGTCCGCGTCGGGATGTTGCCGTAGGTCAGGTTGAGCCCCTGGTCCGTGATCTGGATGTTCGTTTCGGGAAAGCCCGGCTCCCGCTTGTCGTGCTGGTTGACGATCTGCGCCGAAAATCCGGCGTCGAACATCATCCGGCTGGTGGCCGGATAGGTCCACGACGCGTTGGGAATGTAATTCGGATTGTAGTGATGCGGCCCGCCGGCTTCGGGCGTTCTCCGGACACCAGGGTTCAACAGGTTGAAGACGCAGTTGCAATTCGGCTGATACGAGTTCGCCAGCACGATCTTGTGCTTCGCCGCGGCCTGCCACGTGAATCGAACACTGATGTCCTTGGAGTAATCGTCGGTGAACGCCGGCCTGCTCAAGTCGGGTTCATACAGCAGTGATGCCGGCTGTGTGAGCTTGTTGTAGTACACGCCCTCTGCGTACTGCTGCGTCACGCCCTCTCGGGCCGCGGCGAAGAACCACAGCTTGTCCCGCTTGATCGGGCCGCCGACGGCGAATGCCGAGTCCCTGAATTTCTTGACCGACCCGACCCGCTGCGGGTCGAGCGCGCGAGCGAGCAATTCGTCGGTAATGTTGCTCGTCTCGAGGCTCGGGCCGACATACGCGAACGTGGCCGCACCCGAAAAGATGTTGCCGCCGTCCTTGCTGATCATGTTGAGCTGCATCCCACCGGTATCGCGGTCGGCGCCGACGCCGCTCGTCTCGACGACCACTTCCTGGAGGTTGATCTGGTTGTAGACGAAGGTGCCGGACGTCAGGCTCGCGATCTGGTGATTCATCCCGTCCATGATCGGCTGCGCTTCGGGCGCGCCATGGACGCTGTACGCCGTCTGCGTGCGATCGCTCAGGCCGCCGACACCGCGGTCGCTTTCCCGCCTCAGCGTCGCCCCGGGCAGCACCATCGAGACCATGTTGAGACGGCCGGCGCCGGGCAGCGCTTGCAGCGTCTCCTGCGCCAGCTGCACCTGCGCCCGCGAGCTTCGAATATCGACCACCGGAGCCTCGCCCGTCACAGTAATCGTCTCTTCGAGCTGGCCCACCGTCAGGTCGGCATTCACCGTTGCCGTGAATTCAGACGGCAGCACGACACCATCCCGGCGAAACGTGTTGAAACCAGGCAGTGTGAATGTGACGGTGTAGGTGCCGGGACGCAGATCGACGATCCGGTACACGCCGCTCTCGTCAGTAACGACGTTGCGGACCTTTTCGATGAGAACAGGACTGGCGGCCTCGACCGTCACGCCGGGCAGCACCGCGCCCGATGTGTCCCGCACCACCCCCGTAATACTGCTCTGCGCCCACGCGGCGATAGGCACAAGCAGAAGGGACGCTACGATGACGATGACCCGGGTAGCTCGCAGAGTATCCATCAAGCTTTCTCCTTCTGTTCCCGCACAGAAAAGACAGGCTGAAGGGTATGTTTCCACCTGCGGTTTGTCAATGCAGCGCCCGCCGTACAGATGGCAGTTCTCGCGCCTGATTTCAGGTGAAAAAGCGGACGCGTCGATTCGCAGAAGTCGGGTGGCGGCGGCGCGCGACGAATCACGCGCCGCCGGATCTCAAGCGGAGTGAGGGCGCCGCAGCTCTAACGCTGCGCGGTGCCGCCGGCGGCGCCTGGCACGGGCTTGCCGTCGGCGCCAGGGGCGGATCCGCCCATGAACACCTTCCGCCCGTCGGCGTACTCAAAGAACACTGCGACAGCCTTGTTCTCACCGCTCTTGGCCTGGTAGCCGAAGATCTTGATTTCGGATCCGACCGGCAGGCTGGCCTTGGTCACGCCGTTCCTGAAGAGATTGACCGGAGGACCACCCTCGAGACCCCAGTTGGTGGTCGCGCCGTCCGCCCCCTTCACGTCAATCCATACCCAGGAGTGCGGATTGACGAGCTCCACCTTCGTCACCTTCCCCTGAAGATTGATTGGCTTGGTTTCGTCAAATGCCGCAGCAAATGAGTGGTGCGCCTTCACCGGCACTGCGACCAGCAGAAGACCGACCGCAGCCACCACGCCCACGAAGGTCATCGTCCTCTTCATCTCAGTTTCCTTTTCTTTGCAGGCCCACACCCTTCGGCTGTATATCCCTGTCAGTTTATCAGTTGTCACCGTCGCGCGCCGGAGCTTTGCCCTCGGTCGCTCGAATCTGCGCGCCGGTGACCACGTTGATCACGCCGTAATTCTGCTCGTGGCACGCGAACTCGAACAGCGGCGGTTCAATCCGCGGCCAGGGGATCTCGGCGGTCCAGGGCTGCGCCCATTGGGCCGGATCCGACACCGTAATCTGGTAACTGATCGTGTTGTCGTCAACGCGCGTAAAGCGCTCGATCAGGTTCATGTTGCCGGTCGCGCCCCGCCATACCCGGTCGGGATGGAAATTCGTCGTCTCGACGACCAGCGTATTGCCCTCCCAGCGGCCGCGCGAGTCACCCAGCCACGGACGGACCTGCGGCGCAGCATGCGGCCGCCCGTCGAGCGGGATGATGCGGACGTCGTTATTCGACTGGGTAATGAGCAACACGTAATTTGGCGTTTGAAAGATCTGCGACTCGCTGTCGTGGTTGAACGGAAGCCGGGGCGGTCCCTGGTTGCCCGTGATACAGCGCGTGTAGAAGTTATTCAGTGTCGACACAGCGGTCTGCGGATCGACGCCCTTCCCCGCAGCCTGGGCCGCGGCTCGCCGCTTCTGCCCTTCGGCCGACAGCGGAGGAAGCTTCCCGTTGGCGGGATCGATGATCAGCCCGGACCGCCGGTTCGGTCTGACCGGACTCTGCCACGTGTCCATACCAAACTCTTTCCAATCGTAATGGACGGTGGCGGGATCGACCGCAGCGTCTTCCACCACGGCTTTCTTGAAGAACTCGATCGCCTCCTGCGGCGTCAGCAGCGGCTTGTCCGCGAACTCCGCGGGGCGTTCGAGCGGCGTGTAGCTGAGGCTCAACCAGTGCCCCCGCAGGTCCGGATGACCCCAGGGTGTTTTCTTCACCGCTGCTGGCGGCCTGGTCGGATCGTAGACTCTCGCGATCGCCTCGGCCGTCTTTCTGGCGACCTCGGCCTCGAAAAACTTCGCGGCCTCCTCCGCGGTGCGGGGGGACGCTTTGCGGGCCGCGTCGGCGACTTCAGCCCGGGTCTGTGCCGCGACACCGACGGGCACAGCCGTGAGCACGCCGATGATGCCGAGTGTCACGGCACCCCACTGCACCAGAGTTCGTGTACGCATCTGAGGAGTCTCCTGCGCTTACTTCGCCTGCCTGGGCTGCGACCGATAGAGGCCGATCGGGTCGTACATCATTTCTTCGACGAACGGCACGCAGTTGAACTCAACCAGCTGCGCGTTCGCCTCGACGTGCTTGTAGACGGGAAAGCTCATCTTCCATGGCCGTGTGAAGACCTTGGGATCGTCGAGCGTCGCTTCGTACCGTATGTGATACGGGCTGAGCGGCGTCCAGCGTTCAACCACGTGCAGCGCATCGCTGTGGAAGTTCCCCGCCCGGTCGAGCCAGGTATTCCCGTTGAACCCGGTGACGTCGATCACAAGGGTATCGCCGTCCCATTTCCCATTCGACCACCCCATCCAGGTGTCCCCGGGAGCCTCGTCGTTCGAGTTCATATAAATAGAGCGCAGCGCGCCCTTGTACTCGTAGACCATGATGATTTCTTCGGGGGTCTGGAAGATCTGAAACGGATACGGCATGTAGTTCGCGCGCGGCACGCCGGGGCGATAGCACTGAAGCTCCCGATCGCCGTTGTCGAACCGGCTCGGATCGGCGGCCACCTTCACCACCATCCGGTTCTTGAAATTCTCTTTCTGCTTCGCCGCGGCCCAGGGCTGGTACGGGATCTCGTTGCCTTCGACGATGCTCTGTCCGCCCCGGCCGGCGCCCCAGGCGCCGAGCAGCTGCGGATGCGGTCCGGGCTGCGCCGAATGCGCCAGGATGTCCCAGTTCGCCGACGTCATCGCTTCCCAGATCCCGCTCAAGTCCGGCTTGCCGTCCGCCGTGCGAACGGTCGCTTTGTACGCCGGGAACGCACCAGCCGCAGGAGCCTGACCCGCCGTTGACGTCGCAGTCAGCCAGAGCGCCGCTCCGGTCACCGCGACAGCCATCATGACGGCGTTGAACCGAGTCCGCATCAGCAACCTCTCCTACCCTGGGCTACCCACAGAATCGTTCTGCAGTCGGACGCAGAGCACGGCTGGACACGCGCGCTCGCGAGTGTTCTCCGCCTCGTGCCGGGCTTGCACTCTCGCATGAGACCTCCCAAATTGTCAAGAAAAGAGGCCATTTTAGCGGAACTCCGGCGGATCAACGTCGTGAAGGGCGCGCGGATCCGAGTGCCGGTCACGGGCGCAGGCCCCCGGTTCTCTCGACCTCATCAAGTACAATGGACTTGTCGCTAGTTCGGCAGTACTGAGCTGCCGGTGCGCGGTTCCACCCCACGGGGGCGAATTTGGTTTCGACGGGGGTACTGAATCGCGGGATGCATGCCGAGCACCATTAACTCGTTAATCTGATGGAACATCCGTTAACTGCGGATTCTCAGTACGCTCTCGCTGCTTAATTAAGCAGTGACGTCTGCCCTGACCTGGCCTGGTGGTTGGGGGTCAGACGCCATTACTCAGGCTGGCGGTTACGCGGCGGCCCGGCGCGTAACCGTAAGATTTACCGGGTCTGGTGTCCGGCGGTTTTTAGCCGCTTCCTCACGCCGGGCATGAGAACCCAGAAGCGGATACGCATGTAGAGTCCCACGAGGACGTACTTTCGGACGCGGGTTCGACTCCCGCCGCCTCCACCAACTTTCCTCAATAACGACGGGCCTTTTGGTTGCCCGTTCCCGCCGCCTCCCGCTCGGCTCCACGCGGAAGCAGACGCGACTCAACGTCCAGCAGTCGAATCGCCGCGTCGAGCGCTGCCGGACTCAGGTGCATGTAGCGTTGGGTGGTGCTCAGGTCCTGATGGCCCGCGAGTTCCTGAATAGCCCTCGCCGGTGCTCCGCGCATCGCCAAATGCGAACAGAACGTATGGCGCAGGATATGAACGCCCGGCTTTACCTTCGCGTTCCGACCTACACGCCGCATCAACCCTTGAACCTCTTTTTGGGTCAAGATTCGCTGTTCTTATCGCAAAGCACGCGAGGACTCCTGAGACTCCGGGTTTCACGGAGTGCGGCGGTTAGCCGATTCGTCAAAGGGACGTGTCGGACTCTTCCTCCTTTTGTTGGACCGACGTGGCCCTTCCACTCTGACCGAGCTACACACAACTGGCGTTTTGCAAGGTCGATGTCGCCCCATTCCAAGGCCATCATTTCACCGCACCGCAACCCGGCCTCTCCGCCGAGCAGAGCGACAAGGTATGAGGTTGGGGAACTTGTAGAACATGTCCTCAGGTCTGGTGCCGGTATGGCGGCGGTCAAGATGCGTAACCAGCATCAGTTCGCCACCGTCGAGCGAGCTTAAGTATGCGCCGTGCGTCTGCGGGAGCCCCGCCCCCATAAAGAAGAGGAATCGACGCCCACCGGGCAAGAACTGCGGCCAGCGATGACTGCCTTGTCCCGACGCGAGCTGTGTGACTGGCGCAACCACCCCACCGCTTGCCGGCACCCGCATGAGTGGGCCATTAGGGGTCGGCGCAAATACGATGACGCCCTCAGTGTTCCATGTTCCACCCCGAGGAAACGGGGCATCCGCGAGCACTTGCACGGCGACCGCGCTCAGATTAATTCGCTTCAATTTGCCATCGGCAAAAAAGCCCACGGCCCGGCCGTCCGGCGCCCAAAACGGAAAGATGGCACCTTCAGTATTTTCGAGCGGCTGCGCTGTCGTCTGGTCGAGCGGTCGCAACCACAGCTGCGGACCCTTCTCCCCATTCGCAACAAACACGAGCTGCCGTCCGTCCTGCGAAA